>Ga0194128_10005309_pt1 | contig 18148 bp, 19 predicted proteins | sample TA2KigCa65mmetaG_FD_148650 | JGI IMG/M metagenome (GOLD analysis project Ga0194128, IMG submission 148650) | Freshwater microbial communities from Lake Tanganyika, Tanzania - TA2015037 Kigoma Deep Cast 65m | ecosystem: Environmental > Aquatic > Freshwater > Lake | place: Tanzania: Lake... | reverse complement strand
GAGCCTCGGACCGGAGGGCGACGCAGGCGTACTTGAACAGTACGTCGAGGAGCCCGGAGGGAGAAGCTCGCGAAGATTCGGTGCTATCGGCCGCCGCAGTAGGGATCTGGTGAGAAATGCAGGCTAGCTAGCCAACCCGCGCGTCAGCGCGGCGTGAAGCGCTCGAAATGGAGGCACTCGTCGATGCTGCGCCGCACCGGACGTCGATGCTTCACGGCGGGCCAACCGATCGGAAGCATCGCGCAGGTCGGCTGCGTTTCGGGAAGGCCGAGCCAGGCGTCGACTTCCGCCTGGAACGCCTGCTGCAGCGTCGTCAGCGAAGCGCCGAGACCGACGGCGCGACACGCGAGGAGGACGTTCTCGATCGCGGGATAGAGCGCCTGGTACTGCGGCTCTCCGCGACGCTTCCAGCCCGCGACGAAGAGGTGGACCGGCGCTTCGTGCAGATGCTCCGCAAGGTGAAGCGCTCCCGCGAGGATCTTCCGCTGGGCGTTCGGGTAGTCGGGCGATTCCGCCGCGCGCCGCGCCGGAGCGATGTAGGACGCGAAAACGCGCCGGTAGCGCTCGGCGAACCAAGAGCGTCGCTCCGGATCGGTCACCGCGATGAACGTCCACGGCTGGCGGTTCCCGCCGCTCGGCGCGAACGTGCCCGCCTCGCAGACCTTGCGGATCAGCTCCCGCGGGACGGGATCCGGACGGAGGCGGCGGATCGCGCACGCGGTGCGGATCCCTTCGAGGAGCGGAACGTCCTCGCCGATCGTAGCGACGTCGATGACCATCGTCCGCGCGTACCGCGGACGAGGTCGGGACGCGAGAGCCCGGGCCGGAGAGGAGCTCCCCGGCCGGAGCTTCTTCAGGCCTTCTTCAGGTAGCCGTTCGTCTCGAGGTACGAGAGCAGCGTCGCCACGCTCTGCTCGAGCGAGAGGTCGCCCGTCTTGAGCACGATCTCCGGATTCGTCGGCGTCTCGTACGGGGCGGAGATGCCGGTGAACTCGGGGATCTTGCCCTCGCGCGCCTTCGCGTAGAGGCCCTTCACGTCGCGCTTCTCGCAGGTCTCGATCGGGCAGTCGACGTAGACCTCGATGAAGTCGCCGGGCTGCATGAGCGCGCGCACCTTGTCGCGGTCGGCGCGGTACGGGGAGATGAAGGCGGTCAGGTTCATCACGCCGGCGTCGGTGAAGAGGTTCGCGACCTCGCCGATGCGGCGGATGTTCTCGGTCCGGTCCTCGGGCGAGAAGCCGAGGTCCTTGTTCAGGCCGTGGCGGATGTTGTCGCCGTCGAGGATGTAGGACACGATCCCGCGGTCCCACAGGGCCTTCTCTAGCGCGACCGCTACGGTCGACTTGCCGGAGCCGGATAGACCGGTGAACCACATCGTGGCTGCCCGGTGACCGAGGATTCGCTGGCGGTCCTCCCGGTTCACGTTGCCGGGATGCCAGACGATGTTGGTTGCCTTCGTGGCTTCGCTCATCTCGTCTTGGGTAGTGGTCCCGCCGAGGGGAGTCAATTTCGGCCGCGACGGATGGAGTCGCTCAGGGCGAGGACGGTGTCGATGTAGGCGCCGGAGCGATTGTACGTCCAGATGACGGTCCTCTTCTCCGTGCTGGACATGTCGTCGCGCCAGCCGTGACCGGAGAGATAGTTCGCGGCCGAGTGCGCCGCGTCCGCGGGCTCGTGGAGGCTGATGCGTCCGTTCCCATTCCCGTCGACGCCGTAGCGGAGGTAGCTGCTCGGCAGGAACTGCGGGATGCCGAAGGCTCCCGACCCCGAGCCGAGGATGCCGAGCGGGTCGAGCTTCTCGCGCTGCGCCAGCCGGAAGGTCGCGAGCACCTCCGGATAGAACGTGTCCTCGAGGTACTTCCCGCGCTCGCGCGTGCGCGCATCGATCTGCGCGCGGCGGCTCGCCGGAGCGCCGCGCAGGTGGCGCGCGAGGTTCATGCGGAGGTTTTCCGGCTCGTTCGCCATCGCGAGGCGCGCGAGACGCCAGAGCGCGACGTGGCTCCCGCGGTTGTGCCCGCACGACGTCTCCACGTGGAAGATCGCGGCGACGACGCTCGCGTCGACGTTGAAGCGCTTCTGCGCGGACTCGAGCTCCGCCGCGTAGCGCGCGCGGCATTGCCGTGCGCGCGCGACGCTCGTCGCCGTGCGGAAGCCGCGGTAGAGGTTGCTCGTCTCGCCGGGGTACAGGCCGAACTCGAGGATCGTGAATTGCGGCACCCGCGGATCGCGAAACACCTCGCGTGCCCACGCGCGATCGACGCCGTCCCGCTGGAGCTTGTCGATGAGGTAGCTCCATCCGTTCTCGGTCGCGGACGCCGCGGCCGCCTCGCGAGCCGGCACGCCGATCGAGACGACGAGAGCGACGCTGAGGAGCGCGCTCCGTAGCGCGCGGCTCGCTCTCACTCGAAGGCACCGAGCCCGGTGATGTCGCGGCCCAGCGTCAAGCGATGGATGTCCTCCGTCCCCTCGTACGTATTGACGGTCTCGAGGTTCATGAGGTGGCGCATGATCGGATAGTCGTCGGTGATGCCGTTCGCGCCGAGGATGTCGCGTGCTTCGCGAGCGATCGCGAGCGCTTCCGACACGTTGTTCATCTTCGCGAGCGAGACCTGCTCGTGGTGCATCTTGCCGTCGTCCTTCAAGCGGCCGAGGCGCCACGAGAGGAGCTGTGCCTTCGTGATCTCGACGAGCATGCGCACGAGCTTCGCCTGCACGAGCTGGTAGCCGCCGAGCGGCCGCGAGAAGACGACGCGCGACTTCGCATAGTCGAGGGCGCACTCGTAGCAGGCGAGGGCGGCGCCGATCGCGCCCCACGAGATCCCGTAGCGTGCCTGGGTCAGGCAGAGGAGCGGCGACTTCAGCCCGCCGGTCTTGGGCAGCAGGTTCTCCTCCGGGATCCAGCAGTCCTCGAGGATCAGCTCGGAGGTGATCGAGGCGCGGAGGCTCCACTTCCCGTGCATCAGCGGCCGCTCGAGGCCCTTCCGCTCCTTCTCGACGAGGAAGCCGCGGATCGTGTCGCCGCCGCCGGACTCGTCGGCGAGCTTGGCCCAAACGATGGCGACGTCCGAGATGCTGCCGTTCGTGATCCAGCGCTTCGTGCCGTTCAGGACGAAGCCGCCGCGCTCGCGCCGCGCGCGCGTGATCATGCCGCCCGGGTTCGACCCGTAGTCCGGCTCGGTCAATCCGAAGCAGCCGATCGCCTCGCCGCTCGCGAGCCGCGGCAGCCAGTGCCGCTTCTGCTCCTCCGAGCCGAAGGCGAGGATCGGGTACATCACGAGCGACGACTGCACGCTCGCGCACGAGCGGAGCCCCGAATCGCCGCGCTCGAGCTCGAGCGCCATCAGGCCGTACGAGACGGAGTTCAACCCGCCGCCGCCGTACTCGACGGGGACCGTCGGTCCGAAGCAGCCGAGAGCCGCGAGCCGCGGGATCAGCTCCGTCGGGAAGGTGCCCGCGGCGAAGTGCTGGCGCACGAGCGGCATGTACTCCTCGTCGACGAACCGGCGCACCGTCGCTTGCACCTGGCGCTCCTCGGAGGTGAGGAGCTCGGAGACGGCGTAGTAGTCGGAAGCAACACCGGGCATGGCGAGCAAAGTAGCCGGCCTTTCGCTTCCGGGCCAGCGGCGCACTCTTGTCTCGAGTCCCGGGAAGGGCTCAGAGTGGAGGCATGAGGCCGCGGCAGGGGAACTCCGCCGGAGCGCTCGCGCGGCTCGTTGCCCTCGCCGCGGTCGCCGTCCTCGTTTGGCTCGTCGCGACCGCGCTCAAAGCGTTCTGCGCCTCAGAGGAGCCCGCCGCGGACGCGCCGCCCGCCGTTGCGCTCGCCGCGGGAAAGATCCTCGTCGCGAGCCGCCGGCTCGTCGATCCAAATTTTTCGGAGAGCGTGATCCTGCTCGTCGAATACGGCGGCGAAGGAGCGATGGGCGTCGTCGTCAACCGGCCGAGCGACCTCGAGCTCGCGGACGCGCTCCCGAAGCGGGACGGCCTCGATGCGCGCTCGGACAAGCTCTACGTCGGCGGCCCGGTCGAGCCGACGCGTCTCATCGTGCTGCTGCGCGCGAAGGAGCCACCCGAGGGCGCGGTGCGGATCTTCGCGGACGTCTATCTCTTGATGAGTCGCACCGGGCTCGAGACGATGCTCGAGCGCGGCCTGCCGCAGCACGACATCCGCGCGTATGCCGGCTACGCCGGCTGGGGCGCGGGGCAGCTCGACGCGGAGATCGCTCGGAAGGACTGGCTCGTCCTCCCCGCGGACGTCTCGACGGTCTTCTCCTCCGATCCCGCGGACCTCTGGAAGGAGATCCTCGAGCGCGCTTCGGGACAGTGGGTGCGCGCTCAGTCGCCGACGTGCATCGCGATCTCGCGCTCGCCGCGCGCCCGCCGGTGCTCCCAGAGGTAGATGCCCTGCCACGTGCCGAGGACGAGGCGTCCGCCGAGGATCGGGATCGAGAGCGAGGTCGCGGTCAGCGCCGACTTGATGTGCGCCGGCATGTCGTCCGGTCCCTCGACCGTGTGCGTGTAGAGCGGGTCGTCCTCGACGACGAGGCGGCCGAGCCACGCTTCGAGGTCGCGGCACACGGCGGGATCGGCGTTCTCCTGGATCAGGAGGCTCGCGGACGTGTGCCGGAGGTAGAGCGTGCAGAGCCCCTCGCGCAGACCCATCCCCTCGATCGCGTCCGCGAGGGTCTCCTCCACGCTGTGCGTGATCTCGTGCAGGCCCTGGCCGCGGACGTGGCAGCGGAGCGTGACTACCCGTCCCACGATCGCGCCCTAGCAGGGTCGTCCGGAGTCTGCAGCCGTTCGCCGATGGCCTCCGCTTCCGCCATGACCCGGAGGGTGTTCTCTCCGAGGATCTTCCGAATCGTTTCCGGCGGATGGCCACGGCGCAGGAGCTCGGTCGTCAAGTTGGGAAAGTCGGCGACGTCCTTCATCTGCGCGGGCATGTTGAAGCCGCCCGCGAAGTCCGACCCGAGACCGACGTGGTCCGCGCCCGCGACGTCGATCGCGTGATCGATGTGGTCCGCGATGAGCTCGAAAGGCGTATCGGGCCAGCCGAGATGGCGGACGAGCGTCCAGAGCGCCTTCCCGGTGCCGCTCTTGGCGGGGTCGAGGAACATGTCCTGGAAGTTGATCATCACCACGCCGCCATTCCGCGCGATCCCTCGCAGCATCTCATCGGAGAGATTGCGTGGGTGATCGGCGATCGAGCGGACGGACGAATGGGATGCGATCACGGGGGCGCGTGACGTTTCGAGCGTGTCCCAGAAGGTCGCATCGGAAACGTGCGAGATGTCGACGAGCATTCCGAGGCGATTCATCTCGCGTACGACGCCGTGGCCGAGCTCGGTCAATCCCCCGTGCGGCTCCTCGTAGCACGAGTCCGCCCAGGAATTGGCGTTGTTCCAGGTGAGCGTCATGTAGCGGATGCCTCGGCGGTAGAAGTCGCGCAGCTGCTCGAGGTCGTCCTCGATCGCATGGCCTCCCTCGAGGCCCATCAGCGCGGCGATCCGTCCCGAGCCGGCAATGCGCCGGACGTCGCCGGCGGACGTTGCGAGCTCGAGCGAGTCCGGATGACGATCGACCTGAGCGCGCAGCGCGTCGATCATGTCGATGGCTCGCTGGCGTGCCTTCCCGACCTCCGACGGACCCTCGGGGACGAAGCTCGAGTCGACGAAGATCGAGAAGAACAGTGCATCGACGCCGCCGGCGCGGAGACGGCGCAGGTCCGTGTCCATCCGAAGCTCTTCCGGGCGCGGCTCCGGCAGCAGCCAGTGGAGGCTGCGGATCCAGTAGAGCGTCGCGTCGCGCTTCTCCGGGCCGCTGCCGTCCATCGCCAGGTCGAACCCGTAGTCCAGCACGAAGGTCGTCACGTCGTTGTGGCCGTCGACGACCAGGGCGTCCTCGTGCAGGCGCGCAGCTCGCTCGGCGAGCGCCGGATCGTCGGCCGCGTCGGGCGTCGCCGCCGGCCGACCGCAGCCGATCATCCCGACGACCAAGACGGCGCACGCCCTCTCGATGGTGGATGCCGTCATGAAGTGGCATCTTGTGGCATGGCGAGGCGGCAGGGGAAGAGGGCAAAGGGGCTCACCCATCTCGACGAGCGTGGAAGGGCGCACATGGTCGACGTGGGTGCAAAAGCGGTGACCGAGCGGGTCGCGGTCGCGAGCGGGATCGTCCGCATGAAGCCGGCGACCGCGAAGCTCATCAACGCGGGCAAGGTCGCGAAGGGCGACGTGGTCGCGACGGCCCGGATCGCGGGCATCCTCGCGGCGAAGCGGACGGGCGAGCTCATCCCGCTCTGCCATCCGTTGCCGATCGACTTCGTGGACGTCCGTCTCTCGGTCGACGAGCGGGGCGGCCGTGTTTCGCTCGAAGCGGAGGCGCGCATCCGCGCGCGGACGGGCGTCGAGATGGAGGCGCTGACGGCTGTGAGCGTGGCAGCGCTCACGATCTACGACATGTGCAAGGCCGTCGATCGCGGCATGGTGATCGAGGACGTGTGCCTCGTTCGGAAGAGCGGCGGACGAAGCGGCGACTGGAAGCGGGAGGACGCGTGAGCGAGACGAGTCCGAGCGGGATCGGAGCGGCTTCCGCTGCCGTCAAGCTCAAACGTGGCAAGGAAGGGCCGATCCGCGCCGGTCACCCGTGGGTCTTCTCGGGCGCGATCGCCGCGGTCGAGGGGAGCCCGGAAGCCGGCGCCGTCGTGCGCGTGCGCGACGACACGGGCACCGTGCTCGGCGTCGGGCTCTACAACCCGCGCGGCTCGATCGCCGTGCGGCTCGTTGCCGGAGTCGACGAGCCGGTCGACGCGGCGCTCGTGCGGCGACGCGTCTCCGACGCGTTGACGCTGCGGCGGCGGATGGGGCTCGTCGGCGAGAGCTCCGCGTTCCGCTTGCTGAACGGGGAGGGCGACGGTCTTCCCGGCGTCGTCGCGGACGTCTACGACCGCTTCGTCTCGCTGCAGCTCCTGAACGCCGGCGCGGAGCGGCTGCGCGGTCTCGTCCTCGATGCGCTCGACGACGTGCTCGAGCCGCGCGGCGTCTTCGAGCGCTCGACGGGCGGCGCGCGGCGGGAGGAGGGTCTCGAGGACCGCGTCGGCCTCGCGTCCGGACAGGAGCTTCCCGAGCGCGTCGAGATCCGCGAGGAGGGAGTGATCCACCTCGTCGACGTGCGGCGTGGGCAGAAGACCGGGTTCTTTCTCGATCAGCGCGCAAATCGCGCCCAGGTCGGCCGTCTCGCGTCGGGTCTCCGCGTGCTCGACTGCTTCGCGTACACGGGAGGGTTCTCTCTCGCGGCGGCGAAGGGCGGAGCGGCGCGCGTGACGGCGATCGAGACCTCGGGGCCGGCGCTCGAGCTGGCGCGCGCCGCCGCGGCGCGGAACGAGATCCCCGAGGAGCGCATCGAGTGGCGTGCAGCCGACGTCTTCGACGTCCTCGTCGCCGACGGGAGCGGGCGCGAACGTCCGGACCTGATCGTGCTCGACCCGCCGCCGTTCGCCCGGCACCGCAGCGACCGCGACCGCGCGGTACGCGCGTACCGCGATCTCAACCGGCGCGCTCTGCGCACGCTCGCGCCGGGCGGGATGCTCTTCACCTTCAGCTGCTCGCCGCACGTGACGCGCGAGCTCTTCGTGCACGTCGTCGCGACGTCGGCGCCACCGGGCACCCGGCTGCAGGTGCTCGCTTCGGTCGGTGCGGGGCCGGATCATCCGGTGCTGCCGGCGCATCCCGAGGGCGAGTATCTCTCTGGGCTCCTCGTGCGCGCGATCGCGGACTGAGGAAGCTCTCTCGCGAGCGGACGGCTCGCGGCGGTTGCGCAGCGGCGCGTTGCAGTGCGCGACCGCGTGCTACCGCGTGCTGCTCTCGTGCTTGCGCGGCGCCGGGCGAGCGCGGTCTCGGTGCTGGCACGCGACGCGCTCTCGCGGTCACATGCGAAGCGATCTCGTACGGGAGGACTGGCCACGGGAGCGTCTCGAGCGCGGCGGCGTCGAGGCGCTGTCCGATCTCGACCTGCTCGCCCTGCTTCTGCGGAGCGCCGGCCGCGGAACGAGCGCCCTCGACCTCGCTGCGCGTCTGCGGCGTCGCTATCCGACGCTCGCGGCGCTCGCCGACGCGCGACCGGACGAGATCGCGCAGACGGACGGCGTCGGTCTCGCGCAGGCGTCGGCGATCTGCGCCGCGATCGCTCTCGGCCGGCGAGCGGACCATCCCGCGCTCGAGCGCGGCGCGCCGATCACCGCGGCGGGCGACGTCTATCGTCACTTCCATCCGCGGCTCGCCGGGCTCCGGCAGGAGCGGTTCTACGTGCTCCTGCTCGACGGGAAGGGGCGCCTGCAGAGCGAGGTACGCGTGTCGGAGGGAACGCTGACCGCGAGCCTGGTCCATCCGCGGGAGGTCTTCCGGTTCGCGCTCCGCGAGGCGGCGGCGTCCTTGATCCTCGCGCACAACCACCCGAGCGGCGACCCGACGCCGTCGCCGGAGGACGAGTCGCTGACGCGGCGTCTCTGCTCCGCGGGCGAGCTCCTCGGCGTCCGCATCCTCGACCACGTCGTGATCGGCTCCTCGACCTGGCTCAGCTTCGCCGAAACCGGCCGCCTCTAGAACGAGCGAGGGGGCGCCGCCCCCTCGCCGAAGGCGCGGCAAAGCCGCGCCTTCTCCACTCCCCCGCTCGCTCTCCGCTCGGCCGCGCGCTTCGCGCGCGGAGATGGCGCGTGGCGAGCTCCGCTCGCCCCTATCGCCCGGACTCTCGCCGTTCGAGCGCGGCGCGGTTTCAGAAGGGTATGTCTTCTTCCGCGGCGTCACCGCCGTCGAAGCCGCCCGGCGGCTCCGTCGGCGCACCGAAGTCGCCCGCGCCCGCGCCGTCGCGCTCGCCGCGGCCGCCGAGGAAGCGCACGTCGCGCGCGACGATCTCCGTCACGTAGCGCTTGACGCCTTCCTTGTCCTCGTAGTTGCGCGTGCGGATCTCGCCCTCGATGAAGACCTCGCGGCCCTTCTGCAGGTACTTCGAGCACGTCTCCGCCTGCGGTCCCCAGACGACGATCTTGTGCCACTCCGTGTTCTTCTGGCGGTTGCCGTCGCGGTCTTTCCAGACCGAGTCGGTCGCGATGTTGAAGTTCGCTACCGCGCGACCGCTCGGCGTGAAGCGAAGCTCCGGATCTGCTCCGAGACGGCCGACGATGATCGCCTTGTTGACCGACATGGGGTGCGTCCCTCCCTTTCCGCCTCGCCTACAACGCCACCGCGCGCGGAGCAATGTACCGGAAGACAGGAAACGCTCCGGAGCGCTCCGGGTGCGCTTCCGCGTCGCGCGTTGACACGACGCCGCGTGGACTCTAGCTTCGGCACGTGGAAGGGGCGCGTGCGCGGCACGGCCGCCCCGGGCGAGGGATGCGGTAGTGGCGGGCTCGTTGCGTATCGTCCCTCTCGGCGGCCTCGGGGAAATCGGCCTCAACATGCTTCTCGTCGAGGCGGACGGCGCTGCCGTCGCGATCGACTGCGGCGTGCTGTTCCCCGAGCGGCCCGGCCTCGGGATCGATCTGCTGCTGCCCGATTTCACGTACCTGCGGGAGCGGCCCGGACTGCTTCGCGGCGTCGTCCTGACGCACGGGCACGAGGACCACATCGGAGCGCTGCCACGGCTCCTCAGCGAGTTTCCGGTGCCGGTCTTCGGACCGCGGCTCGCGGCCTCGCTCGCCGGCGAGAAGCTTCGCCGGAACGGCATCGGGATCACCATCGAGGTCCTGGCGCCCGGCTCGCGGTTCCAGCTCGGCCCGTTCGTGATCGAGCCGATCCACATGACGCACTCGATCGTCGACGCGTGCGCGCTCGCGATCGAGACGCCGCGCGGGGTCGTGCTCCACACCGGCGACTTCAAGATCGATCCGCGGCCGGTCGACGGGCGCACCGCCGACCTCGATCGCGTGGCGGAGTGGGGCCGCGAAGGCGTGCTCGTGCTGCTCTCGGACTCGACGAACGTCGAGCACGAGGGCGCTTGCGGATCGGAGTCGGACGTCGGACCTCGGATCGAAGAGGCGATGCGGCGCATTCCCGGTCGCGCGCTCCTGACCACGTTCGCCTCGCATCTGCACCGCGTCCAGCAGGTGGTCGACGCGTGCCAGGCGTGCGGACGCCATCTCGCGATCGCCGGGCGCGGCTTCGAGGACTCGACGCGTCTCGCGGGCGAGCTCGGCTACCTCAAAGCGCCGCGCGGCGGATTCCTGACGATCGACGAGGCGATGAGCGTCTCGCCGAGCGAAGTCGCGATCCTGATCTCGGGCTCGCAGGGCGAGCCGAGCTCGGCGCTCTCGCGCGCTTCGGAGGGCCGCTTCAAGAACCTGTCGATCTCGCCCGGCGACGGCGTGATCCTGTCGTCGCGCGTGATCCCCGGGAACGAGCGCGCGGTGCACTCGCTCCTCAATCGCTTCGCGCGTCTCGGCGCGAGCGTGCACCACGGGCACGAATCGGGCGTGCACGTCTCCGGCCACGCGTACCGCGAGGAGCTGCGCACGATCATCAAGCTGACGAAGCCGCGCTACTTCGTCCCGGTACACGGCGAGTACCGGCATCTCGCGCTGCATCGCGAGCTCGCGGGCGAGATGGGGATCCCGCTCGACCGCTGCTTCCTGCTCGAGGACGGCGACGTGCTCGAGATCGACGACACCGGCCCGCACACGGGCGAGAAGATCCCCGCGGGACGTGTCCTCGTCGACGGCAGCGGCGAGGGCGAGATCGGCCTCGAGGTGCTGCGCGATCGCCACCGTCTCTCCGAGGACGGCTTCGTCGTCGCGATCGTCGCCGTGAACCCCCAGACCGGTCAGATCAGCGCCGAGCCCGAGCTGATCACGCGCGGCTGCCTCCGCGAGGGCGAGACGCCCGACAGCCTCGACGAGGCGCGCGACGCGGTGATGGACCAGCTCCGCGAGCTGACGCCGGAGTCGCGCGCGGACTTCCTCGAAGTGGAGGAGGAGGTTCGCCGGACGCTGAAGCGGTACTTCTCGCGCATCCGCGGGCAGCGGCCACTGATCGTGCCGCACATCTTCGAGATGTAGCGGCTGGCGGTTTCCGGCTGGCGCGGTAGGACGGCAGATGACAGAAGCGTGACGATGAGCGTCACGCGCCGGCTCCGAACCTCGCTTCTCCTCGTCCTCCTGCTCACAACCCTACTTGGATGCGGCTCCTCCGATCCGGTAGGACGGCCGCCGAGCGACGGGACGTCCGGGGACTTCCTCGCGCTCTCCTACAACGTCGCCGGTCTCCCCGAGGGTCTCTCCTCCTCGCATCCTGCCGAGTTCACGCCGCTGATCGCGCCGCTCTTGAACGGCTACGACCTCGTCCTTCTGCAGGAGTCCTGGCAGACGCCCGATCCGAACCCGGCCGCGCCGACGCGCGTGTACCACGAGATCCTCGCCGCGGGCTCCGACCATCCCTACAAGTCCGAGCCGGCGCCGCAGCCGTTCGGCGGCGACCCGCGCCGGCCCGAAGCCCTTCTTTCCGACGGCCTGAACATGTTCTCGCGGTTCCCGTTCGGTCCGGTGATCCGTCAGGCCTGGGAAGGATGCGACATCAGCGCCGCCGACTGCCTCGCGCTGAAGGGCTTCAGCTTCGCACGCGTCACCTTCGCCGAGGGCGTCGAGGTCGACGTCTACGACCTCCACATGGAAGCGGGCGGCACGCCGCACGACGAGGAGCTCCGCGACGCGGGCGTGACACAGCTCGTGGAGTTCATCCACGAGATCTCGATCGATCGCCCCGTGATCGTCGGCGGCGACTTCAACCTCCACACCGACGAGGAGCCGGACTCGAGCCAGTTCCAGCGGCTTCTCGCGGAAGCAGGCTTGACGGACGTCTGCGCGGCGCTCGACTGTCCGCAGCCCGGGCGGATCGACAAGTTCCTCTTCCGCAGCAGCGACGACGTCACGCTCGCGCCGACCTCGTGGAGATTCGAGACCGACGTGTTCGTCAGCCCCGAGGGCGAGGCGCTCAGCGACCACGATCCGCTCGCGGTCCGCTTCACCTGGTCGCTGGCTCGCTAGGTCTAGCCTGCATTTCTCACCAGATCCCTACTGCGGCGGCCGATAGCACCGAATCTTCGCGAGCTTCTCCCTCCGGGCTCCTCGACGTACTGTTCAAGTACGCCTGCGTCGCCCTCCGGTCCGAGGCTCGCGAATCTTCGGCACTCTCGACCGCCTCGCGACGTGATCTGGTGAGAAATGCAGGCTAGACGCTCGCGCGACCGCGCCGCTCGTTCATCAGGAAGCGCGCCGACTGCACGGCTCCCGCGATCGCGATCGCGTAGAGCACGCCCTTGATCAGCACGACGGTGAAGTTCGAGAGCCCGCCGACGTCCGTACCCGCGCCCCGCTCGAGTTGGCCGAAGAAGCTCCCGTAGAGACCGCCCGCGAGCGAAGCCCACGCGAGGAGGAGCCACACCGGACCGCTCGGCTTCCGGCGCGTCGTCGCCCAGGCCGCGTAGAGGAGGAGCACTCCCGCGATGAAGTCGTCGACATAGCCGAAGACCGTGGTGCTGAAGTCGGTCTTCCGGCGGAGCGCCTCGAGGAGCGGCAGGCCGATTCCCATCCCGTACGCGGCCGCGTGCTCGAAGCGCATCCGCCACCGATAGCCCGGATCGGCTCGGGTCGCGACCTTCCGGCGCGTCGGGAGGCTACGCGAGGGCGGCCAGGCGCATGCGCATCGGGCGAAGCGTGCGATCGAAGGGGCTCAGGACGAGACCCAGCGTCTCGAGCGTCACCGCGCCCAGCAGGGCATCGTCCGCGCCTTGGCCGAGGACGACCGGGCTCACGGCGTCGATGCCCTCGTAGTGAAAGCGGCACTCGGAAATGCGCCGCCGAATCGTGGTCCCGTCGGCGAGCGCGAAGGAGAGCGTTCGCTTCGGGCGCAGGCCGAGAGCGCGCCAGTCGCGCGCCGGCAGCACCGAGTAGACGGCTCCGCTGTCGACCAGAAACTCGACCGCACGGCGCGCGCCGTCGTCGCCGCTCACTTCCAGCTCGACCTTCACCAACCCCATGCGAGCCGTCTGGCACGGCGGGATCGCAGCAGCAAGGGCAGGCGCAGCAAGCGGAGTGCGGCAACGCCCAACGAGCGGGCTCCGCCTTCCCTCCCTATCCTGGCAGGGGTTTGTTTCGAGCCCCGATTGGGTTAGCTTCGCCTCGGTTGGGGCCCTTTTCACGGGGTCCAGGGGAGGCGGCGTGGCGGCGCGCGGACATGCGGCGCAGGAGCAGCTCGGGTCGATGGAGGGGTGGCGGGCCCGCGTGCGTGAAGTGCTCGCGGTCGGGCTGTCCCTCGCGGGAGCGCTGCTCGGGCTGGCGATCTTCTCGTACGCGCCGGATGCGCGCGACAACATCGTCGGACCGGTAGGCGCGGTCCTCGCCGACATCCTCCTGCAGTCGCTCGGCTTCGCCTCGCTGCTCGTGCCGGTCGGCCTCTTCGCGTACGGGGTCGCGATGTTCCTCGGGGCGCGACCGCAGCCGGGGACGGGACGCGTCGCCGCCGCGAGCTGCGCGCTTCTCGGCACGGCGGTGCTCGCGCATCTCGCCGCAGGCTCGTGGCGCGGCATGGAGGCGGGCGGCGTGCTCGGCGGGTTCCTCGCCGCGGTCCTCTACGACACGGTCGGCGGCGTCGGCGCCTGGGTGCTGGCGCTCGCCGGGCTCCTCCTTTCGGCTTCGTTCGCCGGTGGACAGTCGCTCCTCGGGCTCGCGGAGGCTGGCGGACGCGGAACGGCGGGTGCCTTCCAGTTCGGGAGGACGCGTCTCCAGGACTGGCTCGATCGCGACCGCGGCGGGGACGTCGAGCCGATCGTCCTCGGACGCGATCACATCGTCGAGCGACCGGGTCCGCGCATCGAGCGAGCCGAGAAATCCGACCGCGGCGAGCGCGAGAAGAAGGAGCGCAGCACGCCGATCGTCACGACGCCGACGCCCGCGCCGCGCGAGAAGAAGGCGCGGCAGGTCGAGCTCGGATTCGCGGACGGGACTTCGTACTGCCTTCCCGAGCTGAGCCTCCTCGATCCTCCCGTGGAGAACGAGGTCGGGGTCGACCACGCGACCCTGATCGCGAGCTCCCGCGTCCTCGAGACGAAGCTGCAGACGTTCGACGTCTTCGGCGAGGTCCGCGGGATCCACCCGGGCCCGGTGATCACGACGTACGAGTTCGAGCCGGCCGAGGGCATCAAAGTCAATCGAATCGTCTCCCTCGCCGACGATCTCGCGATGGCGATGCGCGCGATGAGCGTCCGCATCCTGGCGCCGATCCCGGGCAAGTCCGTCGTCGGCATCGAGGTCTCGAACGCGCGACGCGAGAAGGTGACGCTTCGCGAGGTGATCTGCTCGGACGCGTTCCAGCAGTCGACGTCGGCGCTCGCGCTCGCTCTCGGAAAGGACACGACCGGAAGCCCCGCGGTCGGCGACCTCGCGCGCATGCCGCACCTGCTCGTCGCGGGAGCGACCGGTGCGGGCAAGTCGGTGTTCCTCAACTGTCTCCTCGTCAGCATCCTGATGCGCTCGAGCCCGCGCGACGTGCGCCTCGTCCTCGTCGATCCGAAGATGCTCGAGCTCGCGACCTACGAGGAGATCCCGCATCTCCTCGTCCCCGTGATCACCGAGGCGAAGCCCGCGGTCACCGTTCTCGAGAACCTCGTCCGCGAGATGAACGAGCGCTACCGCCTCTTGAAGGACAAGGGCGTGCGCAGCATCGACGCGTACAACCGTTCGATCGCCGAGGATGCGAAGGAAGGCCGCGTCATCGAGCTCGAGGAAGGCGCGGAGGAGGGCGAGGCCGCCGGGACTCCGCCGATGCATCAGCACCTTCCGCGGATCGTCGTCATCATCGACGAGCTCGCGGACCTGATGATGACCCGGCGAGATTGCGAGGAGCCGATCACGCGCCTCGCGCAGAAGGCGCGCGCTGCGGGCATTCACCTCGTGATCGCCACGCAGCGTCCGTCCGTCGACGTGATCACCGGCCTGATCAAGGCTAATTTTCCCGCGCGCATCTCGTTCCAGGTCGCGGGCAAGGTCGACTCGCGTACGATCCTCGACACGATGGGAGCCGAGCGTCTCCTCGGAAACGGCGACATGCTGTTCCTGCCGCCGCAGACCTCGCGGCTACAGCGTCTGCACGGCGCCTACGTCTCCGACGAGGAGATCAAGAACGTCGCCGATTTCGTCCGCGAGCAGCAGAATCCGGAGTACCGGATGGAGCTCTTCGAGGACGAGGATGCGGAAGAGGCGGGGGAGAGCGCCGAGCGTGGCGAGGAGAGCTACGACGAGATGTACGACGAGGCCGTCCGCGTCGTCACCGAGACCGGCAAGGCCTCGATCTCGTACGTGCAGAGGCGGCTCCAGGTCGGCTACAATCGAGCCGCGCGCATGATCGAGTGCATGGAGAGAGAAGGCGTGGTGTCGAGCCCCGACCATCGCGGGGCCCGCGAAGTGCTCGCCCGCGCCGGCTACGAGGAGTAGGCGCTCGTGCGCCACCGCACCTCCGCCGGAGTCCGGACCCGTGGGCTCGCGGCGGGCTTCCTCTTCGCGGCGCTCGCGGCGCTCGCCGCAAGCGCCGGCATCTTCGCCGGTCCGGCGTCCGCCGCCGGGACGAAAGCGCCGGAGATCGCCTCGCGCGTGCAGGAGCGCTACGACGAGACTCGTGTCTTGACGGCGGCCTTCACGCAGGAGCTTCGCGTCAAGGCCGGCGGCCAGGTCGTCCGGTCGAAGGGCCGGATGTACTTCGAGAAGCCGGGTCGGATGCGCTGGGAGTACGAATCTCCCGAGCCGCAGACGATCGTCGCCGACGGCAAGAGCCTCTGGATCTACCAGCCCGCGGACAAGCAGGTCCTGAAGGCGCCGCTCGAGCAGGCGTTCCAGTCGAACACGCCCGTCTCCTTCCTGTTCGGCATCGCGAAGATCGGGCGCGACTTCGAAGCGACTCTCGCAAAGCCGGGCCCGGAAGGAGCACCGCGTCTCGCGCTCCGGCCGAAGAAGGAGGAGGGCGGGGCGCTCGGGCTCCTCACGCTCGAGATCGATCCCGCGACGTACGACGTGCGCGCGGCGATCGTCGAGGATCCTCTCGGCAACGTCACCGAGGTGCGGCTGATCGACGCGCAGCGGAACGGTAAGGTGAACGCCTCGCTGTTCCGCTTCGAGAGGCCGAAGGGCGTCGACGTCATCGAAGCGCCGAGCTAGCCCGCAAACCAGGAGGAGGCACCGTGCCGTCGTTCGACGTCGTTTCCCGCGTGGAGATGCAGGAGGTCGACAACGCCCTGCAGCAAGCGCGCAAGGAGATCCAGCAACGCTACGATTTCAAGGACTCGAAGACCGAGGTCGACTTCGACCAGGAGAAGACCACGATCGCGATCACCTCGGACGATGAATTTCGCGTCAAGGCGGTCGTCGAGATCCTGCAGGGCAAGCTCGCCAAGCGAAACGTCAGCCTGAAATCCCTCGAGTACGGCAAGATCGAGCCCGCGGCCGGAGGGCACGCCCGGCAGTCGATCAAGATCCATCAAGGCCTCGAGATGGACGACGCCCGCGAGCTCGTGAAGAAGATCAAGAGCTCGAAGCTCAAGGTCCAGGCCCAGGTCCAGGACGACCAGGTCCGGGTGACGGGCAAGAAGCGGGACGACCTCCAGGAGGTGATCCAGCTTCTCCGGGGACTCGACTTCCGCCGGCCCCTCCAGTTCGTGAACATGCGGGAATGACGGTCGGTTCAACGAACGTCGCAGAGCGTCTGCGATGAACCGTTGACACAGGTCCTCTTCACTCTTACGCTTCGCGCGCCAACCCGTGGCGCGCAGACGGCACGGCGGTTGCAAGAGACACGGAGAACATGAGGAAAGCCTTCCTGAAGAGTGCCCGAGAGTCCCTCCTCAAGATGCGCGAGCAGGTCCTCGCGGACATCGAGAACGACACGAAGAACAGCCGCGAGGGTCAGAAGGACGAGGGCATGGACGCCTACGACCTCGCGAGCGAAGAGCGGGATCGCGACATCAGCATGATCCTGTCGGATCGCGATCGCGTGAAGCTCCAGTCGATCGAGGAGGCCCTCCAGCGGATCAACGCCGGCAGCTACGGCATCTGCGAGGAGTGCGAGCTCGACATCGCCGAGGATCGTCTGAAGGCGCTTCCCTTCACCCGCCTCTGCGTGATCTGCCAGGCCGATCAGGAGCGGGAGGCACGTCAGACCCGCCGGGTCGACGACGAGCGCGGCGTCCGCCGGATCGCGGTCGGCGAGAGCGAAGAGGACGCTTCCTGACGGAAACGGGCCGGACGCGCGGAGCTCCGCGCGACGGCCCTCCCAACGCGACGATCTCGAGGCGATCTACCGAGCCGCCGTCGCCGCGGTCGATCCCGGGAGGTTGGTCACCGATCGCCTGCGTCGGCAGGCCGACCGGCTGACGATCGACCTCGGCACGAGCCGCCTCGTCCGACCGGCGGCCTCGATCTGGGTGGCCGGGGCCGGCAAGGCCGCGGTCGCGATGGCCCGGGCCGTCTCCGGGGTGATTCCCGAGGCCGAGGGGGTGGTCGTCGCGCCGCTCGCTTCCGATCGCCCGCTCCGGATCGGGCGCATCGAGGCCGTACGCGGCTCGCATCCGGTTCCGGACGAGGCGAGCTACCGGGCGGCGGCGAAGCTTCTTCGCCGGCTCGCCGAGCGGCCGGCGCGCGACACCGTGCTCCTCCTCCTGAGCGGCGGCGCCTCCGCGCTCCTCGCGAGCCCCCCGGCGGGCGTACGGCGGACCGACAAGGGCGCCCTCGCGAGGGTCCTTCTCCGCTGCGGTGCGGACATCGAGCTGATGAACACCGTCCGGAAGCACGTCTCGCGCGTGAAGGGCGGGGGGCTCCTCCGCCTCGCACATCCCCGGCTCGTCGTGACGCTCGCGCTCTCCGACGTGGTCGGAGACTCGCTCTCGACGATCGGCTCGGGGCCGGGCCTGCCGGACCCGACGACGTACACGGAGGCCCTCGCCGGACTCGAGCGGCTGGGCGCCGTCGGCGCCCTTCCGCCGCGGGTTCGCCGCCGTCTCGAAGCGGGACGCGCCGGTCGTCCGAGCGCGCCGGAGACGCTGAAGCCCTCCGCGCCGGAGGCGCGGCGCGCGCAGGGAGCCGTCATCGGATCGAATCGGACCGCGATTCGTGCGGCCGCTC
>Ga0194128_10005305_pt1 | contig 18160 bp, 28 predicted proteins | sample TA2KigCa65mmetaG_FD_148650 | JGI IMG/M metagenome (GOLD analysis project Ga0194128, IMG submission 148650) | Freshwater microbial communities from Lake Tanganyika, Tanzania - TA2015037 Kigoma Deep Cast 65m | ecosystem: Environmental > Aquatic > Freshwater > Lake | place: Tanzania: Lake... | reverse complement strand
AACAGTCGCTAATACTAGTACTAGTGATAAGTCATTTAGCTTAAATAGAGATAAAGTACTACGTACTTTATCTCTAGGCCCTGACGGGCGGGAAGGAAAAGAAATGGTTTGGCCTTTTGAAGAAGAAGAAAGTAAATCACTTAAGAAAAAAGTGGCCGAAGAGATCGAAGCAACACCCGGCGCTGTCGGCAAGGTAGAGGATAGGCAAGCTCGCTTGAATGCAAAGTACAAGAAGACTCGATTTGAGGCCGTACCTCGCAGTATGCAACGGTTTGATAAACCGGAAGAAGATTGGGAAGTTGTAGATATCGTTGGTGAGTTCTATGATTTAGTTCGTAAACACGCTAGAGGAGTTCCATCTCAAATCAACGGCGATGCATTGCGTTCGTGGATGAATAGAATGATTTGTGAAGGCGCAACTAAACTAGGAATGTTAAAAGCAGTTCGTATGTTCTTTGCAGATCCTAGATTGATTAGAGAACCTGGAGTGGGCGAACCACTGTGGCGCAGGTTTGTGGCATACTATCCAACGGTTCATGGCATCGTACATCGAGATCAACAACCCAAGGGTGATGCAGAAGCTATGAAACGGCATCAAGAGAAGATGCTGAAACTATTGGAGGGATAATGTATTCACTGGAGCAATTACCTGGAAGTAAGCGAGCGCAAATTAACAACGCTAACTTTCCAGCAAAGACTATTGGAATGCGCTTAGACGATATAGATAAAGTTTCAAATCAGATTTCTATGTGGATCAATCTGGTATCTAATCAAGCAGTGATTAGAGCCTTTGGTGAAAAGACTTGTGGTCTGGGCTTGCTACTCCAAGGCAGTCCAGGTCACGGCAAAACAACAATGGCTTCTGCTATTGCTCAGGAATTAATACTGACAGTAGAAGCTTCTGTCTGGGGAAACCAGACTACTTTTATAAGAAGGCCGATTGTATTTCTAGATTATCCAAGGCTTTTAAGATTACAAAAGATGAGTTGGTCAGACGAAGATGACGCTGTTGATTTACTTATAAAAGGCTTGTATGGTGAAGCTGGCAAAGAAAACGATATTTGTCTGCTCATACTAGATGATCTTGGAAAAGAATATAGAACCGCTTCAGGCTGGGCAGAAAACACTTTTGATGCTTTACTTAGGGCACGGTTCAATGCCGGTTTGCCAACCATCATTACTACTAACTATGCTTTAGACAAGTGGGATGACATGTATGGCGAGTCCATGGGAAGCTTTGGGCACGAAGCATTTGTTCCTATTGACGTAGTATCAGAGAAGGGGGATAGAAGAAGATGGGCATAAAGATGAGTAACTGGCAAGTGCTACAACTCTTCCTGTCAGAAACAGGAGTGCACGAAGTCGACATTAACGCAGACGGTAAAACCCTGCGTTGTAATTGCCCTGGCTTTGGTGGCAGAACTCATTGCAAGCATATGCGCTTTGTTAGAACACGTATGAATAGGAATGGTGGAATCTATCCATGCAACCTGTCAACTCGCGCTTCTAAACTAGACGCTATTGTTGCTAGCCAAGATCCTATTGTTTTCCGACAACTACTTATTGATTACGGAAAAATTGAGGTAATCTAACTTGCAAGGGGGCGATATCTCTAACGGGATTCCTCCGAGAGTGGCAGTAACTTTAGATTGCATTATTGATCGAAAGCCCACCTTCAAGCGAATCTTAGGCATTCCCGTAGTCGGGGAAGATGTTTCTTATAACCGTCAAGCGTTGTCTATGTTCTGGCGTTTTTCTGACAAGTACGGCTACTCTATGGAACTAGTCGGCTTTGACATGACTAAAAAAGAAATGCAACAAGTTCAGGATGATCTGGACAATTTGGGCACTAACCCATTTAACTATTATCTTAGATACAACGTAGTGGCAGACCTAGTTGCCGAGCTGCCATATAGACCAGAGCTAATCGGAGTTGTGGATATACCTGCCCGTGCTCTACGATACGGCAGCCGATATCTTGACCTAAGGGGGAAGATCTAGTGGCAGCAGATAACGAGCTACGGCTTCTTTCTCGTGCAATCCGCACTAGAGATATTGTTCCGCTTTTAGAAGCTGGAGTTAAAGCTGAGTGGTTTTTTGTAGAAGAGAACAGAACTGTTTGGAATTTTTTAGTAAATCATTGGTCTAAATATCAAGAAGTTCCTACTGCAGTAACTGTTAAAGATAATTTTCCTACTTACAACTTACTGTCAGTAGATGATTCGCTCAACTATTTATTAGATCAACTGATTGAATACCGCAAACGTCAGAAGACTATTGACGTAGTACAGGCGGCAGCAGAAGCAATTCAGGGCGGAAATCACGACGCAGCTATTGCAGCAATGAGTGTTGGTGTAGCAAAGATTGCTGACGAGGGCATAAAAGATTCTTCAGATATAGATCTTACAAATGCTCCACTAAAACGGTTTAATGAATATCTTTCTATCAAGACTCGTCCTAATGGATTGCTTGGTATGGCTACCGGGTTTCCTACAATTGATAAAGCAACTGCCGGTTTACAGCCAGGTCAGTTAGTTACCATAATTGCTCCACCAAAAACAGGTAAGTCAGTTCTTGCAATGCAGATGGCAGTTAACGTTCACGAAGATGGATTCGTACCTATGTTCCAATCTTTTGAGATGACTAATATCGAGCAGCAGCATCGTCACGATGCAGTGCGGGCAAGGATTGCACATTCAAGATTAATTCGTGGTGCTCTTAATCCAGACGAAGAGAGACGATATAAAGATTCACTACAGCGTATGGAATCAATGCACAAGTTCTATCTAACTGACGCCATCCAAGCTATGACAGTGACTGGACTTGCTGCAAAGATTGACAAGCTTCGTCCTAACATAGTCTTTGTAGACGGCGTTTATCTTATGTTTGACGAGATTAGCGGAGAGGTAAACACCCCACAATCTTTAACAAACATAACCAGATCAATTAAAAACCTAGCGTTAGCAAAGGAACTTCCAGTCGTCATCTCCACTCAGGTTCTCCTATGGAAGATGAAGAAGCGACAAGTTTCGGCGGACGCCATTGGATATTCATCTTCGTTCTATCAGGATTCTGATGTGATTCTTGGCTTACAGAAACAGGACGAGAACGATGATACCTCTAGAGAGTTAAAAATTGTTGCAAGCCGTAACTGCGGGCCAGCATCCACTGACCTGCTATGGGACTGGGAAGAGGGGAAGTTTGAAGAGTATGGATCTCTATTCGGAACAGCATCCATTTAACGGTAAACAAACTTGCAAAGACGCTGACCCTGAATTGTTCTTTCCAGATGATAACGGCGTGTATATCAACTTGGTAAAGGCCAAGAACATTTGCAACAGCTGTCCGTTACTTGTAGATTGCCTTTCATACGCACTGAAGCACCCAGAGTTAGAGGGTGTGTGGGGTGCCACTACACTTAAAGAGCGCAAACAACTACGTCGTAGGAGGTCACGTGTCGCCACTCGATCTTAGAGACAGTAACTCGCCTTTACACGTATGTGTTTGCGGATCTATGTTGTGGAACATTAAAGCTATGTTTGATGACTACGAGATTTCGCTCTACTTTTTAGAAATGGAGTGTGCGGAGTGCGGCGCATTAGCCACAGCACCTACGCCAATTGACCGTGTTGAAAATTAGATATTACTTTAGACGTTTAGTACTTTTTATTGAGTTTAAGACGCCTCTGTGGAGAGTACGCAATTATGCGCTCTCGATGCAGTGCAAGCGTGATAAACATGGGTTAGTGGCAGGAGTGCTAGCCGAAGATGATTATCTTTCTCCAGTAGAGTATTACACATGTATGCATTGCCATAAGAATTTCACTATAGAGGAGTGGGAAAGCCGGGATGTACAAGGAAGGTGATGTAGCTCAAGCCCTACTTAGATTAGGGCTTACGCATATGGAACAACGTCGGGATGAATTGCCCGGCTGGTGTCCTATGCATTTAGAGCGTACAGGTAAGGAAGACTTCAATCCTTCGTGGTCTATTAACGTTGAGACTGGAGTGCATCACTGTTTTTCTTGTGGTTATAAGGGAACGCTACTCACTCTCGTAGCTGAAGTACTAGACCTTAAAACTGAGTGGGGACGTTTAGATTTTGATGCAGCCAAGAACTGGCTACGCGCCTCTATTGAGGTAGACCTAGACGTTCTTATTAAGCATGTAGAAGAGATGCGACAGTCCTATGTATCGTTACCTAAACCTGTTGAGATGAGCGAAGCACGTCTTGCAGTATTTGATAGGCCACCGGATTGGGCTTTAGCTGCCCGTCGTCTAACTGCTACTGCTTGTGATATTTTCGGTGTGCGTTGGAATGCTAAGCAGAACTCTTGGATTACCCCTATTAGAAGTGCGAACACTCATAAGCTTATGGGTTGGCAAGAGAAGGGCCAAGGCTCTCGTCTGTTTCGTAATCGTCCCACCGGTGTACAGAAATCTAAAACCTTATTTGGTCTAGATGCCTGGATGGGTGAAACTATGATCGTAGTGGAGTCTCCTTTAGACGCCGTATATCTACAGTCATTGAGAGTTGGTTCTGGTGTTTCAACCTTTGGAGCTTCTGTGAGCTCAGAGCAGATCGACATTATGCGTCAGGCCGATCGTTTAATTCTTGCTTTTGACAACCCTAAGTTAGATACGGCAGGGGAGAAGATATCTGTAGATATGTTTAATAGACTACGGTCATTGGGCATGGAATGCTTGTTCTTTGCCTATGGAGACAGTGGTAAAAAAGATATAGGAGATATGTCTTTAGAGGAAGTAGAATACGGCGTGGAGAACGCTAAGCATTTTGTATTCGGTATGGGAGCTGTGTACGCATGACCTTTACTGGCACCCTACTTCCGTTTCAACCAGAAGCTGTTGAGGCAATGACTCAACGGGGAAAAATGCTGGTTGCATATGATTTAGGTCTGGGGAAAACAGTGTTAACAATCGCTGCGCTGGAACAGCTAATGGATAGCGGTTACGTACGTGAGCCTGGGATTATAATATGTCTCTCCAGCCTAAAATATCAATGGGCTGAACAGATAAGGAAATTTACTAATGGATCTTCAACCTCTTTGGTGGCGGATGGAACGAAAAAACAACGAGAAGATATTTACAAACAAGCCTTTGATTGGAAAATCACCGGGGTTGATTACATCATTCTTAACTACGAGCAAGTTGTTAATGACTGGACTTCCGTGTCAAAATTGCCCAGAGGGTTTGTTGTATGTGACGAAGCCACAGCAATCAAGTCTTTCCGATCTAAACGATCTAAATACGTAAAGAAACTTTCTAGCAAATATAAGTTTGCTCTTACCGGCACTCCGGTAGAAAACGGCAAGCCCGAAGAACTTTACAGCATTATGCAGTTTGTGGATTCAAGTCTTTTAGGTAGGTTTGATTTATTTGATCAAACATTTATTGTTCGTAACAGATTTGGTGGAGTAGAACGATATAGAAATCTATCGCTTCTCAACAAAACATTGATGACAGCGTGTGTGCGTAAACGTCAGAGCGATTCAGACGTAGCTCCGTTTCTACCAGAGACTATCAACGCAGAGCCCATTCTTGTGCTTTTTGACTCAGCTAGCAAGAAGCTATATCAGACTATTGTTTATGAACTACTTAACGATTTAGACGAGGCTATGGATTCTTACGGAGCATCGTTTGATATCTTTACGCACTACGGTCAGGGAGATCAGTTCGATGGGGCTGACGCTATGCGAGGTCGGATTATGTCGAAGTTGACAGCGCTTAGGATGTTGTGCGATCATCCGGACTTGCTACGTAAATCTTCTAAATCTTCTGCATACGCTGCAGAGTTGGAGACCAGTGGACGTCTTGCTTCCGTGACAAAGTCACCGAAGTTAGCTACACTAAAAGAATACGTATCTAACTTCTTATCGGAGTATGAAGGCAATAAGGTAGTTATCTTTACTAGCTATGTTCATATGGTTAGTTTGATACGAAACGAGTTGAACGAGTGGGGCAGTGCCCCGTATACTGGAGAAATGAATGCGAAACAAAAAGAAGAATCGAAACTTAGTTTTCAAACAAACCCTGAAGTTAGGATCCTTGTCAGCTCTGACGCTGGCGGTTATGGTGTGGATCTACCTCAAGCTAATCTTCTTATTAACTACGATCTTCCGTGGAATGCCGGACTCGCACTTCAACGTAATGGACGAATCAGAAGAGCATCCAGCGAGTGGGGATCTATAGTCATACAGGATATACTTATGGAAGGTTCTGTAGAGGAACGACAGCACGCCATGCTTACTCAAAAATTAGCAGTGGCTGGGGCAGTTGTAGATGGCGAAGGAATTGATGCTCAGGGCGGTATTAAATTGACTGTTGGGTCACTTCGGGGGTTTTTACAAAATGTTTCCCTGTAATATGGGTCTATGCCTAACTCGCCTAAGACCCCTACGCGTACTATCCGCGTCTCTACTGAGTTGTGGTCTGCCGTTAAGGACAAGGCTGCTATAGAGCAAAGAACAGTGACTGAAGTTATTATTGAAGCGTTAAAGGAATACATAAAGGAATAAACAACTAAGGAGGGCATAATGGCAACTGTAGAAAAACCATCACGTGAGGTATCCCTTAAGGGTTTACTAGGCACCGTCTCGCAATACGTAACTCTAAAACGTAGAATCGACGACTTAACTAAAGAGCAAAGCGTTCTTAAGTCTGAGCTTTCAGACCTTGTGGACAAACAGGGCGAAGTAGACGATAAGGGACATATCTGGCTATCTTTACCTGAGTCAGTAGAGGGCGTATCTTCTTTGAAGCGAGAGCGTAGAGTTACTCAGAGTTTGGATATGGACGCCGCAATTATTATTCTTTCTCAGAAAGGTTTAGCTGAGCGCTGTATTAAACCCGTCCCAACTATCGCTGAGGACGAAGTAATGGCTGCGCTATATGAAGGAAAACTTACTGAGGAAGATGTAGACACTATGTTTCCTAAGAAGATTACATGGGCGTTTATTACCAGTAAGTCATGAACGAAGAGGTAGATAAATTATTTGGGGACCTGGATGAATACTATCCGGGGTCTAAAAGGAAGCGCAGGGAACCTAATCCAGATGTTCCTGTACGTAAGGTGCTTTCCTCTTGGGATGCTGAGCCTCAACTAAAGACTCTACCTAACGGAAAGAGTATAGAATTGTTCAGTGCCGGAGCTCTGGCTTTGGCACTTAACAGACCGTTGGTTACACTTAGGTTGTGGGAACGCAAAGGGTACATACCCCGAGCACCCTATAGACTTAAGTCAGTGATTGTTGATGGTGTAAAGAAGCCAGGTTGGCGGATGTACAGCAGAGCAATTATTGAAACCACGATTAAAAGTTTTCAATCCCGGGGACTCTTAGGAGTACCTAGGGTTGATTGGAATCGACATCCAGATCTATCAATTGAATTGATGGAAAAATGGGTTAAGATTCACACTCAAGAAACAACCGTTTCTTGAATTTGACCTATGACCAATGATCCTATGATCCTACATGAAAGGAGTACCCAAGTGGGTATTCGCATTGAAAAAGATACACCTAACGTAAATAATTACGTTGATACAACCGCTCACACACCTTCAGCAGAAGAGTTGGAGCAAATTTTTACTAAGGAAAATGAGAACGATACAACCAATCGTTCCTCTTTAATTCAAACTGGCTGGGCCGCTGCAAAGAAGGCAGTAGCAAAGTCAAATCAGAAGTACGCTACTGATTTTAGATTTGAAGAAGACGTAAAATTAATTAAGTTCATCTCCGCAGAACCAATGGGCTTTATGCAACATTGGGTAAATCGTCCAGGCAAGAAGTCATTCATTAGCACTGGCGAAGGAGATCCTTTACTTGCAGTTGGCAGTGTTCCAACTCAAAAGTTTGCATTCACCGTTTTAAACATGTCAGAAGAAGAACCACAACTTCAACTGATGATTGTCGGCATTCGTCTGTGTGGACAACTTGAGAAGTTGCACATGGATAAAAAGACTGGACCACTTGACCGTCCTGATATTTATTGGGCCGTAAGCAAGTCTGGTACTGGGAACAAGACCGCGTACTCTATTACTCCTGTGAAAGAGCGCGATCTTGCTGATGATTGGGATATTGATCCTGTCGCAGCTGCCGAGCTAATTAAACCTCTTAAGCCACTTGGTCAGGATTCCCTCTACATCCCGACTAAAGCAGATCTAGAAGAGGTAGCTCGAGAGATTGCTGGACAAGCGTAATCCATCATCGTTGTTAGGAGCCTGGTTTGTTTAACTTCCTTTGTCTTACCAGGCTCTTAACACTTACACAGGAGCACAATGAATATAATTACGACTACAAAACAACTACAGGAATTGATTTCCGCCTACAAAAATGCTGATGCGTTTGCGTTTGACGTAGAAACCATGGGAGATCACCGCGGTGATCCACGTCAGAACAGAGTTGTTTGGATATCTTTAGCCACACATGATCGAGTAGATGTCATACCTATGGGTCACCCAAACGGTGAGTTTATTCGTGTTGAGTATCCACTACTGCCTTCCGCACACGCTAGAGTCTTGAGGGGCTTAGATCTTCGTGCTATTGATTACAGCAGAGACGAGCGTAAAGCAACTAAGATCTTTGGCGAACCCCCTAAGCAGTTGACTCCTGCTGAGGTTTTTTCTGCACTCAAACCACTTTTCTTAAGTAATAAGACAAAAGTGGGACACAACTTAAAGTTTGATTTACAGAGTATTACAAAATATCTTGGGCAGTTGCCTGCTCAACCCTATGCCTGCACTCTTAATGCGGCGTTTATTCTTGACAATCAAGTTAGGAATAGTCTTGGCTTAGATGACTGCCTTGAGCGGGAGTTTAAGTACAAGATGGTTAAGGGTGTGGGAGCTCACGTAGAATCACACAGTTTTGATGAGGTTGCTACATACTCTGCACTAGATGCGGAGTGGACTTGGAAGTTATATATAAACTATTCAGAGCGACTAAAGACTGACGGACTACAGGGTATATTTGCTTTGGAAATGGATGTGCTAGAAGTTATTTGCAACATGGAGTTGCGAGGCGCTGACATAGATGTGAACGAGCTATCCGCTCTTAAGGTAAACCTAGAGCAACAACTAGAGCAGACCAAAGCGGATATTTATAAGCATGCTGGTCGTGCTTTTAACATTAACTCTGTCCCTGAAAAGCAGAAAATTCTCTTCTCTCGCAAGGATGCCGGGGGGCGTGGACTAAAGCCAAAGATTCTTACACCAGCGGGACAGAAAAGAGTAGACGACGGTAGAGATCCTACTGTTGTTGACTTCTCAGTGTCTGAACCTGCACTGCAGGCTTTTGCTGGACGCGATGCACTGGTAGATAGTCTTATTCAATACTCCGACTTAAACAAGCTTTTGACTACGTATGCTATTCCGTATTTAGGCGGGGACATAACTCGCACTTTAGGTGGCAAGTCTAAAACCGTAGCAAAGAGAAGTTTGATGTATAACGGCAGAATTCATACAGACTTTGTGCAGTACGGTGCAGAGACGGGACGTTTCTCCAGCAGGAATCCAAACTTGCAAAACGTTCCTGCTCCTCATACTGCCAATGGAAAAGCTATTCGTAATCTTTTTGTAGCACCGGAGGATCATTTACTTGTAGTAGCTGACTACAGTCAAATTGAGCCAAGAGTTATTGCGTCTTTCAGTGGTGATCGAATCATGTGCCAGGCCTATTTAAACGGCGAGGATATATACACAACTATTGGAGATACTATGGGCGTAGATAGAAAGGCTGGAAAGGTTTTAGTTCTATCGCTAGCTTATGGTGTTGGTCCAGACAAGATTTCGTCTTCTATTGGTTGCAGTTTAGCTCAGGCAAAAGAACTATTAGATGAGTTCTCTCGTAAATTTCAAGCAATATCTAGGTACAAGCGTCAGGTTATTTCTGAGAGTAAACGCCACTCTCCTATTCCGTATGCCAGCACGTTATTGAAACGTCGCCGGTATCTTCCTGACCTTAGATCTTCTGAGGTATGGAAGAGATCTCGTGCTGAACGTCAAGCATTCAACACCGTCATTCAAGGGTCGGCAGCAGACCTTATTAAACTTGCTATGATTAGGGCTAATAAAATGATACCCCAGGGGGCCGGTTTGATTCTTACTGTGCATGACGAACTTGTAACGGTAACGCATAAAGATGTGGTTGATCAAACCTCCGAAGCTATTCGTCAGGCTATGGAAGGCATCAACGCATTAAACATTCCATTATTAGCAGACGTAAAGGTGGTACGCAGATGGGGAGAAGCAGAGTGATTTTTGGTAGAAATCGTCTTGAACGAAAGTTAGACGAACATAATCATACTATGGAACTTATAAGAACAGTTATTCCATTGTTGACCCTTTTTATACAGATTCTTATATTGATTAGGCTGAGTTAATGTTTAAATTTACAAAGAAAAAGCGTAAGAAGAATCAAGAGCCTCTCGTTCAAGTACCGCTTCCAGTCCTAATTCGTCAGGTTATATATGACACAATGCTTATGCCTTCAGAAGGTATTGCAGAAGCTATGGGTTTACCGCCTATATCTGATGAGGTATCGGAAATGGAAGAAAGAGCTAGTCAGAACCGTTTATCTCGTATGTCTTCTTTACTTCCTTTTATTGATTCTCACGCAGAACTGTGCGCCAAGATCTCTACAGCTGCATACATGTTAGAGGATGACCACTTAGAGTCCTCCGATGTTCTTACTGAAAAAAATACACAGCAGTTACATAACATGTTTCAGTTAGTGTCTTTAGCCGCTGCTCTTTCTTGCGTTTCAACACTATTTTCGTTAGGATTGATTGAGTCTAAGCTAGAAAAGAAGGAAAATCCCTATGAGTAATGCAAACTGGTGGAATAAAAAGCTAGGTAACCCAAACGTTGTATCGACTACACCGCCTACTACTCCAGCACCTAACACAGTGTATAGGCCGGTTCAACAACCAAATATTCCAGTGGCCTATGATCCTGATCAAGATCAGTTAGTTACTAAGGCTGCTAGTTCAAGACAGGTAGAGCGTTGTCCAGCATGTAACTCCGGTAACTATATGGCGCCACAAGGCACACAACGTAAGAGATGTTATGATTGCGGCTATCCTTTAATTCAAGCAGGCAGTGGCATAGGTGGTACAGGTTCTGAAGGACCAGTAATACCAGCAAAACAACCTGCACAAGGATCCGGTTTTAATCCAACAATAATAGTAGATAGGATTGGGTAATGACTATGACCATTAATTCTGATGCACTAAAGATTGCTGCATCTATCAATAAGAAGTTAGGTACTAACACGGTTGTCACTGCTTCCAAGATGCAACTACCAAAACGAATTCCTACAGGCTCACTAACTCTAGATGTTGTTCTTGGAGGCGGTTGGCCTATGAATCATTGGGTTGAAATTGTTGGAGAGGCTTCTCACGGAAAGACTGCGATTGCTCTTAAAACTATCGCAGCTAATCAAAAGATTAACCCAGACTTTACTGCAGTGTGGGTAGCTGCTGAGAACTTTGATGCAGAGTATGCACGTATGTGCGAAGTAGATACAGAGAGAGTCTTGGTTGTAGAGACCAATAGTATGGAGGATGCATTTGACGCTGTTATTGAGTTTTGCGAGTCTAGGTCTGTTGACATGGTTGTCATTGACTCTTTACCTTCGCTGGTACCTTCGGCGGAGGATACAAAAACTATGGAAGAGTTTACTGTTGGACGAGGAGCTATGCTCACAAATAAGTTCTTCCGTAAGGTTGGAGCTGCAACAAAGCGTGACCTCGTTGAGGAAGAGCGTCCAATCCTTGGAATTATGATTAATCAATATAGAATGAAGATTGGAGTTATGCATGGAGACCCACGCACAACACCGGGAGGGCTTGGTAAAGACTACGCCTATTCCGTCAGGTGCGAAGTCAAACGAGACGAGTGGCTCGAAGTCGGTTCTGGAAACGATAAGCGACGTGTTGGACAAACTATTCGCGTTCGAACAATCAAGAACAAGACCTTCCCACCGCAACAGACGGCGTATTTAGATTTTTACTTTTCTGATGGCGGACTACTAGAGCCAGGACAGTACGATGTAGCTAAAGAGATTGTGGCTTTATCTATATTGAACGGGATTGTAAATCGACGTGGTGGCTGGATGTACTACGGAGAGCGTAAGTGGCAAGGGGCTCAGGCGCTGGTAGATTCTCTTAGAGAAGAGTTAGATCTTCAGGCTGAGATTACTAAGGCAGTTATGGATACTCTCAAGACCAAACCAACCTTGCTGCTCAATGTCGAGTAAGGGCAAACGAGAGTCTTTAAAGCACGAAAAACGTTTAGCTAAGACTATAGGAGGTCAGCGAAGCGCTGCTTCGGGGGCTTTTTGGTCTCGTAAAGGCGATGTACGTAACCAGGATCTCCTTATAGAGCACAAGTGGACCGGCAAGAAGTCAGTTACTGTCAAGTCAGAGGTCTTAAAGAAGATAACAAAAGAGGCAATCCTGGATAGTCGTAAACCAGTGCTAGGATTGCACCTTGACGGCGAGAATTATGTAGTTCTATTAGAGGAGGATTTTCTTGAGTTGTACAACTTAATACAGGGAGACTAATGAATAACCAGGACAAGGTGTCTTGGGCGTGGAGATACGAAGCTAAATGTCGCGGAGAAGATACGGAGATCTTTTTTCCGCCGAGAGACAAAACTTTATATAAAGAAATAGCAGATAAAGCTAAAGCAATCTGCTGGGGTAAAGATGGCAGACCGCCATGCCCCGTACGTAAAGAATGTTTACGAGAAGCTATCATTAATGACGAGCTGCACGGCATCTTCGGGGGGATGTCTCACAGAGAAAGAAATGCAGCGAAGCGCAGGTACACTGCAAAAGGTCTAAGATTAGATCAGTGGCTTGATTCGGAGGACAAACGTGGTAAATCAAAAAGGGATACAAAGCAAGGAGCTAAAGAGCTTCCTTAATACAAAGAAGCGAGAGACAAAACTTATTGGTGCTTTAGAGCGCTACATACTTGCAAAGCCTTTAGATGGTCGTAACCATACTGTTCTACATCCTTCCGACTTAGTAAAACCAGAGTGGTGTGCTCTTGCTGCCTATCACGCACTTCGAGGTAACTACGTAGAAGTTCGAGATAAGCTGACCTTACGTGGGGCATCTATATTTGCTGAGGGTAATTACATTCATACCAAATGGCAGACCTGGATTAGTGAGATGGGTAATCTTTATGGTCTATGGGTTTCCAATACAGATAACCTATCTGTTTGGGGATTGAGTTCAGACGTAAACAAGGGCGCAGAAGTATTTGATTACCAAGAAGTACCCCTGCATAGCAAGAAACATAAGATTGCTGGACAGTCTGACGGTTGGGTTAAGGGCTTAGGCACAGACTTCTTGATAGAGATTAAGTCTATTGGGCCGGGAACTCTTCGCTTCGAAGCTCCGTATCTATTTGCAGCGGCAGATGGAGATTTGGAGAAGGCTTGGAAGAATGTTAAGTCTCCATTTAAAACTCATCAACTACAGGGTCAGGTTTATTTACACCTGTGCCACTTGATGGTAGAAGAAAAAATTTTTGAATCCGCACCCACAGAGATCGTATTTATCTACGAGCTTAAGTCAAGCCAAGACTATAAAGAATTTGTAGTTCAATACAATCCAGAGTTTACAAAAGATATTTTTGATAAAGCGCTTGATGTTTCCTGGGCAGTTGACAACAATAGACCCCCAATGTGTAGTATTAACCCAGTAGCCGGATGTAAACGATGTGCACCTTTTAGAGGAGGACAAGCATGACACCTATTGAACTTAAAGTAGCGAAGGCCAGTAGTAAAACTATTAACTCTCTTAAACAACAAGGCTTGCTAGTAAGTGAGCGGTATGGATATGACGCTCCAGTATTGCCCTTGGACATTACTAGTATGCAGGAAGAAGAAGTCATGGACTTGTATACAAAGTACGTGGCGTACCTAGAGTTTATAAGCCTGCAGCTATGGTGTGCTGAGGTAGACAAAGCTGAGGCTGAAAAAATTCTTAATTTAATACGTGCTGAAAAAAAATTGACCCTCAAGAGTTCCGGCAAGGCAGTAGCTATGATTGATGCTGAGATTGAAGTAGATCAAGAGTACAGAGAAAAGGTAGATTTATTGCAGGAATTATCAAACTACTGCGGTCTTATTGAAATAATTTCAGACCGTCTGTCTAAAGATATCTCTCTAATCAATAGAGAGATTACCCGTAGAGTTAACATTAACAAAGCAGCCGGTAGAAGTACTTGGCTATTACCTTAGGAGAAAATATGGCTTGGGAACAGCTAGCGTTATTTACAGAAGAAGAGGTTGGCTCTAAGAATGATGAGAGCATATTGGAAGAGGCTGATCGCCTTATTAACAATGATCGTAATCAATCCTATGATCATCCATTAGATAACTTCACCCGTATTGCACAGATTTGGACTGCGATCTTGGGGTACAAGATTAGCCCAGAACATGTTGGATTATGTATGGTTGGGGTAAAGCTAGCCAGAGAGGCATATCAACCTAAGAGAGATAACTTGGTAGACGGCGCAGGATACTTTGGCACTATTCAAATGATTAAGGACGAGAGAACACGCCGTGGTAAGTAAGTCTCGTAAACATCGGGGCTACAAATCTCAAAAAATAGTAGCTGATTACTTAATTACTCAAGGCTGGCCCTATGCACAATCCACAGGCGCGGGGAGATCTGGTACAGACATAACTGGAACTATGGGCATAGATTGGGAAGTAAAAGCACGCAAAGATTTCAACCCTTCCGGAGCTATAAAACAGCTCAAAGAACGCCATAATGGCCGGGACTTACCAGTGGCAGTATTAAGGCTTAATGGACAGGGGGAGGCTGGAATTACCGAGTGGCCAGTTATTCTCCGCCTAGAAGACTTCGTAGGGCTTTTAAAGGCCGCGGGATACCATGACTTAATGCCATAAATGTCGTACCGTTTACCTTCGAGGGCACCACTATTCGAACCCGAAGGACTACTAAACGTGGAAGAAGATAAATTCTTGCGTGTAGGCGCAGGATCAAATGCACAGTCGGTTGGTTCGGCTATTGCACATGCCCTTTATGAGGCTCCTCAAGTTAAATTAAGGGCTGTAGGTGCATCTGCTGTCAACCAGGCTGTAAAAGCTATTGCAATTGCTCGTGGATACGTAGCCCCCAGAGGCTTAGATCTCACTTGCCGTCCTGGATTTACTACCGTAGATTCTAGAGACGGACAAATTTCAGCAATAGTCTTTACGATACAAGTCTCCTAGTGTATTATTATCATTAAGAGATCTAACCAAAGTTAGGATTATTATGACAGACGCAACCTCAGAAGCTTTATCTGGCATGGCTAAGCAAGGTAGAACCCCCATGAATCGTGAGGGTACTAAGTTTTCTGCACCAGCCCCAAAGGCCGGACAGTTATGGAAGAAGAAGGGTGCGCAATCGGGCGACCCAAGTGCTTATGGAACAAAGGCCAATCGCAAGAACAAACTGGTTACCCCTGCTGAACGTAATGGTGCGGCCTATAAGCCAACAACCGCTCGCTATACAAAGATGGTAGATCCAGCTGCTGGCGCAACTCAAGCCAACGGCGTTATAGTTGGTTGCGCTGTTAATCGTACTCGCACAAATTTTGACAGCGGAGCGACAGGATCGTACTAATAGTGTAGTATTTACCTAGCCTCATATTGGGGCTAGGTACCACGGAGTAACATACGGAGCAAACATATGTTAAAAGACCTCTATGTTGAGGCAAAACAAAATATTAACTTACTTAACCATTGTGTTGTAGGCCAATGGGCAGCTGTACTTTCTGAAGAAGATCGAGCTGCATTTGATACTTCAATTAACGACGCAGACTTTTCCACAAGAAGTCTTTATAAATTGTATACACAAGCGGGGGCAACATTTGGTTTGACTTCCCTGCTCACACATAGAAACGGAGCATGTGGATGTCCTTAGCAGATGATTATAAAGAAGCAATTATAAAAGCTGGTCAAGAAGGATCAGACAAAGTAAGCAAGTCAATACCCGAAGCTTGGAGACCGCGTTCTGAAATAGGAAGTGATGGCGGATTCATTGTATCTACGCCACGTCCTGATGGTAATACGCCAAGCGCAGAGGAAATTTTACGAGAAGCTAATTTAAATCCAGCAGAGTGGGCAGTCGTATCTCATCGCAGATCTCGTTGGCAAACTTACAACGGTGATTGGTTAGAATCTTTTAGAGTAAATGTAGTGCCTGTTACTACAAATCCTGAAAAAGATTACGATTTAGAACAACTATTAGAGGGTATTAGTAAATGGACTCCAACTAAATCTGTAGACGTAACTGGGGAATTAACAGCAGTTTATAGTATTGGTGATACTCAATACGGTAAGGACGATACTCCGGCAATTATTGATCGGGTATTAAAGAGTTTTGATGCTGCATCTGAAAGGCATGCAGAGTTAGTTAAGAAGTATTCTATTGGTCAGATTGCATTACCTCAGTTAGGTGATTGCATTGAGGGAATGGTCAGTCAAAAAGGTAAAGTAATGGGACGTCATGACATCGGCGTATCTGAGCAGGTACGTGTAGGACGACGTGTGCTATTAGCGCAAATTAAATCTATGGCGCAACTAGCTCCTAAGATTATTGTTCCTGTTGTACCTGGCAATCATGATGAAGTACAACGTTTTTTAGTTAGTCGGCCAGAAGATTCATGGCAAATTGATATCGTTGCTTCGGTAGAAGACATATGCAAAGAGAATGAATTTCTTAAAGATAGGGTTGAGTTTAGATATCCTGCTGCGGATGATTTAACTATCGCCGTAAACTTAAGCGGAACTCTCTACGGTATGGCTCACGGCCATCAAGCTAGAGACTTGGTTAAGTGGTGGATGGGACAGGCTATGGGACGTTGCTCCGTTGCTCAAGCTGACATTTTAAATGTTGGTCACTTCCACCACTATCATGTTCAAAACGTAGGGCCTCGATTATTTATTCAGAATCCTGCTATGGACAATGGCTCTGCTTGGTTTAAAAACAAGTCTGGTCTTGAATGCGCACCAGGCATTGTTTCTCTCCTAGTTGGGGAGGGGATTGATCCTCGCAGGGAGTTAGTAGTACTCTCTTGAAACTGGCTGTAGTACTGCCACATAAAGATAGGGATGTATATAAAAATTTTCAAAAGTATTATTTATCAGACTATCTTTCTAAACAAGGCATAGAACACAAGCTTTTTTTCTGTGAGCAACGAGACAATTTATTATTTAGTAGGGCTATGGCCATAAATGTTGGTGTCTTGTTTGCTTTAGAGCATTATGCTCCAGATTATTTGGTTATAGGGGATATCGATTTAGTTCCTTTGACAGTGGACTATACCTACCCAGGTACTGCTGAGGTTTGGTTTGGAAATGCCGGCGGCATAAAACTTCTTACTACCGATTTTTTATTAGTTAATGGATACAATAATATATTTCGTGGTTGGGGATATGAAGATAGTGAGTTTTGGTATCGATTAGATGTTTTAGGGGTACCGGTTACATACTGGAAATATAAAGCCTTAGAAGGAACCACGATGGTAGATTTAGAGATGAATACTCTAGACAGCTATGCTCATAGTTTGAATTATTTTGGGGGACTGACTAATATCCGGTTTTTTCATCCACAAGAAGTAGATGTAACTAAGCATATAAATACGGTTTACCCTAAAACTTGGCTAACAGATGATATTAAAACACAGAATGCTAAGCTATCCGACTCTATAAAAGCTTTGCCAAAATATGAATTAATACCGTACTTTATGCGGCATGGCCTTCATGAGATTAATCCCAGGAAAATTGAGGTTATTGATCTTACTGCAAAGACTATAGAAATCTCTTTTAATAGTTTAACAATTGCATAAGAAATAGGATAAGCTTTTAAATCTCCCAACAACACTATAGAACAATACCATTATAACATTTTATTGCAAAAGAAAAGAGTGGGATCAAATACATCCCACTCTAATCTTAAATTCAGATTACTTAATTAAAGCAACCTTTCCAGTTGGATTCTTTTTATTCCACTTCTTAGCGAGGGAATTGAACGCCTTCCTAATGTCTGCTAGAGCAACAGCATTTGCAGCATTTGCTGCATCTAGTTGTGCCTTAGCAGCAGCATTTGCATCTGC
>Ga0194128_10005304_pt1 | contig 18161 bp, 22 predicted proteins | sample TA2KigCa65mmetaG_FD_148650 | JGI IMG/M metagenome (GOLD analysis project Ga0194128, IMG submission 148650) | Freshwater microbial communities from Lake Tanganyika, Tanzania - TA2015037 Kigoma Deep Cast 65m | ecosystem: Environmental > Aquatic > Freshwater > Lake | place: Tanzania: Lake... | reverse complement strand
GCAAGTGGACGTATAGGGTCTGACGCCTGCCCGGTGCTGGAAGGTTAACCAGAGGAGTTAGCCGCAAGGCGAAGCCCTGAAGGGAAGCCCCAGTAAACGGCGGCCGTAACTATAACGGTCCTAAGGTAGCGAAATTCCTTGTCGGGTAAGTAACATTGCCCGGGATGGGAGCGATCCCATCCAACTAACCGGCTCAAATCGGTGGAGCCCTCCCAGCGCATGCAGGCGCTGCGGGTAATACCGAGGGTAAGATCGCGGCAACGCGATCCCCGTAACGACTCAGGGGTAGGATCCCTGGATGGCAGAGCAAGTGCCATAACACGCCGGCCCTGGTCCTTGTCGAATGGATCTTGCATCCTACATCTCTGGGTTTGTGGATGGAGAAGGGTGCTTCTGTGTGTCCTTCCAGCCGAGCGGACGTCATCGATTCGGTTGGGAGGTCAGGCCGAGTTTTTCGGTCAGCCAAAACGCAGATCGAGCTGAACTCCTCCACATTCTCAAAGAACGTTGGCAATGCGGGTCTATCCGCCCGGATCGATCCGATAACACCATCAAGTTTGAAGTGCGTAAGATCAGTGACTTGGTGGGGAAAATCCTTCCACACTTTCAAGCCTATCCGTTGGCCTCGTCGAAGCAAGCCGATGTCACAAGGTTTGGAAGAATCTGCTGGTTGATGCATCGTGAACAGCATCTGACCAAGGAAGGGTTTATCGAGATCGTGAAGACGGCGATGGAAATGAATCCATCAGGCAAGCGTAAGTACCGCGAGCGCGACATCCTGAAGTCGCTCTGATCAGGTGAACGTATAGTCTGTGCCACGGGAAACTGTGGAAGATCATGAAGTTCCGACCTGCATGAATGGCGTAACGACTGGAGCGCTGTCTCGGGGAGTGACTCAGCGAATTTGTTGTTCCGGTGAAGAAGCCGGGTGCCCGCAACTAGACGGAAAGACCCTGTGCACCTTTACTACAACTTGACATTGGGTGTTGGACGGGTATGTGTAGGATAGGTGGGAGGCTGTGAGGCGGGGGCGCTAGTTCCCGCGGAGCCAATCTTGAAATACCACCCTTACTTTTCCGATATTCTAACTCGGCCCTGTCATCCAGGGCGAGGACAGTGTCTGGTGGGTAGTTTGACTGGGGCGGTCGCCTCCCAAAATGTAACGGAGGCGCCCAAAGGTTCCCTCAGGCTGGTCGGTAATCAGCCGTCGAGTGTAAAGGCAGAAGGGAGCTTGACTGCGAGACTGACAGGTCGAGCAGAGACGAAAGTCGGGCTTAGTGATCCGGTGGTTCTGTGTGGAAGGGCCATCGCTCAACGGATAAAAGGTACGCCGGGGATAACAGGCTGATCTCCCCCAAGAGTTCACATCGACGGGGAGGTTTGGCACCTCGATGTCGACTCATCGCATCCTGGGGCTGAAGCTGGTCCCAAGGGTCGGGCTGTTCGCCCGTTAAAGCGGTACGAGAGTTGGGTTCAGAACGTCGTGAGACAGTTCGGTCCCTATCTGTTGTGGGCGGAGGAGATTTGAGAGGGGCTTTCTCTAGTACGAGAGGACTGAGAAGGACGGACCTCTAGTGTGCCGGTTGTCGCGCCAGCGGCAGTGCCGGGTAGCTATGTTCGGTTGGGATAACCGCTGAAAGCATCTAAGCGGGAAGCCTGCCTCAAGATGAGATCTCCCGGGGCGCAAGCCCCCTAAAGGCCACTCGTAGACCACGAGTTTGATAGGCTGGGTGTGGAAGGGCCGTAAGGCCTGAAGCTAACCAGTACTAATCGGCCGTGCGGCTTAACTTACTACCTTTTGCTCCTGATAGACATGGTCTTCAAATCACTGAAGAGCATATGGCGTATGGCATATAGCTGATAGCAAGAGCGCGGACAGCCGGTCCAACTTCTTGCCATAAGCCATAAGCTATTAGCTCTTATCTCCATGAGTTCCCGGTGGCCTTGCCGGAGGGGTTCCACCCGTTCCCATCCCGAACACGGAAGTTAAGCCCTCCAGGGCCGATGATACTGCCGCCGTGAGGCAGTGGGAAAGTAGGACGCTGCCGGGGTATAAAAAGAGCCTGCTGGTCTTAATGATCAGCAGGCTCTTTCTTTTTGAACAGCGGATCGGGCGGCCTGGGTAATCCCCTTGCTCGCGCAACGCGCGGCCTCAGAAGGCCCTCGTTGGACGCGCGCAGTTGGGGATCACCCAGACCGCCCTTGTCTTTCCCCCTCGCCCCTTGAGGGAGAGGGCTGGGTGAGGGGTGATCTGGACGGCAGCGTCCGAAAGAGGGAGAGTCGCCGGTCGCCATTTGCTGTCGCATGGCGACCGGCTGTTGACAGAAATCAACGGGAAAAGTAGTCTGTCCCGACAATCCTCGTCCCCTGCGGGATTGCCGCACTTTCACTGGGCGTATTGATTTGCTTTGGTGCCTCGATCAGACCGATCCAGGATGGTGCACAAATGGCTGAGCAGCGTAATAAAAAGATAGAGACTTCCGAATGGTCGGAACCCTATCTTCTTACGTCAGGCCATCATCTTGCCGTCGGAGATCGTCCGGGCGTCTACCGGATACGCGCTTTCTCCTTAGAGGGAAATCCCATTCCGATTGGGCGAGTCGACGGTGTAGATCCGAATGCAATCTTGCACATTGGTCAGTCGGTGAGATTAGGTACGAGGGTGCGCGAGTTTAAGCAAGCAGCAGAGGGCAAACGAGCCCAGCACCCTGCGGGGAAACAGTTCTACCGCTGGGGGTTTCAAAGGATGTTCCCCTTGAGGCAGTTACGTTTCGACTATGTCTTCGTTCAAGACGTGGAAGAGGCGATCAGACTAGAACGTCGACTGCACGAGGATTATCGCCGCCAATATCTTGACAAGCCTCCACTCGATGCACAGTCAGGCCGGTCCGACTAGGGGGACTAAAGGGGAGAGTTAGGAGGTCACAAGAAGCGGAGAGGGGGTGTCGGAAAACCGATTCGGAGTCATCCGTTAGGCTTCGGAGGTCGTCTGTGGCAACGGCCCTGTATCCACTAATCGAGAAGTTAGTCGAGGACGAGTGGGTCAAGCTAGAGCGCGACCAAATCACTCCATGGGCATTCATGACAGCTGGCCCGCCGTTTCGGGTGAAAGACTTCTACTGGAGAGAAATCTCATACCAGGGCATCGAGTTCGAAGGCTCGCCGTGTGAGGTCTTCTGGGGTAGGTATATCGAGCCGTTCCTTGAAGACATTGTGCAACGGAGGGAATTTAAGGGGACAGGCTACTTTTCCAAGCCGGCGTCCAGGCTCGGATCGAAACTAGGATCTTGAAATTGCCATCTGCCGGCGGAGCGGGGCAGGGCGCGCGCGGATGGCGACTTTCGCGCTCTCTGGCCGATTCAGCGGTCAGCGCGGCTCAGCCAGCGAACGACTAGAGGTTTCTAGGTCCGGTTCATTTAGTCAGTCCGACGCAGGTTGATGAAGAGCCCACAGACGATGATGGCGACTGCGGCAGCGCCATACCAAGGTGTAATAGCCCAAGGATTAGTATCTCCGTCCACGTAAGTGACAATCCAATGGCCGGCGAACACGAGCCCTAGGACGATCAGGGCGGCGACCGTGAGACTTCCTCCTCGAAATGGCTGATCGGTAGCCATAGGTCAGTTGTTCCCTGGTGATCTTATCGGCACACCCTCTCGCGCAGCCACCGCGACCTTCAAACAGTGTATTGAAGTCAGCTTGCGCGGTCAAGGCGAGTAGGCTAGGGCCAAACCTTGCAATGCCACATTGCGGGGCGGGGCGCGCGGTTTCTTGGCTGAAAATGCCCCGTTTATAATCCTTCCTGTTGACACTATCCCCTTGAAAAAGTAGCCTGTGCCTGGTGTGTCCCCGTCGAGAGGAGAAGGTCATGACGACAACGGTGAAGGTGTGGCTGGTGACGCTCCTGATCGGAGTTCCCGCGTTCCTGATGGCGCCGGCGGCGCCCTTCGGCCCCGCGATCTGGCCGGCACCCGTCCCGCTGATGCCGGCGCCGACAGGGGGCCAGGTTAAGCTGTTGATGATCTTCGGTGCATTGGAGGCCGCGGCCCTGGGACTGGGAGTCGCGCTGGTCATCCTGGGCTGGCGGCTGGTGCGGCAGGCAACTTCGGCCGACAAGGGCCGCGCCCTGGCGATGTACCTCGGCACGGCCTGGCTGCTCGGGAACTGGTGGCTCCACGACAGCCTCCACATGGTCAGCGGGATGAATCCCGGAGCGCTGGTCTGGATCGAATGGGGGTTTCATGGAACGCTGATCGCTGCTGGCGTGGCGCTGGCGTGGTGCTTCGCCACGCTCGACTGGCAGCGGGGCGCGCGCGGAGAAATCTGAAGGAGTTGTGTTAGAAGCCGCTTCGGTGGGAGTGGTTTGCCAACCAGAGGACGGTCGGAATCCCGACGAACGCCGGAAGGATGATCAGGAGCGTCACGTAGCCTACCGCCATCCAACCGCTTTCTCTCATTTGCCCGATCACTCTGCTCATTGTCTCACTCCGTAAACCAATTTTATCATTTTTTTATCATTCCTGTAACTTGCTGATTTATCAGGAGAAGTGGCTGAAGCTTGCTGGTTTGGCTGGCCCGGGTTTGACGACGTTGGTAAGAAGGAGTACTCTCCCCCCCTCGACTACCTGAGGGTTACCAGGGTCCGTTCGGTTGATGGTCTCCGATGTCCCGCGAGGTCGTCATGGGGTAGTAATCAGGACGATTTCATCTCACTCCCGCCTCCTTGCACACGTCGCTCCGTTGACCCGACGCGCCTGTTATCGACACCACCGCCCTGATGATTCTGTTTCCGATAATCTCTTCGTGCTTAGGAAGGAGGGTTGCCATGTCGCAGGACAAGTCAGCCAGCATGTTCGGATCCAGAGAGTCGTCGAGCGGGACGGTCTTAGTCGTGGAAGAGGACCTAAGTATCAGAAACAGGATTCGTCTCACGCTTGAGAAGGAAGGGTACGACGTCCTTGAGGCAGTGGATGGGCCGAGCGCCATCGACACGATTCGGAGCGGTGAAAATCCACTCGTGGTCGACGTCGCACTCATCGATGTCGACATGGAGAAAGGAATGGACGTTGTGGCCTTCTTCAAGGACCAGTTCCAGCGTGTTTCGTTGATTGTCATGACCGGCGTGCCGGATGAGAGGGACAGCGGGGAACGGATCAAGATCGCCATCTGCGGCGCCGGAAAGGGAGGCTCCGCTCTCCTTGATATGTTCAGCCATGTTCCCGAGGTGGAGGTTGTCGGGATCACTGACAAGTATCCCTCCGCCCCTGGGCTGAAACGTGCCCGGGAGTTGAACATACCGTGCGCGACGGACCCCGTCGGATTGATTGCCCGTACCGACACGGATCTCATTGTGGACGTGACCGGCGACCCGGGAATGCCAACGGTCATCGCAAAGCATAAGTCGCCTCGTGCGGAGGTCTTGGGCGGCGCGGCGGCTCGGCTGCTCTGGACTCTGGTTCGTCACGAAGCTGAAATGCAGAAGCACGTATTGAATTCCGAGAAGCTGGCCAGCATGGTCAAGGATGGGATTACCAACTACGTCGTCAAACCGGTGGGGACGGAACGGCTGATCGGTGCGGTGGCCTCTGCGATGGAGCGGCGGGAGATCTACAAACTATAAGCTCAGAAGCTGTTCCTCCATCCGAACGAAGGTAGGGGTCAGGGAAGAAAAGGGGACATTCTACTTTTCCATTGATCCATTCCTGGGCGCTCTGCTAGGTTCTCCGCATGCCTCGCACGGCCCGCGCGTCGGTGGGCGGTCTCTGCTATCACGTGATCAACCGCGGGAATGCGCGCGCGGACGTGTTTCGGAAACCTGAGGATTATGCAGCATTTCGTGAGCTCCTCCAGAAGGGGGCCGATCGTGTGCGGATGCGAGTCCTGGCCTACTGTGTGATGCCCAATCACTTCCATCTCGCTGTCTGGCCTCGGGGTGAGAGTGATCTTAGCCAGTTCATGCAATGGCTCCTGACGTCCCATGTGCGCCGTTACCATCGGCACTATCAGTCGCGTAAGAAATGGGGACATTCTACTTTTTCTGGTCTGACCGGATTTGAAGGAGGGGCGGGGAGGATGCTGGCCTGCTGCTGGCCCGCGCCGGGGACGAGGTGCTGGCGAGGCCTATACTCTGGTAGCCGGCGTGCTATTCAAGGACGACAACCGGAGTTTGGAGCCGCACTTGTGACCGTGGAAGAAAGACGCAGTGTTCCCGACATGATGCAGAATCAAGACGGCCGCACGTGGCGAATCATGGCATCAATCACCGGATTGGTGTTCTCGGTCGAGATCACGATGGCCGGATAGCGCTTGGCGAACACGCGGAACACCTCATCGGCAAAGCCTTGCCCCACCGATTTCACATCTCGAAAGTCCAACACAATCTCACGGAATTTCTCAAGGTTCGCCATGAGCCTCCTGGCTTCGGACCGGGAGACATAGTCCTGCTGTAACAGCCGCACGAGCACTTTCGTCTTCTGGAACTGGAAATCGTATTCCTCGGGCGCGTATTGGCTGAAGACCTCCTCCAATCGGCGCCTGGTGCTGCGCTGAACCCGGAAGCGCACCTCTGTGCCACCCAGGAAACGCGGCTTGGAAACAAACACGTCGTCCTTCGCCCGGTTCCATTCAATTTGAATCCGGTGGGATCGCAGCACGAACTGATCCGCCGCTTTCGACGTAAAAAAGATCCCTTCGCCTGTGTGGGCTTCGCGCATGGTCGTGGTCCTTCCTTTTAGGAGCTCGACCAACGCCGCCACCTCGTCCGGCAGGTGCAGTTTGGAGGCGATTGAGTGGAATACGCCGATTCCAGGATCGCGGACTTCGAAGGACACCGCGCCGGCTTCGAGACTGAAGCGGATGGTACATCGGTCGGACTCCGAGTGTTCGATCGCGTTGTTGAGCATCTCGGTGAAGGCATAGCGCACGATGGCCTCCACATTTGGCCTCAGCACACGCTGGAGGTTGAGGCGGGTGGCGAGGTTATCCCAGACGCGGTCTTCGTGAAGGCCCCGTATGCGCAGGGGGCGCAAAATGACCGCCGCCGCCGGAGCACGGCTCGGTAACATGTATCGAGCGCCTCGGGTTGTGCCGACACGGATCACCTTTCCGGCCTCGATGAGGCTGCGGAGGTGGATGCTCAAGGCCTGCCGACTGAGGCCGAGGTGGGTCTTGAGCTCTCCACCGGTTGCGGAGTCCCGCCGTGAGAGGTAGGCCAGAATCTTGTGCTTCCGATCCACACGGGACCCATAGCAGTTTGTCAATCAATTGTCAATGTTTGTAACATAATATTGTCAATGCATGAAAAGGTGAGTGCGAGCGATCGTCCACACATTGTCAATCCAACGTCCAGACAATTGTCAAAGGCTGTCGAGTGCGACCGCGCGGTCCATTCCAAGCCAACAAGCTCGGACCGCCTCCGGTTTTTTGACCACCACTCTGGAACCCCGGCACACCGTAAAGATTCCAACTTATCAAACCGATAAGACGGACAGAGGGCTATGCTCTTCATACCATTCAACCGATATTCATACGGAGGATTTATGGTCCAGTGGGACTGCCCGCCGCCGGGTGTCACACCATCGGTCAGGGCATCGCGACCAATGAGAGTCAGAGTTGGGGGCAGGTATAAGTATTGATCCAAGCAGTCAGAGGTGTGGACTGTGCCTGTAACAGCCTGGAAAAGAAACGGTCGCCCGCTGCGGCCTTTGCAGAGGGTGGAGCAGCGGCGGATCCCTGCCGGGCATCTCGCCTTGCTGGATGAGGAAAAGGGCCCGGTCTCCCTGACCCAGGGACGGGTCCTGATCGTGGACCAGGACCGCCATGTCCGCCGGCAGCTCCTGGACCTGCTGGACGAGCAGGGGGTGCAGGTGGATGCGGTGACCACGGCCGAGACGGCGCTGAAGCGGATCAAGGCCCGGGCCTACGATGCCGTCTTCCTGGATCAGGAGGCCCCGCGCATCGGCGGGCCCGTGCTGATGATGCGGATCCTCCGGATTCGCCCCCGCGCGTCCGTGGTGTTGATGGCGGCCTGCAACAGCCGCGAGTTCAGCCTGAACGCGATGAAGCGAGGGGCCTTTCACTGTCTGGCCAAGCCGGTGGGCCCGGGGACACTGGAGATCGTCGTGCGGAGCTGCCTGGAGCGCTCGCACCTCCTGCGGCAGAACGCCGAGTTGCAGCGGAAGACGATCCAGGACGATTTGACCACCGCCTTCAACCGCCGGTACCTGGATGCCTATCTGGATGAGGAACTGGAGCGGGACCGGCGCTACGGGCGCACCTTCTCCATCCTGTTTTTCGACCTGGACCACCTGAAGGATGTGAACGATCGCCACGGCCACCCGGCGGGCAGCCGGGTTCTGCGCGAGGTGGCGCAACTCATTCAGGGCAAGCTGCGCAAGAGCGACCGGATCTTCCGCTACGGCGGTGACGAATTCATTGTGACGTTGCCCGAGACGGGGACCGAAGGTGCCCTCTGCGTGGCCCACCGATTGCGGCGCGTGGTGCGATCGCACCGGTTCCTGGCGACGGCGGGTCTGGCGGTCAACCTGACGGCGAGCTTCGGCGTTGCGACCTTCCCCCAGGACGGAGCCTCACAGAAGGATCTAATCCGCGCCGCAGACCAGGCGATGTACCGCGTCAAGACCCAGACCCGGGACGGGGTGGCAAGGCGAGAGCGGGAATGAAGCGGCTGGCCATCCTGGGCTCCACGGGCTCCATCGGGACGAACACCGTGGAGGTCGTGGCGGCCGTCCGGGTCGCCTCCAGATCATGGCCCTGACCGGTTCGGGCCAATCTCGACCGCTCAAGTTCATAGACCCGCAAGCCGATATCACAGTCAATAAGCATGCTCACCGGCTAGACGAGCCTCGACAAAGGAGTGTTCTGTGACACGAATAAGGCGGGCACTCTTCCGGATCAGCATTGCCCGTGAGGGAACCGTTCGGCGGGGATCGGAGGTTGCTTCCTGCTTCATCACCGAACTGACCACACTAGGGATGGGGCTCAGCACCGATCTCTGCGTCTCCAAGGGAGACCAACTCGAGGTGACGTTCGCACTCACCGGCGGGGATCCCATCTGCTGTCAGATTCTCGTGACTCATGCCATCCCGCCCAGTCTGGGATCACGCATTATCTCCATCTCCGCCGAACACTACAGCCAGCTCGCGCGTTTCATCGAGCAGCATGCAGCGACCACACTTTCCCCTCTCTAACCGCTGAAGGCACGCGGTGACGACACCCGCCTATCCGGATGTCATCAAGACTCGCATCGACGCGCTCAGGCTGAAATGAAAGATTGACGGCAGGGGTTGCATGCTGTATAGTGTGCCTACATCATCATCGTAATAGTCCGGCGGTGATGATGCTCAACCATAACGGACTTCGCGATCGCATCGCGACCAGGTCCTGTTTGGAGCGGACTCCCACCTGATTCTGTCTCCCCTCGGTTCTCTGATCCCGTGACAATGCGATCATAACGGAAGGATAGTTCTGTGCAGACGACTGCCATCAACAGTTTTCACGCCCTTGGTTTGTCCGAACCCCTCTTGCGGGACATTGCCAGGGCAGGTTTTACCGAGCCCACGCCGATTCAGGCGCAAGCCATTCCCTATGCCCTGCAGGGGCGGGATGTAGTGGGATGCGCCCAGACCGGCACGGGAAAGACCGCCGCTTTTGTGATCCCTCTGATCGAAGGCCTGGCGGCAATGCCGAAAGGGTCTCCGCGTGCGTTGATTCTGGTGCCGACCAGGGAGCTGGCCATCCAGGTTCAGGAGGTGATCGACACGCTCGGTCGCCAGATGCACGTCAGTGCCACGACGATTGTCGGAGGAGCCGACATGCAGGCGCAGGTCAGAGGACTTCGCCAGCGTCCCGATATTCTCGTCGCGACGCCAGGGCGGCTGCTGGACCATATGTGGAACGGCACGGTCAATCTGGTGCCGATGAAGATCCTCGTGCTGGATGAAGCGGACCGCATGCTCGACATGGGGTTTGCCCCCCAGATCAATCAAATCCTGGATGCCATGCCGGGGGAGCGGCAAACCCTTCTGTTCTCCGCCACCATGCCGGCCGATCTGGCCAGCCTGGCGCGGGCGAGCGTAAAGAATCCGGTGCGCGTCATGGCGGCGCCTCCGGCGACGACGGCCGACGGGATCACGCAGGCGGTGCACCATACCACCCATGACAGCAAGGCCAATCTCCTGGTGTCGCTGTTGGGGGAGAACAAGGACTCCGTCCTCGTCTTTACCCGCACGAAGCATCGGGCCGACAAGCTCGGCCGCGTCCTGGGCAGCGCCGGGCACAAGGTGGCCGTGATTCACGGCAACCGGAGCCTCTCGCAGCGTCGCGCGGCGCTGGAGGGCTTCAAACGCGGCACGTTCCGCGTGCTGGTGGCGACGGATATCGCCGCCCGCGGCATCGATGTGGCGAGTATCGGTCACGTAATCAACTTCGACATGCCGAATTGCCCGGAGGACTACGTGCATCGGATCGGGCGGACGGCCCGCATGAACGCGACGGGACGGGCCACCAGCTTTGTCACCGCCGAAGACCGCGGGCAACTGCATGCGATCGAAAAACTGCTCGGGCAGCCGGTGCCTCTCGCCGCAGGGAGCCAGGCTCCCGCATCTCCCGCGTGCGGCTCCGAACAGCCGACGCGCCACCGGTATGGCAACGGACGGCCAGGAGGCCGTCAGCATGCAGGGCGTGGAGCCTGGCAAGGGACCCCTCGTCATTAAGATCCTATAGCCGCGAAGCCCCAAAGGATTCAGGGGTACGTGAAAGCCTGCCGGCCACAAGCCGGCAGGCTTTTTATTTGCTCAGATCGACGGATCAGGCGGCCTGGTTAATCCCCTTGCTCGCAGAAAGCGAGATGGGAGGGCGTCCTGTTGGTCCTGTGCTCCCGGAGCGCGCACGATCAGAATGTGCTCGCTCGACGGCCGCAGTTAGACCAACAGAGGCGCCCTCCCAGGGGTGAAGATGTCGCTCGATGCGCGCAGTGAGGGATCAACCAGGCCGCCCTGCTTAATTGGCCGGCAGCGTTTGGAAGGAGGAAGGGTGGCCGGTCGCCATAAGCCGTCGCATGGCGACCGGTTCACACAAAGGAGTTCTGACCTCTGCCGGGTTGCGGATTGCTGGGAGAGTAAGCGGGGCCTTGCGGACTGCTCGAATATAGTATATACAGAATACGGTGTTCGAGTGGGACTCCAAGAAGGCAGGCAGTAATGAGGCCAAGCACGGAGTTTCTTTTGAAGAAGCGAGCACGGCATTTTTCGACCCTGGAGGATTAGACGGTGAGGATCTTGCGCATTCGGTGAGGGAAGAGCGCCGATTTCGAGTGGCGCTATCGTCAGCCGGGAATGTTCTGGTCATTGTCTATACCGTAAGGAGCCACGGCCATGAAAAAACTATCAGACTCATCAGTGCAAGGCTGGCGAATCGCAAGGAAAAGAAGCGCTACCAAGAGGCGAAAGATTGATTACTCAGACATTCCCCCGTTGTCTGACGAGCAATTGGCTTCCATGCGTCGGGTTGGGCGACCGCCGTTGGGAGACGAGCCAAGGCAACTGATTGCCATCCGTCTCGATCCCACGGTGCTCCGCTGGCTGAGGGCTGTTGCGGCGAAACGGCGTGTGCCTTATCAAACGCTCATTAACGACCTATTGGCGAGTGAGATGAAGAAGGTCGGATAGTTTGAGTGTGTACTAGGGTTTCCAATAAAGACGATGGCTGAGTGCTTCATTTGTTCGCATTGGGTGAGCCGTGATAACGGGGAAACACGGGCGAGGCTTCTCTCTGCGGATGGATACCGTTCAAGGGCTGCCTACCACGATTTCCTAGAAGAAACAGAACACGCCGCTACCTGGAGGGGAATGCAGCGCCAACAGATTGAAGGAATCCAACCTGAATGGGAAGCATTTAAAAGAACCTCGTTAGAACAACTTGCCTCATTGGCTAACACAGGGGAACAGTACTGCAAAATTTACAGATTGGCCTGTGAAGCGGCGCACATGGGAGACCTTATGGTGTATGCGCCGCCACATTCGCAAGAACCGGGACTCAGGCTTTCCGATCTTTCAATGCTTAGGGCCTATATTTCACTCCAGTTTGGGATCATTCTGGCTTGCGATCTACTACATGATGCCTCTGACGCACTTGGAATGAGAGCGGACCAGCAGATTGAGGGTTTAAGGGAGCGCTGGCGAGCGATTATTGCTGTAGATAGCGCAGGGGGACATTCTGAGTCGGGTGGAACAGTTAGTGGGTAATAGTGGGTAACGTGACTGAAGGCAAGCTATCAGCATGGTGCTGCGTTGCGGGGGGTGGGCTGGCGGGGATGATGCTGAGGCTGCTGTTGGCCCGTGCCGGCGTGGATATGCTGGTGCTGCAAGGAGAAAAAATGGTCGGGAGTCTTTTGGCCGTGCGAGCGGGCGGCGGCGTGGCTGCGTGCGGCGCGGGGTGGGGCTGCTGGCCGAGTGAAAGTGCTACACGGAGGCTTCGCTCTGCAGGCGGGGGCTCCACTGGAGGCCTAAGTTGATGATGCGTTGCAGGAGGGACGTGTAGGGAATGCTGACCTCCTCGGCCGACTTGGCGAAGTCTTCATCGTGGGCGATCTGGGGGTTGGGGTTGGCCTCCAGCACGTAGACCTTGTGGTTCCGGTCGAGCCTGAGGTCGATGCGCGCGTAGCCGCCGAGTCCGAGAATGCGGTAGATACGCTTGGCGAGACGCTGGATCTCCCCCGCCATGCCGTTGGGCAGGTCCTTCGCGGCGCAGGAAGAGATGCCGTACTTGGTCTGATATTTGTGGCTCCACTTGACCCGCTGGGTGGCAATGCGCCGACACTCCTCCGGCATCTTGTCCATGACCAGCTCCCAGACCGGCAAGACTTGCAGTTGCCGGTTGCCCAGCACGCCCACGTAGAGTTCGCGGCCTTCGATGTACCGCTCCACGAGCGCGCCGGTTCCCACGCTGTTGTGGATGAAGGCCACCCGTTCCTTGAGCTTCTCGTCGTCCTCCACGATCGAGGCCTGGGAAATGCCCAAGGACGCTTCTTCGGAGATCGATTTGACGATCAAGGGAAAGTCCAGACGCTTGGGCCGCTTGACCGTCTCGCCCAAGGGACAGACGAAGAAGTCCGGGCTGGGGATGCGGTGATAGGACAGCACCTTCTTGGTGAGGCTCTTGTCGCGGGACAGCATCAAGCCGCGGGGATTGCAGCCGGTGTAGGGCATCCGCAAGAGCTCGAGGTACGACACCACGTTTTGGTCGTAGACGGCGACCCCGTCGAACTCCTCCAGGAGGTTGAAGGCGATGTGCGGTTTCCAGTCGTCGATGGCCTTCCGAATCACGCTCAGGTCGTTGCGCAGGCCCACGGGGCGTACCTCGTGCCCCATGTCGCGGAGCGTCGTCACGACGTCATACTCCGTCTTCCACTCGACGGTGGCGAGGTCCACGCCCTCCCCCGGCTTCTCCGGCGGGATTAAGTCTTCGTGCATGAGCGCCAGGATGCGGAGCGGCTTCATAGGGCGACTCGGTGGCGACCGCTGTGCAGATAGTTCATCGTTTGTACCGTCAAGAGAATGGTGAAGTCCAGCTTGGCCTGGTCCTCCGACACCGCCAGCCGAAAATTCAGCTCCCGGCATCGGGAGATCATCGCTTCCAGGACTTGATCGATCGTGTACTGGTATTCGCCGGTCCAGCCGGCCACCTTGCGGCGGACCTCCTTCCGGTGGCGGCTCAAGAAGCTCGCCGCCGTCTTGTTGCTCTTGAACTCAGGCGCGTCCGAGAACAGCCGCCGGAGATCCCGGTCGTAAAAGACCGGGTGCGCCAGCCCGTAGTGTTCCCGTTTCGCCTTGTAGTGTTCCCGCAGGGTCTTCTGCAAGCTGGAGAGGGGATCGACGGGCGGCTGCGCGGCGACCGGCTGGGGCGTGCCGGCGATCTCGCGCATCAGGTCGTCCATGAACTCCAGTTTCTTCAGCGCCGGCCAGCCCGCGTACCGTTCCCGCCACAAGGAGCCGGGAGTGAGCCAGACCGCAAAGGTTTCGGCGAAGTCCTCGTCCGGGTGGCTTTGGGCGTACCACATGTCCAGGTGCAGGACGAAACTCTTGCTGTAGGGTTTGGGCGAGTAGTAATCGGGGTAGGGTTTGGAGGACTTCCCGAACAACTGCTGGCGCCGCCGGCGTCGCCGCAACCGGTAGGCGTTCTCGATCGCGTGGCCGGTCTCGTGCCGGAGGATGCGCAGGCACCAGTCGGGCGTGCCGCCCTCGATCTCCAGCATCTGGTTGAGCTCGAGCTTGGCCAGGCGGGGGTGGACGAGGTAGAAGGGAATGGCGATTCCTGGCACCCCGTCCGGGGTGAACCATTCATCCGAGAGCCAGACGTGCGGCCGAAAGAGGAAGCGCTGGGCCTCCAGTTCGGCGGCCAGTTGCTGAAGCTGCGCTTCGACGGCGCTGCCCTCGATGCTGAGCGGCAAATCGCACAGACGGACGTCCAGCAGCTGCTCATCCGGCCAGGTCGCCCACTCGTGGCTCAGCCCTGGGCTTGCCACGGCTGGCTCGCTTCCGGCCGGCACGCTCACGTCGGTTGTCTTCTCCACAGGCAAGTCCCCGCCGAGGCTTCCAAAGCGTTCAGCGCCGTAAGTATAGCACTATCAACGTTTGACGTGAATCGGAAGGTCTGGAAGAACGTAAGGGACGCCCCGTTGACACTCCTTCCTGGCCCGCCTAGAATGCCACCGCCTTTTGTCCAACCTGCAGGGCTGATTCCATGAAAGAGTCCATGCCTGAGGCCGTCCGCAGCAGCGCTGATCGAAGCCTCCGTCCACGCCTATGGTAGCTGAGCGAAGAAACCTTTCCGCGGCAGAACGGGAGGATCAGTTCCACGGGCTGCTGGCTGGTGCCGCAGGCACTCGCTTGCTGGAGTCTGTGGCGGCGCTGGAGTTGCCCCGGCTGCTGGCCCAGTACGGGCCCCTGACGGCCGAAGAGATTATTGCCACGCTGGGTCTCGATCCCCTTCGAGGGCACAAGTGGGTGACGCTCTTGTGGCACCTGGGCCTGCTGGAACCGGCACCGCGCCGGGGCACGCCGCCTCCCTATAGAGCCGGTCCATTGATGCGCGCCTTCTTCCAGGCCGACGGCACCCTGGTATGGTTCTACCAGGACTTCCTGCGCTATTTCCGCACCGTGCTGAACTTCGATTTTGTGGGAGTCCTGCGCGGGTTCCCCGTGCCCCAAGTCCCGTATCCCCCCCCGTGAGCTAGAGGATGTGGAGGCCCTGGAAGCCTGGATGCGGACCACCACCGGGGAGACGATGCAGACGATCGAGAGGGCGGTGAATCTGAAAGGCGTCCGGCGTCTGCTGGATGTGGCCGGGGGAGACGGCACCATGGCCGTCCACTATGCCCGACGCCACCCACAGCTCCACATCACCGTGTTCAATCTACCGGCTTCCGCCAAGATGGTCCGCCGGAATGCGGAGAAGGCCGGCCTCAGTGATCGCATCGACGTTGTCGAAGGGGACTTCCGCCGCGATCCGCTGCCCCGGGGGTATCAGATGGTCCAGTTCTCCCGCGTCCTGGCCGATTGGCCGGAGGATGTGTGCCGGATGCTCCTGGGCAAGGCCAAAGAATCGCTGCTGCCGGGCGGCAAGGTCGTCATCTGCGAGCCCCTGGCCGACGAGAACCCCTCCCTCATGCTGAGCTGGCATTTCAGTTATGTCCCCTACGACGACTTTGGCGTCGAGCTCTACAAGCCTCTTGCCACGTACCAGCGGCTTTTGACGGGTCTTGGCTTTCGGTTGCTCCATGTCAAGCACAAGAGCCACGACAGCATCCACGCAGTCATCGTGGCCCAGCGGAAGAACTTGAATCCACGACGGCGGACAGCCCCAACGGCGAAAGGAAAGGCCAAGGGGAAGTGAGCGGAGCCGGAAGTGTCAGACGAGTGAACGGCTTAACACCCCTCGGATGACGATGATCGAATAACCCCCTGCGCATCCGTCACAAACTCACGCCGGCAAGTATGCCGGCCATATCCGTTATCCCAATTATGGCTATACAACAGGAGCCCGCCGCCGTCCGGGAGCATCGTTTCCTGTGTGGGCGCTCCCCACGTCTGAACTAATTCGTTGTGATGATGGCCAATCCAGCCTCGGAGAGAGTCGTCTCCGGCAGGGCAGCCGGAGGAGAACAAGGCCATCGACAGCAGCCACCAGCCGGTCACGATGAAACGCGGCCATTTCATGTGAAAGAAGTCCTCTCGTCCACGCATCTCCCGTTCAAGTTCATGATCCTACATCAGACGCCTCCTGTCCAGGCCCGAATCGACCGCCTCGGTGAGGCAACAGGCCCGTTTCGTTGCATTCATGCCTGGTTTCTCCTATGATCGAGACACTTGATCAGGGCTTCGCTTTTTCACGATTTGCCCAACCTTGCGCGCCGAGGTCTGTGCAGGAGGCTCGTGAACGGGGTCAGCCAGGGTACTGAACAGGTTGCTGGGCAGGGAGTCCTCGTCTGGGTCGGTCGCAAGGCGATCGACGCGTACTCCTACGTGGCCGATCTGGGAGCCTTGGTGTATGTGGCGCTGCGGGAGTTGGCGCGCCCCAGTCCTCAAGGCCGCGGAGAAGCTTTCCGCGTGATCTCCCGCCAGATCCTTTTTACCGGCGTGGACGCCCTTCCGGTGGTGAGTGCCATCGCACTCATGCTGGGGCTCATCATCATCACCCAAGCCGGCACCCAACTCCCCAAAGTCGGAGCGGGCGATCTGGTCGGCAATATCATCGTCGTGGTGGTGATCCGTGAACTGGGTCCGCTGCTGACCGCCTTCATTGTCGTGGGACGGTCCGGCACGGCGATCACTACCGAATTAGGTAACATGCGGGTGGGGCAGGAGGTCACGGCGCTGGAGCTGATAGGAATCAGCGTGACGCGCTTCATCGTCATGCCGCGCCTGGTCGGCATGATCCTGTCCATGATCTGCCTGACGCTCTATTTCGACACGGTGGCCGTGCTGGGAGGCTTCGTGGTCGCCAAGGTCAAGTTGACGGTGCCCTTCGCCGCCTTTGCGCATGCCGTCACGCAGTCATTGTCCTTGACCGACGTGATCGTGACGGCGGCTAAGGGCATGCTGTTCGGCACGGCGGTCGCCGCGATCTGCTGCCACCATGGGCTCTCGGTGCAATCCTCCTACACGGAGGTTCCCCAGCAGACGACGAAGGCCATGATCAATTCCGTGACGATCTGTTTGCTCCTGGACATTCTCGTCACGGGCACCGCCTATTTCTAGCAGGATGTTGCAGGATGGATGCGGCGATTGAAATATCCGGCGTCTCGATGGAGTTGGAGGGGCAGGACGGCCTGACCGACCTGACCCTCACTGTCGAGGTTGGCGAGTTTCTGGCTTTGGCGGGTCCCAACCGATCGGGGAAGAGCCTGATCCTGAAACTCTGTGCCGGGCTCGTTGCGCCCGATGGGGGGACCGTGCGGGTGCTGGGGCAGGACCTGGCGGCCCTCAGCGAGGAGGAATTGGCCGGACTACGGCAGCGCGTGGGCGTCGTGCTGCATCAGCCCGGCCTGCTGAGCAATATGACCGTCTTCAACAATGTGGCGCTGCCGCTGCGCTACCATTGCGGGATGGAAGAGGAAGGCCTGCGGTCCCTGGTGATGGCCCAACTCGAGTTGTTTGGGCTGGAAGCTTTGTGGAACCGGTTTCCGGCCGAGATCAATGAGGGAGAGGCCCGCTGTGCGGCCATCGCGCGGGCGCTTATCCTGGGCCAGGAACTCTTGCTGCTGCATGATCCGACGGAGGGGCTGGATGCGCCGATGATCCAGCGTCTGGGGCAACTCCGGACCAGGTACCGGGGGACCAAGCCGCTGACGATCCTGGCCACGATGCGCGCCTATTCACCCTTGATGGAAACGGCGGATCGGGTGGCCTTCTTGCGGGACGGGACCATTCAGGCCGTCGGCCGTCAACAGGAACTGCTCGCGGCGGCGGATGCAGACATGCGGGGGTATCTGCAATAACCAATGGAGCAAGCTGACAGGGTCAGTAACAAATTACAAGTGGCTAGGTGACTACGTTGGACTTGCCACTTGCCCGCGTGGTCACTTGTCAGCTTGACCGCACTTGCCACTTGAGACTTGCAACTTGTTACTGACGACGAGATAC
>Ga0194128_10005303_pt1 | contig 18174 bp, 16 predicted proteins | sample TA2KigCa65mmetaG_FD_148650 | JGI IMG/M metagenome (GOLD analysis project Ga0194128, IMG submission 148650) | Freshwater microbial communities from Lake Tanganyika, Tanzania - TA2015037 Kigoma Deep Cast 65m | ecosystem: Environmental > Aquatic > Freshwater > Lake | place: Tanzania: Lake... | reverse complement strand
AAGGCGCTGTACGTGCGCAGGCGCGAGTTCATCCAGGCCGCCGCCGCCGTGGCGGTCGGGGCGGCGACGGCGCTGTCGCCGGCCGGCTCCGGACCGGCCCGCGCGCAGGGGGCGCGCGTGAAGCTGCCGAACGTCCGGAAGGGGCCGTTCGGCACCGACGAGAAGCTGAACTCGTACGACGACATCACGAGCTACAACAACTACTACGAGTTCGGAACCGACAAGGACGATCCGCAGCGCAACGCGCACCGCCTGGTGACGCGCCCCTGGACGATTCGCGTCGAGGGCCTCGTCAAGGCGCCGGCGACCTACGACATCGACAGCCTGGTCAAGCCGTACGCGCTCGAGGAGCGGATCTATCGCCTGCGCTGCGTGGAAGCCTGGTCGATGGTGATCCCCTGGGTGGGCTTTCCGCTGGCCGAGGTCATCAAGCGGCTGGAGCCGCTGCCGAGCGCGCGGTACATCGAGTTCACCACGCTGAACGATGCGAAGCAGATGCCGGGCCTGCGCGTGCCCGTGCTCGACTGGCCGTATGTCGAGGGGCTGCGCATGGACGAGGCGATGCACCCGCTCACGATCCTGTCGGTGGGGCTCTACGGCGAGGTGCTGCCGAACCAGAACGGCGCGCCGATTCGCCTGGTCGTGCCGTGGAAGTACGGGTTCAAGAGCATCAAGTCGATCGTCCGGATCCGTTTCACCGATCAGCAGCCGCGGACGTCGTGGGCGGTCGCCAACGCGCGCGAGTACGGCTTCTACTCCAACGTGAACCCGACGGTCGATCACCCGCGCTGGAGCCAGGCGAGCGAGCGGCGGCTCGGCGAGTTCTTCCGGCGCAAGACGCTGATGTTCAACGGGTACGGCGACCAGGTGGCGCAGCTGTACGCGGGCATGGATCTGCGCAAGTTCTATTGACGCGGTTCGCCTTCGTTCGCTGGAGCATCGTCGCGGCGGCTCTGGCGCCGGCCGCCGCGCTCGTGTACTGGACGTTCACGGGCGATCTCACCGCCAACCCAATCGACTTCATCACCGACACGACCGGCACGACGGCGCTGACGCTCCTCGTCTGCACGCTGACGGTCACGCCGCTGCGCCGCCTGACGGCGCACAACGAGCTGGTCCGCCTGCGGCGCATGCTCGGCCTGCTCGCGTTCTTCTATGCATGCCTCCACATGCTGACGTGGGTCGTGCTCGACTGGTTCTTCGACGTGGCGAGCATGACCGCCGACGTGGTGCAGCGGCCGTTCATCACGATGGGCATGACGACGTTCCTGCTGCTGGTGCCGCTCGCCGCGACGTCGACCGCCGGCATGATCCGGCGGCTCGGCCGGCGCTGGCAGCAGCTCCATCGGCTCGTCTACGTCGCCGCGATCACGGCGGTGATCCATTTCTGGTGGATCGTCAAGGCCGACTTCCGCCAGCCGCGGCTCTGGGCGCTGGCGCTCTGCGTGCTGTTCGGTTTTCGCGCGTGGTGGGCGCTGCGGGCGCGCCTGCCCACGCGCGGCTGAGGGCCCGGGCGCCGATCTAGGCCGCCGGCCCGAAGCTGGCGAGCGCGGCGCCCTCGTTGTCGAAGGTATCGAAGACCGTCAGCAGCTTCGTCACGATGAGGAGGTCCTGCAGCCGCTTCGTGACGTTGAGGAGCTTGAGCGCGCCGCCGCGGTTCTTCGTCGTCGCGTACGCCTGCACGAGCTGCCCGAGCCCGGCGCTGTCCACATACGAGACGCCGCTCAGGTCGACGAGCAGGTTCTTGTGCCCCTGCTGAATCAGGCTCTGGACCTTGTCCTTCAGAAGGACGTCGCCGCCCTTGCTCAGCGTGATGTCTCCGGTGATCTTGACGATTGCGACGTTGCCGGCGATTCGCTCCTCGAGCTGCATGCGTCCTCCTGGGACAGGGTAGGTGCGGCGGATTCTACCTCAGGGGCGCCCCCGGGCGCGCGGTCGGCGGGCCGGGGGGGCGCGCTACCCGTCGTAGCGGACGACGACCATCGTGACGTCGTCGTTCGGCGTGGCGCGTCCGCAGAACTGTCGGAGATCGGCCAGCAGGCCGAGGAGCAGTTCCTGCGGCGGCTTGCCCCGGTGCGCCGCGAGCGAGGCGAGCAGCCGCTCGTCGGTGAATTCGTCGCCCGCCTCGTTGAGCGCTTCGCTGACGCCGTCGCTGAACGCGACGATCACGTCCCCCGGCGCGAGCGTGAGCGGCTCCTCTTCGTACGCGGCGTGCTCGAAGAGGCCGAGCACGACGCCGCCCGTGTCGAGCCGCCGCACCGCGTCGCGGCCGACGAGCATCGGGGCGTTGTGGCCGGCATTGCAGTAGCTCAGCGTGCCGTCGGGGGCGAGCATGCCGTAGAAGGCCGTCAGGAACCGCGCCTCGATGCCTCGACGGAAGACGTTCTGGTTCAGCCGCGTCACGAGCGAGGCGGGGCGTGCCTGGTAGGTGGCCTCCGCGCCGAACATGCCGATGACCGCCGCCGCCAGGAGCGCCGCCGGCGCGCCCTTTCCCGCCACGTCGCCGAGGATGAACGCGAACTGGCCGCTGGGCAGATCGACGTAGTCGAAGAAGTCGCCGCCGACCGCGCGGCAGGGGATCGACGTCCCGGCCGTGGAAAAGAACGGACCGGTCCTGTTCGAGGCTGGCAGCAGGGACTGCTGAATCGCCGCGGCGACCCGGAGCTCCTGGTCGAGCTTGGCGCGCTCGAGTGCCTCGCGATAGAGGCGCGCGTTCTCGATCGCCATCGCCGCCTCGGTGCTGAGCGTCTCGAGCGCCGTGCGGGCGGACTCCGAGCGCAGCGCCCCGCGTTCGCGGCTGTCCAGGTACAGCACGCCGATGACCTTGTCATCGGCCTGTTCCTCGCCGCGCTCGACGTACCGGACGAGGCGAAGCGGCGCGCAGAGGACGTGGCGGATGCCGAGCGCCACGGTGCCCGTGTGCAGCGCGGCGATGCCGCCGTCCATCAGATCCTCGACGATCCGAATCGCGCCGGTGGCGAAGACGTCCTCGGGAATCTTCCGGCTCGTCTCGAACGTCCGACCCGAGAGCGTGATGCGGCCGGTCGCCCGCCCCAGCTTGAACTCGAGCGCGCCCTCGTTGTTGGCGAGCATGATGAACCCGCGCTCGGCGCCGGTCACCTCGATCGCCGAATCGAGTACGAGCGCCAGCACGTCGTCGAGCACGCGCCCCGAGCCGAGCGCCCGCAGCCCCTCGAGCAGCATGGCCATGTGGCGCAGCTCCGTCGCGGCCGACAGCGCGCTGCGCTCGCGGGACGACTCGTCGTCCCGGACCAGGAAGACGATCGCGGTCTCGTCGGAGTCGCCCAGGCGGATGAGATCCCCGTGCGCCAGCACGTGCTCCTTCGTCCGGGCGCCGTTGACGAAGGTGCCGAACTTGGAGTCGCAGTCGCGCAGGCGGCAGGCGCCGTTCTCGGCCACGATCTCCGCGTGGTGGCGCGAGACGCCGACGCCCGACACGCGCACGTCGCTCTCGGTCCGGCGGCCGATGGTGAGGAGCGGCTTGTCGATCGGAATGTGCCGGCGCCCGCCGGCGTCGGTGACGACGAGTCGTGGACGGGGCTGCGTCATGCGGGCCTGGCCTTCAGCACGCCGATCTGCAGCAGCAGGCCGGTGAAATCGTAGATGCGGCGCTCGTGCACGATGCTGCCATCCCCGAAGGCGTAGACGAACACGATCGGCAGGCGAAACGGCTTGCCGGTCGGCGGCAGCCCCATGAACCCGCCCGTGTCGGTGCCGGTCGTCATCGCCACCTCGACCGCGCGGTCGCCGTCGATGAGGACGACCTCGGTCGTGCTGACGACGTCCGGAAAGGCCTTGAACCAGGCGCGGTAGACGTCCTCGATCGCGGCGCGGCCCCAATGCGTGCCCGCCATCAGGCTCTCCACGACGCCGTCGTCCGCATGCAGCCGGGCGAGCGCCCGCGCGTCACGCGACTCGATGCCGGCCCGGCGCTCGTCGAGCAGCGCCGTGATCTCCGCACGGGTCATGGAGGCCCCTCCTGGCAGGCGTCCAAGCGCGGCGATTATAGACCGATCAGTGGGAGCGCGCGTCCGGTTGTCCGCGCGCGATCGATTGCACGGGAGAGGTCACGATCCGCTGGCCCTGGGCCCAGATCTCCATGCACAGACCGACGCCGATCCACCCCACCTTGAGGAAGCTGCCGCCGACGCTGGAGCCTTCCAGCCGCGCGTCGGTCGCCTCGGGGAAGAAGCGCCCGCCCTGGACGAAGACCGCCGGCTGCTGGGCGATGAGGATGCGGTAAGACGAGTTGCACGTCCGGACGTGCAGAATCGTCAGCGGCTCGAGATCGCGCACCGAGACGCCATCGGTCGTCGTCGAGGCGGCGATGAAGCCGTCGATGGTGGCCGTACGTGGCACGAGCATCGACGTGGTCGTCAGGTCGGCGGCGGGATCGGGGCGAGTGGAGGATGTCGGCACGCCTGGTCGAATCGCAAGGATTCTGCCATGGATTGGGCCGCCGCGGAAACCACAGGAGACAACGCGCACGGTCACCACGTCCGGGGTCGCCCGGGTTCGGCCCGCCCGCGTGGACCGACGCACGCTACGGCTGAACTGCGGCGGCGGAAGATGACCCATCCGCGCCCGCTGCACTAGAATCGCGACGCATGGGGCGTCGCGTCGATCTGCCGGATGCGGCGCACGGCGCGGCCGGCGCCGTACACGCCCTGCTGCGTCTGGCGGAGGCCGTCGGCAGCGCGACGACGCTCGATGACATCTACGCGGGCGAATCGGGTGCGCTGGTCCGACAATCTGGAACGGATCCACGGCCTGCCCCCGGGCACGTTCGACGGGCACTTCGACAGCTACGCGCGCGAGATCCATCCGGACGACCGCGAGCGCGTGTTCGCCTCGATCCAGCGGGCGCTCGCCGAGGGGGCGCTGCACGACGTCGAGTACCGGATCGTGTCGCCCGACGGCACGGTGCGCTGGGTGCACGGGAAGGGGCGCCTCGAGCGGGGGCCCGACGGACAGCCGGCGGCGATGAGCGGCGTGTGCATGGACGTGAGCGCGCGCAAGCGCGCGGCGCTGGAGACGGCCGCGGCGCTGCAGCAGGAAGCGGCGATTCGCGAGCGCCTGACGCTGCTGACCACCGGATCCGAGCAGCTGCTGACCACGCTCGACGCGCAGTCGGCGATCGCGCAGCTGCTCTCGCTGGCGCGGCGCGTGGTGACGGCCGATGCCTACGCCATCTGGCGCCGCCGCGGCGAGGCATGGCGCGTGGCGGCCAGCGACGGCCTGAGCGAGGCGTTCGCGTCGGTCACGCTGGCGGGCGATGCGCGGGTCCGGTTCCACGAGCCGCTCATCGCCGAAGACGTGGCGGCGACGCCGATGATCGAGTTCCGGCGCGCGGCCTACGCCGCCGAGGGCATCCGGTCGCTCGTGTCGGTCCCGCTCGCGGTGCGGGGCCAGCCGGCCGGCAGCATCACGTTCTACTACCGCACGCCGCACCGGCCGACCGACATGGAGCTGCGGGTGGCGGTCGCGCTCGGCCAGTCGGGTGCCACCGCGGTGTCCAACGCGGAGCTGTACGCGGAACAGCAGGCGCTGCAGGCCGTGGCCCAGCGGAGCGCGGCGCGCGCGGCGTTCCTCGCCGAGGCGAGCGTGCTGCTCTCGTCGCTCGACGACGAGGCGAACCTGCGGCGCATCGCCGCGGTGGCCGTGCCGACGATCGCCGACTGGTGCGCGGTCGACCTGCTGGAGGCGGGCGCCATGAAGCGGGTCGCGATGGCGCACGTCGACCCCGAGCGGGCGCCGCTGGCAGAGGAGTGCCAGGCGCGCTACCCGCCGCGGCTCGATCGGCCACGCGGCATCGGGGAGGTGATTCGCACCGGCCGGCCGGAGCTCCATCCGGAGATCCCCGACGCGCTGCTGGTCGAGGCGGCGGAGGACGCGGAGCACCTGCGGCTGCTCCGGGCGCTCGAGATGCGCTCGATGATGATCGTACCGCTCGCGACCGGCGGCCGCGCCTTCGGCGGCATGACGTTCGTCAGCACGGCGGCGGACCGGCGCTACGACGCGGCCGATCTCGCGTTCGCGACCGAGCTCGCGCGTCGGGTGGCCTACGCGGTGGAGAACGCGCGTCTGTACCGCGAGGCGCAGGAGGCGAACCGGCTGAAGGACGAGTTCATCGCCACGCTCTCGCACGAGCTGCGGACGCCGTTGAACGTGATCATGGGGCGCGTCCGGATGCTGCAGACGGCCGAGGACTGGGAGCGGGCGCGGCAGACCGCCGTGGCGATCGAGCGAAACGGGGCCACGTTCGCCCGCCTCGTGGAGGATCTGCTCGACCTCTCGCGCATCTCGCGCGGATGGCTGCGGCTCGAGTCGGCGCCGGTGCAGCTGGCCGATGTGGTCGAGGCCGCCGTGCAGGCGATCCAGCCGGCGACCGCGGCCAAGCGCGTCGCGCTGTCGGTCGTCGTCGGGCCGGACGTGCCGGCGGTGACGGGCGACGCGATGCGGCTCCAGCAGGTCGCCTGGAACCTCCTGGCCAACGCCGTGAAGTTCACGCCGCCCGAGGGCCGCATTGCCGTGAAAGTGTGGGCCGAGCCGGCCGAGGTCGTCCTGGAGGTGGCGGACACGGGCTGCGGGATCGACACCGCCGTCCTGCCGCACGTGTTCGAGATGTTCCGGCAGGCCCAGCCGAGCCACGACCGCCGCCAGGGCGGCCTCGGGCTCGGGCTGTCGATCATCAAGCGGCTGGTGGAGCTGCACGGCGGCACGGTGGCCGCGCACAGCGACGGTCCGGGCTGCGGCGCGACGTTCACGGTGCGGCTGCCGCACGGCCCCGCGGGATCGATCGAGGCGGTCCTCCTGGACGGCCGGGGCGCGGGGGTCTAGCGCAGCTCCCGCTAGCGCAGGCTCGGCGGCACCGGCATCACGACGTACACGTTGCCGGTCTCGGTCTCGACGGTCGTCAGATCGCGGATGACGACGCCGTTGCGCGCTTCGACGAGCGTACCCGCGTAGAAGGCCTCGACCTTGTTCAGCGGGTTGTTCCAGTCGTCGTACTTGCCGTAGGTGAACGCGTACACGGTCGTGCCGTGCGTCACCTCCACCCGCTCGGCCTGAAACTGCGCGCTGAGCGTCGCGCGCGCGATCGCTCCCGGCACGCCGGGAATCGGGAACGTCACGATCGCGTTCGCCCCGTCCCAGGAGACGGAGGTCTTGTCGCCGCCGGCGGTGGCCGCCTTCGGCGCGCCCTGCGGTCCGGCCCAGAGTCGGATCAGCCGCTCGTGCAGGGCATTCGGGGTCGGCGTCGCCTTGCCGCGGCCTGGCGTGATCTCGGCGCCCGGCACGTCTTCGTTCCACGCGTACTGGCCGCTCACGACCTCGATGTTCCGGTACTCCTGTCCGTTGGGGCGCGTGCAGGCGTACTGAATGCGCTGGCCGGACACCTGGTAGTTCGTGCTGACGCGGTAGGACGTCAGCCGGCACGGCTGCCCGTCCACCTCCATGGTGCCCGTCGCCCGGTGCTCGAGCGTGGCCACGGCCTCGATCTCCTGCGGCCCGCGCAGCATGCCCATGTGCCAGAACCAGTTGAAGAGCGTCGCCTTCAGGTCCTTCGCGCCCGGCGCGGGCGTGTAGCCGCGCCGCGGCCCGCCGGTCGTGACCTGCTGGGCCGCGGCGGCGGCTACGGCCACGAAGACCGACGCCGCGAGACAGGCGATGAACGTGCGCTTCATGATCCCCCGATCCCGGATTCTGGATCCCGATCCCCGACCTAGTGCCTGATCTGCGTCACCATGTTCGCGTGGTCGTAGTCGCGGCACGGGACCGCCTCGGGCAGCAGCCCGGCGTCCTTGGCCGTATTGAGGCGCAGCGTCCGCGGCGCCATGACCCACGGCTGGGCCAGCACCTCCGGATCCTCGACCGTCACCTCGTAGAGCAGGGTGTTCCCCTTGCGCGTGAACCGCTCGATGACGCGCTTCTTGTCCGACGTGAAGTAGCCGCCTCTGTCGAGCCAGGTCAGGTCGTTGAAGCCGACCGAGTCGACGACGAGCGTGTCGCCCTCCCAGCGCCCCACGGCGTGGCCCCAGAACGTGACGTCGAGCGACTTCTCCGGGTCGTGCGGCCGTCCGTCGGTCGGCACGATGCGGTACTCGGCGTTGCCGGAGCCGCCGCCGCCCGCCGTGTAGAGCAACACGACGTCGGTGGCGGTCTGCAGGATGCGCGTCGGAGCGCCGGCGCGCGGGATCCCGAGCGGCTGGCAGAAGAACAGCGGGTCGTACTTGTTGGTCCACATGTCCAGTTCCTGGACCTTGTCCCAGTGCTCCGGCTTGTAGATCGGCCGGTTGGGATTCAGGCGGGCCGTGAACTCGCCGTCCTCCGACTGGTTGGTGTAGTCGCCGCAGCTCACCTGGGTCGGGCCGCAGCGGCGCGAGGGGAACTCCTCGACGAGGTTGCCGCGCTCGTCCTCGATCGCCTCGCGCGGGCCGCCGCCCCCGGCGCCGGCCGCCCAGATGCCGCTCAGATCCGGCTTCCCGTCGGGCATGCGCGGCGTGGGCGCCGCGGCCGGATCGGGTGCGGCGTTCGAGCGCGTCTGCTGCGCCGCCGCCGACCCCGCGGCGACGGCGAGAGCCGCGACCAGCCCTGCGAACAGAAGTCTACGCGTCATCGGCGCCTCCTTCGAGGACCCCAGCAATTGATGCCCTGTCGATTCCGACCCCCCCGACCATGGTTTCGCTGGCCGCGCCCACGGAGCGGCCAGGTTCGGTGTGGGACGCGCATCCCCACTAATCGTTTGGATCGCCGAACCAGAAGGTCATCTCCCGGCTGTCGGGGAAGACCAGGACCCGGAGGAAGCCCATCGGGTTGCCGTTGCGCGCGGCAAAGCCCTTCACGGTGTAGGTGGCGCCCTGCTTGAGCGAGCCCGGGCCCTCGCGGGCGAGGCCGCGCCGGCGCAGCGTGCCGGCGTTGGTCGTCTGGAACACCCATGTCGTGACCGTGCCATCGGTGTTCTTGACGTCGAGATGGAGCATCGAGTGCGGGTTGATGAACTCCATCTTGTTCAAGGTCCCGGTGATCTCGACCGGCTTGTCCATGTCGTACTGCGCCGCGAGCGCGTGGTGGGCCGCCGCCGGCACGGCCGCCACCAGCAGGCTGCCGACCGCCAGGATGCCGAGGGAGCGTCTGGTCATCGTCCGATCCTCCTCGAGGCCAAGAGCACGCTAGAAGACGACGCGGAAGCCGAACTGCATCGTCCGCGGCTGAAACGCGATGTTGCTGTCGAAGCTCGGCGCGCCGAAGTTGCGCGCCTGTTCGTTCAACACGAAGGAATTATAGTTCGCGTGATTGAACAGGTTGAAGACCTCGAGCGTCCCCTCGAGCGCCATGCGGGTGCTGAGGGTGAACCGCTTGAGCAGCCGGATGTCCACGCGGTGCAGATCCGACCGGTCGAAGCTGTTCCGCTCGATGAGCGTGCCGTTGGCGCGGAGGCGTCCGAGCGCGGGGCTCGCCTGGGGCACGGTGCCGGCGGTGATCGCCGGCGGCACGCTGCCCGTCAGCAGCGCGTCGACGCCGGAGGTCGGCGTCGCCTTGCCGTTGTCGGCGAAGAAGTAGAGGCCGCTCGCCTGGAAGCCGTACGGCAGCTGCCAGATCCCGTTGAGCGTCAGCCGGTGCATCTGGTCGGGCGATCGGAACCGCTCGTACTGCAGCACCGGGTGCAGCGTGATCGGCGCGTCGCAGGTGTAGACGCCGGGCGACGGGTTGGTCACCGCGTACTGGCATCCGGCGGAGGTGCGAATCGGCGGGTACTGATAATCCCATCCGGCCGTGAGCGAGTAGCCGAGGGATGCCTGCCAGTTGTCCGCCATGCGCTTGTTCAACTCGAGCTGCAGCCCGACGTCTTCGCCCCCCTTCGGCACGTGCACGTTCATGTTCACGTTGCCCCAGCCCGGATTCGGGCGCCGCGCCTGCTGGTTGAACGGGTAGTTCGCGCCGGTCGCCGGGTTGTACGCGAGGTTGATGTCCATCGGGGCCAGGGTGGAGCGCTCGTCGCTGTAGACGAGGTCTGCCGAGAGCGACATGTTGGCCCCGAACTGCCGCTGGACGCCGACCGACGCCTGGTGCGCGAACGGGATCTCCGGCTGCTCGGAGGGGAGCGCCAGGAAGAGCGAGCGGAGCGCGCTGCTCGCGACGACCTGTTCGTAGGTGGGAATCGGGCCGTTGAACGGGTTGCTCGCAAAGTCGGGGCGCCCGTCGTTGTCCACGCGCACGTTGATGATCTGCGTCTCGGTGTAGTAGGCGTGGGCCGCGCCCGTGCCGCCGCCGTAGAAGAGGCCCCAGCCGCCGCGCATCACGGTGCGGTCGTTCACGCTGTACGCGAAGCCGAGCCGCGGCTGGATGTTGTTCGTGTCGAGCGGGCGGTTGGGCTCCAGCCAGGGATCGAACCCGCGCTCCTCGCCGTAGGTCCCCTTGATGATGTCGTAGCGGACGCCCAGATTGACCGTCAGACGGCCCATCGTCCAGTCGTCCTGCGCCCAGCCGGCCACGCTCGTGATCGGATTATTCGACTCGAAGTTGCCCACCGCGAGCTGGTAGAAGCGGGCGATCGGGCTGAGCGCATTGAGGTTCCAGGTCGAGATGTCGTTCCACACGGGGAACAGCCGCTCGATGTTGGGGGGAATCGGGCCGCCCTGGACGTCGAGGAAGCCGTTGGAGTTGATGCCGAGGAAGATCGGCTGGCTGCTGTAGACGTACTCCGCGCCCAGGTTCAGGTCGTGCCGCCCGCCGCGGTTGAACGTGTAGGTGAAGTCGTTGCGGAGGCTCGGGCCCTTCTCGGTCAGGATCTGCGGCGACCGGTTGTGCTGCTGGCCGATGCGGTAGCCGCGCAGCTGGATCGTGGGCGATCCGTTCGTCTTGCCGAACGGCGCCAGCGGGTGGTTCGGCCAGCTCACGATCGGCCGCGTCTTCCAGTGGTAGCGGCTCCAGTTGACCGCCAGCTCGTTCACGGCGCGGTCGCCGATGACGTGCGTCAGGCGGTTGGCGACGCTCTCGCTCTCCTTCGGCACCGAGGTCGCCGACGAGGGATGGAGGTTCCCCCCCGACCAGCGCGCGTCGAGCGGGTCGAAGGAGCGCTGGACGTTGGTGCGCACGGTCAGGCGCGTCCGCGGCGAGAACTGGTAGTCGAGCCGGACGCCGCCTTTCTTCTCCGTGCGGGTGCCCGGCTGATCGATGTTGAACGCCGGGAACGCGCTCGAGTAGGTCCGGACGTAGGGCTCGCGCTCGTATTCGAAGTTGGCGAAGTAATGGAAGCGGTCGCGGACGATCGGGCCGCCGTAGGTCGTGGCGAACTGCTGGTTCGAGTACGGCAGCACGCGTCCCTGAATCGGGTCCGCGGCGTTGAAGCGGTCGTCGCGGAAGTAGCCCGAGATGGTGCCCGCGGTCCGGTTCGTGCCGGACTTCGTGATCGCGTTCACCTGCATCCCCATGGAGCGCCCCTGGCGCGCGTCGAACCGGTTGGTGATCACCTCGAATTCCGCGATCGTGTCCTTGCTGAAGCGCGGCTGGCCGAAGCTCGTGGCGATGAGCTGGGTCACCTGTTGCCCGTCGACGTTCAGCTGAAAGCTCGTGTCCGGCGTCTCGGCCACGAAGTTCTGGTTGCTGCCGGGGGAGAGCAGCGTGAGGTCGACCCAGTTGCGGCCGTTGAGCGGGAGGTTCTCGACCTGCTCAGAGGTGATCGTGCTCCCGAGGTTCGACTGCGTCACGTTGAGGAGCGGGACGTCGGCCGTCACGGTGACGGACTCCTGCAGCGTGGCCGGCGCCATCTGCAGGTTGATCACGGCCTGCTGACCGACCAGGATCTGCAGCCCGGTGCGCTCGAGGGGGGCGAAGCCCGGCAGATCGAGCCGGAGGCGATAGGTGCCGATGCGGACCGACAGGCGATAGCCGCCCGCGCTGTCGGTCACGGCCTCGAACGTGTTCCCGCTCGCCTCATGGACGGCGGTGACGACGACCCCAGGCAGCACGCCGCCGGTGCTGTCGGTGATCGTCCCGGAAATCGTCGCTTCCTGCGCCTCGGCCGCCGGTGCTACGAGCAGCACGCAGGCAAGCGCCAGCCCTGCGAGCAACGTCGATCTGGTCATGGGTGTTCCCTCGTGTGCGCCTGGTACCTGGCTGGGTAAGTTGAAGACGGGCAAAGAATTACGAGAGTCTACTCCGGCGTGAAGGGGGGGTGCAACAGACGCGGGGGCGGACCGTGCAATCCGCCCCCGCGCGCCGACGTCTAGAAGGTCGCTCGGAAGCCGAACTGCAGCAGCCGCGGCTTGAAGGCGATGTTGTTGTTGTCGGACGGCTGGCCGAACCGCGGGTTGCTCTCGTTCTCCACCCACGAGCCGTAGTTGACGCGGTTGAACAGGTTGAACACCTCCACGATGCCGTCGAGCGTGACGCGTCCCGCCAGCGCCACGCGCTTCTGTACCCGCATGTCGAGCCGCGAGAGCGACCCGCGGTCGAAGCTGTTGATCGGGATGAGCGTGCCGTTGGCGCGCACCCGCCCGAGCATCGTGCCGGCGGCCGGCACGGCGCCGGTCGCGAAGGCATCGATGCCGGAGTTCGGCGTCACCCTGCCGTTGTCGCCATAGATGTAGAGGCCGCTCGCCTGGAAGCCGTAGGGGAGCTGCCAGATCCCGTTGAACGTGAGCCGGTGGCGCTGGGCGCCCGGATCGAACCAGAACGGCGACAGCACCGGGTGGAGCGCGATCGGCACGTCGCAGACGAACTGGCCCGCCGCCGCGATCGTGAACGGCTGCGTGCAGCCGGGGGCGATCGGCGGCCTGCTGAACACGCGTAGCTACCGCTCCTCGTGCTGATGCGTGTGCGTGTGGCGGTGCGGGTGTCCGTGCGGGTGACGCGGATCGTGACCGTGATCGTGGTCGTGCATCAGCTCCTTCGGGACGTCGGGAAACAGCTCGCGCGAGGTCGGCGCGCGGCCGCCGGCCCATTCCACGCCGCCCTGCTTGCGCGCCGCGTCGAACAGATCGCTCCACGCGAGCGCGGCTGGGTCGCGGGCGACCTGGAGCCGCTGCGCCAGCGCGGCGAGCATCAGCTTGCGGATGCGGCGGCCGTCCCAGCCGTCGCAGAGCGCGGCCAGCTCGTCGATTCGGGCCGCGTCGTCGGCCAGCGGTTTCAGCGCCGGCCACTGGACCGCCAGCTCGCCGAGGCTGTGCGCGAGAATGCGTGCAATCGTCTCGCGGTCGGGGAGCGCGAACCGCATCACGAGGTCCGCCCGCGACAGGAACGCCTCGTCCACCCCCTCGATGAAGTTCGTCGTCGTGACGAAGAGCACCGACGGGAGCGTCTTGGCGATCTCGTCGATGCCGAGCAGGACCGCGTCGGTGGCGCGGTGGACGTCGACCGGGTTGGTCTCGAACGAGGCCGCCGACCGCCGGACCGCGAAGCTCTCCACTTCGTCGATGAGCACGACGACGAACGGATGGCGCGCGGCGAACTCGGGCACGGTTTCCGTGAGGAGCCGCGTGACGTTCCGCTGGCTCTCACCGAGCATGTCGGAGGGAAACGCGTGCGGGTTGATCTCGAGGAGCACGGTGGCGCCCTTGCGCGCCAGCGCGAGCGCCGCCACCTGCGCGAGCCCCCGCGCCATCGTCGTCTTGCCGGTGCCGGGCGGCCCGGCGAGCACGATGAGGCCGTGGGGGAGCCCCGACAGCATCGCGAGCCGGCGGCCGTGCTCGAGCACGAGCAGGGCCTGGGCGAGGAGCCGCTCCTTGACCTCCCGCGGCACGATGATCGCGTCCCAGTCGCGATCGTGATGATCGGCTGGCAGGACGTGCATCGACAGCACGCCCGGTGGCAGGGCCTTGTCCATCAGGCGTCAGGCCGCGTGTCGTCCGGCCACTGAATCGTCGAGAGCTCCTGCGCCGACAGCAGCGTGTCCTCCGCCTCCTCGAACAGGACCAGCGGATCCGTCACGGCGCGCATCGTCTCGAGCAGCGAGTCGAACATGTGCACGCGCACCAACCGGCACTGATTGACGGGATCGTCGTTGAAGTGCTGATGCCACAGGAAGTGATCGACGATGATGAGGTCGCCCTTCTTCCACCGGTGGTGCTGGCCTCTGTCGGGCGCGATCCCCATGAAGCTGTGCCCGTCGCCCTCGACGACGTACAGCCACGCCTCGCCGGGGTGCCGGTGCAGGGACTGCGTCTTGCCGGGCGCGAACTGGATCATCACCTGCGTGAGGCCCGACGCCTGGCTGCCGATCGACCGGTCGTTGAGGAACTTCGTGCGGGTGCCGCGGGGCGTGACCTGCAGCTCCTGCTCGTCGTAGGGCGTGTGGATGCGCCCCGAGCGCCGCTTCGTCGTCTCCTGCTCGATCCGGCGCAGCCGGCGCGCGTAGGGATCGTCGCCGGAGGGACCCGAGGACGAGGGCGGTGGGGGCGGCAGCCGTGCGAAGGGGTCGTGCCCCGCGTCCTCGAGCACGCTCAGGCCCAGCGTCCAGAGCGTCGGCTCCGAGGAGTAGCTCATGAAGCGGCCCGGCTTGTCACCGTCGTTGCCGTGGCGATGCCAGCTCCAGGCGGGGATGTGGAACGCGTCCCAGGGTTTCCAGTCGTAGCGGACGCCGTTCACCTCGGTCCAGCCGCGCCCCTCGACCATGAAGAGAATGGCGTCCCACGAGTGGCGGTGGATCGTGGTGGCGGTGCCCGGATCGATCTCGTGCACCAGCGCATCGAGCATCCGCGTCGGCCGGTCGCCGTCCCACCCCATGTAGACGCCGGTCCGGAGGCCCCGGGCGGTCGGGACGAGCGCGACGTCCTCGCGCCGGATGACCGACTGCCGATACTTGCGCCACTCGTCGATGAAGTCGGCGCGGCGCTTCTTCTGGATGTGATAGTGCGTGGTGACCGTCTGTGTTTTCGTGGACATGGGAAGGGAAACTCGCCCCCCACCGCGCCCGCACGCGCGGGCGGAACCGCGGAAATTGCCCGGTGGGCGAGTTAAACATAGAATCGCCGGAACGGTCAATTTGCCACGCATGCTTCGACGCCTGCTGCTCGCGGCGCTTGCGCTCGCGGCGGCGCTGCCCGTCGTCGCCCAGACGCCGGCCGCCTCCGACGCGGTCTTCCGCTACCGGGGCGCCGACCGCGACGCGCGTCTGGTCGCGCGGGCGAAGCAGGAGGGCACGGTCGTCCTCTACACGTCGCTCGCGCCGACCGAGTCGAAGCCGCTGGCCGACGCGTTCCAGAAGAAGTACGGCGTGCGGGTCGAGCTGTGGCGCGCGCTCTCCGACCAGGTCGTGCGGCGCACGATCACCGAGGCGCAGGCGCGCCGCTACGCCGTCGACGTCGTCGAGACCAACGGCCCCGAGATGGAGATGCTCGCGCGGGAGAAGCTGCTCGCCGACATCCATTCGCCCTTTCTCGCCGACCTGCCGCCTGCGGCCGTCCCGCCGCACCGCACCTGGTTTCCCGACCGGTTCAACTTCTACGTGGTCGCCTACAACACCGCGCGGGTCCAGCGGTCGGAGATTCCGAAGGACTACGCCGGCTTCGCCGACCCGAAGTGGAAGGGGCGGATCGCCGTGGAGGCGACCGATTCCGAGTGGATGGCGACGCTCGTCAAGAGCGGCGGGTCGTCGACCGGTCTCGACTACTTCCGCCGCCTCGCGGCGCTCCGCCCGGCGGTGCGCCGCGGGCATGTCGTGCTGGCGCAGATGATCGTGGCGGGCGAGGTGCCGATCGGCCTGACCGCGTACCACAGCAACGTCGTGCCGCTCACGCGGAAGGGTGCGCCGATCGACTTCGTGCCCGTGCAGCCGGTCGTGGCGCGGCCCCAGGGCATCGGCGTGGCGAGGCAGGCGCCCCACCCGCACGCGGCGCTGCTGTTCGTCGACTACGTGCTGTCGCCCGAGGGGCAGCGGCTGTTCGAGTCGCTCGGCCGCGTGCCGGCGAGCACGCGCGTCCAGAGCGCGCTCAACAACTTCCCGTTCACGACCATCGACCCCGCCACCGCGCTCGACGAGAAGGACAAGTGGGAGCAGCTCTGGAACGAGCTGTTCCTGAGGAATTAGTCCGGCTGAAGCCGGACACTGGGTACGTGGCGTCCGGCTTCAGCCGGACCTCAGCGCTCGGTCGAATCGCGGCCGTCGCGCGGCGCGCCGGTGCCGGAGGATCCGAGGAAGAGCCGCTTGCCGTCGGCGAACGTCACGTCGCGCCCGTTCGCCTTGCGCGATCCGTCCTTCGCCTGAAACCCCTCGACGACGATCTCGATGCCGGTCGGGAGGGACGTACGGGTGAACCCGCGGCGGAAGAGCGCATTGGGCGGCCCGCCCTCGATCGCCCAGCCCTCCACGCGGCCGTTCGGCTGCTTCACCTCGATGTGGATCCAGGTGTGCGGGTTGATCCACTCCATCTTGACGACGGTGCCGCGGAGCTTGATCGGCTTGTTGGCGTCGAACTCCGCGGCAAACGCGTGGTGCGCGCGGAGGGGCGCCGCGGCAACGCCGACGGCGACAGCGGCTGCGAGCGCGATCAGGGTCGTACGCATGGGTCCCCCCTCAGTTCGATGACGTCCGCGCCTGGGCGCGCGCGCCGCTGAGCAGGTTCGGCAGCGCATAGTTCCCTTCGTGGCAGGCGTACTCGTAGATCCGCGTGCCGTCGGGGAGGCGCGTGATCGGGATCTGCGCCGTCCACGGCTGCGCGAACGTCGCCGGATCGTCGACCGTAATGCGGTAGTCGATCGTGTCGTCGCTGACGCGGGTGAACCGCTCGACGAGCGTCAGCGTCTCCGAGGCGCGCGTCCAGATGTTGGCCCACTCGTAGTTCGTGCGGTCCTGGAAGTTCGTCGTCTCGACGACGAGCGTGTCGCCCTCCCAGCGGCCCACCGCGTCGCCGAACCACTGCCGGACCGTTCCATGCGGCCGGCCGTCGGTGGGGATGATCCGCCGGTCGCGGTACTCCTCGTGCAGGACCGTCACGTAGCCGGGGCTCTGCACGATCTTGTTGTGCCCCCCGTTCGGGCCCTGCCACATGAGCGCGGTGACGCCGTCGGTCAGACACCGCTCGCCGGTGTCGGGATCGAGGTACGACTCGTACGGCCCGACGCCGTAGCGCGCCTGGGCGCGCGTTTCGGCCGCCCGCGCCTCCGGCGTGTAGGGCAGCAGCCCGTCGCGCGGATCGACGACGAGCGACGTCTGCCGGAAGACGCGCCGCGGGCGCCCGTGGTCCTGCCAGAAGCTGTTGTACTCGTTGCCGCGGATCGGCGATTCGGCAATCGAGCGCCGGCCCACCGCCGTGCCTTCGAGCCCGGCGAGCCGATTGGCGGCCATCTCCTTCTCGAGGCGGTCGCGCTCGGCGAGCTCCTCGTCGGTGAGCGACTCGCGTCCGGCGAACTGCTTGGGCCGCTCGAGCGGCACGGCCCCCTCGTAACGCCAGACGCCCTGCAGATCGGGGTCGCCCCAGGCCGTCCGCGGCGCGGTCCACGCGCTCTCGCCCGCCGCGCCCTCGGCGCGCGGGTTCGACGCAAACGTGCAGCCGGCGGCCAGGGCCGCGGCGAGGGCAAGGGTCAGGACGCGTCCGGCGGTCAGGCGATGGTGGTTCATGGTCGGCTCCGTTACCGGGTCGGCTTGCCCGTGGACGGGTCAACGAGGCCGAGCTCGCCGTACATGAGCTGCTCGACGAACTCGGTGCACTTGTACTCGAGGATCTTCTTGCCGGACTCGAAGCGGCGGTAGAGCGGCATCCGGATCGTCCACGGCCGCGTGAATACCTTCGGATCGTCGATCGTGGCTTGGTACATCAGATGGTACGGGCTCACAGGAGTATAGCGCTCGGTGACCCGCAATGCATCGCTGTGGAAGTTGCCGGCGCGGTCGAACCAGGTCTGGCCGTTGAAGTCGCTCACGTCGACGACGAGCGTGTCGCCGTCCCATCGGCCGCGCGACAGGCCCATCCACGTCGGCGCCGGGTTGTCGTCGACCTCCGTCATGTGGATCGTCCGCGTCGTTCCCGCGAACTCGTACGCAATCAGAATCTCGTCGGCGCCCTGCAGGATCTGAAACGGGTAGGGCATATAGGTGATGCGCGGCACCCCCGGCATGTAGCACCTGATCTCGGGGTCGCGCTCGAGCCAGCGCGCGGCGTTCTCCTGCCTCTGTGTGAGCGCCGCCGGCTGGTAGGGGATCTCGCCGTCCACGAC
>Ga0194128_10005300_pt1 | contig 18176 bp, 14 predicted proteins | sample TA2KigCa65mmetaG_FD_148650 | JGI IMG/M metagenome (GOLD analysis project Ga0194128, IMG submission 148650) | Freshwater microbial communities from Lake Tanganyika, Tanzania - TA2015037 Kigoma Deep Cast 65m | ecosystem: Environmental > Aquatic > Freshwater > Lake | place: Tanzania: Lake... | reverse complement strand
GGAGCACCAAGGGTTCGTCTCCTTGCACGTTGATAACCACATCAGCATCCAGTCCCCGCGCAGCTTCGGCGACGCGATCCGTGCACCGCTCATGGACACTAGAAGTCATCACGACCTTGCCACCTGCTGTCTGCACGACATCTTTGATCTCTTCATCGCAGGTCGCAACAATCACCTCGTGGACGAGATCGCAGAGCACCGCGCGCCGGCGCACGTGCTCGATCATCGGCAGACCCAGGATGAGGGTAAGCGGCTTCCCGGGGAAACGGATCGAGGCCATCCGCGCCGGAATGATCGCCACAACGCGGGTCATGATCGGCTTCCCCGACGTTGCGGAGGCAGACCGGCCGCGGTTCGTAACGCGCCCACACTCTGACGGCAGGAGTTGCCGAGAAAGAGCGTGTCCATGCCGAAGGCAAGCAAGCGGTAGCCTTCTCGAAGACGCCGCATCGCCTGCTTCGGATCGGGCTGGACCACGTGAAAGCCTGCCGTGGTCTTGCCGGCCGCGACGACGCGCTGCACTTCCCGCAGCGCCTCGACCACCGCGGGGTGGTCGAACTCGCCGGGCACGCCCAGCGAGCTGGAGAGGTCGTACGGCCCAATCATGAAGCCGTCCACCCCGTCAACGCTGAGGATCTTGTCCAGGCTTCGCACCGCCGCAATGTGCTCGATGAGCACGATGATCACGGCCGACCCGCGCAGCCACTCCGCATACTCCTCAAACCGCGCCCCGTACCACTGCGCCCGCGCCAGCCCGACGCCGCGCTGGCCTCGCGGAGGGTAGTACGCCGCGGCCACCGCCCGTTCCGCATCGGCTGGCGAGTTGACCATCGGCACGATGATCCCGTGCGCTCCGGCGTCCATGACCCGCTTGATCTGCACGGGGTCGTTCGCTGAAAGGCGGACCAACGGCGCGACGCCGCATAATTCAATGACCCGGATCAGCTCCTCAGCCTCACGAATCGTGATGACACTGTGCTCGAGGTCTACCGTCAGCCAGTCAAAGCCGGCCTTCGCCATGATCTCAGCGACAGCCGGGTGAGCCAGCGTAACCCATGAGCCAATGGTCACTCCGCCAGACCGAAGCACTTCCTTGAACGAAGGCGCGCCGAACGACGCTCGCTTTCTTTGCCGTCCCAATTATCTCGTCTCCTTGCTGTAGAGGGTTGAATAGACCCCGCCCTCTTTGAGAAGTGCGTCGTGCGTCCCTTCTTCAACCACCATGCCGTTCTCCAGGACGATGATCTTGTCGGCTTGGACCACCGTGGAGAGACGGTGCGCAATCAGGATCACAGTCCGATCGCTGGCAATGGCTGCGATCGCCTCCTGAATCAAGGCTTCCGATTGATTGTCTAAAGCGCTTGTTGCCTCGTCAAAAATCAGGATCTGCGGCTGTCGGATCAGCGCCCTGGCAATGGCGATCCGCTGGCGCTCTCCCCCGGAGAGCTTGAGCCCGCGGTCTCCCACGATGGTCTCGTATCCCTGCGGGCATCGCACGATGAAGTCATGGGCGTTCGCCTGCCGAGCCACCAACTGGATTTCTTCAAACGAGGCTCCCGGTTGAGCGAACGCGATGTTGCCACGGATCGACTCATGAAAGATGAAGGTATCCCACTCAAGCATGCGCCAGTCTGTAGCGAGACGAACGATAGGATTGCCGGCATGGATGAACCAGAAGACGGCTAAGAGGACGCCCGGTTCCTACTTGGTCCATGCCATTGGCTAAAGCCTTCTGGCTTTGAGGCCTCAACCAGGTGCTGACCTCTTCTGTGATTTCATGGCTGAAAAGCCCGCGGTGCAAGTAGTAACCTCCTTACTGAAAGGTATTGACAAAGGCTGTACTGAGGACCGACGTGGGTCCGGCGAGTGTTCATCAAGGATTCCTATGAACAGTCAACCTTTGGTTGGAGAATGTATCCGATGCAACGCGCTAGACGTACGTAGAACGGGGCCATAGCCGTGTGCCTTTCCGCCTCTCACCCGAGAAGGACCGACTTGACCCTAAACTGCGTTTGATAGAATTGCGCGTACCTGCCCCCCAGTCCCAGCAATTCCTCATGCGTGCCAGATTCCTTGATCACTCCACCTTCCAGCACAAAGATACGGTCTGCGTGCTCGACAGCGGACAACCTATGCGCGACCATGATGACCGTACAGGCTTTGCCGATTTCCCGGATGGCTTGCTGAATGTACAATTCTGACTCTGAATCCAGGTCGCTGGTGGCTTCATCCAGGATCAGCACTTGTGGCCTCCGCAAGATAGCCCTAGCCAATGCAATTCGTTGACGTTGTCCACCGGAAAGCCTACTTCCCCTATCACCGACGATGGTCGCATAGCTGTCTGGCATCTCCGAAATGAACTGATGGGCGTAAGCTCGCTTGGCTGCACCGACAACCTCATCAACCGCCGCCATGTGATCGCCGTATCGGATGTTGTTTTCAATGCTGTCGTGGAAGAGAAATGTCTCCTGGCTGACCAACCCAATGGAACGCCGCCATGATGCAAGATCCAAATCGCGTAGGTCATGATTGTCAACGAGGATCTTGCCGTCGGAGGGATCGTAAAAACGGACAAGCAGATCCAGGATCGTGGACTTGCCTGCGCCAGAGGTTCCCACGATCGCGACCGCCTGGCCTTTTGGAATCAGGAAGGACACCCCTGCCAAGATCTCGTCGTCATGCCCCGCGTGACGAAACCGGACCTCTTTGAACTCGATCCCACGGTCCAAGCGACGAAAGACCACGGGACCGCCCCTCACCGATGCCCTTGTCTTTTCCGTTTCTGCTAGCAACTGCTCAACTTTTTCCATGGAACCGGCTGAGCCTAGCCACACGTGGCGCTGCTCGGTAAAAGCCCCAACTCGCGGTGAAAGCCGCTGTAGCACGACCAAGAAGACAAGCAGAGCCACCAGTGATAATTCCGCTAATTCAGATACAATATATACCATCCCAGCGACAATCGCGAAGACCGCGGTCTGGTAGAAAAGCGTAAAACGTGCGCCACATTCAAAGAGCGAAAAATCCAGATGCGCGACAGCCTGGGCAGTCTGACGGAACTGTTGCCCAATCAATTTACCAAGTCCGAGACTCATAATCTCCCGAATGCCGCCCAGGCTTTCGACCACAGCGATCTGCAAGTTGTCGTTTTTTCTTGAATATTCAACGCCGAGTTCGTATGAGCGTCGAGGTCGTAGGAGGATGGCCACTAAGCCCAACACTGGGAAAGCAATCAACGTCATCTTCCAGGACACCACCATGGCAACAAGGACGTACATGGTAAGTACGCACGCCGCTGCAAACATCTCGACCATAGCCCGAAACGCGTACCCGGCCCGATAGGCTTCAGTGATCAATGTGTTGACCAATTCTCCAATCTTCGACCGATGGTAAAATGCCAGGTCAAAGTCTGTAAGATTCGCGAACAACTGCGATCGCAGTTCCAGAACCATCCGATTCTGGGTCCAGGAGACTAACGCGAACCTTAAATAAACGAGCAGGGACTGGATGATGAAAATGCACAACGCCGTCACCAGAATGACGGTAAGTGTCCAGGGTAAACCAACTGCGCGGAACATCCCTTCGAACACAACCGAGACCCTGGTCAGACGGTCCTGGCCGCTCATCCGATTCTGGAGGCTTTCAAGGAGCGGGAGCAAAAAACCGACACCAACCCCTTCTAGAAGCGCCCCTGCCATAGACAGCATCACAAGGAGAACCAACCAGGGTCCCATCCCCTGTTGCCGGACCACGCTCCTGATGTAGTTCCATCCGATCTTCATAAAAACCTGCCCTTGGATACCCTACAGCTTGCCGGGAGGAGGGAAAGGGCTAGCCCGCGGAGCTGGCTAAGCATGCTATCCTGCCCTGTATGGGTGTCTGGCATGCGCGGGGGGCGGTTTACGATCTCAAATCCCATCTGGCCTGGGTGCCAAAGTACCTGCGGATAGTGCTACGAGGTACGGTGACCCAGCGGTTGAAGGGGGTCTTTGCCAGGATTGCGGCGCGGTATGAGTCTGCGATGAACACCCAGGAGGTCATGGACAATCATGTGCATCTGTTTCTGTCGGTCCCGCGTCCTGGCCTGGCAGAGGTGGTGCGATTCTCAAGAGTATATTTCGGCCCGGATCATCTTCCTAGAGTTTCCGGAGGTGAAGTGTCGACCATGGGATGGGGAATTGCGCAACGGCAGCCTAACACTCCCATCGGCATGACCGAGGTGCCCTGAGATCTCCAACTAAGTACACGATGTGAGTGGATAGGTGCGGACACTACTAATGCGAGACGTAGACGGGTATTGTAATAAAGGAGACATCCACCCTTCTTCATCAAGGATAGGCACAAACTTGCCAGTAAGATCAATAAAATGATAATTGACACCCTGTGCAAAAACAAATAGGCAGTTGGTTTATAAGTAAAATCAACGACATGATGTCCGGCGCTAATCTGAACCCCGCGTAGCGCGGTGTAGGTGCGGAGCAAGGGTCTTTCCTGTCCATCAACTAATGCAACCCAACCAGGGTAAAAAGTTTCTGACAGGGTTAAAATGCCGCCTGAGCTGTCGACCTCGATAGTTACCCGATCTGTGCTGCGTGACAGTGACACTTTTTCGGGTTTCATTGACTGGGCTGATCCGGAATCCGACATCTCGTTGCAAAGTTTGGAGGCCTCGGTATCGCTCGTAACTAGAGGGGCATCGGCTTTTAGCCTAGGCACAGCGCTATTCCGAATGTAATGCAAGGCTTCGTCATCGGTTCTGAAACATTTGACATTGCTTGAAACAAATGCGGGCCCTATTCGATTGTGGTCTTGTATCAGGTAGATGCTTGTGCCGGCTGAATCAAAGCGAGAAGCCTCAAAATAGCCAGAAATGTTTTGACGGCCCCGAGAAAGTATGACGCCCACATTCAACAGTGCTAGGAGATCAGGCCTAAGAGCGGGCCCCTCATCTATAATTACTTTAGCGCGGCGATATGAGGGGCTGTCTACGCCATTGATTGCGGTATATGCCAATCGATGATACCACCTGGGATACATGGCGCTATAGCCCTCGGCTGTCTTAATTCCGGCGAGGGACATGGTAGGTAGTAGCCCAGTGGCCCATTCAAACGCGTTTTTTCTTGGGAGGGGCTCGATGACAACGACGCGACCATAAGATGCTGCCAGATTTTTAATTTCAAGAATCTCGGCAGGGATGCTATAGCGTTCTGCGTAAGATCTAAGCGGCTGAGAGGGGAACATTCCGGGTCGGACAGAAATATTTGCTGTGTAGGCATGGACGCTGGCGTCCAAGCTAACAGTCACAATCATGAGAGCTGGTAATAGCTGCACATATCCACTTTTATAACCAGAGAAAAAGTTTCGATAGAAAAATAGGAGCGTCAGAAAGGTGCCGAGCGAATATAAAAGAAAAAGGCCATAGAGGACGTAGTATTGAGGGGCAATGGAGGAAGGAACCGGGCCTATTTTGTTTGCGACATATATAATATGACCAATAGTAAGAGTCGCTAATGCCGCATAGATTGCCTGCCCGAGGGCTTGCCTGCTCCTACTCAGCAAGACGTCTTCGCGTTTTCGTTGCCATCTGTCAAACGTCCACCCAAGTATGACTATTACTCCAAATGACGAAAAAAAGGCAAGGCGATTGACATGGAATACTCCAAGGATGGGGATTTCTTTAAGTGCATATTGAATGATATCTCCCAAACAATAGACCGCATAGCCAATGATTGTGAGCCAACCGGCAAATTTCAAGATCCGATGAATTCTCGAAGGCTCCCGACTCCAGAGTGCATTGAAGGTGCACCACATTATGAGTCCTAGCTTGGCCGGCAGGGACAGACCAAAGATATTATGGCTGGTCATTATTTGACGCAAGAAGGAGGTTAGGTTGTCCACCGTGGGGGCAAGGGAGGGGCCATTGATAAAGCCAAAGTATCGTTGCGAGAATAACGCTGCCTCTAACAATTGCCAGAGATAAGGGGAAAAAAGAAGAAGTCCAATCAGGGCGGCTAAAAGAATCCGCGTTGAGGTCCGGGTTAAGCCAAATATGACGAACGTGTAGAGGAATAGAATCAGTAGTATGAAGGGCCAAGTGGCGATAGAGCTAGTGGCTGCGCAGCCAAAAAAGAGGAGTGCGAATCCAGTCATAGGTAGAAGGCCACTGGACTGGCGAAGCTGCGTCACAGCGTCAATTTGATGGGTCATGATAAGTAATGCGGGGAGCCAGGCTACCGCCATGGGAAATTCGACTCCTTCCTTCCAAAAAGCACTCCAGTAAGTAGCAACCCCGAACAGAACTGCTGCGAGTGTTGCGCTCTCAATAGAGGTCTGAATGACTTGTCTCACATACGGGTACATGCCGGCAATTGAGACGAAGTATAAGAAAAGGCTGCCGACTATCTCGATGCCGAGGGGGGAGAGAGCAAAGATGCGACCAAGCAAGAGATCCAAGGCCAGAGGAGTTGTTTGAAGGCTGGTGGCCCAAACACTGCCACATAAAATATCATCTCGCCAAAGAGGGCTCAGCATGGAGCTGCTTGGCATATGAGAAAATAAGTACCTGTTTGTTAAGAAGTAGTGAAAGCGATCTCCCCAAAGCTGGTACGATCCGTTGCCGAATAATATGATAAAAGCAAAGAGAATAATGGGTACGACAACCCCCATAAGTGAAAAGTAAAAGACATACTTGGCAGACATCAGCCGGCAGTGTCCTCCATGTTTTCAGGAGGTCCCAACGAAGCGCTGTGGCTCACATTGAACAACTGGGCAATAGGATGGGCTCCTCTCCATTTGTCAAGCAGCCATGAAGGGTCCACAGGCTCGACCGAGAGGTTCAGACAAACAACTCTTTGAAGAGGAACTTGAGAAATGACAGACCCGTCAGGAAGGAAGGCGCCTTCGTCATTCCAGCGATACGCGCGCCCTCGATTGTCGGAAGCTCGACTATGCGTCGGCCTTGCTTCATCGCGCGTATGGTCATCTCGTACTCTATCGTGAAACCCGTGGAGGATGGTGCCAAAGCCTTGAAGACATGGCGCTGTATGCCTCTGAACCCGTTGATGGTATCAGTCACATACGGCCCTCGGTTCCACAATCGATTTGCCGCCCAAGAGAACACCTGATTAGCCCACTTTCGCGGCCGAAGCCATTCATCATCTTCCTCATTGCGCGCGCCGGAAGCGAATCGGGAGGCAATGACCATCTCAGCGCCCTGCTCCAATGCTCTTAGGAGTCGGAGCACATCAACCGGGTCCTCATTCCCATCGGGGCTGAAGAAGACAATGTTTGTCCCGCGGGAAGCTTCCACTCCGATACGGAAGGCCTCACCGCGGCCGGGTCTTCTTTGAAGCAGCACGCGAATCCCAGCGTCTTCCAAGAACTCGCGGGTGCCATCACGCGAGCCGCCGTCCACCGCAAGCACTTCATCCACGGCTTTCAACGGCAGCCTGGGCAGCAAGGCCCGTACGCCATCGATCTCGTTCAGCGTCAGCAGAATTAGCGTGCTTGACATTGCGCTCTGTTCTTCACATACCACTCGACTGTGCGCGTCAAGCCATCCTTCAGCGTCACATTCGCCCTAAACCCGGCTTTTTCTCGTGCCTTGGAGAAGTCGCCATTCCTGCGAGGCTGTCCCGCAGGGCGCTGAGCATCGAAGAGCAGCCGTGCCTTACTCCCCGTTATCAAGAGGAGCAGCTTTGCAAGATCGCCGATGGTGATCTCCTCCTCACTTCCGATGTTTACGGGGTCGCAGATTGGATAGTGCTCCAGTACGCGCAGTAGCCCCTCGACGAAGTCGGACACGTATAGAAAAGACCGAGACTGTGACCCGTTCCCCCACACCACCAGAGGATCGTGGCACTCCACACACTTCCGAATCAGTGCCGGGATGACGTGGCTTGTTTCCCACTCGAAGTTGTCTCGTGGGCCATAAGCGTTGTAGGGCCTAGCGATCCCGATCTTCATCGAATACTCCTGAGCATAACAGCGAGCTTGAACTTCCAAGCATCGCTTGGCCCATCCATACCCGAGGTTGGTCGGCTCGGGGTCATCGATAAATCCATCATGTTCCGGGGTAGGGACCGGACAATGGCGACGATACACGCATGCCGTACTGACGAGCAGGAACCGCTCGCAGTCGGATCTCGCTGCGGCATCGAGTATGTGCTGGCCTAAGATCACATTCTCAAAAAAGATGGTTCCGGGATGTTTGCTGTTGTAGCCTATGCCGGCCACCTTGCCGGCGAGATGAAACACTGCATCACGCTGGCGAGCGATTGCAAAGCAGAAGTCAGCGCTCCTCAACTCTCCTTCGCAAAACTCCACATCTTCAGCGACACGACCGAGCATCGCTCGAAAACGCTCTTTGCTACGCCCGCAAGCTCGGATAGAGGCGCCTTCGAAGAGAAGCCGTTCTATCAAATGCGAGCCGATGAAGCCGCTCCCGCCTGTCACCAACACCCGTTTGCCTTTCCAGAATATTGTCATGCGCGTACGCCTTACAGCTAACTCGACTTAACCAATTGACTATGGAATATCCGCTTAAGGTAATCGTGGAGCGACTTCTCGAGGCGGGATTCCTGACGGTTGATCACCACATTGACCAATGTATTGGCTAGGCGCCACGGCCGCATCAAATACTGCCCCCCGTAGAACAACAAAAGGCCAAAAATCCGCCAGAGACCAAGCTCTTGGGAAGAAACGTGGTCGCTCCAGGATACACTCTGCTTCATGTCAGTATAGGCGGCTAGTGAAAGGAAATATTCATCGGATAGGTCCTTGATCCTTCCGCTAGCACGGAGTCCCTCGTAGAGTTCTGACCCCGGGTACGGAGAAAACATCGAGATCGAGATGTCGTGAACCCCAATCCACGCCATCCTGGCAATGAAGAGCATCGTCTCACGCAGTTCTGCCCGAGTCTCATCCGGAAAGCCGATGATAATGTTCGCCTTCAAATTCACTCCGTTTCGAACTGCTCCTCTCATCGATTTCACCATTCGATCCAACTTGACGACTTTTTTGATGCGTCGCAAGGTGGTCGGCGACCCACTCTCCGGCGCATATGTCAGATTGCGGCAACCAGCTCCGAACAGATGGCTCGACACTTCGGGATCAATCGCCTCCGAACGTGTTCCGCTTGGCAATTGCCAGGTGAACTTCAGACCGCGCTCGCCGATCAAGCGGCAGAATTCGATGATCCAGTCTCTTTTGATGATCGCCGTGAGGTCGTAGAAATCGATGTTCGTCGCGCCGTATGTGTCTATGTACGTTTGGATCTCGTCCAGGAGCAGAGCTGGTTTTCTTGTGACGTAGCGCGTCGTCCACATACTGGGGCTAGAGCAAAACGTGCACTGATACGGGCAACCACGTGTCGCCAGAATCGGCATACTGCGTCCCAGGTCCACGCCATAGCCCAGTCGCTGGCTCAGGTAGTTCTCCACTGGTATGAGATCCCACGCAGGCCACGGGATGTCATCGACGTGACGGATTCTAGCCCGCGCGCACGTCCGACTGATCTGCCCATTGTCACGCAGGGCTAGGCCGCTGACTTCTGAGAGTTCTCCCCGCCGTTCCAGATGGGCCACGACATCTAGGAGAGTCTCCTCTCCCTCACCCAGCACACAGAGATCCACGGCACGACATTGATCCAGCGTAAACTCCGGCAATGCCGTAATATGCTCTCCACCAGAAAGGATGAGGACGTTCGGGAATGCCCGCCTCAGGCTCTCAATGAGCAGCCGGATATACGGCCATTCGTGGGAAAACATGCAACTGATGCCGATCAGATCGGTGTGTCCCGGCACACGTTCGACCATCTCTTCAATACCGAGCCCGGTCGCAAGCATGGAGCCGTTGAAGAGTTCAACAATCTTAAAAGGTGCTTCGCCGACCGCATCGATAATGCTGGCAGTATGACCCGCCTTCCTGAGACTGCCAGCCAGGTACGCGGGACCTATGGGTGGTGTAAGCGGCCCCTGCAGGGTGTTCCGACTGATGAGCGCTGGAGGACGTACAAGCGTGATATGAGCCATGGGGAATGCTCCCTAACGGGACGCGACCACATGTGATAAAGGCAGCCGCCGTTAGACCCTCTGGCTCCTTCTGTTGCTTGCCCATTCCTTGATAAGCACCATCAAAACTGGGAAGGCGCCTAGAAGAACCTCCTTGCGATCATTCAGCTCAGGATTCACCAACTCGATGGTCGGTATTTCAGCGACTTTCCACCCACGTTTCAATGCTAGAATAGACAACTGGTAATGCGCGGCGTGGCCCCGCGCCTCCACCTTCACTTCACTCAATCGCTTATGCTTGATCGCCCGGAATGAACTGAGTGTATCGCTCACGTTGCCATAAAAGGCCACACACGCCAGCAAGGTCAAGACGCGGTTTCCGATGCTCCGGTAGCGGATTCCTTGATTGCGGTCGTGCCGAGCGCCACCGGGAAGGAACCGGGAGGCGATGACCATGTCATTCCCCCGCTCAAGAGTCAGCAGCAGTCGGCCGATGTCCTGGGGATTATGCCTGCCGTCGGCGCAAAAAAACACCAAATTCTCATGCTCAAACGGGATGGTTCCTTCCATAACCAGACGAAAAGTGTCCCTGCCATTGGCTGGATACGTGTCGATGCCGCGCTCCTTCAAATACGCGGCGATTTCCGGAGGTGCCCCAGCATCGACGGCGACGATCTTTTCGAACAGGTCGGAGGGCAACTCCTCGAGTGTATGCTCCAACGTCGAGCAGTCCTGGCCAACGGTGATGATCAGCTCTGCCCCAACCCGCGATTGTATAGGCCTGTGCCTGAAATACCGCTCAAACACCTCTGCCATGTAGTCGAGGTCCGCTTCCATTAAATCCTGGTGACATCCAACATAGAAACCGTTGTGGTTGATCCATTTCGCGACAGGGTAATCATCTTCCCGCCAACCGAGCAAGCGGTGATAGACAGGCTGATTGGTGAGCGGTAGCATATCGCGGGTTTCCACGCTGTTCGCTTCGAGGAAGTTCACCATCTCATCCTTCTTCTCTTCCCGTAATACGATGGGATACATCATGAAGGCATGTTCACTGCCCGGTCGAACGCTGGGAAGCTGGAGATAGGAATCGAGAAAGCTCAACTTGCGCGTCAATGACCTGGCATTCGCCCGTCTCGCTGCTAAAATAGAATTGTGCTCTTCGAGCTGTGCCAGGCCAAGGGCCGCTTCCATCTCGGTGACTCTAAAACTGTGTCCGACGCTGACGAACTTGAACCGGTTGGCGATAATCGTTCGCATCTCCTCCGGCGACTTACAGTCGTCATCATCAATGCTGATGTATATTGAATCACGACCGTGGTTCATCAGGGAGCGAAGCCGCACTGCGTACTCAGGGTCATTCGTGGTATTCAGGCCGCCTACACCCGTTACCAATATATGTGCAGCATAAGTAGAAAAGCACCCGATGTCGCCCAAGCTCCCTACCGGTTGTCCCTTATAGCAGGCAAACATCGTCTCACAACTGTCCTCGATGATCTTCAGACCATGCCGTCTGGCGATCGCCAGGATCGGGTCCATGTCGGCCGGTTGTCCGAATAGGTTCACCGGGATGATGCACCGTGTCCGAGACGTGAGCTTAGTCTCTAACTCCTCAGGATTGAGTTGATAATAGAGAGGCTCGACATCGACCAACACTGGCTGCATGCGATTGTGGAGAATGATGTTTGCCGTAGCCACGAATGTGACGGCGGGAACAATCACTTCGTCTCCATCTTGCCACCCATGCAATTCCTTCATCGCCTGCAGGGCAATATGCAGAGCGCTCGTCCCGCTGTTGCTCATCACCCCGAAGCGGCATCCGTGAAGCCTGGCAAATTCGTTTTCGAACTGCTGCGCCATTGGACCATAGGAGATGCGGTTATTGTTTAGTGCCTCCATCACTAGTTCCTTGGCCCGCTGGCTCACATGCAGCGTGCCAACACCTAGCACGGCTCGGCTGGACGTATTCACGCTTCCACTACGCAATGAAATCCCGTTGCGGTGGTATGCATCGAATGGGTCCACAATGGCGTCCTGCTGGATGGCATCCCGCAACCTCCACAATATCCTGCTCGACGCTTACCTTCGACCGATAATCGATGTCGTTCCATCCAATTTGTATGATTCTAGCAAGGTTCGTCGTGTTTGAACAACTCCTAATCTTGCATTCCACGTCACAGGCAAGTTCGAACCTAAACACCTTCTCTGCCCCTTTGCGCTGCGACCGCCCGATCGCCTCCCATAGCAGCCATGGTCACCACGGCTGAAGCCGGAGACAGGCCACGAAGGACAGCGTTCGCCCCCCATTTCTCTGCATAGCGCCGGGTGGCTTGCGCCAATGCCTGATCCCGATGCATCCCCGCATCCAAGCTTTCAAGATACCAGCCGACGTACTCCCCGATGCGCTGGCTTGCCTTACCATCGCGGAACGGATCAAAGTGATGGAGCACAGGAGACGCATCCCCAAGGTACGGATTAGCGCCTGGATTTTGCGCATACTCTTGGACTGCTCGCTTTAGAGACTGGGGGTCATGAAACACACACCGTTTCGGCCCAAGTGAGTGAAGCGTTGCGTAGGGCTTGAGCAGTCCTTGGTCAACCTTCACATAATCCAGATAAAGCACCCGCGCGCCTGCCAACGCTGATATCACAAGGGCGGATGGCGTTACAACGCCAACAGCGAAATCGGCGGCTAAGGCAGCGTACGCAGGGGAGGCACTGCTGTCTAAAACGTGAAGGCGTCCTGTGGCCATAGCCTCTTTTACCACTCTACGCAGACCATTTACCTGTAACTCTTCCCACCGCTGTAAGTATTTTGGCTTGATCAAAATCCCAAGCGTCTGGTCGTCAAGGAGCCACTGAAGAAAAAACTGATAGAATCTCGGCGAGGGCACGGAAGAGTCAAACAAGGCAAGGATGTAGCCAGCGCCTTGTCGCCTGACTTCTTGAGCAACGTTAAAGGCAGCGCGATGATCCCGCGCGTTTGAACGCATCTCTTGCATGGGGCAGCCGCTTACGAGAAGGTGCTGTGAGACCGAGCCCGCATCCAGGAAGATCCGTGCATCGTGTTGTCCCCACAAAAAGAAGACATGGTGTGGACGAATCGCGGCGCTATCTGGGACTTCCCACGACGACCAATGAAATCCCACCCGAATACCGTCAGCTTGCTCCGCCGCTAGCGCCGCGATATCCGTTTGTTCCTCATGGCTAAACACCGCCCGCAAGCCCAACTCATGATACACCGCGGTCAGCTTCGAAGCCTGCATATAATGCTTAAGTATATTACTGTGAATGAGTTGGCCAAATGCATTCGTAAACAACGAGCGGAATGCAATCCTGGCAGCAAACCAGATGTCGCCAACACACGCAGATAAGTCCTTGCGGCCTTCCACCAGCAGGTGGGCGCCCTCACCATATGCCTGTTTGTTCAGTGCAACCGATTCTATGCCCAAGTTACGAGCTTTTGCGAGCATGACTGAAGTGGGTTGGACGTCCGAACGGTCAAATAAGTAGAGCAGGCGGTCAGCTGTAATTCGAGTTTGCCACCACCAAAAAAAATCATTAAGACGCCCGGGTTCCAATCCCCATGCCGCAGTTACCCCAATCCCCCCACAGCGTGGCGCTACTGGTAGCCGCCTGCGCCGGACCGTGAATGCATCCCGGACAGCAAGCAAGACGCAGGCAGCCAAGACGAATAGGGGTGCGCCTACTAGAGAAGGCTGATGGATCAGGAGTATAGGAGAGATCTTTGCACGCCCTACAATTCTTCTTCGCAACCTCTTATAAGGCGAGATCACCGCTACCTTTTCTTCCAAGATGCCCGTCCCCTTGGCAAGTCTCCGAGCGGTATTATATAGGAGGTCCAAATAGCACAAAGGGATTGCCATATCCTTAACAACATTCGCCGCGCAAATTGCCCGGTACATGCGCGACTGACGAGGCAGGCACCGATCAACTTCTGTCCGAATCTGCTCGAAGTGTTCTCTGATACTGCTAGCAACTTGGAACTGTATGATATGTACGCAGCTATACTCAGCATCGATGCCACAAATATCGTGAAGTTCGCAGCAAGACCTCGCTACGCCGAGGCGCACCAGGATTGAAGCCATCTTCAACCCGGCCTTGGTTGCACGCCAATACTGAAGCGAGAACGGTCCGAGTTTTCCGAAAGCGTACATTAACGGAAAGACCGAAAACGCCGAGAGCGTCTGCACCAAGACCTGTCCTCGATGAGACGAGGACGTTGCGGAATATCCTGATCGTACTTCGCCTTTCACGGCTGTCCCTTCACAATCTTAGAAGTCCAGACATCAAAATACAGTCCTAGCCTGGGCAAGCCTGACAATGCCCCTTGAGCCTGGATTTCGCATACAACATCGGCACCGGCCAGGCGGGCGAATCGCGGCCCATCGTCATTCGAAAGAGAAATTTTCGTCGCGATGTTTATCATTGCCCTATGCCAGAAGGCCAGTCCAGATCATTTCATCCGCAAACGAGATAATCGCTTCCCCCGTCAAGACACCTGGTGTCGCAGTTTCCATTCTCCATTGTCCTTTGCCCACAGGTGAGGCGAGCGAAACCGATCGACAACATCGAAAAACTCATCCTCCTTCAATCCGAGATACTCCAGGATATCCTGAAAGTACTTTGACGGAAATTCCCCGTCAAACCGCCGAACCAGGGCAACGCCTTCTTCGCGTGTGATGTGCTTGTGATGGATTTCCTGACACGCATCATACGTCGCCCGTCCGATGCCGAATTTGATGAAAGCCGTCCAATAGTTGAACCCATCAATCCGGTCATCCAGGCTGCTGTACTTGCTGTAGGTGCCCTCGGAGCGCTCGTTATTCGCTTGGAAGCCAGTGTGCTCCGTCGCATAGTAATATGCCTCCTGCGGCACCCACTTGAGGTAGTACCCGAGGAAATGGAACTCAATGTTTGCTCGTTCCAGCTCATCGCTGTCCGCCGGCAAATAGGGCTCCAGGTCCGCTCTTGAGACACCATGCTGGGTCATGAGCTCCTCGACCGAGACGCCTCCCAGGAAAAACTTACCGGTCTTTTTAAACTTCAGACGGAATCCGGGCGCCTCATCGTTCTCGTCGAAACAACTTTGCTTCTCCACGGAGATTCGTTGGCCATACTGGCCAGGCGATTCACCGTAGAAAACAAGTTTGATGCCATGCTTCAGGGCCATTTTGGGCGCGAACGTCTTTTGGCCGAGAATAAATGACTGAAACGGATGAAGCAGGTTCACAAATGCCAGGCGCGTTAACAGCCTGTGAATTTTGCCATTGGGTGTGAATAGAAAATTATCAACCCCGCCCACATGTATCCAATTCTGAAAATTAGCCCATCCGATGTCCGTATAGAGATGTGGCGACCAGGTTACAGTGAGCGGATGCATCCCGTACTTGTATTTCAACAGGTGGCTCGCCATGCCGCTGTCCTTTCCCCCGCTCCCGGGCACAAGAACATCGTAACCTCCGTCATTGCATCGATGGCGATCCAGCAGCGCCAGCAACTCCTGCTCCCGCTGCTCCCAATCGATTTCAGTATTGACCTTCTCCATTTGGTGGCACGCCAGACAGATGCCTTCCTCGTCAAACGGGATGGTATCCTTGGGGGTGTCGGCTGCATGTTCGTATTCGTTGACCGACTGCGGCTTTTGATTCGACAGCACGCACCTCTTGCAATACTTTACCTCCCGCGGAAGTCCCCAGTAGGCGGTTAGCTCATCGGACATGGCTTGCGACTCCATCGAAAAAAGTGTGCCGCGGGTCAGAAATGATCGACATGCCAAAGCGCGATCCGGTCACGCCATGGCATGAGGGTTTGGTTGAAGACGTACGAATGACCTAACTCGTCCGGTCCGTCTGTCTTTTTGTACGCAATCCCCTGCTCGTTGAGATAGCGTGCGAACGAGCTGACTGCGCGCGTTACCATGAGCCCTCGCACAGCGCCGAATTGGCGGGCCATTGCGATGACCGCAGCATATATCTCGTCGTATCGCGAGGGCAGCGCGGCGTACTCCTCGACAATCACACAGCCCCCCGCCACCCGATAGAAGAGGTACCCAATCGGACGGTCGTGAGGCGTGACAACGACCTCGGCGCGTAAACGGTAAATCTTCAGTTTCCAATCCCAGATCCAACGCCTCCAGTAAGCGCCCGAGCGGACGATGTACGGGACGCCTTCGGCTCGATTGAACCGGGAATAGATTCGGCCGACGGCCGAAAGGTCCCCTTCTTCCATCGGTCGGCGACCCAACAGCATGTCCCCCATCCCCAGGCCGGTGGGGACTTTCCAGACGATCAGCGCACCGCGCGTGAAGGGCTGCCAGCCCAGTTGTCGATAGAAAGCCCCCTCCCGCGCATATACAATGGCAAGGTCTCGCTTGGCGCATCCTTGCCGCAAAAACCACCGCATCAGCGCCGTCCCACACCCCTGCTTTTGGAGTTCAGGCACCGTGGCGATATTGCCAAGCCCTTCCAGCCGATAGGTATGCCCAGCAATCACCATCTGTCTCCGAAAGACCTGATAGGTACTGACCAGCCGGTCGGCAACAAACAAGCCCATGATCTGACCGGAGCGAAATCGCGGGTTATGGGACACATAATCAAGGAAGAACCCAGGCCGGCCATAGGGGGCTCCCCACCGAGCGACAAACGATCGTTTCAGCAACGCCTGCCACTCTTCAAGACCGGACCGCGGGACTGGAGCAATGACCCACGAAGTCTGCGTCGCGGGACTCAGGAAATGCGATGAGCGTTCCTTCACACGTGCGAGGATTGCGCCCCCTGCAGCTTCTCCCGCCAGTCGCCTTTCGGCTTTCTGGCCAAGAAGGCCCGAATATTGTCAAGTCTCCCTTGCATCTTGTCCTCTGAATTGGGAGCCAGATGTGCGTACTTGGGCGCATTGAGGTAGAGACCCTGACCAGCGATGTCATCGTACCGGACGACCACGGACCACCGTGCGTAAAGCTGGTCCTCAAATCGGGGGGACTGGTGGAAGACGAGGCGATTGATAGCGATCACGTCGCCGTCCGCCGCGACCGCGCTCCGCACAACGGGATACTTGGCCTGCAGGTGTGTTGGTACCCGCTCCAGATAAATGGCTTCGGCTTCGTCCACGATCTCTTCGTGGGGGACCGGCCCTTCCTTGTGAGACCCCACCCAATAGCGAACAGCCGTCCTCTCAGTAAGCGAATGCAATGGGATCCAGAAAGTCACGCTGTTGGTTGAGTCAAGGGAGTTGATGTCCTGATGACAATCTTGGAGGAACAGTTTCTCCCAGGGTAGAAAGATCTGGACTTTCGCCTCCCGGACACTGGGCTTCCTCATGGAGATGGCCTTGGCAAAGCACCGGAGGATGTCCGCGCTGGCGAGTTGGTAGATGGTCGGCACGCGCTGCACATACGTATAGAGGAGGTTTCGTTTATGCGGTTCCCGTGAGATAGCCTCCCATAAGAGCTCCGTCGAGCTGGTCACAAACATCTGCGGGTCATCTGGACCGCCGGTCGACCCGCCACAGACCTCCTCGACGACCTCCATAATTTCACGTCGCATAGACCGAACCAAGACTGAGGGGATGACGTGCTGGAGCAGGGTCACGCCGTCGTTTCCATACTCTTTTGCGGCGTCACCCATGTTTTTCTCACTCATCGCGCCAGACATGACTTTCAACCTCCTCTTTTGATGGAACCCCGGCTCCAGACCGGCCTTTAGTATGCGGTGAGCACGTCAACCAACCGCCCGTGTTCATCGATCACGGGGATTAGGAAATAGTGGGTTTTCTGAAATATCGCCTTGGCTTTCTCCCGTTCTGCGACAGTGAGGGCGATAAAATTCGTGTTCATGACCCGATGCACCGGCGTGGACAGAAGCCTATGGTCAAGCATGGACTTGCGGGCATCGCCGTCACTCAGCGTCCCGACGACCACATCGTTCTCGTTCAAGACGATGACGCTACGGTAGAAGTTGTTGTCGATGGCGACCATCGCCTCTTCCAAGGTGTCGGTATCGCGGATCACCAGCTTAGATTTCAGCATAGGCTTTGGGGTGTGCTAGCAAGCTTGCGCAGCACATTTGAATGACTTGGCGCACTCGATCTTGTTGCCTATCTTGATGTTCTACCATCCCGCAGTGGCATTCTAGTAAATAGGCGCGACTC
>Ga0194128_10005299_pt1 | contig 18177 bp, 10 predicted proteins | sample TA2KigCa65mmetaG_FD_148650 | JGI IMG/M metagenome (GOLD analysis project Ga0194128, IMG submission 148650) | Freshwater microbial communities from Lake Tanganyika, Tanzania - TA2015037 Kigoma Deep Cast 65m | ecosystem: Environmental > Aquatic > Freshwater > Lake | place: Tanzania: Lake... | reverse complement strand
TGCGGGCGAGGCGCTCGGCCTCGGCCTTTTTGTCGGCCGCGAGCTTGGCTTGCTTGTCCGCCTCAGCCTTAGCTTTCGCCTCGACGTCGGCTTTAGCTTTGGCCTCAGTGGCGGCTTTGGCTTTCGCGGCGTCAGCGGCAGCTTTGGCCTTGGCTTCCGCTTCAGCTTTGGCTTTCGCCTCGGCGGCCGCCTTTTTCTCGGCGTCCATGCGGGCGAGGCGCTCGGCCTCGGCCTTTTTGTCGGCCGCGAGCTTGGCTTGCTTGTCCGCCTCAGCCTTAGCTTTCGCCTCGACGTCGGCTTTAGCTTTGGCCTCAGTGGCGGCTTTGGCTTTCGCCGCGTCAGCGGCGGATTGCGCGGAGCGGATCGCGTCTGCCTCGATGGTGGCCTTGCGTAGCGACTCCTGTTGGGCGAGTTGGGCGACTTCTGATTTCTGCTTAGCGCTGGTGGCGGTGGCGGTAGCGGCCTGCTCGGCGGCAGAGCGCTTGGTTTTCGCGGATTGCAAGGAAGCCTCGGCGCTGGCAAGCGCGGCACGGGTGGACTGTTCGGCGGCGGCCTTGGCTTGCTGGTCTGCTTGCGCGGCGGCAAGCCGGCTGGCGGCAGCAGCAACGGGCGAAGGCACGGCTGGGACGGACGCGGCTTTGGCTGCCTTTGCGGCTTCAGCATCGGCGGCGGTGCGGGCTTCGGTGGACGTCTTGATGGCGGCGGCGGCGGCGCGCTGGGCGGCTCCAGCCTTGTCAGCGGCTTCGCCGACAGCCTTGTTCGCGGCGGCGGCAGCGGACTGCGCAGACTTGGCGGCATCGGTCTTTGCCTTGATGCCGGACTTGGCGGCGGCGAGGCGGGCCTGCGCTTCACGGGCATTGCGCGAGGCGTTCTCAGCGAGAACGGTTGCGTCTTGCAGCGCGGCCTGCGTCTCCCGCTTGGGGTTGCTCTTGACGGCGGCGGCGGCCCCTTCCTTGGCGCGAATGGCATTGGCGGCGGTCTTGTTTGCGGCGGCGAGCGCGGCTTCAAGTTCGGCGAGGTTGTTCGAGCTGGATTTGGCATCGGCGTCGGCTTGTTTGGCGCGTGCGGCGGTGGCCTGCGCGTCGGACTTGGCGCGGGACTCGGCTTGGGCAAGCCGGTTGGCCTCGGCCTGGGCGGCGGCTGCGGCATCGGCGGCCAACTTTGCTTTTGCCTCGGCGCCGGCCTTGGCTTTCGCAGCGGCATCGGCGGCTTGGAGGCGGCGTTTGGCCAAGGTCTCGGCCTGCGATTTAGCTTCGGCGTCAGCCTTGGTCTTTGCATCAGCGGCGGACTGAACGGCGGCCTGCGCAGATTTTAATGCGTTTGCGGCGGTGCTGGCAGCGGCGCGGGCCTTGTCGAACTCGGCGATAGCCTTGCTTTCAGTGGCACGGGCGGTGGCGGCGGAGGATGAGGCGTTCTTTTCGGCGGTTGCAGCGGCTTGCGCCTCGGCAGCGGCGCGAGCGGCGTCAGCGGCGGCGGCCTGCGCGTCGGACCGGGCACGCGCGGCCCAGCCGGCGGGGTCAGCTTTGCGGGCGGCGACCTCGGCGGCACGGCGATTGTCCTCGGCCTGCTTGGCGGCCTTCAAGTCGGCGAGGCGCTTGCTTTCGGCGGCGGCTTGCGCGTTTTTCTCCGAGTCCGCCTTGGCCTTAGCAGCAGTAGTGGCCTGCTCTTGCGCTTTCTTGTCGGCGGCGATTTTCGCGCGTTTAGCGGCCTCGACGTCAGCCTGGGCCTTGCGGTCTTTTTCGGCCTTGGCTAGTGCCTCGGCTTTCGCACGGGCGGCGGCCTCGGCTTGGGTCTCTTTGTCGGCGGCGGTGCTAGACTTGGACTTCGCATCCGCCGCGCCGGAGGGGAAGGGGGTGAAGCAAATATTACCGGCAAGCAGGACGGCGAGCGCGGTCAATTTGAAAAGCTGCATAAGTCAAAACCCTATTGAATTCAAAGGGGCGAATCAACTTGAATTCCGTAGATCTTTCAGCGGGTAGAGCCGCTGCCACGCGTTGGGCCAGGGATAACGCAGCAGCGTGCTGACGATGATGCTGCGCACCTCGCCGCGCGTGGCTTTTACGGGGTGCTGGGGGGCGAGGATGTTCACTGTGCGCAGCTTCTCAATGGTCTTCACGCCAATGAGCACGGGCCAGGCGCAGGCGAGGCGCACGCGGATGGAGCGGCGCGGGAGGGTGTTGGTGTATTCCCAGCCGGCGGCGAGGTGCGCGGCAGCCTGGTCGAGATACGCGTGATAAAGCGTGCGTAACTTCGGCTCGTTGGCCGGGTCGAGCAGGTCGGCCGGTTGCAAGCCGATGAGGCGGAGTTGTTCCTCGGGCAGGTAAGAGCGGCCTTGGCGCAAATCGCGTGGAAGATCGCGCAGGATATTGACTAGTTGCAGACCCTTGCCGAAGCGCACGCTGTTGTGCAGCAGCTTCGCGTCGTCGAGTGGCAAATTTGGAAACAAGTGCGCGCGGGTTATGCGTGTCCAAAACTCGCCCACGCAGCCGGCCACACGGTAGGTGTAGTCGTCCAATTCTTCCTCCGTGCGGAGGGCGGCGATGCCCTTGGGCGTCGCACCGTGGAAGCGTCTCAGGTCAAGCTCTTGCCCGCCAGTGATGGTGGCGAGCACTTCGCGGATGCGTTGCTGGTCGGAGGAGGAGAAGCGGCCGAGCCAGCCTAGCGCCTCCTCCACGCGTTCGAGGAGCATCCGCTCGGCGGGTAAACTTTGCCGCTCGGCGAACGCGTTGAAGTTCACCGGGATCAGCCGCGTGCCGGCGATGCGCTCGCGCAGCATTTGCAGGGCGTTTAGGCGATCAGCCAGTGGGATAAGCTCCGTGTCCGCGATGGTGTCTGTGGCGCGCGCTAGCAGGTAGGCCAGGCCGATCTGCGGGCGGACCGGGCGCGGTAGCACGCGCAGGGTGAGGTAAAAGGATCGCGAAACTTCGCGCAGCAGCGTCGTGAGCAGCGACGACTGCGGATGCGGAATGGCGGAGGCTTCGTAGTCCGGCTCGCTCATGCGGCGATTGATCTGGCCCAGCCTTTCGCTGCCCACGGAACCGGCTGTGCGTGAAGCATGGCGCGGACCGTCCAAAGTTCAAGGTTCAAAGTGTCGCGCTACCGCGAGCTTGCCCTGCTAGCACTTCGCCCGCACCTTAACACCCATGATTCAGTTCATCCGCGATATCCACGCGGCGAAAAATGCGGCAGGTCAAGCCGTCATCTCCTTTGAGGTCTTCCCGCCGAAGACCGACGAGGGCGACAAGAACTTGTTTGAACGGCACATCCCTGAGTTGATGAAGCTCCGCCCAGACTTCTGCTCCGTGACCTACGGTGCCGGCGGCAGCACACGCGAAAAGACTATTAGCATCGTGGACCGTATCCAGCGTGAGCATGGGTTGACCGCAATGATGCACCTCACCTGTGTCAACGCGACAAAAGCCGAACTCACCGCCGTCCTCACTGAGGCCCGCGCGCGCGGCATCAAAAACATTCTTGCCCTGCGAGGCGACCCGCCTGGCGGCGGCGAGTTTCAGCCCACGCCAGGCGGCTTCGAGTTCTCCTACCGGCTCGTTGAACACCTACGCGAGTTAGGCGGCTTCAGCATCGGCACCGCCGGTTTTCCTGAGGGCCACATCGCCTGCAAAGAAGGCAAGCGCGTGGACTGGGACCGGCTCAAGGCTAAGATTGATTCTGGCGCAGACTTCGTCGTCACTCAGCTCTTCTTCGACAACGCGGATTTTTATGCCTTCCGCGATTATCTGACAACGCGGGGGGTTACTGTGCCGTTGGTTCCCGGCATACTGCCAGCGATGAGCGGCTCGCAGGTGAAGCGCTTTACCGCGCTGTGCGGCGCGCAACTGCCCGCGCCCTTCCTCGCCGGCTTGGAGAAATGCGGCGCGGACGACGCGGCGGCCACTGAGTTCGGCATCGAATACGCCTCCGCCCAATGCGCTGATCTGCTTAAGAATGGTGCCGAGGGCATCCATTTCTACACGCTTAACAAGGCGCACTCGACCACTCGCATCTTGAAGAACCTGAGATTGGCTTGAGTGCGCTTCCCGCTTCGTTAAACAACGCTTCATTGCTCTCGCATTTGCTTCGCCGCTTTTTCCTCGCCCGATAGTTACGCTTCAACACATGCCGCAAACCGCTTTTCTAGCCGATATGTCCGCGTCGGATCTTTCTGGCGACGTATGCGAATTGCTCGACCAGCTCAACTCGCCTGAGGCGCTCCCGACGCTCTCCTTGGCCACCGCCGCGCTCTCGCTCGAAACGGTAAGTGATCAAGCCACCTTACGCCGCTTCCTTGTCGGCTACCGTGAACGCGCGTTGGTGCCGGTAGAACTGCCGGTCATCCTCCGCGCGCACGGTCACGCCGTGCGCAACGAGTGGCGTGAACTGCTCGCTCTCGACCACGAGTTGGCCCGCGACGCGCGCCTCCGGGAATTCCGTGTTGCCAGTGCCGTCGTGGGTCGACGTCAGCTCGCCAAGCTGCGCCCCCTGCGCGATCAGCGGCTGGTGCAGCGCTACCTCCACGCCGTCGAGGCTGGCCAGGCAAACGGTTGGCACACGCTGGTCCTCGGCGTGTTTTTCGCACTGTATTCGTTCCCGTTGCGTCAGGGCCTTTTGCTTTATGGTCAGCGTACGCTGGGCGGGTTCTTCGACGCGGCGGTCGGCACGCTGCGGCTATCGGCAGCTACGGCTGCTCCCCTTTTAGCGGATGCTGTGCAGCCTCTTGTCCCGGCGGTGAACCAACTTTTGGCCGGCTCGCTCTCGGAAGAACTCTCGGTCGTCCGCTGAGGTCGGCGCGCCTTAGCTTCTCGCGCGTCGGGCCCACCGCAGTTTCGCTGATGCTGAGCGTGGATTCTCCCGTCGTTCTTCCACCGTGGGTCGGATAACTTCCGGGGAAATCTCCGCGTAATCGCCGTCGCGCAGGCCAGCTTCGAAGGCCTTCTTCACGCGCCGATCCTCGCCGGAGTGAAACGTGAGTACTGCCACACGCCCACCCGGATTTAGGCACGCAGGCAAATGGCGCAGCAACGTGTCGAGGGCGCCGAGCTCATCATTCACCGCAATGCGCAACGCTTGGAAAACGCGGCGTATGGTCAGGTCGGTGTCGTCCTTATTCACGCGCGGCAAAGTGGCACGAATAGCCTCGGCTAGTTCGCACGTGGTGGCAAAGACGCGACCGGCGAGCGCGGCGGCCAGTTCAGTCGCGCGCGGCTCGTCGGCGTTACCTCGGAGAATGTCTGTCAGCCCAGGTGCGGACAGTTTCGCGAGGAAGGCCGATGCAGGTTGGCCGCGCTGCGGGTTCATCCGCATGTCCAGTGGGCCTTCGGCCTTCGTGGAAAAGCCGCGCGCCGGGTCGTCAATTTGCATCGAAGAGACCCCGAGATCCGCGAGGATGCAGTCCGCACCTGCGTGTGCGGCGCCGGCCAGTGCTTGCGGCAACCCGGCGAAATTGCTGCGCACGGCGGTGAATGACTCTGGCCCGTAGCCCGCCTCGCGCAAACGTTTCTCTGTCTTGGGTAACTCCATCGGATCCGCGTCGAGGCCGATCAGGTGGCCGCCGGGCTGAAGCCGCGCGAGCAGTTCGCGCGCGTGGCCACCGTAGCCGAGCGTGCAATCCACCGTGACCTCGCCTGGCTGCGGCGCAAGCACGGCCAGAATCTCCGCGACCATGATGGGCCGGTGCGTACCGGCGGGCGTCTTGCCCGACGCGAGCACCTTCGCGACTGTCTCTGCGTAACGCTGCGGGTCGTGCTCCTTGTATTTCTCCGCGAATCGGCGCGGGTGCCTGCCGGAATAGCGCGGGCGACGACGATGGAGCGGCCTAGGCGGAGAACTGTCCCCGGATGGTAACGGTGAATCAGTCACGGTTGACGCAGTTTTTTTAAATTGTCGGCACAGCTCAACGAGCCGCACTTACCGCTTAAATAAAGTCAACGTTTCCAGTCTGATCTCCAACTTTTGAAATCCGCACAAGCATTGCAATCAGATATTTGAAAACCGTGACGCGCCCATATTAAAGTCATGAACTTCAAAGGTTTCGCCTCTCGGAGGTCAAAATGACCACGGCGGGGAGTGATGACAGCCCCAAAGCCCAAGTTGGGGCGGTTGAACGACAAATAAGCGGTAGCTCATTAACCAATCATGAGACCGCAAATTTACTCCTTCGGCACTTGGTTCAACGTGTAGTGCAGCGTGTCATTCCGCAGCGCGTCGCCTCGGTTGTTCTTCAAATTCAGCGCACGAAGTTGGATGACGTGGCGTGGTTTCAGGCCTTCTAGGGTTAGGCGCACGGTGAGTTTGTCGGGGGCGACCTCGGCTTTCAGCACGCGCACGGGCGGGCCAGAAATTTTCTCGTCGCGGTTCTTTTCCGGCGCGTTGTGTTTGCCGTCGTAGGCGTAGGTGTATTGCTGCGCGTCCCAGTTCTCGGCGTTGCCGGCGAGCGCGGCGTCCACGGGCAGCGTGAAGGTTACCTCGAAGCCGTTCGTGCGCGCGGCCACCATTTTAAACTCGAAGGGTACGCGCCCGGAGAATTTCACGCGGTCGAGCGAGTGCGGCTGCGGCGCGGCGCTCGTCCAGTGCCCAAGGCGCAGCCCGCCCACGTAGAGCCGCGAGTCCGGTCCGTAAGCGAGGCGATTCACGCCAGACGCGAAGCCCTTCACAAACGGCAGCACCGCGCCCTGCCACTGGCCGTTGACCTTCTCCAGCGCCACACGCACGACGCTCGCGTTCTGGAACTCGCCTACGAGCAGCTGCCCACCGAACGGCCCGAAGCGGAAGTCGCCTACGGTCGTAATCCCGCTCGCGGACCGCACCCACGCATACGGAAACCACACGGCGGGCGGGGTGAAATTCGGGTCGCCATCGAAGTGTGCGGGCGGCGACGGGGTGGAGCTGGGGTGGCCGTAGAAGTTCGTGGCTTGCAGATGGTTCAGCTTGTTTGCCGCGATCCAGTGGCCTTGGTTGTCGGTCGTGAAAAGGTCGCCGCGAAATTCGCCGAAGCCGTTCGGCATACGCAGTCCAGAACAGAACGGGTCGGTACGCCAAAAATCCGTAAAGGGAATTTCGCCGGAGTTGTCAGGGTGTGGAGAAATTTTTAAGCACCAGCCCATTGCGGGCACTTCGCGCATCGCAAGGTGGCCGGGGATAAGCGCGCCGAGGATGCCGCTCTCATCCACGAGCGGGCCGGTGGCGAAGGAGTGATAATTACCCGTGAAACCCCACGCGTCACTCACGCACTCGAACAGGTCTGCTAGGCCATCGCCGTCCGCGTCGCGCAGACGCGTCAACTCGCACTTTTGCATCACGTAAATCACGCCGCCTATCACGCGCAGGCCGCCCGGCTCGTTCAACCCGCGTGCGAACCGCCGCCAGCGCGCGGCCTTTGCGTCGCCGGTCGCGCCCTCGACGATGAAGACCTCGCCCTGGTAGGTCGCGATGGCGAGGTTGCCGTCCGGCAGGAAGTCCATGCCCGCCACAGTCAGTTTGATTTCCTTCGGCATGGGGAAATGCTCGACGGTGTAATACTCATCACCGCCGGGCGTGTCGGTGAATTTCGGGTCGGGCCGGAAAACGGGCGCGGCGTTCGTGGCTTTCGCGGGCGCGGGCAGTGGCTTCACCGGGCCGACGAGCTGCTTTGCCAGCGCGGTGGCGGCGTTCAAGTCCGCGACCACGGCGGAGGCGATTTCAAACGTCTGCGGCTGTTCGCTTGGCGGAATCGCGACGCGCAGCGCGACCTTGCGGCCGGCAACGACGTTCGTGACGAGCGCGGAGTAGGGACCTTTGCCGTCGCGTTCGGCGTTGAGGATTTCCGTCACGGCGGGGCTGGTGACGAGCGGCAGGAAGTTCGCGCCCGGCAAGCCGCGCAGCACGGCCACGAGCACGCCCGCCGGGGTGCGAAAGCCCTGCGCGCCTGCTACGCCGAAAATGTTCACTGGGTCGGCAGCCTCGTCGTGCGCGTTGAGGCGGAGGCGTTGCGAGTGCGGGGAAATTTCCCAGCGGCGGACTACAACGTCGTGGTCACCTACGCGTTCGAGGCGCGGGGATTCAATCACGCTAACCGCCGGGTCGCCGGGCGGGAACAGTTCGTAAACGAATGCGGTCGCGCCGCCCGCCGTGCTGTGGCCCGCGAAGCGTGTGAACGGCCCGGGCGTGTCCGCCGCGACGGCGTCGAAGATCCACGGGCTGCGCTGCAGGCCGCCCCACAGCCGCGGGCCGGTGAAATCGCACACGAAGCGCGTGGAGGTGCCGGTGTAGGGCAGGCCGTAAAGGTTGAGTGATTCGCCGCGCCAGACGGTGTGCGTGCGGAGTAGTTGGGCATCGAAGGCGAGGTGGAGATTCGTGGCCAGCGGCACGACGATGCTGCGACCGGACTGCGCCATTGGCGCACGGCGGAACGGCAGGTCGGCGGGGTCGTGGAAGGCGGGTGCGGGCGCGGGCGAAGGCGCGGGAGTTTGGGTGAATGCGTTGGCGGCAAGGAACAACGCACCGAGGCAAAGGAACTGGCTTCGCACGAGCGCAGCGTAGCGCAGCCCATCCCGGCGGCGAGTGGGAAGTGCGCACTTGCCCGTGGACGCCAGCGCGTGGCGGAAATACTCTCCCGCCGGCCACATGAGCAGTCAAACACCGTCACTCAGCCCCTCGGCTAGGGCCAACATCCCAGCACACATCGCCATCATCATGGATGGCAACGGCCGCTGGGCCAAGACTCGCGGCCTGCCGCGAGTCGAGGGCCACCGCAACGGCGTCGAGTCCGTGCGCGCCACTGTTCGCGCGTGCGGTGAGTTGGGAGTAAAATATCTTACCCTCTACGCCTTCTCCGTCGAGAACTGGAATCGCCCCAAGGACGAGGTGGACACGCTAATGAAATACCTCGCGCGCTTCCTTAAGAACGAGATTGGCGAGCTGAACCGGAACAACGTCCGCTTGGAAGCCGTCGGCCAGATTTACCGCCTGCCCGAGTTTGTGCAGGAACAGCTCGCGAAGACGAAGGCCGCGCTGGCCAAGAACACCGGCCTAACGCTCATCCTGGCCTTGAGCTACGGCGGGCGCACGGAACTCGTCGAGGCCACACGCGCCATCGCGCAGCAGGTGAAGGCCGGCAAACTCGACCCGGCGGAAATCAACGAGCAGGTCATCGCGCAGAACCTTTACACTCACGCTTATCCCGACCCCGAGCTACTCATCCGCACCAGTGGCGAGTTGCGCGTGAGCAACTTTTTGTTGTGGCAGATTTCCTACGCGGAGTTTGTCGTCACGCCCACGCTTTGGCCGGACTTTCGCAAGCCCCAACTCTACGAGGCGCTGGAGGAATACACCCGCCGCAACCGCCGCTTCGGCGGACTGTGATCTTCAGGTTTTCTGGGTGGGCAAGCCTTGCACGCGAGTGTGCCTTGCCGGGCGCCTCCCGCCCCGTTCTCGCGCGTCACTTCCGATTTGGTCGCCCGGTTGCGACGTGGTAAAGTATCAATGTGATACATGACGCGTCTCTCGATGAGTTGCTCCAGAAGGTTTGGGATGGTGGGCGCATTGACCAAGCTGAGGCGCTGCGCCTCTACACGCTCCCGCTGGAGGAACTCGGCGCGCTGGCCGATCGCCGCCGCCAGCTTCACCGGGCCGCAGCGCATGGCGGGCGCGGCGCGGACACGGTCACTTACATCGTGGATCGCAACGTCAACTATACCAACGTCTGCAATGTTTATTGCAAGTTCTGCGCCTTCTGGCGCGCGGAGAAAGACGTCGACTCCTACGTTATCACGCACGCAGAAATGGACCGCAAGATCGAGGAGACCATCGCGCTGGGCGGAAACCAGATCCTCATGCAGGGCGGCCATCATCCAAAGCTAACCAAGCAGTGGTACCTGGACCTGCTGGCGCATATTCGCACAAAGTTCCCCGGCTTTAACGTCCACGGCTTTAGCCCCAGCGAGTTGGTCGCGTTCTCGGAGTTCTTCCATGAGCCGGTCGAGCAGATCCTGCGGGATTTCGTTGCCGCTGGCCTCGGGTCCGTGCCCGGTGGCGGCGGGGAAATCCTTGTAGACCGCGTGCGTAATCGCATCGCGCCGCTCAAGGCTGACGCCACGCAATGGATGGGCGTGATGGACACCGCACATCGCCTCGGCCTCGCGAGCAGCATCACGATGATGTTCGGTCACGTCGAGACGGTCGAGGAACGCATCGAGCACCTGGAAGTTGTGCGTGCGCAGCAGGACAAATCGCTGGCGCGGTTGCCGATCGCGGATTGCCAATCGCCGATTGACAGGGCTGCCGCCTACGCGACCGCCCTCGAAACCGGCGCGCTCAACGGTGGTGCTTTCACCGCTTTCATTTGCTGGACCTTCCAGCCCGAGAATGCCGCGCTAAAGGCTCCAACCGTGGGCGCCCATGAGTATCTTCGCACCCAAGCCCTTAGCCGCATATACTTAGATAATCTTCCCAGCGTGCAAAGCTCATGGGTCACGCAGGGCCTGGAGATCGGTCAACTGGCGTTGCGCTATGGAGCGAACGACCTCGGCAGTATCATGATTGAGGAGAATGTCGTGAGCGCCGCCGGCACTACCTACCGCATGACCGTGGCGGACATGCAACGCCTCATCTCCGACCTAGGTTTTGAGCCGCGCCAGCGCGACAACTGGTATCGGTTGGTGAAGTGACGCGAGCCGGCCGCGCTCAACGCTTCATTAGTGTCTCATCGAGGTTCAACAGGACATTTGCCACCGTGGCCCACGCGGCGAGATTCGCGGCGTCCGCGCCAGCCGGCAGCGGGCCAAGCGGCTCGGTGGCGAGAGCGGTGGCCTTGGCCTTGTCCTTTGCAAACTCGGTAGCACTCTCGGCGTGGAGCTTCACCAGCTTGGCGAGTTCGGTATCCGAAGGCGGTCGAGCCAGTGCGAGGCGGAAGCCGTGGCGGGCCTTGTCGGCATCGGTGCTGCCACCTTCCTTGACCATGCGTCGGGCTAACGCCTGCGCAGTTTCAACGTAAACTGGGTCATTCATTGTGACTAACGCTTGCAACGGCGTGTTCGTGCGGTTGCGGCGCACGGAGCAAACCTCGCGGCTCGGGGCGTCGAACGTGGCCATTGAAGGATACGGACTGGTGCGCCGCCACTCCGTGTAAAGGCCGCGACGGTAGCGGTCCTCGCCCGTGCTGGGCGCCCAGTCTAATGCGCCGCCGAAGGCCGCGCTCAAGCCCATGCTTGGGCGCGTCGGGCGCACGCTTGGGCCGAACATTTTTCCGCTCAACAGCCCGCTCACGGCCAGCGCTTGGTCACGCACCATTTCCGCTGTGAGCCGCAAACGCGGGCCACGCGAGAGCAGGCGATTGTCCGGGTCTTTCTCCAACGCTTCCGGCGCCACCTTTGAGGATTGCCGATACGACTGCGACGTCACGAGCAGCCGGAGAAATTGTTTCGTGTCCCACTTTTGCGCGACGAGTTCGGTCGCCAGCCAGTCGAGCAATTCGGGGTGCGACGGCAGTTCGCCCTGCGCGCCAAACTCCTCGCTGGTCCGCACCAGCCCGGTGCCGAAGATGGCTTCCCAGTAGCGGTTCGCGACGACGCGCGCGGTCAGTGGGTTGTTGTCGTCCACGAGCCACTTCGCGAGCGCGAGGCGGTTGCGCCGCGCGTCCTTCGGGAGCGGATGCCAGGCGGCGGGCACGGCGGCGGTGACTTCATCGCCGAGTTGCTGCCAGTTGCCGCGAATCTGAATCTTGGTGGTGCGCTGTTTGTCCGCCGCCAGCTCGCGGTAGATGGGCACAGTCATCGGCTTCAAGTCCGCCAAAGACTTCGTAAGCGCGGCGTTTTGCTCGCGGTCCTTTTTCAGCTCCGGCGCGAGATTGCGGGCGAAGTAATCCACGACCTTCGCGCGATCGTTCGGAGGGAGAGTATTCAGCGACCAGTTTTCAGTGTTCAGTGAGCGGCTCGCGGTCAGCGTGGAAACAATCGCAGCCGGCGTGCGGGAAGACTCAGCGGCCCGCGCGTCTGCCGTGAGGCCGAGGCGGAAGTGTCCGAGCGTCGCCTTCGCGGTCGCGGACTGCTGCTCGAGCGTCACGGATACTCGCGCACCAACGGGGAGCTCGACGGGCGTCGCCGCGATGAGCGTGAGCGTGTGCGGCTTGCCGGTCGCGCCGCCGACGGCCCAACCGCGCGTGCGGTCGCGTTTCGGGGCGTCGTCGTTGAGCACGTTGTCGGCGTCGAAGTTTGCCTGCACGAAGTCGGCGATGGCGGTGCTGAAACGAATTTCCCGCGCGCCGTTCATCGCGAAGGCCACGTCCTTCTTCGGGGCGTCGTTGCCGGCCTTTTCCCAAACCTCTTTGCGGTCCGCATCGAGCGCCACGACGCGGAAGCCTTTCAGCCGCTCGCCGGCCTCGGCGCGGTTCCACACGACGATGCGCTCCAGCACGCGGGCCTCCTTCAAGTCCACTTCCCACCACGGATTGTCCTGCGCTTCGGTGTGGGCCACGGAGCCTTTGTCATACTCACCATCGGTCTTGCCATCGGTCGCGCGGGAGGCGGCGGCGTTCATGTAAGTGCTGCTCTGCTTCGCCTCCCCTTTGAGCGCGACATTCTCGCCGCCGCTGAACACCAGCACTTCCGCGAGCTGGAGGTATTGGTTCTTCGCGGGCAGTTCGATGCGGACGAAGCGCGCCGTCGGCCCCTTGCTCTCGGCGGGCGGCAGCACGCTGGCGCGCACGCGGGTGACGACGAAGTTGCCGCCTGCTTGGCCGGGGCCTTTGCCGGGAAGTTTTTCATCGGGCAACGCTTCGAGGCGCAGGGCGGTGAGCTTTTGCGCGGCGGGCACGGTCAGCTCCACGGTGAAGTTGTCCTTCGCTGCGTCGTTCTTCGCAACGAACACCGAGCCGTCGTCCCGCGCATCGAGGGCCGCGCCGGAAGTGGACTTCGCCGCGCTGGCCTTAGGCGCGGTCCAGTCGAGCTTCACGGGGAAGGTCTGCGCCCATTTGTCCGCGCCCGCGATGACTTCAGCGGACGGCGACTTAAACTTCGATTCGACAGCGGCGAGTTCGGCTTCCCACTTCGTGCGCAGCTGCTTCTGTTCGTCGGAGAAGAACGATAGTAACGGGGACTCGTCGCGCTTGTCGGCGTCCTCGGTCTGGTTGAGGAACGCGAAGAGCTGGTAATACTCTTTCTGCGCGATGGGGTCGTATTTGTGGGTGTGGCACTGCGCACAGGCCATCGAGGTGCCCATCCACACGGCGAAAGTCGTGTTGACGCGGTCCACGACGGCGGCGTTGCGCCACTCCTCGTCATTGGTGCCGCCCTCGTTGTTGGTCATCGTGTTGCGGTGGAACGCCGTGCCTTTGAGCTGCTCGTCGCTCGGGTTGTCCAGCAGGTCGCCGGCTATTTGTTCGAGTGTGAACTGGTCGAAGGGCAGGTTGCGGTTGAAGGCGTTGATGACGTAATCGCGGAAGGCCCAGATAGTGCGTGGCGGGTCATCTGCGTAGCCGGCGCTGTCGGCGTAACGCGCGAGGTCGAGCCACAGCCGCGCCCAATGCTCGCCGTAGCTGGGCTTGGCGAGTTGGAGATCCACGAAGCGCTCGTAGGCCTTCGGCTCCTTGTCGGCGACGAACGCGTCCACCTCCGCAAGGCTCGGCGGGAGGCCGGTGAGGTCGAGCGCGACCCGGCGGGCAAGGGCGAAGCGGTCGGCTTCGGGCTGGGGCGTGAGCTTTTCTTTCGCGAGACGCTGGTAGATGAAGGCGTCAATGGGGGACAAGTGTTCAGTGTTCAGTGAGCCAGTATTCAGTTTGGGGTTCGAGACCGCCTTTCGCTCCGACTGAACACTGAAAACTGATTTACTGAACACTGGCACCGCTGGCCGACGCGGCCTCTCATAGGACCAATGTTCGGAGAATTTTCCGCCCGCTTGGATCCACGCGGTGAGCAGTTCGACCTCGTGCGGCGTGAGCGGCTTGCCGAACTTCTTTGGCGGCATGAGATCGTCCGCGTCCTTCGTGGTGACGCGCTCGAGCAACAGACTCCTCTGCGGCTGCCCGGGCTCGACCGCGCGCCGGCCGTCCCCAAGGTCCGCGGTGATGCCGTCCGCTGTGTCGAGCCGCAGGCCAACGCCCTTCTTGCCGCCCTTGCGCTCCTTCTCGTCGGGCCCGTGGCAGGCGAAGCACTTGTCGGAAAGAATGGGCCGAATGTCGCGTTGGAAGTCAAAAACGATTTGGGCAGTGGACTTCGGTGTAGGCGCGGCAACGGCCCCGCTTCCGGCGAGGCCGAGCACGCCTGCGAAACACCAGCGTTGCAAAAGTCGATTCATGGTCATGTTTGTTCCGGGGTTTGGACGTGCTAAGTTGGCCGATGATTGAGTCGTTTCGGAAGTGTCGGCCAAGATCTCCGGTATGTCTACGTTGTTGCGGCCGCACAAAATAATAAACCGCTCCTTGAGGAAACTGCCCACTGGAAACTGCCTGATGATTACGGAATACTTTCCCTCCCGATGGATTTGCCGATCAAAATTATCTCAACCGACTTCGATGGCACGCTGCACGCCGACCATGAGAACCCGCCCGTGCCCGTGCGTTTGCAAGCACTGATCGGCGACCTCCAACGACGCGGCGCGAAATGGGTCATCAACACCGGGCGCGACCTCTCCAGCCTGATGGAGGGGCTGGGCCGCGCGCACTTGAGCATCCAGCCGGACTGGTTGGTGACAGTGGAGCGGGAGATTTACTTCCGCGAGGGGCCGCGCTTCCTCCCGTTGCAGCCGTGGAACGGCGACTGCGAGCGCGCACACCGGGAGCTGTTCAAGGCAGTAGAAAAGGACTTGCCGCGCCTGTTCAAGTGGGTCAACGGCAAGTTCCAAGCGTCGGTCTATTCCGATGCTTACTCGCCCTTCTGCCTCATCGCCGGGACGAACGCGGATGCGGACGACATCGAGGCGCACTTGCGGGGCTACTGCGAATCCGTGCCGAATCTCACGGTGGTGCGCAACGACGTTTATGCGCGCTTCAGTCACACCGCCTACAGCAAGGGCACGGCGCTGGCGGAGATCACCCGGCAACTAGGTCTCACGCGCGAGTGCGTCTTCGCGGCGGGCGACCATTTCAACGACCTGCCGATGCTACGCGACGAGCACGCGTGCTGGCTGGTCGCGCCCGCGAACGCGATCCCGGTGGTGAAGGAGGCGGTCTTGCGTGAGGGCGGCTATGTGAGCGACCGGCTCTGCGGCCACGGCGTGGCGGACGGGCTGGAGGCGGCGATAAAGGAAGCAGGGCTGATGTAATTCCTCTCTCAAAGACGATTTACCCGGCGGTCAGAATGATATCTCAGAGATGGCGGCGATTGCCATGAGCCTCGCGATAAAAACGAGCAAGAGTTTGCTGAACTTTGCGTTGTCTATTTCGCGGACAAGGGAGTAAGCAGGCGATTCTCAAGCGATCCAACGACGTGATCAGCCAAAATGATCAGGTGTACGCCTTGATAAATCTCGGAGGGTTATGTTGATCTGACTCAAGGTCTGAAGAATTCTCCCTCGCCCGCTCCCAGTGCCAGCGTCCTTGCGATTCTAATTCTCCCGCTTGAAAAAGCGCTGCACCGCACCTTTGTGGCGGGGGAGGAGTTGCTGGACGTTAGCTGCGCCGCCGCCGGCCTCGGCTCCGCTCAGTGCGCCGGCTCTGGCAGTTTCCTTATCGTTGGTCACTTCCGGTGCGTTGCGGCTGATGCCCACGAGCTGCGCGTCCTTCAAGCCACTGAGCGGCCCCATCGGCAGCGCGGTGTCCTTGAACTTCATGCCGGACTCGTCGGATGGGTCGGTCCACGTCAGCGGGGCGTCGCCGCGGCCGCGATTTACGCCGCCTTGGCCGTAGGACTGCACCACTTGGAGCAAGGAGTCGAGGTTCGCGCCGTTCTCGGCGAGGAAGGCGGCCAGGCCGTCGGGGTTCGGGCCTTGACCGGCGTTCTTGCAGGCTTCGAGCAGTTTGGGGTCAATGAGCTTCAGGTTGGCGAGTTTGTTGAGGCCTTCGGCGAGCTTGGCCTTGTTGCCTTGGAGAGCTTTGACCAATTCCTTGAGTTGCTCGGGGCTGAGCTTTCCGTCTTGGGCAGCCTTCAGGAGTTCCTCGGGGAGTTTCGCTGCGAGGAGTCCCTGCTCCAGCTTTGCTTGCTGGAGAAGCGAGGCCATGTCCTGCATGGCGCGCTCCAGTAAGGCCGAGGCGGAGTCTGGCAGAAGGCCCAGCGCGGCGGCGAGGGTCTCGGCTTGCTTCATGGTGTCGGTCTTTTGGATGGCTTCCTCCGCGGCCTGTTTGGCGAGGTCGGCGTTGGACTGCTTGAGATGGTCGAGGGATTCCCAAGTCTTGGCGGGATCCTTCGCGGCGGATTCCTTGCCGAGCCGGGCGAGTTCCTTCTTGAGTTCAAGGGCTTTGTCCTCCGGCAAAATCTTTTCCTCCTCCAGCGCGGTGATCTGCTCGGTCAATTCCGTGACGAGCTTGCCCACATCGAGCGGACGCTGCGCCGCGCCGATGATGAATCGCTCGGGCATCAGGGTGGCCGCGCCAAGAAAAAGCGCCGCTGCCGCGAAGAGCGTGATGGGTCGACCGCTGTTCCAGCGCACGTTAGGCTGAGCGAGCTTTGTACTGCTTTGCCAGGCGGAAACGTCGGCCTGCGCGGCGGCCATGAGTAGGCCGCCAGCTTGGTTATGCCGGTCCATCGCCGCGCATACGGCGGTAAGCTGCGGCCGTCGCCGCCATTCCAGCCACGCCGCGACGCCGATGACCGGCCCCAGCCCTGCCAATCCGCCAATCAGCCAATGAGACGCAACTAGCCCCGTTACACGTGCAACGAGCAGCGCTACGCCCACACCTAGCAGCCACACTGTGCCGCAGCGCAACGCCGCGCGGAACATCAGCAGGAAGCAGAGACGCCGGGCGAACTCTCGGATGGCTGGTTCAGTGCAACTCATGTGTATCCTGAAGCGCAAACTAGGAGCGCACTTCTACCCCGTCAAGCGTGCGGACGCGCGTGCTATGTCTGCCGGCCGCACCGGACGAGACGATGCCCCCGAAAAAACGCTGGCGACTCTGGCCTACCCCGTTAGGATGTGACCTCAACTCGGTTCACTCCGACTCAACCAACATGGAACCTACAGGCGACATCGCACTCATTGGCTTGGCTGTCATGGGCCAAAACCTAATCCTGAACATGAACGACCACGGCTTCACCGTCGTGGCTTACAATCGTACCACCGCAAAGGTAGACGAGTTCCTTGCCAATCAGGCCAAGGGCACGAAGATCATTGGGGCGCACTCTATTCCAGAATTGATGACCAAGCTAAAGCGCCCCCGGCGCATCATGCTCATGGTCAAAGCTGGCAAGCCCGTGGATGACTTCATCGAGACGCTCCTGCCACACCTCGAGGCTGGTGACATAATTATTGACGGTGGTAACTCCCTCTTCGGTGACACCGACCGCCGCGTGAAGTACCTCGAGGCAAAAGGCTTTCAATACATCGGCACCGGCGTATCGGGCGGCGAAGAAGGTGCGCGACGCGGGCCTTCCATCATGCCCGGCGGCTCGCCCTCGGCTTGGCCGGCGGTAAAGCCCATCTTCCAAGGCATCGCTGCGAAGGTTGAGGACGGCGCTCCCTGCTGCGACTGGGTCGGCGAGGGCGGCGCCGGCCATTATGTAAAAATGGTTCACAACGGCATCGAGTATGGCGATATGCAACTCATCTGCGAGGCCTACAACGTGATGAAGCACGGCCTCGGCATGAGCGCTGATGAGATGCACGAGGTGCTCAAGGAATGGAATACAGGCGACCTCGACAGCTACCTCATCGAGATCAGCCGTGACATTCTCGCGAAGAAGGACGACGACGGCTCCGCGCTCGTGGATAAGATTCTCGATACCGCCGGCCAGAAAGGCACCGGCAAGTGGACGGTCATCAACTCGCAGGACCTCGGCATCCCCATCACATTGATGGCCGAGGCCGTTTACTCGCGTTGCGTCTCCGCGCTGAAGGACGAACGCGTGAAAGCGCAGAAGAAGCTCAAAGGCCCGCGCCCGTTCCTGACCAGCACCGCGGCCAACCCCGAGCGCAAGAAGCAGTTTATCGCCGACATCCGCGACGCGCTCTACGCGTCCAAGATCGTCAGCTACGCGCAGGGTTACATGCTCATGCGCGCCGCCGCCGCCGAATACAAGTGGAACCTCAACTACGGCGGCATCGCCCTCATGT
>Ga0194128_10005294_pt1 | contig 18185 bp, 16 predicted proteins | sample TA2KigCa65mmetaG_FD_148650 | JGI IMG/M metagenome (GOLD analysis project Ga0194128, IMG submission 148650) | Freshwater microbial communities from Lake Tanganyika, Tanzania - TA2015037 Kigoma Deep Cast 65m | ecosystem: Environmental > Aquatic > Freshwater > Lake | place: Tanzania: Lake... | reverse complement strand
ACCCTGGGGTGGACTAAGGAAATGCTGTCAGGGCATGGACCAGGGACTTTTCGTTCCCAGCCTGCCCTTGAACCAGGGCCGTGGCGGGGTTAAGATACCCTTTGTAGAGTATCAATGCGTATTTTGCGTAGAAGACGCGGCGACAGGCGCCGCACTTCACGTAGTCCTTCCGGTGCTTGTACCCCGTCAGTGTTACCCGGGACTTGCAGTAAGGGCAAGCGTGCTTGCCGTACTCCGCCACGATGTTCTTTGCCATTGGCCCTCTACGCAATGTCGACGTTGGACAGCCGCCGCTGTGGGAAGACCAGCTTACGCGTCCCCGCGTTGTCCACAACGTGCCAGGTGTGACTCGCCCGCGCGGCGCCGAGCCGCTGGGTCAACGCTCCGTTGTTCAACAACTGCTCCGCCTTGTTCATCCAAGCGCGCGCCGCGCCCGCGAACTCTGGTGCTTCGTCGAGGGCGGCGTGGCTCGCGAGTAGATCGTAGGTAAACCCTGCCCCTACATAGCCTACCACATCGGCCGCGAGGCTGTCAAGCTCGACCGAGTCCGACAGCGCGGTCGGTACCGTCGGGAGGCCCATGCCAATCAGCCGCAGCCGGGAGCCCGCCATTGGGTGGGTGATGTTCAGATAGCGGCCGTTCGGTTCGTCCTCGTTGTCCTGCTGCTGGACGAACATCGGCCCGCGGATGATAGTAGACGGCACGGTGTATTCGGTGAGGATGTCAACCGTCATCCACCCCGCGTCGAAGTAGGCGGTCTTGGTGGCCGCGGTCTCCAAAATAGCCTTCACCTGCGTCGCGTTGGAGGGCACCGTCCCCGTCACGTAGAGCAGCCGCCACGTCGAGTCGCCGGTGTGGTACGAGCCGTTCTCGAAGTCGGAGCCGTTCCAGTCCAGCCGCAACCTTGCCGCACTCGCGGAGGCGGTCCACACCCACATCTTCAGCGTGACGCTCTTGCCAATCAGCGCCGACACGTTCAGCGTGGGGGCCTGCGTCAGTTGGCCGGCGCTCACACCCGCGACAACCTTCGCCGCGTTGGTGCCATGGCGCACGTTAGTCGTCTCGATGGTGACGGTGAGCGACCCAACCTCGGTCCAGTTGTCGAAGGTGCCCGCGCCCGCAGTATCCTCGAAGTCGGCGTTGGACAGTCGGTTGTCCACCACAAGCGTCTCGTCGGTCCGCGGCACGAACACGTTGTTGAAGACGTGGTTCAGCGCGCGCTGTGTCGCCCGCAGCTTAATGCGCGGGTCATACCGATGCAACGTGATGGACACGCCGCTCGCAACTTGGCCGGTGAACGCGCGGCTGACAGTGAGCGTCGTGGAGGAGGCCGTATAGCCGCTGGTGCGTTTCACACGCCGTACTTCCCCGTTGTTCGTGCCGGACTCGCAGCGCAACCAGAAGCCGTTAAAGGCCTCATCGTCGCCGCCGAAGTCCTCGTCGGCCAAGGCGGTGCACACGATGGTCGTGCCGCCCGCGTTGCCCGCGCTGGAGGTGGTGAGGGAAAGCCGGTCGCCCATGTTCTCGGAGACCTTCTGTTCGAGCGACGAGTATGTCACGGTCATTACGGTTCTCCTGCTAGCGACCAGGTATTGCCATGCACCCGATTAGTCCTCAAGTACGTAGCCGACTTCGACGTCAACCTGGACGTTGCCGCTCAGGTTCACGTTTAGGGCTTGGCCCACGACGGTCTGGCAGTAGAAGCCGGGGAGGAAGTTCATGGACCACCCACCGCCCTCAGAGGCCAGCTCGTGGACTAGGGTGATATCGGTGGTGGCGGACTGGAACTTGACGCTGACGTTGCTCGCACCTGCGTTGGTCATCAGCACCCACACGACCTTGATGCGCTTGCCGGTGACAGCGGCCACCAACTCGGTGTTACCCGACGTGGCCGGGGATTGCCCAGCGCGCAACTGGGAGTTGCGCTCGCTAGTAACTCGGTCCCAAGCTGACGAGAAGGTTGGCATGGTCAGGACTCCTTAGATGATGTACATGGCGAGCGTGCCGCCGGCTACTGTCCCGGCGAGTATCGGGATGAGAGTTCGAGGTGACGCCAGCGTCCACCGAGTACCGTAATACCAGCAAAGTGTGGCAATAACCAGTTGAATTGGAAACCAGACGGACCGGTCGATAAAAAGCCGCGTACCCAGGCCCTCGATTGCTTGCCAGAGGAAGCAGACGAGGAAGGGCACAACGGCGGCTTGTATCGTCTTCCCACTTAGGTCTCCTTCTTGCCGAAGATGCGCTCCCACGCTGCGGCCGGGATGTACCAGCCAGCGCGCGGCTTGGAGTACGTGAACGCGTCCTCCGTGTTCGGGTCGGCGAAGCCGTGCTCGACGACTGCGTACCGCCCGCCCTTCTGCTTGAACCGCTCGTATTTCTCGGGTTCCAGGTTCCGGTCGATGATGTGCACGTCCGGGTTAAACCCGGGTGTGCGGCACTGCTCACACATGCTACTTCATGTACGCGACGATGACATCAATCGCGCCAGCGTCGCCGATGATGGAGGCAGTGTGCTGCCCCGGTTCGAGGATGAACACCTCGTTGGCCGCAACGGCCTTAGAGAAGGTTGCGGTCGCCGTCCCACGCACGGTGTAGTGGCACGCGGCGGAGGGCTGCAACGCGATGCGCGCGGTATTGGCGGGGATGGTAAAGCCGGCACCTGCGAGCGTGTTGGCGGTGGCGAACTTGGACGTCAGCTTCTCCATGCGCTTGATGGGGCCGCTGTTTACCGCAGGGTTGAACTGACTAGGCATCTTACTCCTCCACAGCCCGCGCACGGTACTCCGCGACGCGCTGCTGCATGTACTTGTTCGCATCCGACTCGGTGCACATCGACTTGGGCACGTCGATGATGGGGATGTTGTGGCCGACGAGGAATTCGCGGACGGTGCCGGGGAACCGCGGGTGATTCAGCTTGTACTGGCGCATCGCCCGGGCCGCGGCAACTGGTTCACTCTGCCCCAACTTGACAATCTGCTGGACGATTTCGGGCAGGGGGTTCGGCCACTTCACGTTGCCGACATCGTCGTCGTCGGTCTCCATGACGGCGATTGCCGCCTCGTGCTGCGTCTGAATGGCGAGGCCGTTGAGGGTCTCCCACTCGACGTGCGCCCGGTTGCGCTTGTGAATTTCCTTCTGGTTTAGTGGCACGTCCTTCTTGCCACACGAGCAATCAAAGACCAACATAACTCCGTCCTTACACTGCGAGGTCCATTTCCTGCTTTTGCTCTTTGGTTAGTCCGGGCACGCGGTTCTCCGGGTCGTTCACCTGCTCAACCGCGGCCACAACCGTGGGTTGCGGCGGCACCACATTCGTGGTTACGAAGTCCAAGGTGGCACGGTGCTGTTACCGCGCTATGTACGTGGCATACACTTCCTCTGGGACACCAACGTTAATCGACCGGGGGGCCTCGTGGTCGCGGAGTTCAGTTGGGAGGCGATCGCGCTTGCCCAACCAGGCCATTTCCCCTTTGAGTTGCTTCCAATCAGCGGGTTGCATCATGCGCTTGAGGAGCAAGTCGACCCGCCGTCGTAGTTCCAACCATTCGTTAATCGTCAGCGTGACGTGTCCGAGGGTGAGGGAGCCAGCCTGCCCGTCATAAATGACCGGCTCCCCACCAAACAGTAACCCGTCAGCCTTCAAGCGAACTTGTTCCAAGTTACACCACCAGGAAGACGATGTTCACGCCGAGCGCGAACCGGATATCGGTGCCCGAATCATCCGCGCTGAACCGTACACCAAGCAACGCACCACACCGGAAGATGTTAGTAGCGTCAAAACCGGTGGTCATGTTGAACCGCAAGATTTCATCAGGTGCCGAACCTTCAGCCGCCTGGTTTGCCAGCGTGTTATCTGCGGTTACAGCATCGTGCTGCGCACCACTTACGGCAGAACTGACGGTGATGTCATAGGTAGGAGTCCCCACGGAAGCCTCAGCGGCGGTCCAACCGTGCGCCACTTCTATGGCAACGGCGTTCTCAGGCACCATACAGGAGAATACCGCACTCTCATTCTGCGCATCCAAGGTAAATCCACCAAAGTCACCAGAGTCGAGGACTGCATACGCAGAGGTCGCACCACGCGGGGCCAGGTTCACGTTTAGTTCCCGAACAGGGGGAAGGTCAATGTACAACTCCCGGGTGGACAGAGCGAACCCTAGCAACTGCTTCAAGGCAGTCGCGGTAGTCGGGCGGGTTGCGGTGATGGTGCCCGCGGTCTCACTCAGATAGTACTGGTCGCCCTGGGTGTAGGGGGAGTCCTCGTCGATGACGATGCAGCTGCGGCACATGCCGAAGTTGGCACCGGCCGCGACCGCGTGCAGCGCGATGGCCTCGGCGTACTTGGTATAGTCATCGGCGTCGGCGAGTTCCCAGTCGGTGCCGTCGAAGTAGACCGCGTCACCCGCGGCGATTGCGGTAGAGCCAGCCACGCCGGTGAAGACACCGCGGGCCTGGCGAACATAAGGTGCAGCCATTTTGCTAACTCCTGTTCGCTGAACTTGCCAGCAAGTTATTTAGGGGGGGGAGGTGGGGGACTGGATAGGAACAATCCCCCACCCGCCAGAAGAAGAAGGAGGAACGCTACGCACTGGAATCGATGCCGCCCAAACCCACAACCTGCTTCTGAGAGTAGACGAGGCCCTGGCAGTACACGTACAGCCGGGTGTATTCCTGATGCTCGTCAACCGGGACAGAGAGCTTCATCACACGCGGCTGCATGACGGGGCCGTTGTGGATGAACACATGGCCCTGGTCAGCCTTGCCGAACTTCAAGAAGAAGATGGAGGTCGCGGTGCTGGACGGCCAAGTGCTCGCAGCCTCGTAGTCCTCGGAGTTGGTGATGTAGTTGTTGATGACCAGCGGGATGCCGTTGTACACGGCGTACTGGTGGCCGAACATCTCGGCGTCGGTCAGCTGGACACCGGAGCCGGAAGCCCGGGACAGCGCGGTGATTTTGCGCCGCATCCGGGTGTTGCAGATGCCAGCCCGCGGCTTGGACCGCCCATCATCCACTTCGTCAATCACCTGGTCCAGCGCAGCGAGGGTCAACTCGGTCTCGGCGGAACCGGGGGCACTGGAGAGGGCGGAGGTCAGGCTGTCCATCGCCTGCCAACGGGACTCAGCCACGAGGAGCGAAACCAGCCCCTCAATTTCCTCACCCTGCGCGCCGCCGGTGGTGGCGGAGTCGCCCTGAATGAACTGCCGGGCGAGTTCGCGGGTCATCGCCTTGGTGAGCGCGACGGTGTTTTCAGCCTCGGGGTCGCCAATGGAACCACGGGTCTCCTTGATGTACAAGTCGATGTCGGACTGCGCCATCACGGTGGTCAGGGTGGCGGTCTTCTTCGTGAAGGTCGGCCGCGTGCTGGAAATGGTGGCGCCGACAGCGTGGGGAGATGCAGTGGGGAGGGTTAACTCACGGTTGTAGACGTAAGCGTTACCCTCGAAGGTCTCAAACTGCCAGAGAGGGGCCGACGCATCATTGGTGATGATGGTCTCGAAGATGCCCTTCAGCACCTCGTCCTTTTCCCTCTTGGCCCATTCGTCAAGAGCAGCCATGATTTACTCCTTGTTACTCACGGTCGTAAATGGAGTGGGGTTTTCCACTCGCACGCGCCTTCTTGAGCCCCAGCGCAATGCGCTCCGCGGGCGTCAAGCCGGTCGTGTCCTGCCCCTTCTTGCTACCTGAGCCGCCGGTGTCGATGTCCAACGTCGCGGCCTTCTGCCGCTTCCGCTCTTCCTGCTCCTGCGCCTCGGCGGTCTTCCGCGCTTCGCGTGCGACCTTCCGCTCGTGCTGGACGACGGCGCGAGTCGCCTCGCCAACCGCCTTCTGGAAGAGCAACGTGCGCTCCGTCATGGTGCCATTACCTTCGCGGCCTTCCCGCCAAAATGCGCGCACCGCCTCCAATTCGGGGGCCGTCTCAAGGTCGAAGATAGGCTTACCATCTTCACCCGTAACGGTCGTGCGCAACTCGTTTAGCAGCGCGGCGTAAGTCGTCTCAAACCGGCGTTGGGCCGTGGTCTGAGCGAGCTCCCGCTGCATGAGATCGACTTCAGCGGGCAACCGCTCCGCGACTTCAGGGTTCGACAAGCCCCGGGCGAGTAGGCCGACTGTCTTCTCGACACCCGCCATCCGTCCGTGCATCTCGTCGTATATCTCGTTCTGCGAGCGGATTTGTCCTCGAAGGGACGAGAGGTTACTCTCCGCCTGTTTCCGAGCGGTACGTTCTGCGTCCAACGCGGCCTGTACCTCGGCCAGTAGTTCCTGCGGCGTCTTCTCAGGCTTCACATCTTCGGTGACAGCTTGGGTAGTCATCCCATTTACTCCGTTCGTAACACACCATCATGGGTGCTTACAGGTGCAATTATACCACAGCGGGCGGGAACTTGTCAAGCGCGTCAAATCACACGACACGACATCCGACTTTACCCGCATATAGGATAATGTCGTGTCGTGTCATGCTAGGGGATTGACCATCGACGGTCGGGTAATGCTATGTTGGGGACATCCCACCGCTCCATCATGTTGAGAACCTCCTGTCGCGCCTTAAAGGTCTGCACCGTGTCGTGGTCACCCCAAAAGAACAGCTGGGCATCGACCGAGGGGTTCCGCTGCAAGTACCGCTTCCGCGTGGCGGGGTCCGTGGGCAGCGCGTCGTAGACCTTGCGCACCTCCTCGAACTTGCCGTACTCCAGCGCGAGCGGGGGCGCCACGGAATCCCACTTCTGGAACCAGCGCTTGACACCGTACTTGGGCCGCAACTCGCGGATTTTGGTCGCGTAGTCCGCGGGCTTGTACACGTGCGGGGTGGCGTCGGCGCGGAAGTAGGCCTCACCGAACGCGGCCTGGAGCCCGTTCAGCTCGCGGTTGACGTTCACGGGGAAGATGCCCGCGGTTGGGATGCCGCCGAGAAACTCGGAAAATGGGCCCTGCTCCTTTTTCTTCTGTTCAACATACTGTTGGCCAGCTTTGGTACCGTAGGGCCCAAGAGTCATCGCCCGCAACTTATCGAACGCATCCTGGTCGTCGATGGCGAACAACTCGCGGCCAGCAGAATTGGTAACGGTGCCATCTTTGAAGGAGAGCAAGGCCCCCCGTATTAAGCGTTCAATTTGCACACCACCGGATATGTGGTGGCGGGCGAACCACTTAATGAAGTCGTCCGGATCGCCGCGCGCGATAAGACCGCGCATACCGTCGAAGAAGTCCTTCGTGTATTCGAAGTAGGCGAAGTTGCTAGTGCGGGAGCCCATTGCGCCACCCACCAGGACGCCGAAGAACGGCAGCCCGGAGGAGATGTCCCACGGCTTGATGCCCGCGACTTCGTCGAGGAGCACGTTGCTCACGTAGATGTAGGCAGTGAGATACAGTGCGGCGCGGAGGTTCTCGAAGATGCCCTTCAACTTGGCGGTCTGGGCGAAGGTCGCATACGCGCCAGTGCGGTACTTGGTCGGCACGAAGGGCATCGTCTCCCGCATCATATTGAGCAGATCGAACGCGAAGGCTTGGTGTGGGACTAACGCCTGCACCAGTTCCGAGCGCATCATCCCGGGCCGGTCGGCCTTGTTGGGCATGGACTGAGTGCTCGCGGCCATGTCGCTGGCCCAGTCGACGACGGGGCGGCCGCGGAGGCCCCGGTCAAGCGCGTCGTAGTAGCCCGCGCGGGCGGAACTGCCGGTCAGTATATCCTCGACGGCGTTGCCCAAGAAGTTGATGACGTCATCATACGTATCGAGCGGCGACTTGCGCAGCCGCATACCGACGGCCGCGGTATTTACTAAGTAGGCATCTAAGACGGAGCCGCCCTGACCGCGCTGGCGCTTTACGATGCTGGCGTAGACGTTATCATGGACCCAAGTACGGCCACCGTTCAGGTTGAAGGCGTAGTCCATTAACCCGCGGAAGGTGTTCTTCAGGCCGGCGCGGGACAAGACTGGGCCCCAGCCGCTGATAAGCTGGACGCCGAGCGCCCACCGCAAGTTCAGCGGGAACACCGCGCGGTTCAGCTGGCGGCGGACCGCGATCGCGTGGTGGGGAAGCGCAGGGATAGACTCGCGCACCCCCTTGTCTAAGATCTGGCTTGGCACCCCAGCGAATGCCTCGGAAATCCACCGGTCGATTGCGTCGGCCAACTCACGCGTGTCGGCACGGTGAGGATTCCCAAGTGGGAGGTCGGCACGGGCGCGCAACACTTCCGACTGCTTGCGGCCGTGACGGATGATTTCGGTGAAGAAGATGTCCTTCTGCGCCGATACGATGTAGTCGCGCACCAGGACGAGCAAGTCGCGCTCCTGCTGATCCTTCCGCAAGACGCCCAGATCCCGCATGGCGCGGGCGTTGAACGCCTTATTCGGCTTGAGTAAATCGGGTGAAAGCCCCTTCGCAAAAATTTCCTCGGGCAAGGATCGGCCAAAGCCGTACTTAGACCAGAGGTTCTGCTGGAGGATGGCTGGCACGTAGTTTTGCTGAAACCCGATGAGTTCCTGCCCACGAGCGGCGCGCGCCTTGTTAATGTCAGTCAAAATATGGGTGAGTAATTGGCGTGTCTCCTTCGCAAACATGACTATGTTCGTGGCATGCGAGGGGGACAGACCGTGGACAATGGCCGCAATCTTCGGTTCCTGTAGCAACTCCGCGATGGAGCGCCGCGCCGCGTCGTCCGACAGCTCCGCCAGCACGTCGGTTGACTTCTCCCGGTACTGCTTCATGCCTAACCGGTTCATGCCGGTCTCATCGACCGTGCGAGCAAACTGGCCAGTCCTATTGTTACCGTACCTTATTGCTGCTAAGCTGCCATCATTAATCGGGCGTATGACACCCCGCTGGATGGCACCATTACCGTGCCCGCCGTCAGCACGCCCGGCGAGCTTCACGGGGCTTTCCCAAGCGTCGGCGAACTTGCCAACGTAGTGGATGTCATCAGTCTTCAAAGCCTCGAATTCCTCAACGTCGGGTTTGAGGCCGGCGACAAAAGCGTCCAAGTCGCCAGTCTTGAAGTAGTTGACCGCATTGTGGGAGAGGCTGACCCCGGGGACGGGCGTGAGGTGGTCGGCCAATTCCTGCGCGGCGACGGCCGGGTCGGGCATCTGCTCGGACGGCGTGAATTCCATGGTCGACACGCCGTTGACGCGCGGTGCCTGACCGGGCGGCGTGTTAAGGCGGGCCTGGCGCGCTTCTTCGGCCATCCCGGGACGGCCGGCAACGTTGCGAATCAGGTTGCGCAACGCGGCCGCGCCTTCGGGCGTCTTCGCCTCGAAGGGGATGTCCGGGTGCCGCAGCACTTCGACCAAGTTGCGCGGGGGCGGCGTCGTAACAGGCGGCGGTTGGATGGGCAACGGCGCGCCAGTCAATGGGCGCTTCGTTGCGGACATCCCCGCCTGCCCTAACGGTAACTCGCCTTGCACGCCACCGCCAGGGGGGACGGCGAAGCGAGCGCGCATGGGTAGTTCGGGGGATTCGCCCAGGTCGACCAACCGCTTGTACCGCTCTTCTGCCGCGATGGCGGCGCGGTTGCGGGCGGCTTCATCGCGCCAGCGCAACTCCATCCGCACCTCTTCGGGCAACTGCTTCGTCAGCGGCGCGTTGGGCTCAACCCCAAACTGGTCCCCCAAGTCGAGCCTTGTCTGGTGCGTCGGCGGCCCGCCGGTGTTGAAAGAGTTCACTTGACGCCGCACTATGAATTCGCGGGCATTAATCTCCGGGATCATGGCGGTGGCCTGGTTGAGCAGGGAGTTGCTGCTGCTAGTGTAGCCGTCCAGCTCCCGCTGCAACCAGGCCCGGACGGCGTTAACGAGCAGCAGCAGTTCGCGGTGGGCATCTCGCAGCTGGTCAGGGGGAGCTATGTCAGCGCCCGCGCTTACCAGCCGGGTAGCGCGGCTGACCAGTTGGCTCTGGCCGGCCACTCGCTGGGACAAGGGGCCTGAGCCTGCCGCCGAATTCAGGAACGCCGCCCGGTCGCTGGAAAGCCGGGCCAGCGCCGCCAGCACTAACTCCGTCTGGGCAATATACTGCCGCGCGGCCTCTTGCTCCGGGTCTTTCCAGGCCTTGAGCCAGGCAATTGGTAATGGCTGCTTCATGGCCGCGAATTCACTGGGGAGGAACGACTCCATCTCTAGGTCTGGACGGCGGGAAAAACGCCGCGCTGGGTGGCTGGCAGGAAGGTTACTAAGCCGTGATGCTTGGGCCACTGCGGTTGGGACGTCGACATAGACAATGTGGCCTTCAGGGTATGCGTGCTTCAAATACCACTTCGCTTCTTCCAAGCTCTCGGTGAACCAACGCCCTGCAGCAGCCGCTTGCGCACTACCACGGAGCTGCTCCTGCACCCAGCTTGGCGCTTCACCAATGCCTGGGGCCCGCGGTGCACCAGGAATGAACTCTGCGCGATACAATCGGGTCATACCTTCAGCGGGTTGCCGTGCCAAGTCCGGCATGATGATGGCGCCGGTGGGACTGCGCGGGGCGGGACGTGGCGCAGGTGGCATGAGGGCCAGTACGCGCGGGAACACCTCACCCACAACTTTTTCGCCCGCCTCGACGCCCGCCTCGACGGCCGGAGCGACCGGCGGGATAGCGGCAGCACCGCGGCGCAGCGCGCCAAAGAGGCCCTTCGCGGGACCTGCAAGCAGGGTTGGGTCGAGCACCATTTGGCCGATGATTTGGCGGGCGAGCGGTTCGGCGCGTTCCTCGGTGACGCGGCGCTGAAACACGCCGGTGCCCTCCGGAACAGCCGGCGGCTCCTCAAGTTCACCAAGGACGTATTCACCTATCCCTTCGATAAGGCCCGGCGGTTGATAAATCCCTACCTTCTGTTGTGCTTCACGTATTGCGCGGAACCCCGCTGGGATGAAGTCGGGGGTGAGCTCAGCGGCGGTTTGCCGGGTGAACTCGCCCACTTGCCGGATGACCTCCATGAAGTCGGCGAGGGTCTCAATGTCCACGTCGTGAATCGTTGGAATGAGCGGCCAAGTCTTCACGTCTTTAATGTTTGGCCGGTCGCGGGTGAAGAAGTCGCGGAGGACCTCGTCGAAGGGGCGCGCCAATTCGACGGTGGGAGTGTCGCCCTCCAGCTCAAAGAGTTCGGGCCAGTTTTCGAAGTAAGGGTTACGCTTGGGAGGCACGGTGGGAGTGGGCTCGGTGGGCTCACCCAGCTCAAAGAGTTCGGGCCAGTTTTCGAAGTAAGGGTTACGCTTGGGAGGCACGGTGGGAGTGGGCTCGGTGGGCTCACCCGGCTCCAGGAGGTCGGGCCAGTTTTCGATGTAAGGGTCACGCTTTTTCGCGGGTGCGCGCACTTCTTGGGGCGCGGGCGCGACCAACTTGCGCAGCATGCGCTCCTCGTGGTTAATGATGGGAACGAAAATGTCCGCCATTGAGGCCGCTCCTATAACAACTTCGTGCGCCGCGTGGGCAACCGGGAGAACAGCCCCTTGGTGATTGCGCCGGGGATGGTCGTCTTCAACTCTTCGGCGATGTTCGCGCCTGACTTGTCGCCGGTTGCAATCTTGCTGAGGCTCATAAACTCATCGCGCTCAAGCGGGCTCATGCGGTGCTGCGCTTGTGCGGAGGGGATGCGCAGGCCGACCGCGTTCAGCAGCGAGCCGGGCTGGCGCAGGGCCTGCCCTTTCATGAGGTTCGCGAACGTGTGCCCAACCTCTACTTGACCACCAAACGCTGCCGGAAGTCCAGTGGCGCCGGTGATGAGGACACCACCCGAGTCACCGAAGACCCGACTTTCCACGTCCTTCGGCCCCTTCACCGTCGTCTTGCCGCCGGTCGTGGTGGTGGTGGTGTTGGGGGGCGCGGTGGTGACGACGGGTGCGTTGGTGACGTTGGGCGCGGTGGTGACGATGGGTGGGGGCGCTACGAAGGGCACCTTCAGGCGGGCGACCAAGTCGAGGATTTCAGTCATCCGCAGCTGGCGGTCGGTTGCCAACGCGCGGATGGCCGGCGTTGGGTGTTTCCGGTAGCGCTGGAGGTCGGTTTCGTAGTCCCGGTAGTCGGAACCCAGGCGGTAGGCCTTATTCTCCACGTTGGCCGTCGACCGCCCCTTTGTCTGCAAATCAGCGCGCATCTTGCCCAAGGTAAAGGCTTCGTCGATACGTTTGGCTTCCCACGGCGTAGGCATCTGGTACCCGTAGATGTCCAAGCCGGAAGTGTTGTTGCGATAACTAGGACTAGAGTAGAGTTTATCTGCGTCAGTCGGGGTGAGCCAGACCCACCGCTCGTTGAAGTGGTCGTAAGCGGCGACCATCCAGTCCGGGTATGGGTTTACGGGCGGCGTCAATTGGCCCACTGTGTTACCAAAGAGGCGGCGTGAATTGGTGATAGCCGCTTGGATAAGACGCGTTTTTTCTTCTGTGGCAGCATCATCCGTGACAACGCCGCCTTCCCCGAAGCCGCGTATACCGTCGCGGAGCATTTGGGCTGCGGCGGCCACATGGACGGGGACGACGTGCAGGCCCGGGGGCGCGTTGGTGATGACCTCGGGACCTTCCTCGCCCACGATGATGGGCCCGCCGAACGTGGTGCCGCCCTGGGCAAACCCAGGCAACGTTGTGGACGTCGACTGCTCCGTCGCCGTTGGCCACGTTCCATGGGGGTACATTGGGATACCAAAAAACTCGCGGGCCAGGCCTGTCTCATCGGGTGGGAACACAGACGAGTCAAACGGGAATGAGTGTGGTTCAGACACGGACCCGCCAGTAGCACCGCTGCCCGAATTGTGGCCAGTCGCCCACAGTGCGTCCTCACCCATCGCATCCATCGCAGCGAGGCGCGCCCGCGCGTCCTCGTCCTCACTCTCATTACGTCTAAACGTTTCCGGTTGGCGCGTACGCCAACCGAGCCTTATCTTCTCCGCGTCCGCCAGGACGTCTCCTGTCAGTTGCTTCCCCGGCACGCTTTCTGCGGGAGTGAGCGCGGTGAAGGGGTCGGGCGCGTTGAACAGCTTGTTGTAGGCGTCGGTCAGGAACGACTGGCGCGGCACAAAGCCGATGCTACCAGGCGCGACGTCAAGGCGCGCGAGGCCGCGCTGGAGGTTCTGCATGATGAACGAGTCGCCCGGCGACTGCGTGTATTGCATCGCGATGTCGAAGAGCTTGGCGTCGGTCGGCTTATCGCGCAGGTTGGCGAGCGCTCTGGCGCGGTCAAATTCGCCTGCCAGGACCGCCTTGTTGAATTGCTCGTCGATGGTCGGGATGGGGTCTTTTTGCCAGCGCTCGCCGTCCCAATAGAGGCGTGTGCCGCTGTCCGGGACAGTCGTGGACTTCACGGTACCTGATTTGTCGGTATAGCGCGGGTCGAACTTATCGCGCATCTCGCGGGCGGCTGCACCGTAGTGTGTGGGTAAGAGGAGGGCCTGTTCGTACCGCTTTTGGACGTCGGCGGGGGTCGCGCGGCTGTAGTCGCCGAACAGTTCGGGGTCCCAGAATCTGGGGACACTCTTGATGGTAGTAGAGATCTCACCCGAATTACGCGCTTTAACGGCAGCTGTCATCGCCCGGATGCCGAACACACCTTGCAACGCACTCTGGAAGATTTTCTGCAGCTGGCCGTAGTATTCCTCGGGGGCAGCGCGGTTCTGTTCCCTGTAGAAGGTCTTCCAATCCTGAAGCGCCCCTTCCGCAATGGTGGGGTAGTAGTCCGGCGTCTCCGGGACCTCCGTGGTGCTGTCGGCGCTGGCGGCAAATTCGTGGCGCAGAGCGTAGCTGGCGAATTCATCCGAAGACAGGGTCTTCCCGTTTTTGAGCGTTAAGACTTGTTCGCCCTTCTTGTTCGTGACGCTCACGACCTCAGCGAGGGCGGGCAAGAGGGGGTGGTTGGGCGGAAAGTCCTGCCACCCCCTACCACGGTTAGCATTAAACTGCCACTTATTGCCGACTTGTCGGAGTTCAAAGGGCGGATGTTCTGCTTTCTTAGGTTCTGCTTTCTGCGGCATTGTATTACCCCTTCTTCAGTGCGTTGAGGAGTGCGGCGCGGCTGTCCGGGTTATCGATCATGGCACGGCGCTGCTCGGTGGTCATGCGGCCGAGGTACGCGCGCAGTTGGCGCGGCGGGATGCGCTCTTGGCCGAATGGGACGGCGTCGCTCTTGCTCGCGTCGGCGTAGACTTGCCTAAAGTCATCGAGCAGGCGGTCGAAGACGACCTGGAACTCGTTCTTCAGCCACATGTTAGTAGCCTCCTACGTCGCTCGGCGGTGCCCCGGCACCGGGTTGGGAGCGGAGGGTCGGGTTTGGCACGCTGGGGGTAAGGCCGGATGGACCGAGCGGTTCGCCGTTCGGGCTGACGAGGCCGCTGGGCTCCTGCCTCTGCTTCTGCGCTTGCTCAAGCAGTGGGATGAGGCCGAACTTGCGCGCCATTTCCTGGACGAAGGCCTGGCGGATGGTGGGGTCGCGGAAGAGTTCGTCGTAGAGGATGTTCAGCTTCTCTTCACTCGCGTTTGGTTCCTTAGTCTCGCGCCAGAACTTCGTGCGGGAGGCAAGGCCGGACTGGACTTCGCCGGCGAGGACCTGGCGACGCTGGAGCTCGAGGACGGGGTCGATAATCTCGAACTTGACCTCGAGGGAGTAGTCGTGCGAGATGTCGGACGGCCGGATGGTATGGCCGCGCACGGTGAGTGGCTCGTCGAGGAGCTCGACGCAACGGAGGATGTCCTGGCCGACGGCGGTGGCGAGGTGCTCCATCTGTTGGCCGGTCGCGATGAACTTCTTCTCGGCGGCGTTCATCTGAATGGCGGTCTGCCCGACGGTGTAGGTGCCGATTTGGCGCAGGCCGGCGAGGTTGCGCGAGAACGTGCCGTACTCGATGTCGAAGTCGACCAGCTTCTCAGCCTCGAACATCCACCGGGTGATTGCGGGCGGGGCCTCGAAGTCGACGGCGTCGTTGGGCCCGAGCTGGATATAGCGGGCACCGCGCGCTTTCTGGTTGCGGATGTCTTCCGCGTTGCCGCGCACGTAGCGGTCGGGGAAGGAGGCATCGATGAGCGTGTTGTGGATGCCGCTCAGGGCTTGCGCCTGGAGCTTGAGGGAGTCCATGATGGGGTCGATCAGGCCGACCGCGAGGTACTTGACCTCGACGCTGCGGGAGTTGGTGCGCAACTGGCCGAAACCTGCGAAGGCGTGCTTGAAGGGCAGGTAACCCCAGGTGTTGGGCTCCACGAAGATTAGGTCATTGTCGGCCATGAGCGCGTGCCACTCGTAGGACCAGTACTCGTAGCAGTGGACCAGGCGGTAGGGGTCGTCGTCGGCCTCGAACTCTTTGACGAAGGCGTCCTTCTGCTTGCGCTTCATGCGCTCTTTGCTGAGGCGCTCAACGTCGATGGCGTAGCGGTCGACGACCTTGACGCCTTCGCGTGGGCGCTTGTTGGTGGGTTCGAGTAGGACGTGCGCCGGGTGCGGCGCGCGGATGCGGAAGGGCATCCACGTCTTGTACGCGTTCTGCCACAGCGTCATGCGGTGCTCGAAGGCCTCGTCGGACTCGCTGCGCTTACGCTTGGGCTTATCGGGCCGGCCGCCGGTCGCGAGGACGGGGCCCTCCACGACGGAGTAACCGTACATGAGGAGGTGCTTGCCGACCTGCTTCCAGGTCAAGACGGGCTCGAGGAGCGCGGCTTCCTGGAAGACGGCCTGGACGAAGGGCTCGACGTGGTCGGCGTCGCGCTTATCCTTCTCCGTGGACGAGGTCGGGAAGCGTTCGACGCGCGGCTCGTAGGCAAGCTGGGAGTCGACGGCGTGGTCGATGGTGGCGGTTGCGCGGGCAGGGTGGTATTCGGGCATGTCCCCGCGCGCATCGCGTTCATCGTCGCTCCACAACGCGACTTCGCGGTGGTAGTAGAGGTCGACACGCTCCCAATTACGGTGCGTTTCCTGCCAGATGTCCTCAAGGTGCGCCACGCACGTCTCGATGTACTGGGCGTCCGGCCGCTCCTCGTCGTAGTCGTATTCGTATGGCATTATCGGCGGCGCCTCCCCCACTTGTATGTGCTAGTTTCGTGGCCGTGCAGCTTGCTGGGGTCGTAGGGCATGTCGCCCTTCACTGCGTGGTCCTTGCAGGTGAGGGCAAGGCCGAGGGCGGTAAGGTAGTCGTCGGTCGAACCCTGGGCGGCTTCGATGCGGCCGCGCCGGGCGGGATTGCGGACGAGGGACGCCATCTCGTCGACCGCTTCCATGTTCGGGATGATGAGGGTGCGGTGCAGGAGCGAGTCGACCAGGTTACCCCACACGATGGGGCGCGTGGCGTCGTTGGTGCGGTAGCCCGCGTCGAGCTTGGAGCGGTAGAACACGCGCGGGTAGTCTAGCGCGAGCGCCCGGTCGATGACGCGTCGGCCCCAGTCGTTGTCCTCGATGACCCAAACGGGCTGGCCGTACTTGCGCAGGAGGGCGAGCGACTCGACGGTGAATTGCAGCGGCTCGACGGAGCGGGAGACGACGTCGGCGATGACCGCGCCGGTCGCGAGGTCGATGATGGCGGTGACGGACTTGTCGAGACCGACACCGTGGGAGACGTCGGTGCCCGCAATGTACTTGCGGCCCGGGACGTAGTGCTGCCAGACTTTGGTGATGCCGTCGGCGAGTACGGGGTCGCGCGCTTCACCGCGGTAGGCTTTGATGAGTTCCTTGGTGATGACCTGCATCTCCTGGGGCGGCTCAAGAGCCTCCTCGAGCGTGCGCGGGTAGTTCTTCCGGAAGTCGTAGATGTCCTTGTAGGTCGCGAGGGTTTCATTGTACCACTGCTCGTCGCGGTTCGGGCGCACGTTGTAGGGGTAGAACAGGCAGGTGAAGCCGTTGTCCGGCGCGCCGCGCGCTTTCTCTTTGAAGAAGGACATCGGGGTCATGCCGTTACACTTGGAGACCATGATGAGCTGGCCCCCTAGGTCGTCGACGGTCGGCTTGACGGCGGCGTAGGCTTCTTCGAGGTACTCGTGGAAGTCTGCCTCGTCGAAGATGACGAGACCGGCGGTGTTGCCGTGGCCGGCTTTGATGGTCGAGGGAAACGCGCGAATCCACCACTCGGGGCCGAACTCGAGGGCTTGCCGGCCGTCGTTGGTCCGCGGCGTTTGCAGTTCGGGCGGCAGGTTCGCCCAGATGTAGGTGCACTTGCTCAGGAGGTCGTAGGCCTCGTCCTTGCCTTGGGAGAAGAGCAGCGTCTTGAAGTTCGGGTTGAACAGGGTGCAGAAGGCGGCCCACGCGGCGAGCACCCACGACCAACCAATTTGGCGCGGCTTGGGGACGACGAGCAGGCGGTCGGATTCGAGGTGCGCGGCGGCGTCGACGAGGTGCGGCCACTTCTCGAACTTGATGCGCTCGCCGCCCTTACTGTCGAGCGAGGGCTGCGTGATGTAGACGAAGTCGAGGAAATGCAGGAAGGAACGCTTGGCGAGTTCGCACTTAATCTCGTACTTCGTCAGTGTCTTCAGGGCGGCTATCGGGCGCTGACTCAAGTGCAGCCTCCAATTCCTCTAGTGTGGCGCCGGGTGCCAGGCGGTGGGTAACGTCATGCTTGTTGTCGGATTGGGTGGGCGTGACCGGCTTGCCATACATGTAGCCCAGGAGGAGCTTTATGGCGTCCAGTTGGTCCACGACGCGCACTTTACCGTCGCCGGGTGACTCACCGCGCGCGACGCCGTCGAGCAGGTCGAGGTAGTCTTGGGCGCCGTGGGAGAGCTTGGCGACGGCCTCGACGATGCTGACCGGGCGCTTTTTGCGGCCGGCCCCTTCGCGGTAGCCGCCGTGGGTTGTCTGTGCCCAGGGATTTTCGGCCATGTTGTACTCCCCTGAGAGTCGTGCCCGCATTATACCATGTCGCGCCGTGGGGTGTCAAGCGCGGCACGTACGGGGCGATGGCGGAAAGGGAAAATCCGGGGAAATTTTGTGTGGGTCTATCATTAAGGGGGCAGCCCCGACCACCCTTTTGGGTTGCCGACCCGCACCGGCGCGGCGATCGCCGCATCGGATATGCGCCGTCGCAAGGCAAAGAAAGGGGCCACCAGTGAAGGCGGCCCATGCGAATGTTGCGCCCGGCTCGGCTAGGCTATCAAGGCGTTGGCACCTGGCCACCATGCGCCGTGGCAACCGTTGCCACGAGTGATAGGCGCGGTAGGAACCAGTTCGCGCCGCACGAGCAGCGCATTTCCCACGCGACACCATTGCACGTGGGTTTTCCAAGGATGTGTCGGATGTGTCGGTC
>Ga0194128_10005291_pt1 | contig 18192 bp, 13 predicted proteins | sample TA2KigCa65mmetaG_FD_148650 | JGI IMG/M metagenome (GOLD analysis project Ga0194128, IMG submission 148650) | Freshwater microbial communities from Lake Tanganyika, Tanzania - TA2015037 Kigoma Deep Cast 65m | ecosystem: Environmental > Aquatic > Freshwater > Lake | place: Tanzania: Lake... | reverse complement strand
GGCATTGGGCAATCGCAGAGGTGGCGGCATGCCGGAAAAAAATCACGGCGCGCAAAGTTTGTCCAGTTTTTTTCCTCGCTTCGCTCAGACCACGCTTCGTTATACACGCGATCTTGAATCATCCGTGTGGCAGGTCAGTTGTCAGTGGTCAGTTGCCAGTAATCAGTAATCAGTGAACCTGAAACTTGAAACGTCATGAAAGCGCCCAGTTGGGGGAAACGTCCGCCTCAAAGTCCGTCGCCGGCTGGCCGCGCAAAAGTTTCCATTCCGCCAGCACGCCAATCATGCCGGCGTTGTCCGTGCACAATCCCGGTGTTGCCAGGCGCAGAGTGAGATTCTGCCGTTGACACCCGTTCGCGAGTTCTCGGCGGAGCGCCCGATTGCACGTGACGCCGCCCGAAGCCGTGATGCATCCCACTCCCAACCGCCGGGCCGCCCGGATGGTTTTGGACACGAGCACATCGACAATCGCCGCCTGGACGCTGGCGCACAGATCGCGAATCGATTGAGCGGTGTCGAGCAGTCCCGGATGATCCCGCAGGAAGTAGCGCACGGAAGTTTTCAATCCGCTGAAGCTGAAATCATCGTTCGCCTCCGCGATCAGCGGACGCGGGAAGGAAAATGCGTTTGGATTCCCGCCCTCGGCAAGGCGATCGATCTCCGGACCGCCAGGGTATGGCAGCCCGATCAATTTCCCGACTTTGTCGAAGCACTCGCCCGCGGCGTCATCGATGGTGGAACCGAGCGCGCGGTGCCGCAGCTCCGCTTCCACGTGGACGAGCAACGTGTGCCCGCCGCTGACGATCAACGAAACCGAAGGTTGAAAGGCCGCGAAATCGGCGGCTGGCGGATTGCCCGTGATCCACGGGGAATACAGATGCGCCTCGTGGTGATGAATTCCAACGAAAGGCTTGCGCAACGCATACGCCAGCGCCTGGCCCGCCTGGAAGCCGGCCATCAAGGCGCTGGGCAGACCGGGACCTCGCGTGGCCGCGACCGCATCGAGCTGCCGGACCTCGAGGAGCGCGGTTTGAAGCGCGGTTCGGGCCATGGGCAGGAGTTTGCGGAGATGCTCGCGCGCGGCGAGTTCGGGCACGACGCCGCCGTATTCGGTGTGCATCTGCATTTGGGAAGAGACGGCGTTGGAGAGGATCGCGCCATCCCGCACGGCCGCCACGCTGGTTTCATCGCAGGAAGTTTCGATCGCGAGAACAGTCACGTGTTTCGGCGGAGCCGCGGGGGTAGCACAGGCGCATTCAGAACTCCCTCTCCCAGTGGGAGAGGGCCGGGGTGAGGGAGAGGCACCGGCAAATCCTGACGCCCACTGGACAAATGACAAAAAGTATGTCCCGTACGGGACATACTTTTTGCACTCGTCGTGAGGTGCTTCATGGGACTGCCATGCCTCGGTTCCATGCACACGACCCATGAACCAGGTAGAGCGAGTCCGTCCGGGCGAGCCGCTCGACATGCTTTGAACACGTCCGGATCGGCTCGCTGGGGACAGGCTCGCCCTACCCGGTTCATGGGGAGGGAAAGCAAGTCAGCGATTGTCAACGCTTCTCCGCAAGTTTCTTGGAGAATTGGCCACGGTCCTTGAACAGAAGGACGCCCTTCAAAAAGTCGCGCGCGCGGTCGAGTTGGACATCCGAGATCTGCCGGGCCTTCTCGCGCTGCTCCGGTTCCAAAGATTCGATCCCGTTGGGAATCCGCTTGTACGCCAGCAACAGTTCGTCTTCCTCGGACATGGGGACCACACTGTCCGGCGTGATCCCGTTGCCATGAATGACCTTGTGGCTCGGGGTGTAATATTTCGCGGTGGTCAAGCGCAGCGCGGAACCGTCCTGGAGCGGCACAATGCTCTGGACGGAGCCTTTCCCGAAGGTTTTTTCACCCATAACAAAAGCGCGGCCCAAATCCTGGAGGCAACCCGCTACAATCTCCGAAGCGCTCGCGCTCCCGAGGTTGACCAGAATGACGATCTTGACGTCCGCGTATTGATCGCGGCCCCGGGAAATGTATTCGTATTTGGATTGGGGAGCGCGGCCTTCGGTCGAGACGATCGGCTGCCCGCGCGGGACAAACAGTTCGCAAACTTTCACGGCCTGGTCCAGAAGGCCGCCGGGATTGGTCCGCAAGTCGAGGATCAATCCTTCCATTCCCTGGGCTTTGAGTTTGCGCAGCGCATCCTGGAGTTCGGAAGTGGTGTGCTCGCCGAATTGCGTCAGGCGCACGTAGCCGATCTTGTCCTCGCCGATTGGAAACGTCCGCTGGCCTTCAATGTCTTTGACCGTGTCCACCTTGATCACGGCGCGCTTGAGGGTGAAATCTTTGGTGTCCGGCAAATTGGAACGGACGACGGTGATGGTCACTTCCGAGCCGGGTTCGCCGCGCAGCTTTTGAACCGCGTCCGTGGTTGTGAACTTCTCCGTGCTTTTGCCATCGATCTTGATGATTCTGTCGCCCTTCAAGACTCCGGCCCGAAATGCCGGCGTATCCTCGATGGGGGCGACGACCGTCAGGAAGTTGTCCCGCAACCGCATGATCTCGATTCCAATCCCGCCGAACGCGCCTTCCGTGTCATTCTTCAGGCGCGTGTAATTCCGCGCCTCCATGAACTCGCTGTGCGGGTCGAGCGCATTGATCATCCCTTTGAGCGCCGAGTGAATGAGATCGTCGATGGATACTTTGTCCGCATCCACGTATTCTTTGCGGACCTTGTCGAGCACGCCGACGAACAGCTCCATCTGCTTGTAGAGGTTGTTCTTTTCGGCGGCCTGGGCGGAACCCAGATAGATTTGCGCTCCGACGAAAATGTTCAGGCCGAGCCCGACCAGGAGAACGGTGTAGAGGACGCGTTTTTTCATACGATTTGCTTCACGGAAACGAATGGCGGTCAATTCGAGTTCGGCTGGAAGGTAATCGTCAACCCCGCGCTTGGCAAGGATGCGTCGCGCGTTCGCGCTCCGTCACTCCAGCAATTCTCAAGTTCGAGTTCGGTAGGGCGAGACTGTCCCCAGCGAGCCGCCTCCAACGTATTCCCAACACGTCAGACACGGCTCGACGTGCGTGGAACACGTCCGACTCGGCTCGCTGGGGCCAGGCTCGCCCTACCGTCAGGTTTCATGGGCACAAGATTCTCGCGCTGGGCATGGGACCGCAAACCATGCAACTCCTCAACGCCAGCGAAGTGCTTCCCCCGCGCCTCACTCCACCGTGAGATTCATGAGGAACTCATTCAACTCGCGCTGGCGGTCCTTTTCCGTGGACTTCAGCGTTTCAATTTCCTGGCGCAGCTTTTCCAACTCGGTTTCCTGTTCGTCGAATTTCTTGACGTAACGGTTGTAAAGCTCCGATTGCTGATTGACGCGCGCCATGTTCTCGCGGATGCGCGCTTGCTCGTCCGTGATTTCCTTGATCCGTTGCTCGCGCCGGCTGCGTTCGCTGGCCGTCTGGCTGACGCGCTCGCGAAGGGAGGCCGCTTCTTGCAGCGCTTCACGAACCCTTGGGGCAATCTTTTGCGCCCGCAAATAGATGGCGATGGTTTCAGGACTGGAGTTGAGCAGTTGCGCGGTTTCACTGAATGGCCGCTCTTCGCGAACCACCAGCCTGGCGGGCTTCTCGGCTTCCACGTTCAAGGCAAACCGATAGACGTCTCGCGCGCGTTCGGAAGGTTCCTTCGGTTCCACCAATTGCCAATCCGGGCGGAGCGGATGCTCGATCAGAATGCGCTTCGTTTTCCGGTCGCGATTCTTGAGGGTGTAAGTTTTTTCCTCGCTCGATTTGCGGCTCGCGATGAGAACGCCTTTCTGGATTTTGACGGAGACCAGGTCCAACGATGAGGCCGTGGTCCTGGATTCAACCTCGGCCTTGAGGTCCAGCGCGTAGCTCAGCAAACGTTCCTGGGCCGGCGCGAGATCTTCGATCCGGGCGTCCCCGGCGTAAGTCCCGGCGTCAAACACCGTGATCGGTCCCTGCATGAGATGGAGTGCGCTGGTGTTTTTGAGCTTCAGTCCATTCAGGGGATGCCTGGCGTGGGTGTTCGCGTTGTAGATGGAAACCTTCTCGCCTTCGATCTTCTGATTGATGATGGGCAGCATCGCCGACTGTTGGCGAGCCAGCGTCACCGGCGTGGTGATCTGGTACTGAAAAAGTTCGCCGGCTTCTGCGCCCTCGCTGGTTGAGGCCAGGCCCTGCCTGAGATTCATGCGGCGCCCCAGGGATTCGGTGTCTCGGAGAGCGCGAGTCGACTCCGTGCGGCTGAGTGTCAACGCCGCATCCGGCTCCGCAGCCATCGGAGCCGCCGGAGCGCTCTGGCCTTTGGCGCGGCCTCCGTCGGCGAAGCCTCCGGCTTTGCGATCGGCTTGCAGCTCGGCCAGTTTGTCCACTTCCCGTTTTTCGAGGCTGTCGCTGTAAACCGGCGGACGCAACGACAAGTAAAGCTCCGGCTCGACCACCGGCCGGGTGGTGTAGAGCGGCTGGTACAGATCCATCATGAACGAGATCGGACGTCCGGAAACGAGCGACAGGCGAACGTTGGTCCAATCTTCGTCACTGGTGTTTTCCACGATCGCCCAACCCTGCAAGAAGGGCGGTTCTTTCTCGTCGAGCACCAGGCGATAACTCGTCTTCCACACCGGCGTCTGCGCGATGTAGGAGACGGCGACTTTGCGTTTGCCGTTGCCGTCGAAAAGGGCGGAGACGGTCTTCTTTTGCGTGTCGTGGCTGGCGCCCAGCGCTTCCAGGGCCTGGCGAAGTTCCGCGTTCAGCCGTTCGTTGCTGAGCTTGATCCGTTGGATTTGCGGCAGAGGAATTGACTGCAAGCCGTCCGCCGTCAGCAGATTCAAAAACTCCACCTCAACCGTTTTGTTTTCGCCCGCGGGCTGAAGTTTGTGTTCGACGCCCAGGATCGTGCCGGTCAAAGGGCCAGGCCGCATCACTTCGACCGCTTCGCCCCGGACTTGATTGAGCAACTGGCCGAGCGTGGGATTCTCGGTCAGATCGATGGCAAAGCTTTTCAAGGTTTTGGCAATGGGATCGCGCGAGCCGTAGGTGACGGTCGTAACCTGGCCGCCGTTGAAATCCTGGACCACCAGGCTCTTCAGAAGGTCATTGATGTCCTCGACTTTGAAGCGCAGGTCCACCTTCGCGCGGCCCTCGACTTCGCCGGTGCGCTCGAAATAGCCGACGCCACTTGAGTAGAGGATGACTTCGGAGAGCGGGAGCGCCGCCGGGCGGGTTGGCGCGCCGCCGCCGCCGGTCTGAGGTTCGGCCGCGAGCATCGGCCAGGCGAGCAAGGAGAGATTTGTGAGGAGCCAGAGGGGCAGGATTCGTTTCATATGGTCAATTCAGTTCTCACGCATTGGACGGACGCACAATGAAAAAACTCCCGTCTCCGTCCCCAGTTATCAGTTATCAGTTATCAGTTATCCGTTGTCAGTTGTCAGCTAACTGACAACTGCCTCTTGATTTTGCCGCCAAGTCCACAAGAATTCCGAGATGCGTGTCGCGGGTATTGCCTGGTTCCTGGCGCTGGTTTTGTGGGCGCCGGGATGCACGGTTGATTCGCTGAAGAAGAGAGGCGTCGTTCCGCCATCCACTCCCGAAGAGCGCGCCGTGGCTTTTCTGGTCCGGGAAGTTCCGCGCTGGCCGCGGGAGAACCACTGTTTCTCTTGCCACAACAACGGCGACGCCGTCCGCGCTTTGTACGTCGCATCGGCCCTGGGTTTTCAAGTTCCGCCAAGCGCGCTCGCAGACACGACCGCCTGGTTGCGGCGACCCGATCAATGGGAAAACAATAAGGGCGATCCCGGCTTCAGCGACAAACGGCTCGCGACCATTCAATTCGCCGCCGCCCTGGCAGCCGCCATCGAGACCAAACATGTCCAAGATCGAGGCGAGATCCTGGCCGCCGCGCGCAAACTGGCGCCCGAACAGAACGCAAACGGCGCCTGGCTCATCGAACCGGTGAGCGCGCTGGGTTCACCCGCGACGTATGGAACACATCTGGCGACGGTCGCGGTCCTGGAAGCTCTGTCGCCGCTGCGCGAGAATCGAATCTTCGAATCCAGGCGAAAAGCGGAAGCGTGGCTCGTGGAGGCTCCCGTGGTGAGCGTTCTTGACTCCGCAGCGGTGGTCATAGGCTTGGCGCGCCGCAGCGATCCGCAGTCGGTTGCGAAACGAAAGGAATGTCTGGATCGAATTCGGCGGTCGCAAACTCTCGACGGCGGCTGGGGGCCTTACGTCGATTCGCCTCCGGAACCCTTTGACACTGCGGTCGTGCTTTTGGCGCTGGCAGGATTGCGCTCTGCGCCGGATGTGGGCGCCCTGATTCGGCGCGGCCGCGAATATCTCGTGCAGACGCAATTGCCCAACGGCAGTTGGCCGGAAACGACGCGGCCTTCGGGCGGAGAGAGCTACGCGCAACGGATTTCGACGACGGGCTGGGCAACGCTGGCGTTGCTGCGAACAGGAGGCGAGAGGCATGGAAAGTCTTCTGTTCCGAAAGGACCTGCACTCGGCCCATGAACCCGGTAGGCGAGGCCGTTGGGAGGAAGCCATCGCAGATTTGAACCGAGCTCTCGCGCTCGATCCGGAGCCGCAGGGGACCTACCATTGCCTGGCCGCATTGTTTGTCCAGGTCGGCGAGTTCACCAACTATCGACAGATCTGCCGGCAGATGGTCGCCCGCTTCGGGGCCACTACCGAACCGCAAGTCGCCGAACGAATGATAAAGGACTGCCTCATCCTCCCTTCCGCCGGAGTCGGCCCCACGATCATGGCACGATGGGTGGAGCTGGTTGAGCAAACGGCCCGGCAGTACGAGGCCCATGGGTGGCTCGAACTGGCGGCGGGGCTGGCGGCTTATCGGCAAGGCCAGCATGAGAGCGCCATTCGGTGGAGTCGGAAGGCGTTGCAGTCCGACCATCAAGTGCGCAGTGTCGAAGCTTCCATGGTGCTGGCGATGGCGCTCCGGCAATCGAATCAAACCGCCGAAGCGCGCCAGGAGCTGGCCCGTGGTGTCGAATATGCGCGCCAGCACATGCCGCGTCTTGAAAACGGCGACCTCGGCGGCAGTTGGATCGACTGGATCATCGCGCAGGCGCTCATGCGGGAGGCCAAGACGCTGATCGAACAACCAGCGTCTCCATGAGACGTCGGCGCTCACTGCGTCCCGGGAGTTGTCCTCTTGGTCGTTGAGTCAAAGTCAGGGACGGAGTGGTCCGCATTTCGCGAAGCGAAAGTTCTCTCTGGGGAAACTGATGGCGGGGCTTGGGAAGCCCATCCGTCCCTACCCAACAGGTTCATGGGAGGGCTGCTTCTACGGCAATCTGTTTGTAGCGGTCGATGGCTTCCCAAAACGTCCGGCGCGCCTCCTCGCGCTCCGGCGCGGCTATGCTTTGGCCGCGGGAACGCCAGAGCTGTTCGATGCATCCGATGCACCAGAGCGCGCTCTGCCGGGAAGCCCGGATGGGCCGGCCTCCCACCAGGACGTTGACCGGGTTCGTGTGGAACTGCGGGAAATGCCGCAGCGCAATCCAACTGCTGCGCTCGATCGTCACGGAGAACTCCAAATCGTGCACCCGATCGTCCGCGGGAACTTGCCGTGACGCCACCGCGCGGCCGTTCACGACAAGTTCAACCAGACGTTGTTTCTCGGCGAAGGAAGGATTCCCGGACCGATTCACCGGCTCGTGCAGGTTCACGGTGTCTCCCACCAACCTCATCCCGCCCGCAGGCCGCGCCGCGCCATAAGCGACTTCCAACGGCGTTTCCGAACTGAAAGCCACTTTGGCGGTGATTTTGACGGCGCCAGGTTGAGCAAGCGCCAGGGCCTCTCCAGGCGTCCGGCCGTTGACGCGGAATTCCAGCGCGTGCGCGTAACCGTCCGAGACATACGAGCGGCCTTCGGCGACTCCCTTGCACCATTCCGCGAAATCCACGCGCGCAATCTTCCCGAGCTGAACATAAACCCGCCCCTGTCCCACTCGGGTGCCGCTCATGCAAGGAAAGTCCGTTTCGCCGCTCACCTTCAAGGGGAAGCCGCAATTGAGCAGATGATACCAGCAGTTCCATTCCAAAAGCCGCGCCGTGTCCATGGCGCTGATGAAGTCGCACAAGCCTTTCGCGGTGGTCACGAAGATTTCCTGCGCGCCCACGCTGTTCAACTCCGGAATCGCCAGGTTGGGCAAACCATCCGCGGCGCGGTCCACGCTTTGGACTAATTCTGCTTCCGAAAGATGGCCGTCCCGGTTGGCATCGGTGCTTTCGAAATCTTCGGGCAGCAAACCCTGCTGCGCTTCTTCGGCGTGGAGGCGTCCGTTCTTGTCGGAGTCGAGTTGGGCGAGAAGGCGTTTGGCGGCGGCCACCGGATTGACTTGGAGGCCGCTGCCCGAATGCGCGTAGCCCGTGCAAGCGCCTTGCGCCTTGGCCCAGCGCAGCACGGGCGTGGTCCAGGTTGGCCAGCCCTGGCTGCCGTTCGCTCCCGGATAAATCTGCTCCTTGAGATTCAACAAGCAAACGTGGCCGAGCGCTTGCGAGCCAAAGCCGCTCACTTCGATGTCGTACTTGAGCACGGTCAATGGCTCGCTCAACTGGTTCGCGGTCGGTTCGAAGAATTGCTTCTGAAAATCGAACGAAGGCCCCCAGGTCAAAAGGCAGCCGACATTCAAACCCTCGCCCTTCACTTGCAGGAACATGTCTTTCGCGAGCACGCCTTCGGACGGCGACGTGTAATGCGCGCAGCCCGCGGCGTGGATGTGATGATCGCCCGCGAAGAACCCATATTCCATGGGATTGACCCACCGCTCCAGGCGCGCGGCCAGTGCCGCGGGGCCTTCGCGCGGGATCACCACCGTCCGTTGAAGCCAGCGATATTCCGGGCCGCGTCCGTAATACATGACGAACTCCCCCGGCGGGAGCAACACCGAGTCGCCGTCCTGCCGGTAGATTTGTTTTTGGAAAAAGAAGTCCGGGGCGAGGCGTTTGGCCTGCGGAGGATAAACATGGCCGGAGCGGTCCAGGAACATGAGGCGGGCCGTTGTGGGCTTCCCGTCGAAATCGCGGATGGACATCTTCACCGGAATCGCCGGCCGGATGTTGAACAACACCGGAACTTCCGCGCGAAAACCCAGGTCTTGCGTGCCTTGCCCGGCGTCAAAACCAATCGTGGCTTCGCGCATTCCCGCTTCGTGGCTGTAGAGCAACGCGAGGGCATACTCGACCTTCAGTCCGCTCAGATTCGGCGTCATCGGCGGGCCTCCGAACATTTCCACCTGCAAAAAGCGATCGGCGCGGCCGGCTAGATTCTCATTTTCGCGGAGTTGCTCCTGCTTTTGCCGCTGCATGCTCAGTTTGGCTACGCCGGCATAGACCGGGCCGGATTGCGGGCTGGAGATTCTGAGCGGATGAGTGGAGGTGCTTTCGTTGAGGACTTTGACCAGCACGGGCGTGTATCCCATCTGCTGCAATCGCGCCGACGCCGGGCCTCGTGAAACTTTCACGCGCACTTCCGGATTCAAAGTCACGACGAACAGCACGTGCGGATCGAGCAGTTCCTGAATCCGCCGCCCATCGCGGGATGGTAGCGCGGGTTCAAGCGCCTTCCTCGTTTCGGCGGCCAGCGGGGCGCCCAGAAAATCCAGCGCCTGCGTCAGCCGTTCCACGTTCGCCGCCAGCGGCTGGCCCTCGACTTCGACCGGGTCTAGCGCAGGCGCGGCGCGGGAAGCGTCCGGTAGCGCGAGAAACACAATGGCACTAAGCAGCCAGATCACACCGCGCTTCCTCGGTCTTCGTGTTGTTCTTCCCATGTTCAAGTGTTCAAGTGTATCCCCCTCAGCTAACGACGGTGGGGCGACGCTCCTGCGGAGCCTTTCTTCGATGGCATTGGCTCGGCGGGAGTCCTCGCCCCAACTTCAACTGAGGGCATACGTTCAAGTGCCGGACTTTGTTTAGCAACGCCGGTTGATTTTGCGAGACTCAATTCGGAGGCTCCCGGCTCATTCGTCCTTGGGAAGACCCATCTGGCTGATCGCCACGAGGGACATACCAAGTTCCGACAAGGTGCGAAGCTCATCCGTCTGGCACGTCTTCTTGCATCGGACGCATTGGTCTGTCAGTTCGGGCATCATACTTTCACCCAACCCGCCCACCCAGCCAGGGCCTTCATGGAACCGAGAACTTGTAGATGCACTGTCCGCGTCAGCCGCGTCAGAGTGTCAGTTTACTTTTGAGATCATTGCGATATTCTCTCGCCGGCATGAACCGCGTTGCCTTGATCACCGGAGCCTCTCGCGGCATTGGGCGCGGCGTCGCGCTGGACCTCGCGCGGATCGGATTCGATCTGGTGGTCAACTACGCGGGAAACAAAGACGCCGCGGACAAGACCGTGGCCGGTTGCCTGGAGGCCGCGCGTGCGAGCGGACACCCGATTCGTGCGGAGTCCTGCCAGGCGGATGTCGGTCAAGCTCCAGACCGCCGCCGCCTTCTGGAGTTCACCAAAGAGAGGTTTGGCCGGCTCGATTTGCTCGTGAACAATGCCGGCATCACTTCGATCGGGCGGGCGGATATTCTGGAGGCGACGGAAGAGAATTTTGATCGCCTCATGGCCATCAACCTGAAAGGCCCCTATTTCCTCACGCAGCAAGCGGCCCGATGGATGATCGAGCAAGTCCAGGCGGAGAGATCAACCGTCCAACCCGCCGATCCCGCCGTCCCGCCGCCGGATTACCGGCCGCAGATCATCACGATTTCATCCATCAGCGCTTACACCGTCTCCACCAATCGGGGCGATTACTGCCTGGCCAAAGCCGCGCTCGGCATGCTGACCAAGCTTTACGCGGTGCGCCTGGCGGAGCACGGCATCAACGTGTTTGAGATTTCTCCGGGCATAATCGCGTCCGACATGACGGCGGGTGTGAGGGAGAAATACGACAAACTGATTGCCGACGGATTGACGCCTATCCGGCGCTGGGGCGTGCCCGAGGACGTCGGACGAGCCGTTGCCGCCATCGCCCAGGACTCCTTCCCCTTCAGCACGGGCGAAGTCATCAACGTGGATGGCGGATTTCATCTGAGGAGACTTTAGGGGACTCCAGGACTCGGGGAGAATCGCCTTGCTCAGTGCAGTTTGCTGGGCCTATCTTGAAGTTATATGCCGGCACAAGTTCACACCGTTCGCACCTGGCCTAAGCCCGGCGAAGTCTTCTATCCGGAAAGCGATGGAAAACCCATGGCGGAGAACACCGAGCAGTTCAATTGGATCGTGCTGTTGGTAGAAAACCTCAAAGCGCTCTTCGCGGATGACCCCAATGTGTTCGTCGCCGGCGATTTGCTTTGGTACCCCGTCCAGGGCCGCGTGGACATCTCGATTGCGCCGGACGCGATGGTTGCCTTTGGCCGGCCCATGGGGTTCCGCGGAAGCTACAAACAGTGGGAGGAAGGCGGGGTTGCCCCGCAGGTTGTCTTTGAGGTGCTTTCCCCGAACAACACCGCCCTGGAGATGCTGGATAAATTCAACGCCTACACTCGATACGGAGTCGAGGAGTATTACCTCTATGATCCGGACAAGAAGGAATTTCGCGCCTGGCTGCGGCGTGGTGATCGGTTGGAGCCGCTGGCGAACGTGGAAGGATTCCAAAGTCCACGCCTCAAAGTCCGGTTCTGGCTCACGGCGGACGGGTTGAAGGTGGAGAGGCCTGATGGCACGGCGTTCCAAACGCACCTTGAACTGCTCCGGCGTTCAACCGAGGAACGGCAGCGGGCCGACCAGGAACGCCGACGGGCCGAGCAAGAACATCTGCGCGCCGAGCAGGAGCGTCTGCGCGCCGAGCGATTGGCCGAGAAACTCCGCCGCCTGGGCGTCAACCCGGAGGAAACCTGATTCTGCGTTGGCCCGGAACATGTGGACGCACTCAGCCGTGACAGGACCGGAAACGTAAAGCGTAAAACCTAAAACGTAAAACGTAAGCCGAGCGTTACGCCCTTTACGTTTTACGTTTCACGTTTTAGAAACCATGTCGCTCCACATCGATCTCACTCTGACTCCCCAAAAACTCGTTCGCGCCAGCGAGCGCCTTTTCGAGCTGTCGGCAGCGAAAATCCTTAGCCTGGAGCGAACCTGGAACCCCGCCCGAGGAACCCCGGTCTTCACGGTCAAAGGAAAATACACCACGCGCGGTTGGACCGAATGGACGCGGGGATTTCAGTTCGGCTCCGCCCTGCTGCAATTCGACGCCACGGGGGAGAAACGGTTCCTGGAAATCGGCCGCTCGAAAACCGTCCAACTGATGGCGACGCACGTTTCGCACGTCGGCGTGCACGATCACGGCTTCAACAACGTTTCGACCTACGGCAATCTGCTGCGGTTGATGCGCGAAGGGAAAATCCCGTTCAACGACCGCGAAAAGGACTTCTGCGAGCTGGCGCTCAAAGTTTCCGGGGCCGTGCAAGCGGCGCGGTGGTCCACGACGGTGGAGGGCGGCGGCTACATCTATTCGTTCAACGGCCCGCACTCGTTGTTCATCGACACAATGCGTTCGCTTCGTTCCCTGGCGGCCGCTCATCAGCTCGGCCATGTCCTGATGGGCGAGCGCGACCGAAAGATCTCCCTGCTGGAACGTTTGGTCGAGCACGCGGCTACCACCGCGAAATACAACGTCTATTACGGCGAAGGCCGGGACGCCTATGACGTGCGCGGTCGGGCAGCGCACGAGAGCATCTTCAACACGAACGACGGCAGCTACCGCTGCCCCAGTTCGCAGCAAGGCTATTCGCCGTTCAGCACCTGGACGCGGGGATTGGCCTGGGCGGTCCTGGGTTTCGCCGAACAACTGGAGTTCTTCGAATCGGTGACGGACGAAGACCTCGACGAGGCGACCCGCCACGACTCCGTGCCCCGGGAATACAACCTGTTTTTGGAATCAATGCACAAGGCCGCGCTCGCAACCGCGGACTTTTACCTCGCGAACGCTTGTGCGGATGGCGTCCCGATGTGGGATACCGGGGCGCCGAATCTCCATCGCCTGGGAAATTACCTCGGCCAAGCATCCGATCCATTCAATCCTTGGGAGCCAGTGGATAGTTCCGCCGCCGCCATTGCGGCGCAAGGTCTCCTCCGGCTTGGCAAATATCTGATGGGAAAAGGCAAGAAGAAGTCCGGCGCCCGCTATCGGCAGGCGGGGTTGACCGTGGCGAAGACGCTCTTGGGCGAACCGTACCTTTCGGCCGACCCGCGTCACCAGGGCCTCCTGTTGCACTCGGTCTATCACCGGCCCAATGGCTGGGATTATGTCGCGCGCGGCCAGAAAGTCCCCAACGGCGAGAGCTCGATGTGGGGCGATTACCACATTCGAGAACTGGCGCTGCTGCTGTTGCGTGAGGCGCGGGGCGAGCCTTACGTGGCGTTCTTCGATTCCACCTCGCCCCGGCCCTCTCCCGTTTTTTCAAAGCACCGAGCCGGCGGTTGAGTTCACCCCATCTCGAACGCGCCGCGACCGTTCTTTCTGAGATAGCTCACGAGGAATCTTAGAGCGTGTCCGAAAATTGCGCGGGGTCCTGCGGCGAGGGATTTTGGCTGTGGCCAAGGCGGCGAGGTCCGAGCATCCCCAACGCGGGCTGTAAGGACCGAGCCAACGCAGGCCACGGACAAAAGACCCGCCGCCCGGAGGGTTTTCGCGCCAAAGGCCGCCTGGCTTCGTTGCTCCTCAGTCGAAGATCCAGGGAGGATATTCTCCTTCGTCGCGCCTCGCCATCCGGCCTTTGGCGCGAAAACAGGACCCCGCGGAATTTTCGGACACGCTCTTAGACCGTGTTGAATCTGGCCAGATTGATCAATAGATCAATCATTCCGTGCCAATCGCTCTACAAACCGTGGAAAGCACTCCCGATGGACGCATGGCATTGCACGGACAATTCTATGTTGCATATGCAACGTAGAATTGTCCGCCATTGTTTTCAGACGTTCGCGGGAAGGGAAAGGGCGCGAACGATCAGTGGGTCTGGCGCACTCGGAAGAACCCGCTCGCCGCGCTCGGAACCGTTCCGGTGTAGGTAGTCGTACCTTGAACCCCCTGAACGCCCGAAGACATTACGGTGGGCCATGAACCCAAGGTTTGCGTGTAATCCACCGCGTAGGTCTTGCCCGCGGCGGAATCCCACTTCAGCGTGATCGTCCGCGTGCCGGCGTTGTACTGAAGGCTGGTGATCTTTGGGGCCGACGCTGTCACGGCGACATTGCCGGTGTCGATGAGCCGGAAGTTGTCCACGTAGATCGTGAGCGGCCCGACGAACGGGTCTTCGGTGGCATCAAAGTTGTCTGCAAACCGAATGACGATCTGGCCTTCCTCCGGGAACCCTGTGACCAGATCGAGCGCGAGCGACATGGTGCGCTTGCCGTTGTTGGACTCCAACTGATCGTTGTTCGAACCGAAATAGACGGCGTTATTCATCCATGAGGTGCCGGTGGGAAAGATGATGTCGTACCGGAAAATGTAACGCGCGACGTCCGTGGACCTGGCTGCCTGGCGTATCTTGTTGGAGGCGTCTTCGGAGAGCGTGATCTTGAAATCATGCACCCACCACTCGGCCATGGACAGATTAACCTGGAGCGACTTGCTGCCGTGGGTGACGTTCGGGTCGTCGGTGCCCGATTTTGTGTATTGCTTCAAGCTGACCCCGTCCGGAATTCTGCCTCCGCCCCAGTCGCCCAGGGCAACGGCATCTATGTTTTGTTCGAAGGATTCCAGAACGACGGCGTTTTCCGCGGAGAAAGTTGCTGCGGACAACGAGGAGATGACCAAGGACCGAACTCAGCGTTATCTCAGCGTTTCGCTGGAGGATGGACGCCTCTTTCGGCAGCTCGTGGAAGCGACCGGAGCAAAGCGGGTCGTGGAAGTGGGCACTTCGACCGGTTATTCGGGCCTCTGGTTCGCTCTGGGGTTGCGCTCCACCGGCGGAAAACTGATCACGCACGAGCTGGATCCAGGGCGCGCGCAGACGGCGCAGAGCAACTTCAAGAAGGCCGGTGTCGATGACCTCGTCACCGTGATCGTGGGCGACGCCCACGAGACGGTGAAGCAACACAAGGATCCGATCGACATTCTGTTTCTCGATGCCGACAAGGAAGGTTACATCGATTATCTCCAGAAACTGCTGCCCTTGGTGCGTCCGGGTGGATTGATCCTGGCCCACAACATGAAATCGCCTCGCCCCGACCCGCGTTACATCGAAGCGATCACGACTGACCCGAATCTGGATACGAGCTTCGTGCTCATGGAAGGTTCGGGCGTCGGCCTCACGTTGAAGAAACGTTGAGCCGCAATCTTCTTCAGTCAAGGGGGGCGAGGACTCCCGCCGAGCCTTCCCATGAACCAGACGGTAGGGCGAGCCTGTCCCCAGCGAGCCGAGTCGGACGTGGCCGAGGCACGTCGAGCGGCTCGCCGGGACGGACTCGCCCTACCGGGTTCAAGGGGCGAGTGCATGGCTACGCGTTCCACCGCGTCTTTTGAAATGGTTTTGGTCGATGGGGCGAAAAGGTCAGGGACGGAGTGGGTTTCCTGGGAGGTGTGTATAGAGAGGCTTTCCGCGATGGCATTGGCTCGGTGGGAGCTTCGCCCCACCGTTAACGGAGGGGATACTCACAGGTTGAATTCACCGTTGCACGCGGCTCGGCGCAAAACTAAACTCCCTCTCGTGCATCTGATCTTTCCTGGGTTGATATGAAACACCATCTGGATTTTGAGAAGCCGATTGCGGAATTGCAGAGAAAACTGGAGGAATTCAAACAGCACCCGGAAAAGCACTCCTTGGGGATCAGCATGGAGACGGAGATTCTGCAGATCGAAAAAAAGATCGAGGAGGAACGGAAGCGGATTTTCTCCGATCTGACGCCCTGGCAACGGGTTCAATTGGCCCGCCACCCCAAACGCCCTTACACGCTGGATTACATCAAGACCGCTCTCACGGATTTTTCGGAGATTCACGGGGACCGCCTTTACGGAGACGACCAGGCCGTAGTGGGAGGGTTCGCGCAGTTGGACGGCCACCGCGTTATGGTGATCGGCACGCAAAAGGGACGCGACACGAAGGAGAACATCCGGCGCAACTTTGGCTCCGCGCACCCGGAAGGCTATCGCAAGGCGCTTCGGCTCATGCGCCTGGCGGGCAAGTTCAACCTGCCGATTATCGCGCTGATCGACACCGCCGGCGCGTATCCCGGCATCGGAGCGGAGGAACGGCACATCGCCGAGGCCATCGCGGTGAACCTGCGGGAGATGATGTTGATCGAGGTGCCCATCATTGCAGCGGTGATCGGCGAGGGCGGTTCGGGCGGCGCGCTTGGCATCGGCGTGGCGGATCGCGTCTTGATTCTCGAGAATGCCTATTACTCCGTCATCAGCCCGGAAGGTTGTGCCGCGATTCTCTGGAAAGACCGGACGGCCGCAGCGCGAGCCGCGGAAGCCCTCAAGATCACGGCGAAAGAGCTTTGCGAACTGGGCCTGGTGGACGAGGTCATTCCTGAACCGCTGGGAGGCGCGCACAACGATTTTGCCGCCACAGCCGCGCGGCTCAAGAACCGGCTGCTGTTTCACCTGGACGAATTGCAGAAACTTTCCGAAGGCGACCGGCTTCAGCGACGCTATGCGAAATTCCGCGCCTTCGGCCATTTCCAGGAAAAACCACCCGCTCCCGCGAATCCTTAGTGGTCATGGGCATAAATACGATGACCACTTAGCTCCAGTGCTGTACCCGCTGACTTTTCATCCCATCTTCAAAGAGCGCATCTGGGGTGGGCGCAATTTGGCGAAGCTTTTCGGCAAGGACCTGCCGCCGGACAAACGGATCGGCGAGTCCTGGGAAATCACCGACCGGCCTGGAGGGGTGAGCGTCATCGCGCAAGGACCTTTGGCCGGCCAGAGCCTCCGGTGGCTCATGGAAACGAAGGCGGAGGAACTGCTCGGCCGCGGGCCGGCTTCGGATGGCCGGTTTCCCCTCCTGATCAAGATCCTGGATGCGACTGCGACGCTTTCCTTGCAAGTGCATCCGCCGGCTTCCGTCGCGGCCCATTTGGGCGGGGAACCGAAAACCGAAATGTGGTATATCGCGGATGCCCGGCCGGGCGCGGAACTTTTCGTCGGCTTGAAGCGCGGCGTTACGCGCCAGGAATTCGAGCAACGGATTGCCAATGGCACCGTCGCCGATTGTTTTCACCGGATTCAGGTCCGGCGTGGCGACGCGATGTTTCTGCCCAGCGGGCGGGTTCATGCAATTGGCGAAGGATTGGTCATCTTTGAGATCCAACAGAATTCGGACACGACTTACCGCGTGTTTGATTGGAATCGATTGGGAGACGACGGACGGCCCAGAGATTTGCACGTCGCAGAATCGCTGGCGTCCATCGATTTTGCAGATTTCGAGCCGGCGTTGGTGACGGCGGAATTCTCGGGCAACCAGCTCCGCAAGCGCTTTTTGGTGGCCGGGCCGCTTTTCGGAGTCGAGGAATGCGAGTGCGCCGCCGCGACGCGGTGCTGCGTTCCGAACCGTGAAATGCTCATCCTGGGCGTCCTTTCCGGCAAATTGCGCATTGAGCATGAGGGCAGCCGGATCGAGTTGGATCCGGGAGGATTCTCTCTGATCCCCGCCTCGGTTCAGGAGTTTGTTTTGGAGGCGGACGCGCCGGCGCGTTTTCTCCAGGCCAGGCTGGCGCCCGACTGGAAAGCGAATCGGTGAGCCTGAGAAAGTCGGGCGCACCGGAGCGCCGGTATCCTTGCTGGCGGCTGGAGTCTGGACATTTCCGAATTCAGGGTTGTCGTCTGGGCCATAGCCTTTGAGGAGTGGCCGGTAATCAAATCCTGAATCGGCCGCCCCTTCGGGGCTTTGGTGCCTTTGCCTTCCTTCCCAGCCTTGAAAGGCTGGGCTATTCTCAGCTCTCCCTCCGGGAGAAACTGAAAACTCCACCTGTGACATCGACGCTATGACTTGTGCCGCTTCGAGGAGCTTTTCTCGGCGTTGTCGGAGACAACGGCGGATTTGTCGTGTTCGATGCGGCAGGAAACGTTGAAAAGCTTCTCTCCTCGCACATCGTATAGGAAATGGTAGGGGAAGCGATCCAGATTGCAGCGCCGCAGCCCGCTTCGGTCGAAGTGAAAAAACCGAGGATTCTCAACGGCTTTCTTGACGCCAATGTGAAACTCA
>Ga0194128_10005281_pt1 | contig 18225 bp, 9 predicted proteins | sample TA2KigCa65mmetaG_FD_148650 | JGI IMG/M metagenome (GOLD analysis project Ga0194128, IMG submission 148650) | Freshwater microbial communities from Lake Tanganyika, Tanzania - TA2015037 Kigoma Deep Cast 65m | ecosystem: Environmental > Aquatic > Freshwater > Lake | place: Tanzania: Lake... | reverse complement strand
AAGTCGTCAGCAGGATCAGATTGATTGGCAGTGCCCTCAGGATTTGCATCAAGTCTTTTGGATACATCTGGAGTAACTGAGTTCGATCTGGATTAGCCGCCTAACGACCCAAGCTCAGCGACCCGGCGCACGGGACGCAACGATTGCAACCGCGACGCTCACGCCGGGTTCGCTGCAGCGCATGGTTAGGTGTCGTCATACTACTTTCGTCGTTTGTCAATGGTATCCACCGTGAAACCGCCGCGCTTCGACCCGTCAGGCGCAATAATCACCCAGTCGGAAATCTGGTCGGGTAATGGCTTAATGAGGTCACCGGCTTTGCAACCTTTGATAAAGGCCGGCTCACTTGCAAGGATGCCAGCCAAGCCTGGGTTTATCCATTTAACGGGCTCAAGCCAAACATGCTCAACATCCTTGCCTTCCTTGAGCTCAACCTTCACCAAATAACGTGCGCCTTCCACAGGACTCTGAACCTCCTCAATGAATCCTCTAAGTGTCGCCATCACTTGCTCACGTGCTCTCTTGAATTCTCGATCACCGCGCGGGACGCCAACGACATCATTCCGTTCCGGATGTTTCTTAAGGCCGCCCCCAAACAGTGATGATAGAAATCCCATAAAAGTTTTGCTCTATATACGCGAACGCTTTCGACACCTAACAGTATAGTGAACCGCAATTCCTGCGGTTTTATTGTTGAGTGCGGTTCTATTGGCAGGGTATCCCTTTGTCCAGCATGAATTTGGACTATCGTGGGGTGCCGGGGTTGACTACCGCCATGCGGCGGCAGGGAAAGGAGAAGTTCCGCCCCGACAAGTCCAAGAAGTTGCGGGAGCAGGTGCAGGAGGTGTTGCGCTACTTTCATTACGCCCGACGGACGGAGCTGACTTATTGGCATTGGATTGAGCGGTTTCTCCGGTTCCACCGGGAGCGGGCGGGGCAATGGCGCAAGCCGAATGAGTTGCGGGAGGCGGAGGTGGCGGCGTTCCTCAGTCATCTGGCGACGGAGCGCGGGGTGGCGGCGGCAACGCAGAATCAGGCGTTGAACGCGCTGGTGTTTCTGTATGCGGAGGTGCTGGACCAGCCTTTGGGGCTGCTGGCGGGGATTGAGCGGTCCACGCGGCCGGCGCGGTTGCCCGTGGTGCTGAGTCAGGTGGAGGTGCGGGCGGTGCTGGGGGCGGTGGTGGAGGAGTATCAGTTGCCCTTGCAGTTGCAGTATGGGGCGGGGTTGCGGTTGTTGGAGGGGCTGCGGCTGCGGGTGGCGGATGTGGATGTGGAGCGGCGGCAGGTGATGGTGCGGAACGCCAAGGGGTTCAAGGACCGGGTGACGATGGTGCCGGAGGCGCTGCGGGGGGCGCTGCGCGAGCAGTTGGCCCGGAACCGGAAGCAGTGGGCGGCGGACCGGGCGGCGGGGTTGCCGGGGGTGGCCTTGCCGGAGGCGGTGGAGCGGAAGTATCCCAAGGCGGGGGTGGAGTGGCCGTGGTTCTGGCTGTTCCCGGCGGGCAAACTGTCGGTGGACCCGGTGGCCCGTGTCCGGCGGCGGCATCATCTGGTGGAGGATAATTTGCAGCGGGCGATCCGGGCGGCGGCGCAGCGGGTGGGGTTGAACAAGCGGGTGACGACGCACACGCTGCGGCATTGTTTTGCCACGCATTTGTTGGAGAACGGGACGGACATCCGCACCGTGCAGGAACTGTTGGGACATCAAAGCCTGACGACGACGCAGATTTATACCCATGTGATGCAGAAGCCGGGGATCGGGGTGCGGAGCCCGCTGGATGGGTGAAGGGGCGGGTTTGGGAGGGCCAAAGGGTAGAGGCCTCCACCCTTGGCCATTTCGGTGTCGGGCCCTTTTGCTATTTCCAAACCTGCCGCCTTCCGCTTGAGTCTCGCGCTTGCGAACGTCATGGCGACTCCGTTTCAACCGCAAGCCTGCATCGCCCGCTGCGTGGCCAGCCTGCCACGCTCGGGCATTCGTGAATTTTTTGACATTGTTCAAAGCCAGCGGGACGTAATCTCCCTCGGCGTGGGTGAACCGGACTTCGTCACGCCTTGGCATATACGAGAGGCCGCCATTTACGCCCTCGAACGCGGCAAGACGACCTACACCTCGAACCTCGGCCTGCTCAAGCTGCGCGAGGCCATCGCCGCGCATCTCGCGCCGCGCTTCGGCGTGCACTACGATCCGAAGAAGCAGATTCTTATCGCCGTGGGCGTGAGCGAGGCGTTGGACATCGCGTTGCGCGCCCTCCTCAATCCCGGCGATGAGGTGATCTATCATGAGCCGTGTTACGTCAGCTATTCGCCGAGCATCGCGATGGCCCACGGCGTGCCGGTGGCCGTGAGTTGCCGAGCGGAGGATAAATTTGCGGTGCGCGCGGAGGCGATTGAAAAGGCCATCTCGCCCAAGACCAAGGCGTTGATGTTGAACTTCCCGACCAATCCGACCGGCGGCACGATGACGCGCACGGAGTTGGAGAAGATCGCCGCCGTCGTGCAGCGCCATAACTTGGTGGTGCTGACCGACGAGATTTACAGCGAGCTCACCTTCGAGGGGCAACACGTCTCCATCGCTTCACTGCCGGGCATGATTGAGCGGACGATCTTCCTACATGGCTTCTCGAAGGCGTATGCGATGACGGGCTTTCGCATCGGCTATGCGTGTGGCCCGGCAGAACTCATCGAGGCGATGATGAAGATCCACCAATACTCGATGCTTTGCGCCAGTATCATCAGCCAGGAAGCGGCCATCGAGGCCATCGAGCACGGTGAGGCCGACACCAAGGAGATGCGTGAGCAATACAAGTTAAGGCGCAACTTCATCGTGAAGGCGTTCAACGACATGGGCCTGCCGTGTCATCTGCCGCGGGGGAGTTTCTACGCTTTTCCTTACATCGCGAGCACCGGCCTTAATTCGAAGGATTTTGCGTTTCGGTTGTTGCAAGAGGAGAAAGTCGCGTGTGTGCCTGGCGGCGCGTTTGGCCCCAGCGGGGAAGGTTACCTGCGCTGCTGCTTTGCGACGGCGATGGACCAGATTCAGATAGCCACCGATCGCATGGCTCGCTTCGTGGCCAAGGTAAAGCGTGGCTGATACCTAAGTTGCGCGACTTGCAGATTGTACAGTCGTGATACTGAGTCCCAAGAATTAGGCGGATAATCCAGTCGGGCAACGCGTTCGCCTGCCAGCACTCGACTTGGGTGTCGTCATGGCAATGGGCACGCCGCCACTACGAGGAAGACTTTCACCTGATCCGTTACCTTCTGATGCCTGACCGAGATGCGCGCACTTTAACTGCGAAATCCGGACTGAACTTGTTGAATGAGAGCCATGGCTTTGCCGTCGATTCAATAGTTCCGAATAAACAACGGGTTTAACAAAAAACACTTATGCTTAAGATTCTCGGACCCAGCCAAAGCCATTTCTGCGACGGCGTCTCGCGTCGCAACTTTCTCCAACTTGGCGCCCTCGCTGCGGGCGGCCTCACGCTCCCGCAATTGCTCCAAGCCGAAGCGCAGTCCGGCCTCCGCAAATCGAACAAAGCCATCATCATGGTGTACCTGCCCGGCGGGCCGTCGCATCAGGATATGTTCGACCTCAAGGAGGACGCGCCATCAGGAATCCGCGGCGAGTTCAAGTCGATCGCGACGAAGGTGCCGGGCAACCGCATTTGCGAGCACCTGCCCATGCTTGCGGCCAACTGGGACAAGTTCGCCGCCATCCGCACCGTGATCGGCAAAGCGGACGACCACAGTTCCTTTCATTGCATGACCGGCCGCAGCCAATCGAAGCCGCAGCCTTCCGGCGGCTGGCCTTCGCTCGGAGCCGTTGTATCCAAGTTACAAGGCTCCGCCGCCGGGGTGCCGCCCAGCGTCGGCTGCAGCGGGAAAGAGTCGCGCCCCGGTTTTCTGGGGGCAGCGTGCGGGCCGTTTGTGCCCAGCGGGCCCGGCGCGAGTGACATGACGCTCAATGGCGTCACCTCCGCACGGCTTGATGAGCGCAAGGGCTTGCTCGCCGAGTTCGACAGGTTCCGTCGCGACGCCGACCGCAGCGGCCTGATGGACGGACTCGATACCTTCAACCGCCAAGCCTTCGAGGTCGTTACCTCGAGCCGGCTCGTTGAGGCGCTCGACACCAAGAAGGAAGACCGCAAGGTGGCAGACCGTTATCGCGGCACCGATGGCAATCTCTTACGCGACTTCCTGCTCGCGCGGCGGCTCGTTGAAGCTGGCGTGCGATGTGTGACGCTAAACTTCGGCGGCTGGGACACACACGGGAAAAACTTCGTCACGCTCAAACGTCAGCTGCCTAATTTCGACATCGGTATGAGCGCTTTGGTCCATGATTTGCACGAGCGTGGGATGGCCGGCGATGTGACGGTGATCGCCTGGGGTGAGTTTGGCCGCACCCCGCGGATCAACATGGACGCAGGTCGCGACCACTGGTCGCGCGTTTCCTGCGCGCTCCTGGCGGGCGGCGGGATGAAGACGGGGCAAATGATTGGCAAGACTGACCGCCAAGCGGGTGAGGCCAGCGAAAGACCGGTCCACATCGGGGAAGTGTTCGCCACGCTCTACCAGCGCATGGGCATCGACACCCAGCAGACCACTATCACCGATCTCGGTGGCCGCCCGCAGTATCTCGTGGACCTCGAGCATCACCCGATCTCCGAACTCGTCTGATCTTTATGCTCACGATCCTTGGATCTAGAGAAGGCCGGTTCTGCGACGGCGTCTCGCGTCGCAACTTCCTGCAACTCGGCGCGCTCGGCCTGGGCGGGCTGACGCTGCCGCAACTGCTTGAAGCTGAGGCGCGCGCCGGCACCGGCAAGTCGCACAAGGCCATTATCAACATCTTTTTGGCCGGCGGCCCACCGCATCAGGACATGTTCGACCTAAAGCCAGACGCGCCGAAGGAAGTTCGTGGTGAATTCAGGCCCATCAAAACCAACGTCCCCGGCCTCGAAATCTGCGAGTTGTTCCCACAGCTTGCCAAATGTGCGGATAAATACTCCGTCATCCGCTCGATGGTCGGCGCAGCGGGCGGGCACGACGCCTTCCAGTGTCACACCGGCCGTGCCCCGCGCAACCAACCTGCCGGCGGCTGGCCCTCGATGGGTGCCACGCTCTCCAAACTCCACGGCAACACCGTTCCCGGCATGCCGGCTTTCGTCGGTCTGGCGCCAGTCACGGGGCATCGGCCATGGGGCGACCCCGGCCAAGCCGGCTTCCTCGGCCCCGCGCACAGCGCGTTCAAGCCAAACAAGGAAGGCAAGGACGACATGGTGCTTAACGGCATTTCCTCGAGCCGCTTGGATGAGCGCCGTTCCTTGCTAACCGCCTTCGACCATTTCCGTCGGGACGTGGACAACAGCGGCTCGGTCGAGGGTCTGGACACCTTCCACCAGCAAGCCCTTGCGATGCTGACCTCCAGCCGGCTTGCCGAGGCGCTGGACCTGAGCAAGGAGGACCAAAAGCTGCGTGACCGCTACGGGCGCGGCTTCCCGAACTTAAAGGACGATGGCTCCCATCGCTTGCTTGACGACTTCCTCATGGCGCGGCGGCTGGTTGAAGCTGGTGTGCGCTGCGTGACCATCGCATTCAGCCGGTGGGACTGGCACGGGAACAACTTTGGCCAAGCGCGCGAGGAATTTCCGCTGCTCGACAAGGGCCTCTCGGCGCTCATCGAGGATCTTCACGCCCGCGGCATGGACCGCGACGTGAGCGTCGTGGTTTGGGGCGAGTTTGGGCGCACTCCGAAGATCAACAAGGACGCCGGCCGCGACCATTGGCCGAACGTCTCCTTCGCCCTCCTTGCCGGCGGCGGCATGCGCCACGGTCAGGTCATCGGGGCCACCACCCGTGACGCCGGCGAATGCGCGGACCGCCCCGTGAAATTTGGTGATGTCTTTGCCACGCTTTACCAGCGGCTCGGCCTCAACCCGCATAGTGACATGGTCAATGACCTCACAGGCCGACCGCAACATCTCGTTGATCCGGGCTGTGAGCCGCTGCGCGAGCTAGTTTGAAACTTGGCTCGACATACTTGGTCGAGCCATGAATAGCGCTGCAGTTACGTCAATTGGCTGACTCGCCCGCTTGTTTCAGCCCGCGAATCCACTCGCCCAGCATTTTCACGGCGGGTTCATCCACGATTGATTTTGCCAGTGGCGGCATGCCGCCCTGGCCAACGCGCAGCACCCTTTGCATTAGGATGCTGCGCTCCGGCGCGCCGGGGGCGACCAGCAGGGCGTTCGTCAGGCCGAACTGATCGTGCTGAGGGACGACCCCAAAGAGCAGCATCTTTTCCGACGGAGTGTCCCAGCGCAACGTGATGGCAGAATTGCCCCCACCGGCCTCGACGTGGCAGTGCGCGCAGTTGGCGTGCAGGTAAGAGCGCGCGCGCTGATCCAAGGGCGCGGATTCATCGTAGGGGTTGGGCAGCGCGGCCATCTTCTCGGGCGCTTTGGACAACTTCACTAGGCCGTCCTTGTTGGGCTTGAGGTTAAACGCGCCTATGTGCGCCAGAGTGCGGAGCTGGTTGGCCCGCCCGCCGGCGTAATCGTGCTCGCGGTTCAATTGGAGCGTGCTCACGCCCAGCACGAACTGCGCAGCGCGGCTGTGGCAGGTCATGCACTCGGCGCGGCTCGGGTAGTGCCACGTCTGCTTGCGTGTGCCGCCGGGCGCGTTGCGGTCCTGAATCTTGAACTCGCGGTCCGCGCCCTTCGCTTCCACGAGTTCAGCGTCGGTCTGTGAGTCGTTCCAGCGGTAGCTGTAGCCGACCCACTCGTTTTGCTGAAAGAGCATGAAACGCGTTTCAATCCACCTGCGCGATTTGGGATTTCCGGCTTCTAGATCGAGCGCGAAGCTCTTCACCAGCACTGTCTCTTCGGGAAACTTCCAGCTGCCGTTCTCGCTGTAAGCGATTTGGTTCGTGCCCGGCAATGCAATCCACCGCTCTTTATGTGCGCCGTCGGACCATAGTGGCGAATTGACCGAGTAAGGAATAACCGCGGGCTGCATGACGTGGTCCTTCACCCGAGTAAAAAGCCCGCTATCGCTGAGTTTCTTGGGGAACGGCGCACGCTTTGTCATTTCCGGGGGAGTCGGCTCCAGTTCTTGGAGTTGTCCGGCGTAATCGGCATAGAAGATTTCACCTCCCCGGCCCTCGCTGAAGCCGACGATCGCATGCGGAGTATCGGCGATTTCGCGATGCCAGGTCACCTTGTTGCCCTTGCGCTTCAACGCCCATATTTTTCCCGTGCCGTAATCGCCGTATATGTAGGCTCCGCGTAGATCGGCGAACTTGCTGCCTTGGTAGACCATGCCGCCGGTGATAGACCGCGCCTCCGCATGGTGATGCTCGACAAGCGGCGGCGTGACCGGGTGCGGGCCGAGCTTGCGCTGCGCGTGAAAGGGATGGTTTCCCTCCCGCACGCTCCAACCAAAGTTCGCGCCGCGGGTCACCAACTCGACCATTTCATAAAGATCCTGACCGATGTCGCCTACCAGCAGCCCGCCGTCCACCGGGTCTAAAGCGATGCGCCATGGGTTGCGAAAGCCGTAGGCCCATAGCTCGGGCCGCGCGCCGGGAATGTCCCAAAACGGGTTATCCTTCGGGATGGAATACAACTTGCCGGGGTCGGGCCGTTCAAGATCCAGGCGTAGCAGGCCGGAGTTCAGGTCGCTGAGATTCTGGCCTGTGTTGAGACCGTCAGAGTCGCTCGTGCCGTCGCCGGAGGTGATGTAAAGCATCCCGTCGAGGCCAAAGACCAGATCGCCGCCGTTATGACCATTGGACCACCACTTGATGATCTCACGCTCGGACGACTTGTCCGGCCGGCCCTCGGGCGCAACGGTGTAGCGAAGGATGCGGTTAAACTTGTTCGTGCCGCCCAGCACCACGCCCGCTGCATTGGTCTGCTTGGTATTCGGCCCGTTGGCGAAGACAAAAAGAAACCGGTTGGTTGCGAAACCGGGATGAAAGTGAAATGCGTAGAAGTCGTGGTCAGCCAGTTCCAAATAGAGGTTCGTCGTGCTTAGGGATTGGTCGCACGGAATGGCAAGGATGCGTCCCGATTGCTCGACCACGAGGTAACGGTTGCTGGCCGCGTCCGGTCCGAGGAACAACGGGTGCTTGAATTCCAGCTGTGGCCAAGCGCGCTTGGCACGCAACGGCAGTGCCGGGTCTGGTGAGCCGATGACGCGTGACGTGGTGAGTGGGATGCGCCGGTCAAGGCCGGAAGGCAGGCCGTCGTGGGCAAGGGCCGCAAGAAGATGGTTCAAAACACTCCCGGCAAGCAGCACCAAAAGCGAACGTGTCTTTAGATTCACGTTGGGAGTCTAGACCGGAGAGCCAAGGCGTCAATTCAGTGGCGGCGCGGCGGTCAGATCACCGTCCCATGCGCGATGACGCCGTTCTTGGGTATGATGACGATGCCGTCGCGGATGACGTAGCCGTTGCCGTCGAAGTTCTCGGGCTTACCGGCCGGGGAGATCACGCAGTTGTCACCAATTCGGGAGTTCTTGTCCAAGATGGTGTTCTCGATACGGCAGTGCTGACCGATGCCCATACGGGGGCGGCCGGCGTCGAGGTTCTCCCGCATGCTGGACTGCGACTCGTAGTAGTCCGCGCCCATCATGACGACACGGTGAAGGTTGGTGCCAATGCCCACGATGCTGCGGACGCCAATCACCGAATGGCTGATGTGGGCGTGGCTGATAATGCAGCCGTCTGACACCAGCGCGTGGTCAATGCTCGCACCGTTAACCTTGCTGCCGGGCAGGAAGCGTGGGCGCGTATAAATCGGCGAGCTCATGTCGAAAAAGTTGAACTTAGGCAGCTCTTCCGCGCCGTCGAGGTTTGCCTCGAAGAAACTTTTTATAGTTCCGATGTCCTCCCAGTAGCCCTGATAAACATAGCTAAAGACACGGTGTGTGGTGATGGCTCCGGGGATGATGTGCTTGCCGAAGTCGGTGAAATCGTTGTCGAGCAGCTTCACCATGACGGCGCGGTTGAAGACGTAGATGCCCATCGAGGCGAGGTAGAACTCCTCGTCCCCCTCGATGTCGAGGCTTTCGTAGGACTCCCGGGGAATCTTGAGCGAGTCCAGCACGGCGGGATCCTTGGGTTTCTCAACGAATCGCGAGATGCGGCGCTCGTTGTTGATTTGCAGGATGCCCAGAGATTGCGCGCTGTCGCGGGTGACGGGAATCGTGGCGATGGTGAGGTCCGCCTTGGTTTCCGCGTGCTGCGCGATGATACGGCGGAAGTCCATCCGGTAGAGCTGGTCGCCGCTGAGGATGAGGCAATATTCCCAATCGTGGTTCAGCAGGTGAACCAGGTTTTTGCGCACGGCGTCAGCCGTGCCCTGATACCAGGACGTGCTGTGCATGGTTTGTTCCGCTGCGAGCAGCTCGACAAATCCGCTGCTGAAGTGGTCGAACTTGTAACTCTGGCTGATGTGCCGGTGCAGCGAAGCGGTGTTGAACTGCGTGAGCAGGTACACGCGGCGGTATCCGGAGTTGATGCAATTTGAGATGGGGATGTCCACGATGCGGTATTTGCCCGCGAGTGGTACGGCCGGCTTGGAGCGGTCCTGCGTGAGCGGCCAAAGCCGGGTGCCCTGCCCGCCGCCCATAACGACGGCAAGAACGTTGGGGACATGAGGAGCCATGCGACGTGGAGCAGACATAAAACAAATCCTCAGTTGCGATAAAGACGAGCAAATACATAGCTTTTTTCCTGACTTTAGCGCAAGTCACAACCCCAATGCTCCACTTGCCGGATGCATCAGGCACCATTTGAGGAGTGTTTTTCCCGGTTACCCCGTCTAACCTCCTGCCATGAAATCATTGCAGATGACCGCTGCTTTTCTTTCCACCGCTTTTTCCCTCCTCGCCGCTGAACCGCCTGCGAACTACGCCGCGCAGAAAGCAGAGGCGGAACGGTTGGTCGCCGAGAAGTCTTTCGCTAAGGCGAACGAGATTTACCGCGCGGTGAACGTCACGAACCTCCCGCCGGCCGAGCAGCGCTGGGTGCTGTTCCGTCGCGCGGACACGCTGTGGCGCTCGGAGGCCAGCACGCAGCGCGCGGACAACACGAAGTTCAACAATGCGCGGCAGGAGCTGAATGTCCTCGTCCGCGATGTGCAGCGCGAGGAGGAGAAGGACCGCGTGTGGGTTGAGGTTCAAGAGTCGCTCGCGGACTCTTACTGGACACCCCGCAATCAGCGCAACTGGGGCGCGGGGTGGCAGCATTACTCGCAGGTGCTGGACTGGTGGGCCGGCCAGCGGGCGTCGGCGGAGGCGCGTGACCGTTACCTGAGCATCGTCTGGCGTTCCGCAAAGCCGCCGCAGGCCGAGCCTTATTACCGCTATGGGAACTACGGAAACGTGGTGCCGCTGAACATTCTCGAGAACACGCTGAAGATTGCCGCGACGGACAATGACAAGGCGCATGCGCATTATCTCCTCGCGGTTTCTTTCCAGTATCATGGTGGCGACTGGGATGCGCGCGCCCGGGTGCCGGAGCACTTCGAGGCGGCGCTCAAGCCGGGCAAAGGCACGGATTGGTATGACGACGCCCTGTATCACTACGCCGAGTGGATGATGAACCAGGGCCGCGCCGTGCCGCTGAAGGACGGCAACTGGACGCAGGAGCAGGATTACGTCAAGGCCCTCGCGCTGTTCCGCCGGCTCGTCGCGGAGTTTCAGAAGGGCGAGACGCGCTACTGGGAACAGGCACAGGCGCAGATTCGCAATATCACGCAGGTCAATCTCGGCGTGTCCGTCAGCCACGTCTTCCTGCCGGACTCGGAGATTCAGTATCACCTCAACTGGCGCAACGTGAAGGCCATCGAGCTGGCGTTGTATCCGGTAAACCTCACCACCGACGTGAACTTGGCGAAAGACAAGTCACACGTGAACTGGCTGCAGAGTATTGACCTTGCAGGCCGCGAGAAGGCGAAGAGCTGGACGCACGACACCAAGGACAAGGGCGATTACCGGCCCGGCAGTGCGAACCCGCGCGTGGACGGCAAGCTCCGTCCCGGCGCGTATGTGCTCGAAGCGCAGGGCGGCGGAAAGTCCGCGCGCGAACTGGTGCTCGTGACGGATGCGACGCTCGTGCTCAAGGCCAGCGGCAAGCAGGCCATCGTCTTCGTCACCGATGCGCTTTCCGGCAAGCCGTTGCCAAATGCGAAGGTCCGGCTGTGGGAACGGTGGCACGTCGCCAACAACTCGTGGGAGACCCGCGCGCTGGACAAGGCTGCAGACAAGGACGGCCTCGCGGTCTTCGAGCTGACGCGCACGCCCAACTCGAACAACGAGCTGTTCGCCGCCGCCCTCGCGGGCGACAAGCAGGCGTTCAGCCCTGGCAGCGCTTATTGGTATCGCGAGCCACACGAGTCGTGGCGCATCTACGCCTTCACCGACCGCCCGGCGTATCGCCCGAAGGAGAAGGTCGAGTGGAAGGCCATCGTGCGCCGTTACAACGGCTCGGTTTATTCCACGCCCGCCAACGCGACGATTGCTTACACCATCACCGGCCCGGACGGCGCGAAGGTGAAGGAGGGCGACCTCAAGTTGAACGAGTTCGGCACCGGCTGGGCGTCGCTCGAACTCACCGAACAGCAGCGGCTCGGCGAGTATCGCGTGCAGTTCCGCGACAAGGCGAACAACCAGCACATCGGCAACGCGACGCTCTTCCGGCTCGAGGAATACAAACTGCCCGAGTTCAAGGTCGCCGTGCAGACGCCGGAGGTTGACGGGAAGAAGAAGGCCTTCCGCACCGGCGACAAGGTCGAGGTGAACGTGCAGGCGGATTATTACTTCGGCGGCCCGGTGGCCAACGCGACGGTCGAGGTCGTCGTGCATCAGAACCCCTATTACTTCGCGTGGAAGGAGCCGCGTGAGTTCGGCTGGTTCTACGAGGAGAACGAGGGGCGCTTCGGTCGCGGGCGGATGTGGCGTGGCGGTGGCGATGGGCAGATTTTGAAGCGCGAGACGTTGAAGACCGACGCAACGGGCAAGGCACGGTTGGAGTTCGAGTCGCCGAAGGATTACGGGCAGGACTTCGAGTTCCGTATCGAGGCGCGCGTGGTGGACGCCAGCCGCCGCGAAATCACCGGCAGCGGCACCGTGCGCGTCACGCGCCAGCGCTATTACGTCCACGCCAAGCCGGAGCACAACCTCCACAAGCCCGGCGACAAGGCGACGGTAAACTTCCGCGCGCAGGATGCGAATCAGCAACCCGCGGTCATCGAAGGCATCGTCAAGGTCACCCGCGAGCGTTGGGAAGAAATCTGGGTGAACCCGGCGGGCAAGGAAGTGAAGGGGCCGGAGCTCAAGGCGCTGCAAAGCGACGGCAAGTTCCCGCCCGCGCCGCAAGTTGGGCAACGCCCGTGGCGGTTGAAATTCCGGGGCTACCACAGCGATGACATTCTCACGCGCACGCTCAAGACCGATGCCGAGGGCAAGGTGGACTTGGTCTTCACGCCCGAGCGCGAGGGCTATTACAAGGTGACGTGGCTGACGGAAGACGCGTTCCCCAACCGCCCGCCGCAGCCCATCCGCGCGGAGACGACGCTGTGGGTCGCGAACAATGCGACCGCCGAACTCGGCTACCGGCACGGCGGGGTGGAAATCATTGTGGACCGCGACACCTTCCGCACCGGGCAAAAGGCTGCGGTGATGCTTGTGGCGAACAGCAACGACCGTTACGTGCTGTTCACCGTCGAGGCCGAGGAACTCATCAGTCATCAGGTCGTGCACCTCACCGGCACGGTAAAGCTCGTCGAGTTGGAACTCAGCGATGCGCACGTGCCGAACGTCTTCCTCAGCGCCGCGATGGTGGCGGACAAGCAGATTCACATGGACACGAAGCAGGTCATCGTGCCGCCCACAAAGCATTTCCTCACGGTGGATGTGAAGCCCGACCGCACCCAATATCAACCGCGCGAAGACGGCACGCTGCTCGTCACCGCGCGCGACCACGATGGCAAGCCCGTCGCCGCCGAGGTGGCCGTGGGGCTCGTGGATGAGTCGGTCTATTACATCCAGAGCGATTACGCCGGCGATCCGCGGCAGTTCTACTTCGGCACCAAGCGGCAGCAGCGGACGCAGTTGCAGAGCACGTTCAACCAAAAGTCTTACGCAAAGCTCGTCGAGTGGGAGGAAGACGGCGTGAAGATGGTGCTGGAGCAAAACGAGGTGCTCCAACGTGCGGACCGGCGGAGGAACGCGGAGTCTGACGAGGCCGACAAGCTGGAGCGCAAGCCTGGCGCGCTGAGGGAGCAAGAATATGCAGTCTTCGAAGGCGGGGCCAACCGGATGCGCGGGTTGGGGATGCCAGTGGCACCGATGAGTGCGCCGGCGGGTGCGATGATGGCCATGGATGGAGTGTCACTCGCTGCCGCGCCAGCTCCGATGGCCGCCGCGAAGGCCATGCTCCGCGACGAGAAGGCCCAGGGTGATAAGCAAGCCGCTGGCGAAGACGGCGCGGAGCCAAACGTCGTTGTCCGCTCAGACTTCCGCTCGACCATTATCTGGCTACCAGACGTGAAGACCGGCCCCGACGGCACGGCCAAGGTGCCCGTGAAATTCCCGGACTCCCTCACGGGCTGGAAAGCCACCGCCCGCGCCGTCGGCAGCGGCGCGCAGTTCGGCATCGCCAACTCAACCACGCGCACCAAACAGCCGCTCATCGTGCGCCTGCAAGCCCCGCGCTTCTTCGTCGTGGGCGACGAGGTCGTCTTGAGCGCGGTGGTGAACAATAATACCGAGGCCGAGTTGTCGGTGAAAGTTTCGCTGGATGCCTCGGGCAACTTGGCGCTCGGTGCCGGCACGACGACGACGTTAAAAGTCCCTGCCAACGCCGAAGCCCGCGCTGACTGGAAGGCCCGCGTCGTCTCGCCCGGCGAAGTTCGTCTGAAGACCACCGGCGTTTCCGGCAAGCTCTCCGACGCGATGGAAAAGTCGTATTTGTCTCACGAGCACGGGATCGAGCGCTTCCTCACCAAAGCCGGCAAGGTGCGCGGCTCAGACATCACCGTGCGGCTCGACATCCCCGCCGCGCGCAAGAAAGACACCACCACGCTCGTCGTGCAGGTCGCGCCCAGCCTCGCGGTCACGATGCTCGACGCGCTGCCCTACCTGATTGATTACCCCTACGGCTGCACCGAGCAGACCATGAGCCGCTTCCTCCCGTCGGTCGTGACGGCGAAGACCTTGAAGGACCTCGGCCTCCAGCCTGAGGACGTGATGAGCCGCGTCTTCGGCGGCATCGAAGCCCGCGCGGGTGGAGCCGCACCGCCGAATCTTGGTGCGAAAAAGGACCTCGCGAAGCTGAACGAAATGACTGACGCCGGCCTGAAGCGCCTCTACGACTTCCAGCACGGCGACGGCGGCTGGGGCTGGTGGAAGGAAGGCCAGAGCGACCGCTGGATGACGGCCTACGTCGTCTGGGGCCTCACGCTCGCGAAGCAAGCTGGCGTGGACTTGAAAGCCAACGTCCTCGAACGCGGCACGGCCTTCCTCGACAAGACGCTCGTCGAGGAAGAGCTGAACCACGACATGCAGGCCTTCATGCTGCATGCCACCGTTGCGGGCGCGAACCCGCTGGCGAAGGCCGTCTTCTCCCCCGCGCAGAACAAGGCGTGGGACAACTTGTGGAAAAACCGTGAGGGACTCAATGCCTACACGCGTTCGTTGCTCGCACTCGCCGCGCATCACATGGGCAAAGGCGTCGAGGCCAAGACGCTCATCGCGAACCTGGAGAACGGCGTGAAGCGGGACGACCGGCCCGACGCCAGCGTGCTCATCGGCGGCGCGCTGCCCGCGAACGCCGGCGTGATGGGCACCGCGCATTGGGGCGAGGACGGCATCTACTGGCGCTGGTCCGACGGCGGCGTGGAAGCCACGGCCTTCGCCCTCCGCGCGTTGCTGGCCATTGACCCGCAGAACAAGCTCATCGAGCCGGTCACTAACTGGCTCCTCAAGGGCCGGCGTGGCGCGCAGTGGAGCAACACCCGCGACACCGCCATCACCGTGCTCGCGCTTAACGATTACCTCCGCGTGACCAAGGAACTGTCGCCCGAGTTGGAATACGAAGTGACCGTGAACGGCACGAGCATCGCCAAGCGCAAAGTCAGCGGCGCGGAAGTTTTCGCCGCGCCCAGCCGCTTCGCCGTGGACGCGAAGCTCATCAAGGACGGCGCGAACGACATTCGCATCAAGCGCAAGGGCGAGGGGCCGGTCTATTTCGCGGCCGAGGCAAAATTCTTCAGCTTGGAGAACCCCATCCCGGCGAGCGGCAACGAAATCTTCGTGAAGCGCGAATATTTCAAGCTGGTCGCGCGCCCGACGCTTCTCAAAGGCGTGGTCTATGACAAGGTGCCGCTGCTCGACGGCGAGTCCGTCACCAGCGGCGAGCGTATCGAGACCGTCCTCACCCTCGAGGCGAAGAACAACTACGAGTATCTGCTTTTCGAGGACTTGAAGCCCGCCGGCTTCGAGTCCGTGGCCATCCGCAGCGGCGAGAGCCTCTACGCGCGCGAACTTAAGAGCGGCGCGGTGGAGCGAAAGTTTGGCGAAGTCGGGAAGCCCGCGCCGGCGCCGGTGTCGGAAAAGGGGCCAAAGTCCAAAGGTCCGAAGTCCAAAGTCGGGGCGGCCGTGCCGGCGATCGCTGCAGACGTGGCCGTGGCCGAGCCGGCCATTGCGATTGCCCCCGGTGCGCCAGTCGCGCGGATGGCTGCCGTGCGTCCGCCGATTACGATTTTGCCGCCGCGTCCCATCGGCATCGGCGATCCGGACTTCACGGGCCGGTCACGCTGGATATATCAGGAACTACGCGACCGCAAAGTCGCCCTCTTCCTCGACAAACTTCCCGAGGGCGTCTGGCAAATCCGCTACGACCTGCGCGCCGAAGTGCCCGGTGCATTCCACGCCCTGCCCGTCCTCGGTCACGCGATGTATGTCCCTGAAATCCGCTGCAACGGCGCGGAAGTGCGCGTGACGGTGGTGGATGTGAAATAAGCAGTCAATCCGCTCACGGCACCGTGAAGATGGCGAGCCGCTGGTGCTTCGCCTCCAAACTCAGGAGCGCGAGGCTAGTGCAATACACGCGGCCGATATTCCGACCCTCGTAGCCGGAGTTCCAGGAGCCGTCGGCGGCTTGGCCGCCCACGAAGTTCCGCTCGGCGGCTTGGCCCGCCAGCGACACTTGCGTTTCGGTGAAGTTGTTCAGCGCGAGCGTGCTGAAGAATAAACGATGAAACATCCACGTGCTGGGAGCTTTATCGTCTCCGGGGGGATCAAATCTAAGCTCGTTTAGCAGGAAATTCGTGGCCACAGCGGTTTCCGGCGCACGGGATTGGCCGCAGATGCGCAGGCCCAACAGGCCCATCGCGGTGGTTGAAAAATATTTGTGTCGTCCTTCGGGTTGCAACGGCTTGTCATCTGCGGTTGGTTTGGCGCGGACTTGGTAGGCGAAAACACCATGCTCGGCGGCGAAAGCGTTCTTGAGATACTGCGCGGCCGCTTGGCCGTTGCGCGGCGACATGCTGAAGTCGGCCTTGACGCCCGCATGCAGCGCCAGCAGTTGCCAAGCAGTCACGGACATATCTGAGTCGCGCGCGTCGGGCTTGTAGCGCCAGCCGCCGGTGTCGCGGCGTGTCGACTTCGCTGCTCCTTGGGCCCCGAGGATGAAGTTGCACCCTGCCGCCGCCTTGCGCCGAATAAGTTCTTCCTGCTCAGGATCGGCGGAGCGCCAGAGCAGTTCGCAGAGAAACAGTGTCGTTACCGCGTGCCCGTACATGACCGAGGCGTCCGCCGCGCCAAAGTAACCGTCCGCCGTTTGCCGGTCGGTGCGCAACACAAAGAGGATGGCACGTCGTAGTGCGACGCCTTCGGGCGACTTGTTCAACGGTGAATGTCCCGCGCCCAGCAGGGCCAACCCCGCAAGCGACGTCAACGCGGTTTGTAAGCGCGCCGCGTCTGCGATGGCTCCGGTGGCCTGCTGCTGCGAGACGAGGAAGGCGGAACCGGCCTGCACCGCCGACTCGACGCGCTCGGGGCTGGGCGCGGCGGGCTTCGGAGCCCGAGCCGCGCCGGTGGGCAACGCCAGTAGCGCGAGCATCGTGCCAGAACATAGAAAGGAAACCGTGCGGCTCATATAAGCGGATTCGGTCGCGGCGAGCGCGGATAACTCTGGGCGTGAATCAGGTTATGGTTGTATTTGCGCGAAAACGCCGGGCTTTGGCAAGGTTACGCCGTGATGTCCCCATTACCATGATCGCCCAGCTTGTCGCATTGGTTGCTGCGTGGTTGCTTGCGGCATCGAGCGCGTTTGGCCAAGGCAACTTCTACTCATTTACCGACCTCGGGGCGCTGACTTCGTCCGCTGATCGAGCGACGGCGTTGAACCGCTTTGGCATTGCGGCTGGCACAAGGTCGGTCGCGGTGCGAGACGGGGCGCCATTTAGCCGCGCGTTCATCTTTACCAACGCCATTCATGAATTTGGTCCGGCTGGCACGCCAACCTTTGGCAGCGATTTGAACGACTTTGGTGATACGGTTGGCTGGAGCGGGCCGCCGCAACCCGGTGGGCGGCAGGTCGAGCGCGCGATGCTTTGGCAAGGGGGCAACCCCATCGAGTTGGGCACGTTTGGCGGCGCAAACAGCCGAGCTTTTGGCATCAACGAGCGTGCCGAAATCACTGGCGCGGCGCAGACGACGAACGGCGCGTTTCATGCCTTCCTTTGGCGGCAGGGGAAACTCCATGACCTCGGCACGCTCGGCGGGCGCAACAGTTACGGGCATGCGGTCAACAGCGCGTCTGACGTGGTTGGCGTGGCGGAGACAGCCCAACAGATACGCCGCGCCTTCTTGCACACTGGTGGAAAGATGCGCGATCTCGGCACGCTGGGTGGCAGCTTGAGCCAAGCGAACGGCCTGAATGAGGCTGGGGATGTAGTCGGCTTTGCGCAGAACGCCGCTGGTCAGTCGCGCGCGTTCTTGCACACCGGTGGAAAGATGCGCGATCTCGGCTCGCTCGGCGGCTTGGCCGCCTTCGCCAACGCGGTTAACAACCGGCAGCAAGTCGTCGGCACCGCGCAACTGGCGGGCGGCGAGCCGCGCGCTTTCCTATGGCGGGAAGGTAAGATGTGGGACTTGAACGGTTTGCTCGCCCCAAACTCCGGCTGGTTTCTTCTCGAAGCAAATGACATTAAC
>Ga0194128_10005279_pt1 | contig 18229 bp, 18 predicted proteins | sample TA2KigCa65mmetaG_FD_148650 | JGI IMG/M metagenome (GOLD analysis project Ga0194128, IMG submission 148650) | Freshwater microbial communities from Lake Tanganyika, Tanzania - TA2015037 Kigoma Deep Cast 65m | ecosystem: Environmental > Aquatic > Freshwater > Lake | place: Tanzania: Lake... | reverse complement strand
CGCGGCGGCTATTCACTCCATGTGACCCGGATGGGGGGGGTGGAGGATTTAGCGCGGCGGCTATTCACTCCATGTGACCCGGATGGGGGGGGTGGAGGATTTAGCGCGGCGGCTATTCACTGCTAAATCCCCCGGTGAGCTGGCAGGACATGGAGGATTTAAGCCCGGCTTTTCGCGGCTCCTAAATCCTCCATGTTCGAGAGGGGCGACCAGACGCGGCACGCTGGGCTGCCAAATCCCCCAGCGCGCGACGCTCACCCGATGGCATGTCGAGCGCCTCGGCCAAGTCTCCTGCTGGGTCAGGAGGCCGAGGCGCTGTGAGCTGGGTTACCTACCCGGTGATGCTCCGCATCCACGCCACGCGCTCCGACTCCGACCCGGCGTGGGTTTTCGCGACCCAGCGCGGGGCACCGCCACAGTCGAAGCGCGCGACATCGAGCGTGCCCAGATCCAGCGCGGCGAGCTCGAGGAACATGGTGTCCACGACCGCTTGCGGATCGAGCGACTCGCCATCGATCTCGAGGGCGTGGATGGAGTCTGGCACACGCACGCGCGCCCAGGCTCTGACCCCAGGCGGGAGATCGTGAGTATCCAGCGCGATCCTATACGGCCCGGTTTCGCTATCTGCGATGCCCGGCAGCGCGAGCGCATAGGTAAGGATGGCGCACCATCGACCGTCCGCGTCGCGCTCGACCGTGAGCGCGCTCAGGCGCTCGCGATACGTACCGGGCAGGCCGCGGATGATCGCGGTTAGAGTTGTCGCAGCCATTGCCCTAGCCCTCCTCCTCGACGACCGACGCCCACTCGCTCTCCGCGACCAAATCGGCGCAGTCGCGCGATACGCGCACTCGGACGGCCCCGTTGTGCGGGTACACTCCGTAGTTATGCGCCGCCGCGTGCGACGCCCTCAGATCCGGTGGCATGTACTCGATCACCACGGTCTCATCTCGCGATCCCGCCCAATCGCACATTTCGCCCGTCCACACGCCGCACTCGCAGCTCTTCGTCGTCATTGTTGTTCCTCCTACGGCTCAACGACCAGCAGCCGGCGCGTATGCTGCCGCATGTACACGTCCGGCTCCGGGCCGATGGTGAGCGCTGCCCGTTGCCGCGGATGCATGCTCCCCGGCTGATCGTACTGGACCGGCCGAGGGAGATATCCGCGGTGATCGCCGAGCGAGATGTACGTGATGGGCCTCGTCGCGAAGTGCGCCCACCACTCAGCCGCTGCCCACAGCACCTCGTCCCGTTCTGCGCCGCGCGTCGGCGCATACTCGGGGTAGCCGTGGCGGCCGGGATACCGCAGGGCATGATCTGGGCCGCCGTTGCCCGCGATGTCGTAGCCGGCCTCGCCGCACGCGAGTAGAATGCGCGTGGCCTCCGCCACGCTGATGCGCCGCCGTAGGCCGATGATCTCGCGGGCGATCTCATCGGGCCGCAGCACATACCAGTACGCGCGGCCGACAATCTCGGCGTCGAGGGCGGCGATGGCACCCGTGGCATCCTCGGGCGTGCTAGCACGGCGTGCGACGAGCGCGCGCATCGAGTCGTCCAGCTCGCGCGCGGCCGTCGCGTAGGCCGGATGCGTAAGTGGATCGAGGACGCGCAAGACCGCCGGGGCTCTCATGACTCGCCTGCGCCCGCGACTGGCGTCTGGGGCCGCACATGCACGCGGGCCATCGGAGTCCACGTGGGCCGCAGCGCGATCAGCTCGCGCACGCGAGCCGCGAGCTTGGCGTCGCGCACCTGTCCCGTGCGCGGCGCGTCGTCGTAGCGTGCGTGATATGCGCTCACGACATCGCCATCGACCGCGAGTTCGTCGCCGCCGGCGAGGAGTCCGGGCGCGCGCAGCCGGATATGCAGCGCGCCCCCGGCGACGAGCACCGCGTCGTCATGCCGGCCATAGATCGTCGCCGCGATGCTCTCCAGATCGCGCCACGCCCGCGCCGCGCGAGGCGCGCGCGCACGCACGACCGGATAGATCAGGTCGCTGACATCCTCGTGATATCGTCGGCCTGGGCGCGTGATCCGCCAATAGTCGCCGGCGGCGTCGACGATGATCTGGCCCCGGTGATACCGCCCCTCGATCGTGCCCTCGCGCGCATCCCACGCCTGCTGGGCGGCGGCGATCTGAGCGGCGGTGGGCCTGCGCCCTCGCGCCTTCCGATACGGTCTCATCGGTCTCATCGTTGTCATGTTGTCCTTTCCCTACGCCTCCCGGCGAAGCACAGACAGCGCGAACGCGCCCCCGCCGTAGATGATCTCGCCGCCGATCTCGAGCGCGGCGATCTGGCGGTAGTCCTGGGCATCGAAGTCGTTGATGTCCAAGAATTCTCGCATCACGATGTCGCGCGCCCCCTCCCCCTCATCAAGCGAGTAGCGGCCTGAGATCACGCACTGCTCGCTGTCGCCCTCAAGGCAGATCACGATGCGCTCCATGTTGTCCCCCCTAGCGCTCACTCGCGCCCTGGCTCACTCGCGCCTGGCTCGCGCGCCTGGTCCCACCGCGGGCTCTGGCACCTCGGGCACTGCGCCACGTCCGGCTTACGCGGCGCCCATGTGTGGCCACAGCGCAGGCACTGTAACCTCACGATCACCAGCTTCTTGCTCATGGCTGGCCCCCCTGTAGTGCGTCTTGTAGCGTCTATGTCATACCTTATAATATAGCCGTGAGGGAGTGTCAAGGGAAAAACGTCAGGGACGTTGCGGGCCGGGAGCTCTGCTCCGCGCGGAAAATTAAGCGCAACACTCCCCTAAATGACGCGGCGCGGTATTAGCGCACCGCTGGGCGCATTACTGCTTTATAGAGAGGGCCTTAGAAGCCCTCTCTAGGAATGCGCAACACTTTCTTCTCTATATAGAGTGTTGCGCTTTTGTGTGAAAAGATTCACAAGCGGGCCGGAGCCGTGCTACAAGCGGAAGAGTGGGCACCGTCGAACGGCCAAGCGAACGGCTCCGGCGCCGACGATGGAGTCCAAGCAAGGCCGCCGCCATGCTCAACTCGGGCGCGACGTGGGAGCAGATCGGCGACTACTTCGGCATCGCCAAGTCCACCGCGCACGAACGCATGTCAGGGCTGCGCCACCTGTTCTCTGCTCAGCACGTCGACACGTTCCGAGAGCAGCAGGCCAACATTTTAACGTCGGCCCGAATGCGTGTGATCGACACCCTGAACCGCGCGCTCGACGAACCGGACGCCCACGTAAAGAGCAGCCCCTACCAGCTCGCGGGCACGCATCACTGGCTGCACTCTGACGAACGGCTGGAACGTGGCCAATCTACCCAGAACCTATCTCTTCATGAGCTGATTGAGCGGGTCGAACGCGACCGCGCCAGGACGCGGCCCACTACCCGTAGTGCTGGCGCTCTGATGCCTGGGTCCGATGCGGCGCAAGTGCCCGCCAATGCTGACCTGGGCCGATAGTACAGACTATGCCCCCACTGGACTACGCCTTTGGACCGCGGACCCGCTGTCGGCTACCGCCGGCCGCAACCTCGAGCTCGGCTCGGACCCCCGGGGGCATGGGCCTCGTCCTGGCTTCATGACAGGTCAGTCCCGGTTTCACGTGGGAGAGGGGTAAAGGGGGGGGTGATGGGACTGGAGCGGGTGAGGGGCTAATGGGCGGGCAAGGCTCTGGGGGCTCGGTCGGGGCGCGCGAGGGGGCGAGGGCGTATGCGGCGAATCTGCGGGTGGTGCGGGGGTGGCGGGAGGATCTCGGGCGGTTCGTGGAGGAGGCGATTCTGGGGCCGTACAACGGGGCGAAGGGGACGGCGCTGCGGATGACGGAGCAGCAGCGGGAGGCGGCGGGGGCGCTTTCGGGGTTAGTGGCGGCGAAGGAGCGAGGGGAGCGCCGGGAGACGCTCGGGGTGTCGATCATGGCGGGCAAGGGGGTCGGCAAGGACGGGTTCGCGGCGTGGGCGATTCTATGGTTTCTCTCGTGCTTCTCGTACCCGAAGGTGCCGTGTGTGAGCGTGTCGGCCGACCAGTTGTCGAAGGTGTTGTGGTCGGAGATCGCGAAGTGGCTCATGTATTCGCCGTTGCGGGATCAGTTCGTGTTGCAGAACGACAAGCTATTCCTGGCGAGCGTGCCGGAGGAGGCGCGGGGGAAGCGGTGGCTGGCGTTCCCGAAGGCGGCGAACCCGAAGCTGACCGAGTCGGAGCAGGTGGAAGGGCTTGCGGGCATCCACGAGGAGCACGTGCTGCAGGTGATCGACGAGGCCTCGGGGGTGCGCCCGCCCGTGTTTGAGGCGCTCGAGGGCAACATGACGGGCGCGGTGAACGTGATGCTGGTGATTTTCAACCCCACGCGGGCGACGGGCTACGCGGTGGAGACGCAGCAGGCGGGGGGGCGGTTCATCGCGCTGCGCTGGAACGCCGAGGACTGCGAGCTGGTCGAGCCCGCGGTCGTCGAGGCCCTCGCCGCGAAGTACGGGCGCGACTCGAACCCGTACCGGATCCGCGTGCTCGGCCTGCCCCCCCTCGTCGACGAGCAGACGCTCATACCGTGGGAGTGGATCGAGGACGCGGTGGAGCGCGAGGTCGAGCTCCCCGCGGGCACGCCGCTCGTGAAGGCCGTCGACTGCGGGGCGGGCGGCGACCACTCGATCATCGCGACCCGGCGGGGGCCGCAGGTCTTTCCCCTCAAGCGGCTGCGCACGGCGGACAGCCAGGCGCTGGAGCGCTGGATCGGCACCGACGTCGACGCCGACCGGCCCGACGTCGTGCGCATCGACACCGTGGGCATCGGCTGGGCCGTCGAGGGCAACGTGCGCGCGCTCAAGGGGGCGATCGTGGAAGCGGCCGACGCGCGCCGGGCGGCGAGCGACGAGACGCGCTTCTACAACATGCGGGCCGAGATGTACTGGCGCCTGCGCGAGGCCTTCGAGCGCGGGGCGATCAGCCTCCCCGACGACGTGGAGCTGAAGAACGGTCTCGGCGCCACGCGCTGCGAGTACGTGCCGCACAAGGGGCACAGCGTGGTGAAGATCGTCGACAAGAAGAAGATCAAGGCGGAGATCGGGCACAGCCCGGACGAGGCCGACGCGCTGGCGATGACGTACTACCACCCGGATGCGCTGGTCAGCAAGGTGCGTCGCCGGCGGGGGCCGGAGCCGGTGCTGGCGGCGGGCCTGCGGGCGTGGATGAGCGCGTGACGACGAGGCTGACGTGGGTCCGGGCATGAATGACCCCACGACGCTCTTGCGGGAGATGCTCGGACGATGACCAACGACGAGATCCTCGAGCTCGCGCGCGAGCGCTTCCACATGATCGTCACCGCGGACGACGAGATCCGCGCCGCGGCGCTTGAGGATCTCAAGTTCGCCTACAACGTCGAAGAAGGCCAGTGGGACCAGGACACGCGCAGGCAGCGCGAGCTCGACGGCCGCCCGTGCCTGACGGCGAATCTCCTGCGCAAGTTCCTCGCCCAGGTCGCGAACGAGGAGCGCGAGAACCGTACCGCAGGGAAGGTGCGCCCCGTCGACGACAAGGGCGACCTCGCCACCGCGACGATCCTTCAGGATCTCATCCGCCAGATCGAGTACCTGTCCGACGCCGAGACGATCTACGCGACGGCCGGCGAGCAGGCGGCCGCGGGCGGGTTCGGCTACTGGCGCATCGTGAACCAGTACTGCGACGACAGCTTCGATCAGGAGCTGCGCCTGCAGGGCATCGAGAACCCCTTCAGCGTCTACCTCGACCCGCGCGGCATGTACGCCTTCATCACCGACTGGCTGCCGGAATCGGAGTTCACGGCGCAGTTCCCCAACGCCCAACCCGTCGACTTCGAGTGGCAGGGCCGCGGCGAGGACTGGACGCTCTGGTACGAAGTGAAGAAGGTGCGCATCGCGGAATACTTCCAGAAAGAGCGCGTGACGAAGACGATCGCGCAGTGCGAAGACCCGTCGGGCCAGATCGGCATCGTCGAGCTGACGAAGGACGTGACACACGACGTGCTCGCGGCGCAGGGCTTCCGCATCCTGAAGACGCGCGTCGTCGAGACGGACACGATCCGCTGGTACAAGATGGCCGGCCATCAAATCCTCGAGGAGCGCGACTGGCCTGGACGCGAGATCCCGATCGTGGAGGCCGTCGGCGACCGCGTGAACGTCAACGGCAAGGTCTACAAGCGCTCGCTCATCCGCGACGGCAAAGACCCCCAGCGCGCGTTCAACTACTGGTGGACGACCGCGACGGAGACCGTCGCCCTCGCGCCGAAGGCGCCGTACATCGTCCAGGCGCAGAGCATCGCCAAATACGAGGACGAGTGGAGACAGGCGAATACGAAGAACCTGCCCTATCTCCGCTACGACCCGACGGGCAACGTGATCCCGAAGCGCGAGGCGCCGCCGCAGGTGAGCACGGGCCACCAAGCCATGCTGACGATGTCGGCCGCCCTCGTAAAGGACACGCTCGGGATGTACGAGAGCGCGATCGGCGAGCAGGCGTATGAGCGCTCCGCGCGCGCGATCTTCGCCCGGCAGACGCGCGCGAAGATCGGGACGTACCACTTCCCGGACAATCTCCGGCGCGCGGTGATCCAGACCGTGCGGCTGCTCATCGACCTCATCCCGAAGATCTACGACACCGCGCGCATCGTGCGGCTGCGCAACGAAAAGGGCGAGGACCGCATGGAGCGCATCAACTACGCGGTGACCGTGCCCGAGACGGGCGAGACGACGATCCTCAACGACCTCACGTTGGGCAAGTACGACGTCGTCGCGGACGTGCGCACGTACTCGACGCGCCGGCAGGAAAACGTCGACCTGCTCACCGAGTCGATGCAGTACGCGCCGATGCTCGCCCCGGGCCTCGCGCCGCTGCTCTTCGAGCAGGTCGACAACGAACTCGCGCCGAAGGTGGCGGAGGTCGCGAAGGAGATGCTCGCGCTCGCGCGCACGGGCCCACCCGCGGGCGGGAACGGCGCGTCACGCCTCCCCGGCCCGGCCGCGCGCTGACGAAACGGGAGAGGCGATGACGACACCGCAGGACATGACGACCACCGACGAGCCGATCAACCCGACGCCCGCGCCGGCCGACGGCACGCCCCCGCCCGATGAGGCCGAGCCTTCACCCGAGACCGAGACGCTCGCGAAACGACGCGCCGACGAACTCACGCGCGCCCGTCGCGACGCCGAGCGGCGCGCCGACGCGGCCGAGCATGAGCTGGCGGCGCTCAAGCGCAAGGTCGACGCCGGCGCGCGCCCGCTGCCGCCGAGCCTCGCCGAGTTCACCGATGGCGCGGGTTACGTCGACGCCGTCAGATACCAGCAGGCGCAGGTGGCCTATGAGGACAAGATCCTCGCGTGGCAGCGGGACACGGCACCCGCGCCGGGCACGCCGTCCGAGAGGGCGACGACTGAGGCCGCGCCCCCCGAGACCTTCACGGCCAGCGTCCAGGCCCTGAGCGGGCAGCATGCCGACGTCTACGAGGTCATCAACCGCCCGGTCTTCACGAAGGAGATGCGCGACGCGATCTTTGCGTCCGAGCAGGGCGCCGAGCTCGCGTACTGGCTCGGCTCCAACCAGGCTGAGGCCATGCGCATCGGCCAGCTCCCGTCCGCGCAGATGTGGCGCGAACTCGGAAAGATCGAGGCGACGAAGCTCGGCGCGGCCCCCGCCGCTCCGGCGCCCCGAAGCGTCAGCGGCGCCCCGGACCCGATCGCGCCCGTCAGCGCCACCACGACGTCGACCAGAGATCCCGAGAAGATGACCATCGACGAGTGGATGGCCTGGGACAAGAACCGCCGGATCGAGCGGCTCAAGAAGAACCCGCTCGGGCTCTAAAAAGATTTGCTTGACGCGGGCACCTGTTGTGTAGCACTCATGTTGCTGTAGCATTCGTGCATCGTCGCGCACACGCAGCAGCGCGGGAGTTGTGCCCCGCAGCGCGCGAAGTGGCGCCGGCCTCGCGCCCCGGCAGCACGCGAAGCAACCCCTCGGGGACTCGTGCAACCCGGCTCGAACGGGTCACGTGTCGCAAACCGGGGGGGTGCGAGATGGCGAGAGCGGCCAGCCAGCCTCGACCGACCCCCACCGCCGAGAAGATCGCCCGCGCCGCCGGCATCGTCGACGGCCCCGACGCAATTCTCGCGCTGGTGACATTGCATCTCCCGCGCGCCGTCGGAGGATAAGACGTGGCGAACACCATTCTGACGCCGACCCAAGTCACGCGCAAAGCGCTGGCGCTCTTGCACAACAACCTGAAGTTCGTCAAGACGATCGACCGGCAGTACGACAATCAGTTCGCCCGCTCCGGTGCCAAGATCGGCGACTCGCTCAAGGTCCGCATGCCCAACCAGTTCACGGTGCGGAGCGGCGCCACGATCTCCACGCAGGACGTGAGCGAGACCTCCCAGACGCTCACCCTCGCGACGCAGCGGGGCGTCGACATCAACTTCAGCTCCGTCGAGCTCACGCTGAGCCTCGATGACTTTGCGGAGCGGATCCTCGAGCCCGCGATGGCCCGCCTCGCCGCCGAGGTGGAGTACATCATCCTGAGCAATGTCTACAAGGACGTCTACAACCTCACGGCCGCGGACCCGGACGCCGAGCCCGACGCGATCCTGGACGTGCTCCGCGCGAACGCGCGCGTCAGCCAGGGCCTCGCGCCGGACGGCAACCGGCATTTCATCCTCGACTCCTCGACGATGTTCCCGCTCGTCAACAGCGTGAGCACCTACTTCCACAAGGCCTCTGAACTGGAGCGCGCCTTCGCCGAGGGCTACATCGGCATGGCCGCGGGCGTGAAGTGGTGGGAGTCGAACATGGTGCCGTCGCACACGAACGGCACCCGCGATGACACCACGCCGGTCGTCAACACCTCGAGCGGCATCACGAGCGGCACGGCCACGATCGCGATCACCGGCCTCGACGCATCCGCCACGGTCAAGCAGGGCGACGTCTTTAAGGTCGCGGACGTCTACGCCGTCAACCCTGAGACGAAGCAGCGGTACAGCCATCTTCAGCAGTTCGCTGCGACGGCCGACGGCACGGCGAGCGGCGCCGGCGCGCTCACGGTCTCGGTGACCCCGACCCCGACCACCTCGGGCGCGACGCAGAACGTCGAGCTCGTCAGCGCCGGGGCGGGCAAGGCCGTCGTCTTCACCGCCGCCGGCGGCTCCGGCGACGCCAGCACGGTGTACATCCAGCCGCTGCTCTACCACCGCGACGCCTTCGCGATGGTCACGGCCGATCTGGAGATGCCGCGGGGCCAGGACTTCGCCGCGCGCGAGACCCATGACGGCATCTCGCTCCGAATCGTGCGGCAGTACGACATCACGAACGACAAGTTCCCGTGCCGCATCGACGTCCTGTTCGGGTACAAGACGCTGCGCCCGGAGTGGGCCGCGCGCGTGCGCGGGTAGGGCGAATGACGACAGACGCGAGCGAGCAGCACAAGGCCGAGCTGGGCCGTCTGGCCCAGCTCCGCCAGCAGCGCGCTCAGATCGAGGTGAGCCTCTCCGCGACCGAGGGCGCGCTCCGCAACGGCGGCTACGGCGCGCCCCCGCCAAGGAAAAGCCCGATACCCCGCACGCGCCCGCGCGCGTAGGAGGCGACCATCGCGACCGCCCGCACCCTCGTGAGCGGCGCGCTCCAGCTTTGCGGGATCCGTCTGCCGACGAGTACCCAGCTCGACGATGGGCTGACGGTGCTGAACCGGACGCTCGCGAGCTGGAGCGCCGAGCGGCTCATGGTGCCGAACGTCGTCGACGAGAGCTTCACGCTGACGATCGGGACGGCCGTCTACACCATCGGCAGTGGGGGCACCTTCGACACGACGCGGCCCGTGCGGATCGTGGAGGGCTACGTCCGCGACAGCGCGAACGTGGACACGCCGGTCGATCCGTCGATGAGCCTCGACGAGTGGGCGCGCATTGAGGACAAGGCCACGCGCGGCCGTCCGGCACGGCTCTACTACGCGACGGAGTACCCGAGCGGGAAGATCCACTTCGATCTCCCGCCGGACGCGGCCTACACCTTCCGCGCCTGGTCGTGGAAGCCGCTCTCCTCGATCGCGAGCCTGGACACGACGGTCACGCTCCCCGGCGAGTACGAGGAACTGATCGTGCTCTCGCTCGCGGTGAAGCTGGCGCCCATGCATACCGTCGCGCTCGATGCGACCGTGATCCAGCAGGCGATCGGCGCTCACACGACCGTTCGCGCCCTCAACAGCGGGCCGCCGACCCCCGCGCGCTTCGACGTGGCGCTGACGCGGGCGCTCCTCCGCTGATGGCCTCCGTCTACCCCGGCAGCACGTACCGGATCCCCGCCGTGCGTGGCGGCTGGAACGCCAACCCGAACGTCGACCAGATCCCGCCCGAGAGCATGGTCGAGGCGCTGAACATCAACCTGCACCGCGGGGCCCGCGAGACGCGCAACGGTGTCACGAAGGTCAACGCGAGCGCGATCAGTGGCGGGTCGCGCGTCATGGGGTTCACGCAGTTCCGCAAGCGCAACGGCAACACGTTCATCGTGACCGCGACGGCCGACGGCAAGATCTGGAAGGACTTCTCGACCGTCCTCAAGAGCGGCCTCACCGCGGACAAGGTCACGCACTTCACGACCTTCAACGACACGCTCTACATCTGCACCGGCAGCGACCGGCCGCAGACCTGGGACGGGAGCGCGACAACGACGAGCGATCTCGCAAACATCCCGACTGACTGGTCGGGGACGGCCTGGCCGAAGCAGATGGTCGTCCACGGCCGCGGCGTGTCGCGCCGCCTCTGGGCCTATGGGGTGTCGGGCAAGACGCAGAAGATCTACGCCGCGGCGAGCGGCGGTGACGACTTTTCCGACGCGAACGTCACGACGCTCGTGATCGAGACCGGGGACGACTTCGGCGTCGTGGCCCTCCCCGAGTTCGGCAACCGGCTGATCCCGATCGGCAAGACCCGCGCCTACCTCGTCGAGGACAGCGACTCCTCGTCGACGAACTGGGGCTACGAGGCCGCGCAGTGGGAAGGCGGCGTCGCCTCCGAGCGCCTGGTCGTGCGCACGCCGAACGACCTCATCGTCATGGGCGAGGACGGCGACGTCGCCTCGATTATCGCGACGCAGACCACGGGCGACTACGCGGCCGTCTCGCTCGCGCGCCCCGCGCACATTCACGTGTGGATTCAGGACAACGTCGACCGCTCGCTGCTCGCGTCCGGCGCGCACGCGGTCTATGACCCCGTGCTCCGCGCCTGCAAAATCTTCGTCATCCGCCAGGGCCAGAGCGTCGTCGACACCGCGCTCGTCTACTTCATCGACCGCCCCGCCGAAGAAGCGTGGGCGCGCCACCAGTACTACTACACGGCCGCGGGCATCGCGTCGGCCTCCGCCGTGATCCGCGCCTCGGCCGGCGACTTCCGCGTCTATGTCGGGGGCCACGACGGCTTTCTGCGTCGGCTCGAGGACACGGACTCGGCCCTTGACGACGGCGTGGCGTATAGCAACGGCTTCACGACTCCAGAGCTGCCCTTCGACAACGCGCGTGGCCTCAAGCGCTACGACCGCGGCTGGCTGATCATGAAGCAGCTCAGTACCGAGTCGGTGACCGTCAACCTCAAGGTTGACGGCGCGTTCGTCGCGACCGCGTACCAGCTCGTGACGGACACGGGCGCTGAGTTCGTGACCGACGCCGGAGCCAGCCTCGAGGCGAGCAGCAAGACCAACTTCACCGTCACGCCGAGCGGGCCGGGGCTCACGAACGAGAGCTATGCCATCGGCATCGTCGGCACGCGCATCCAGAAGGACGTATACGGCGCCGTCGACGGCACGCGGTTCTTCATCTCGCAGCTCCTGGTCGATCACATGCCGCTCGGCGCGCAGGCGAAATAGAGAGGCCGGAATGGCGACGACGAAGATCCGCGATCTCACCGCGGTCACGACCGCAGCCGTGGGCGACAAGATCCCCACCGACCAGAGCGCGGACAACGTCACGCGGTATCTCACCATCACGCAGATCCTCGACCTCCTCGCGACCGTATCGCAGGCCGAGGCGGAGGCGGGGACGGCGACGACGCGGCGGGCCTGGACGGCCGCGCGCGTGAAGCAGGCGATCACTGCCCTCGCGCCGGGGACGACCCTCCCGGTGCTTGCCAAGTCGGCGAACTACACACTCACCACGTCCGACGTGCGCAAGGTCATCAATGCGTCGTCGGGCACGTGGACGCTCACGCTGCCCACTGCGGCGACGGCGACGGACGGCTTCTGGTTCGCGGTGCGTAACAGCGGGACAGGCGTCATCACGGTCGACGCCGACGGCTCGGAGACGATCGACGGGGCGACGACGATCTCGCTGGTGGCCGGTCAGGCTTTGCTCGTCGTCTGCGACGGCACGGGGTGGGTCACGATCGGCGACCTCCTCTCGACCGTGTCGCAGGCCGAGGCGGAGGCGGGGACGGCGACGACGCGCCGGCACTGGACGGCCGCGCGCGTGAAGCAGGCGATCACTGCCCTCGCGCCGGGGACGACCCTCCCGGTGCTTGCCAAGTCGGCGAACTACACACTCACCACGTCCGACGTGCGCAAGGTCATCAATGCGACCTCGAATACGTGGACGCTCACGCTGCCCGCCGCGGCGACGGCGACGGACGGCTTTTGGTTCGCGGTGCGTAACAGCGGGACAGGCGTCATCACGGTCGACGCCGACGGCTCGGAGACGATCGACGGGGCGACGACGATCTCGCTGGTGGCCGGTCAGGCTTTGCTCGTCGTCTGCGACGGCACGGGGTGGGTCACGATCGGTGCCGACGCGCACATCGACGCGAGCACCGCCGTCCACGGCCTCACCGCTAACGTCAACGTCCTCGGCAACCGGAACGCGGCGGCGGAGTTCGTGCAGCGCGGGTCGTTCAATCCACCATCGAATGGAACGTATGGCTACAGCCCGGTTTACATGGGCGGTCCTAGCGGCGTCACCTTCGCCGTTGCTTTCAGCTCCACGCCGCATGTCGCCTACGCCGGCTCGTCGGACGCTGATAACCCTCAGATGGGCGCGATCTCCGCAATCACGACCACGGGGTTCAGTATCCGTATGTGGGGAGTGAACTCCGGGCAGGATCTCGCCGATGGCCGCTACATCGCCCTGGGGAGCTAGCCGGATGGCGATCAGGACCGGGAACCTCATCTACGCGGGCGACACGCCACTCGCGTGCTCGATCACTGTCGAGCAGACCGGCCCGATGCGGTTGACGGTGCGGGCGGGGAGCTACACGATGACGGGGCGGGCGCAGGTGCTCGACTACCGCCCCGTGCTTCACGATCGCGCGCTCCGCTCGGGGCGCGCCGAACTGGTCACGATGCCGGCGCGGGTGTGCTGGCCGGTGCTGGACGACGCCGGGCGGATCGTCGCCGTGGAAGAGGCCGAGTACAGCGCGGAGGCCCACGACGACCTGTTGGACGGCGGCAGCGCGGGGTTCGTCCCAGCGCGGACGCGAGTACGGGTGTGGGAGAACGACGTCGAGCGCGCGTCCACCCACGTACTCGTGGCCGATCAGGCCTTCGATTTCGATGCGGCGGATGTCCCCGAGACGTGGCGCGGCCTCTTAGTCAAGACGGTCGCGAATGTCAACACCGAGTGCGTCAACGTGCTCATGCAGTCCCGGTTCCCCGGCGGTGACTGGCCCGAGCCACCACAGGGCTGGGTGGTGATCTGCCCACTCATCTGGGAGTTCACGCTGGAGCCGGGGGCAAGACAGTTGCCCGACGTGCTGGTCCTGACCGTGAAGTTCGGCTTCCCCCCCGGCACCGAGCCCGAGGACTGGCGGGAGCAGCGGGGCGACGGCGGCGGACCCGTCGTATTGCCGGTCCAAGTACGAGCACTCGGGCGCGCACTCCAGCGTGCGCGCGCTGCGGTACCGGCCTGATGCTCCGCACGCTCCTCCATCCGCTGACTCCGCCGCGGGTGAGCCGCAGCCTCCGCCCCTACGTCGCCACGGACGCCGGCACGTGCGCCGCGATGCTGACGCGCGAGGGCCTCACGCCGGAGGACATGGCATTCGACCGACTGCCGACCGTCGTGCTCGAGGAGGGTGTGAGCGCGATCGGCTTCGCGACGCTCGAGATGGCGCACGGGCGACCGCACGTCGTGCATTTCGTGATCGACCGACCGTGCCGGACGGCCGCCCGGGCCCGCTGCCTCATGCGCGGGATTCGCGTGATGGCCCGCGATGCCGGCTTCTCCACGCTGATTCTCCACGCCTGCACCGATCCCGTGCGTCGGCTCATCGAGTACTACTTCCGCGCGCGGCCGTACATCACGGTTGACGGCCGGACCTACTACGAGGTGATCGCCTGATGCTGAGTATCGCGGGCCTCTTGCACACCGACGACGGCTGGGTCATCTATCCCGACGGCACGCGCCTGCGCGCGATCAGCGGCGGCGGCGGCAAGGCGCCGAAAGTCCCGGCGCCGCCGCCCCCCAGCCAGGCCGAGATCGAGATGCAGCAAGAGCAGGTCAAGGTACTCAAGCTGCAGGTCGCGGCACTGGAGCGGCAGAACGAAATCCAGGCCGCGATCCCGAGCGCGGACATCAGCGCCTCGCTGCGCGATTCGCTCAAGACCCAGCAAGAGCAGCTCGCGTTCATCCGCGAGGAAGCCCAGCGCGCGCGCGCGCGTGGCCCCGTCGAGGAGGCGATCGAGCTCCAGAGGCTTGGCGTCGCCGAGCGGCAGTTGAAAGTTACCGAGCAGCAGCTCGCGGTGGCCGAGCGCGGGATGAACCTGCAGGACGCGCTCAAGCCGTTCGTCCTGGGGAGCATGCGCCTGCTCGAGGAGCCGGGCGGCACGATCCGCCGCATGACGGAGGACGAGTACGTCGCGACGCTGTCCCCCAACGAGCGGAGCTCATACGAGAACCTCCAGCTCGGGCTCGAGCGCGAGCGCCGAGCGCTCAAGGGGGAGCTGCCGCTCAGCGAGGCCGGCCAGCGGCAGAAGCGCGACGAGTTCACGGCGTTCAAGGAACAGATGGCGCGCAGCGGCAACCCGATCGAGGGCGACACGCCGGAGAGCGCAAGCACGACCACGACCGCGGGCGCGCAGGCGCTCAAGGCGTTCACCGAACGCTGGGGACTGGTGCAAGAGGCCGAGCGCCGCGGCGAGCTCACGGCGGGGAGCCAGGCCGTCCTCGCGCGGATGGGCATCGCCTCCGACATCGGCGCGCGCGCCCGCGAGGGGATGCTCGGCGTGGTGCCGTCCTACGGCATCCCCTCGACGTATCTCGGCCAAGTCGGCGGCCGCGGCGGCGCGCTCGGCGGCGCCGGCGGGCTCGTCGGGATCCCCCAACAGCTCGCCTTCGGCGCGGTGTCGCCCGACTTCCAGGGGGCGCTCCAGCCCTTCCAGTTGCAGCGCGCGGCGACCATCGAGAACCAGATGGCTAACGCGCAGCTCGCGATGCAGCACGCGGCGGGGCAGCGCGAGGTCGGGTCGGCCATCGGAACAGGGGTCGGCACCGCCCTCGGGCTAGGGCTCGGCGCGTTTCTCGGGCCTGCAGCTTTGGGGATGACCGCGCTCAAGGGCGCCCTCCTCGGCGGCGGCATCGGCGGCGCGTTCGGCGGGGGCGTCGGCAGGCTCGGGAGCAGCCCCGACGTGAAGAAGGATATCCGGCGGGCGGGGCGGCGCGAGGACAAGCGCGCGCTCCAGATGGTGAAGGATCTCGACGGCTTCACCTTCCGCTACAAGGACGAGGACGATCGCGCGCCGAAGCGCATGGGCATGATGGCCGACCGCGCGCCGCGCGAGCTCGTCTCCCCGGACGGCCGCGCGATCGACGTCGGGCGAACTCTGGGAATGTTGACCGCGGCAACGCGCGAGCTCGCGCGCAGGAAGGGGCGCTAGGCGATGCCGAAGTTCTCGGGCTTTGGTGTCGAGTGGCCGCTCGGCCCCACCGGTTTCCAAAGCGACCCCGTCTACGAGCGCAAAGACACGACGGGCCTGCTCTCGGGAACCTCGGGATTCTCGGGGCTCCCGGGGATGTTGCTCAAGGCCGCCGGAATGGTAGAAGAAGGCGAGAAGGCCAAGGCGAAGGCGGAGGAGACCCAGCAGAAACTCGAGCAGGCCGCCGCGCGGGGTGTCGTCGAAGACTCGTTGAAGCTGCTCAACATGCCCGACTACCCGAACTCGGCGAAGAAAGAGCTCTACAACAGAATCATCCGCAAGGCCATCTACGACTCTTTTCCTCCGCTGGGCAACTGGGCGCCCGAGATTCCCGAAAATGTACCGTGGGGCCCGCACTTCACGCAGTACGTGAAGGAATACGCCGCGGTGGTGAACGCGCAGGGCGACCAGCGGTCCAAAGAACTGGCGCTGCACGCCATGTGGGGCGAGATGTGCGCGAATACGAAAACGGCGCCGTTGTGCAAGATGCAGCAGGATCACCTCGCCGCCGTGCGCCGGGACCAGGTCGAGGTCATCGCCTTTGAATTCGGCAACATCCTCGACGGAACCGCGACGCCGGCGCAGCTGGCCGACTTTTATGCGCAGAAGGCGGATGCGCAGCACCCGGGTCGACCCGGGGAGACGGTGGAAGCTCGCCTCATTCGCCAAGAGCGCGGCCTGATCATCACAGACGGGATTCTACTGGCCGAGGCGCGTCGCGCTGCCGCTCGCAAGGCCGCCAAAGAGGGGTTCCTCCCGGTGCCCGAGACCTCTCGTCTCGTGGACCCATTGGTGCTGCCGAGCGCGACGCCGCCCGCGCTCGGCGGCCCCGGGATGGCACCCGGCGGCGTGGCCGCGCCCGCGCCCGGCAGCGCGCCCGTGCGGATCGAAGACATTGGGGTCCAGCCTTCGCCGAGCGCGGCGACCGGCTCGGTTCTGCCGACCACGGGCGGCGGCGTTGTGCGCCGCAACCGCACGCAACTGACGCCTGAGAAAGAAAAGGAGTTCCGAACGTGGTACGAGGCCTGGGCCAGTGTGGCGGGCATCGATCCGGACCCTGACAATCCACGGCACCAGTACGACTATCGCGGGGCGTTCCTCGTAGGCGCCGCACCCAGCATCGATCCAACAGACGGCAAATATCACTGGTCCTCGGAGTTCAAGGACCAGGATCACCCGACCTACGTGCGCGGCGTCGACACGACACGCAGGGCCAGTCCCCAGCAGGCGGCCAGACCCGGGGTGGTTCTCGAGGCCGCGCCGAAAACTGTCCCGCCCGTGCAGGCAGCCGCAGCGACATTCGCGCGGTTGCGGAAAGAGAACCCCTGGATGACCCGAGAGCAGGCGGCGACCTTGGCGCTTGACCAACACGGGGCCGTCCCGGAAGAGTTGAGATCCCTCGTCGATGCCCTCGTAAAAGCGGACATCGCAAAGGCGGGGAAGATGGCCGCGGAAACGGCGGGAGCTAAAACCGAGACGGATCGGAATGCGCCGCTCGGTGCGGCCAACGCCGCAAACCTCTTTAATCCTGTAACTCGCCAGAACCCGCCGCCGAGCATGAGCCAAGCGGAGGCGGACAAACAAGGGTTTCGCGCCATCCCCCCGGATCAAATCAAAGCGATCAATCTCCTTGAAGCGAACTTTAAGGACGCCTATGGCATTATCCGGCGGCGGAAAGATCTCTTCCCGCCCGCCACGGGCTCGCAGACCCGGGATGCGTATAACATCGCCCAGGCGAAAGTTCTAGCCGTGGCCGGCCGCGCCTCTGGCGATGCTGATATCCAGACGCTCGACAGCCTAAGCGGCATGCTGATGCACATTAACCGCGCGTTCGGCGGGACCAGCAAACAGATGGACTCCGCTCTCGAGTTGCTGAGAATGGAGCGAGCGTTCGAGTTGACCCCCAAGGGCTACGCTGCGGCCCGGCAGCAGCTCGACATCCTTCGTGACCGGCTGAACGGAGGCTTCACAGCGTCTGGTCTGGGCCCGATGAAGTTAGAAGTTCCTGCTGGCAAGCCGGACTCGCCATCGAACGACTTCAGAATCCTCAATCGGCGTCCGGCGAAGGGTCCCTGATGGCGACTGCCGAGTACGAAGACGTCGATATAGAGATGGCAGGCGAGATCCTGACTATCCGCGTTCCCAAGGGCATGCCCGACGACGAGATCCGCCAGCGGCTCGCGCGCGCGCGTGCCCAGAAACCCCTAGCCGGCCCCGCACCGGACGATCGGACCGACCATCAGGATCTCCTGACTCGCGGCCTCGTCGGCTCGGGCTTCGGCACGCAGGCGTTCGGGACGCCGCAGACCAAGGTGGCGCCGGGCGCCTTCGCGCTGCGCGTGGCGCCGGGGCTGATCCCGAATCCGA
>Ga0194128_10005275_pt1 | contig 18240 bp, 10 predicted proteins | sample TA2KigCa65mmetaG_FD_148650 | JGI IMG/M metagenome (GOLD analysis project Ga0194128, IMG submission 148650) | Freshwater microbial communities from Lake Tanganyika, Tanzania - TA2015037 Kigoma Deep Cast 65m | ecosystem: Environmental > Aquatic > Freshwater > Lake | place: Tanzania: Lake... | reverse complement strand
CTGACCACAAAAGCGATCGCTTGGGCGAAGTCACTCCCACCGAGCGCTACGCGCGATCGCGTGCAAGCCCCTCGCCCCTGAAGCCCCTGACGCTGACACCCCGGGAATCAAACTTCCCATCAGTTATGACCATCAGACTTATATCCCTCATCCGTACACGAGTATTCCTGCGGTCTGTCTTTGCCCTCGGAACGTTGTTGCTTTCAAGTTCGATGGTGACTTGCGCACAGGCTGCGTCGCCGCACGTGCTGCTGATCATGGCGGATGATCTGGGATGGAACGATCTGCATTGTCAGGGCAATGAGGTGCTGCGCACGCCGCATCTCGATGCCCTGGCAAAACAAGGGGTGCGATTCACGAATGCCTACTCAGCTTCGCCGGTCTGTTCGCCCACGCGTGCCGCGATTATGACCGGGCTGGCGCCTGCGCGACTGCACATCACGCAGCACGGAACTGATGGCAAACAGTTCTGGCCCGCCGATCGTAAAGTGCAGCCGCCGCCCAGTGACAACACGCTCGCGCTGGAGCAAATCACACTCGCTGAACGGCTCAAGAAAGCAGGCTATGCCACAGGATTCTTCGGCAAATGGCACCTGGGTGACAAGAAGGAATTCTGGCCGCAGGCTCAGGGCTTCGACATCAATATTGGAGGCTGCGGTTTGGGCGGACCGCCAACCTACTGGGACCCCTATCGCATTCCCACGATCGAGCCGCGCAAGACAGGAGAATATCTGACCGATCGCCTGGCGGATGAAACCATCCATTTCATGCGCGATCACAAAGACAAACCGATGTTCATCTGCCTGTGGACCTACAACCCGCACTTCCCCTTCCAAGCACCGGCAGATCTGATCGAGCACTACAAAGGCAAGGAAGGTCCGGGATTCAACAACCACATCTTTGCCGCACAGGTCGAAGCGACCGATCGCGCGGTGGGCAGAGTGATCGATGAACTGGATCGGCTCAAGATCGCTGACAACACCGTCGTCATCTTCACCAGTGATAACGGCGGCTGGACGGGCGCCAGCGACAACCGACCGCTTCGAGCCGGCAAAGGCCATCTCTATGAAGGCGGCCTGCGTGTTCCGCTCATCATCCGCTGGCCCGGCCTCGCCAAGAGCAACACCACCAACAACACCCCGTGGTCAGCATGGACCTGACCGCGACGATTCTGGGGGCAGCCGGCATATCGCTGGCGAAAGAAGAAACGCTTGATGGCCAGTCAATCATACCGCTCTTGAAAGGTGAGCCGTTTCAGCGCGATGCACTCTATTTTCACTATCCGCACTTCGCCTTTCACATCGACAATCGCCCCGGCTCCGCGATGCGAAGCGGCCAATACAAACTCATCATGAATTATGATGATGGCTCGCTGGAGCTTTACAATGTTGAAAAAGACCTGGGCGAAAAGAAAAATCTGGCGGCGGAACAGCCCGACATCGCAAGCTCCATGCACAGCAAACTCAAAGCATGGCTGACGGCAACCAAGGCGGGCATTCCGCAGCCGCGGTGAAAATGATGTCAGTTCACCTGGCAAGGAAAAAAGACAGACGACGCTCTTCAATGTAACTTGCGGAGACAACAATTAGCAAACCTGGTCGCCGAAATAGCGTGTAACTTGGATGAATCAACCTAACTTCCTTATGATTGGAGTGCCTGCAGCAATGGTTCGTCGTAGCTGGGCCGAACCCGTGTGAACCACGAAAATACCCGAAAATAAAATAATTCGTGTCGCCGCACGGGATTCGAGCAAGATCGGCTAAGTCCATGTATATGGCAGGTTTCCAGCTTGTCCTACGCCAACAAATTGCCGGTAAAAAAGCTGGGGCTGCGAACCCCACCAGCCTCCACTGGAACACCAATGACACCACCGAAACCTTCAACTGCAAATGATTTCGACCGAAGATCCTTCCTGCTGGGCGCAGGATCCCTTGCCCTTTACCCAGCGCTAATGGAAGCGCCGGCGCGGGCAGCAGAAAAGCCAGCGACCCAATCGCAGCCATCGCAGCCCATCGTCGTCGAGAATATGCTTGGAGAATACGGGCCGTGGGCGAAGAAGATGCTTGGGGATGGGCCTGCGAAGCTTTCGTTCCTTCGGGATGAGTTCAGTCGCGCCGGGATTGTCGCATGGCGAGAGAAGGCGCGAGCGCGACTCCTGGAATGCCTTGCGATGCCCGACTCGGGCGGAATCCCCAGGGTGCAGGTCGAGAACCAGGTGGAGTTCGAGGGCGTGAGCATCGAGCAATTGGAGTGGCAGTTGCCCTACGGCCCGCCGACGAAGGCGATGTTCCTCAAGCCCGCCAATGCGAAGGGCAGACTGCCGGCGATCCTCGCGCTGCACGACCACTCGGGGAAAAAGTATTTTGGACACCGTAAGATCAGCCGTTCGAGCAGCGATGTCGATCCCCTCATCAAGCAACATGTGGACGATAATTACGGCGGCGTCTGGTGGGCCAATGAGATGGCTCGTCGCGGCTACGCGGTGCTTGCGCCCGATGTGTTTCTCTTTGGCAGCCGGAGGATCCGTTTGCCACAGGTGCCTCGAATCTTGAGTGGGCTGCTCGTGGAAGGAAACCCCGACAACGCCCTGGACATCGTCGCTTACAACCGCTGGGCGAGGCAACACGAGCACGAGGTCGCGAAAAGCCTGTTGTGCGCGGGAACCACAATGCCGGGCGTCGTGGTTGGCGAAGATCAGCGAGCGCTCGACTATCTGTGCTCGCGGGAGGATGTCGATGCCGGTCGCGTGGGTTGTTGCGGGCTGTCCAGCGGCGGCTTGCGCACGCTCTTTCTCGCTGGGTTAGACGACCGCATCGCTGCCGCGTGCTGCGTCGGGATGATGACCACGTGGCGGGACTTTTGTCTCAACAAGAGCTACACGCACACCTGGATGATCTATCCGCCGGGCTTTGCCCGTGACTTGGACTATCCGGAGATCCTCGGCATGCGGGTGCCCTTGCCGACCTTGGTGCAAAACGCCGAACAGGATCAGCTCTTCACGCTGCCGGAGATGCAGCGCGCGGATCGCATGCTCTCGGATATCTATAAAAAGGCGGGCGCAGAGTCACAATACCAATCCGCATTCTACCCCGGGACGCATCGGTTTGATCTGAAGATGCAAGCGGATGCCTTTGCATGGTTTGATTCCAAGCTGGCGAAGAAGTAGGAGACTGAAGATGAAGATACACATTGCGCAACTCGTAGTCGAAACGGAATTGTCCGTGAATTTCGCCAAGATCAAGCGTGTCCTGGCTGGCGTCCAGTCGGGCGAATGGGTGGTGTTTCCGGAAGCAAGCTTGAGCGGATACTTCCCCGATGCTCCCAATTACACCAGCCGGCTGAACGCCGCAGAAATCGAGCAGGCAATCGTTGAGATTCATGATTTCGTTCGCGCTCGTGGTTGTTTTTGTGTCCTGGGCACTGCCCGGCACTCCAAGGGAAAATGGGAGAATGCGGCGGTCGTGTTGAGTCCGACTGGGCCCGCGGAAACCTATGCGAAGATCCAGCTCTCGGCCCTCGACGCGCGGCACTTTCGGCCGGGTCCCTTCGTGCCCGTTTTTCACATCGACGGTGTCCGCGTCGGGATCCAACTCTGCCGGGAACTGCTGTTTCCCAACCAATGGGCACAGCTTAGGCAAGCTGGCGTGAAGATGGTGATCCATCTGAACAATGCCATCAAGCCGCACGACGCGATCTGGGAGCACGTGGTGATTACGCGGGCCTTGGAGCACGCCATGTACGTTTGCAGCATCAACAATGCCGCACCTCCGCAGGAACTTACGAGTTACCTGGTGGCCCCGAATGGCAAGCTGCTGCTCAAGGCCGCACGGCAGACTGAGGAAGTACTGACGACGAACATCGATCTTACCGCCGTGGTCCAAAACGTCGGCGAACGGAGTGACTTTTAAGATGGAGAGCATCATGAACAACACCAAAGAAGCCCATCCTCGCTCATCGCGCTGGTTCGTCCTGCCTGCGCTCGCCCAGAGTCTGCTGCTGCTACTGCACCACAACACCTGGGCAGCCGACGCTGACCCTGCCGCCGTCCGCTTTCGGGGCACCGGCAAGGCCGACCCGATCCGGATCGCTGACATCAAGAAGGCCGCGGGTCCGGCCGGGCAGAGCGCCATCACGTTTGATATGGCGTGGGATCATTCCTGGCGCGCGGCTTGGGAGGTGCCCGAGCAGGCGCATGGAGGCAAGGGAACGCTTAAACTCGAGAGTTGGGATGCCGCGTGGGTCTTCGTCAAGTTCCGCAAGGCCGGCACCAAATTCTGGTCGCATGCGACGCTCTCGGCGCAGGCTGCGGATCATGTCGCACCCGCAGCGGCGAAGCTCGACGTCGGGTCGACGGACGATGGCGCCAAGGGTGCCGGCGTTTTCGTCTATCGCGCGACCGCCGGCAGCGGCGCGAACGACTGGAAGGGATTGAAACTCCGTTGGTTGAGCGAGGCGGACGGCGTGACAGACCTCGGGGCGACGGAGGTGAAGGTCTTTGCCATTCAGATGGTCTGCGTGCCCGAGTGCGCCTTCTGGCTTGGTGATGGCTCGACCGCCAAGGTCGCCGCCCAGTTCTCGGTCGGCGACACCGCCGCGTCCTTCCGTGTCGAGAGTGAAGACGAGATCACGCTCGGCGGCGAGAGCCCCAAGCATCTTGGCAGTCGTGATGGAATCGGTGTGGAAATGAGGGGCGACGACTTCTCGAGCGGCGTGCAGAAGACGCTGCCGGCCCGTTTCCCAAAGGGATATGCCGCGTTCTACTGCATGCGGCACGAACTGACCGAGGGGCAGTTCGTGGACTACCTCAATACGCTCCCATCCACCGACCGGCTTCCTCCACCCATATTCAAAGGCAATAGTGCGGGGCCGGGCTGGATCCTTCCGTTTCAGGAAAAGGACATCACCTACAACGGAATCAGCGTCGTAACGCCCGGGACGCCAGACGCCCCAGCGGCTTACGCGACCGCGACTCCCTTCAAGCCGTGTACAGGGCTCGTGAGTTATGAGCATACGCGCTACGCGACCTGGGCCGGCTTGCGGCCGATGACGGAACTCGAATACGAAAAGTCTTGCCGGGGACCGTTGCGGCCGGTGGCGGACGAGTTTGCCTGGGGGACGCCGGCGATTGTTGGTTCGAACATCAGCAAGAAAGATGCTGCTCCGCAGGATGGTTACGTCGTCACCGATGCGGGCAAGCCCAACGAGCGCGTTTCCTGGAAGGGAGTGAACGGCCCCGATGCGACCCGCGGCAACGCCGTTTGGGGCGGCGCGGTCCGTAAGGAAGCCAAGGGGGGAGTTCCCGCCGATGCTCTGAGACAGAACTTGCGCGGTGGAATCTTCGCCACGCCCCAGAGCGATCGCGTCGCCGCGGGCGCATCCTATTGGGGCATCATGGATCTGAGCGGCAACCTTGAGGATCGCGTCGTGACGGTCGGCAGCATCCCCGGCCGTCGGTTCGCGGGCACGCACGGCGCCTGGCCGGTCCCCTTCGCGACCATCGGCGAAGGAGCCGAGCTGCGGACGCCAGAAGATTGGGGTTGGGGATTCGGCAGACGCGGCGGAACTCTGAGCGAAGTTGATTCGGCGGAACTGCGAACCTCCGATCGCCAGTCCATGAATGCAACATCCCATCTTCTGCCGGCGCGCAATCGGCATTCCAACCAGAGGGTCGGATTCCGAGGCGTCCGAACCGCGAAAATCGTGCCCTACGAGTTGAAGCCGCAAGGAAGAGTCGTCGCGACGCCGATCTCGGAAAAAGGCGGAAGGGTTCTGCGGAACTCGCCCAACGGTTGGAATAATCAATGCGCCGTTGTGCTCGGGAACGTCACGGTAGCCGCGCGGGATGCGAAAACCGCAACGATCGCGTTCGATGTCTCTTGGAAAGACTCCTGGCGCACCAGCGACAACCACGATGCCGCCTGGGTCTTCTTCAAGGCCAAGACCGGCGACCCGGCCGCATGGCAGCACGTAAAACTCGTTGCCGACCGGGTCGTGAACCCAACTGGATACGGCCAGGCCGATGGTGGCACAAAGGTCGATCTCATCGTGCCCGATGGTCCTGACGGCTTCACCGGCGTATTTGTCCGCCGCGCCGCTCCCGGCGAAGGAACGCTGGAAGCCCGTCGCGTCACCGTGCTTTGCGACGCCGACACCGTCAAGGGCATGGCGGCCGACAGTAAAGACCTCATCCGCGCGATCGGCATCCAGATGGTTTACGTTCCCGAGGGGGCGTTTTCGCTCGGCACCGGCGGCACCGAAGTTGGAAGCTTCCATCAATTCACGGATGGCGTGGACAGGAGCAAGCCCTACCGCGTCACGGGTTCCGGCCCGATCCCCACCGGAAAGAAGCAGGGGCAACTCTGGGCCGGGAACCACGGCGGCCCTTTGGTCGATGGCGGTCAGATTCCGGCCTCGTATCCCAACGGCTATGCGCACTTTTATTGCATGAAGTATCTGATCAGCCCGGCTCAGTATGCCGACTTTCTGAATACGATCGACCCGAAACAAGCCGACGAGCGGTATGCCGGTCACGAGCGGTGCGCCTTCAATACCGTTGTTTACTCCGGCACGAACGGTCGCGTCTTGAAGGATCCCAAGGGCGGGTACAGCAGTGCTCCCGGAGGAGCCCGCGGCGGGGCCGGCTGCTTCGGCCTCTCGTGGGCCGACGGAGCCACGTTCGCCGCTTGGGCAGGGTTGCGTCCGATGACGGAACTGGAACTCGAGAAGGCGGTCCGCGGCCCACGCGATCCGTTCCCCGGCGAAGTCGGCTGTTCCTATTGGGGCGTTGCTGAGTTTAACAACGTGGATTGGAACGCCTTCAAGGGGGCTCCTCAGTGCGAGCGGCCGGTCACGGCGAGCGCGCCCGGCCTGCGTTTCAAGGGCACCCACGGCGCCGGCACGATATCGCTGCCGGCGGACTGGCCGCAGGCCGATGCCGTGGGCTCCGGCGTGAGAGCCACCCACTACACGTCTTACAACCTCGAACGTCTGCGCGGAGCGGTGGAGCAGCCCGGATTTTTCCAGCCCAAGAGCATCACCAGTTTCGAGTTGCCTCGCGCCCGGCTGTCCGACCGGCTCTTCGCCGGAGTCGCCGATCCCGAACGGCTCTGGTCGCACAAGTGGCGCGGCGTGCGCACCGCGCCAAAAGGAGTGGGCCCATGATAGCGCCTATCGTCGTGCCTTCATTCCGCTTTCGCCGCTTGCGCCTGAGCCTACACTCGCAGGGACATTTCCGCGTGCCTTCGTGTCTTCGTTTCTGGTGGTCCGTTCTAACTCTCTGCACGGTTGTGGCATTTTCCGGCGTGCAACGCGCCGGAGCCGAAGACGTTGTTGCCTCCGCCGGACCGGACGTACAGAAGTACAACGTCGTCTGGGATAGTCCCAGCGAGAGCTCCTTCGGGTCGATGCCCTTGGGTAACGGCGACATCGGACTCAACGTCTGGGTCGAAAACAACGGCCATCTGCTCTTCTACATCGCCAAGGTGGATGCCTTGGACTCCAGGCAGATTGGTCCGAAACTGGGCCGTATTCGCCTGAGAATGGAGCCCCCGCTCCCGGTTGACAAAAACTTCCGACAGACGTTGAGCCTGCTTGACGCCTCCGTGCTTGTGGAAGCGGGAGACGTGCGATTGCGCGTGTGGGTTGACGCCAATCAGCCTGTCGTCCAGATCGAGGCGAAGAGCCAGACCCCGCGCTCCGCCATCATTACGATGGAGTCCCTTCGCCCTCTGCAGACAGCGACGGCACCCTTGCCCGAAAAGGGAACCGTAGGCGTGCTGTTCAACGACAGGGAAGATCGTCTGGCCTGGTGTTACCGCAACTTGTCATCCGATTGGTGGGCTGAGAACTTCCGAATTCAAAATAGCCCGGAGATGGTGGCCAGGACCAAGGATCCGCTGCTGCACCGCACGTCGGGCTGCTTCGTCCAAGGCAAAGGCTTCGTCCGGGAAGTCTCCAAATTCGGAGAACTACAGAGGACACTCCGGTTGCGTGAGAAAGCCACCGAGTTCGACTGCGCGGTGAAAGTCATCTCGACGCAACCTGCTGATCTCAAGGAATGGCTGCGCGAGGCGGCCAAGCCGTCTCCTTCGGATTGGAACGCTCACTGCGCTTACTGGAAGTCATTCTGGAGCCGAAGCTATGTCCACATTACTTCGGCCCGCAAGGGAACCTTCAATCTCGATCAGTGCCGCTTCACGCAATTTCCCCAGGGATCGAAAGCATACGAGGGGCACAAGGAAATCGACGTGGAAAAAAACGTGTTCCAGATCAGCCAGCGCTACGCCTTGGAGCGCTTCCTCGAAGCGTCTGCCAGTCGCGGCCCGGTCCCTCCCAACGCGAACGGGTCGCTCTTTACCATGGACATGCCGGCAGGAGTGATGGGGGGCTATAATGAAATCAGCGAGAGCCCCATTTCGCCCGACTATCGCTACTGGCAGGAATGCTGCTGGTTCATGTGGCAAAACCTTCGCTTTCCCTATTGGGCGATGGCGACCCGCGGCGACTACGACACGCTGCGGCCCGGGATGCACTTCGTCCGCGACAGTCTCGATATTTGCAAGGACCGCTGCAAAAAACTCTTTGGTCACGACGGAGCGTTCATCTTTGAAGCCAGCGCGTGGCTGAACATCGGGAGATTCAATCCGCCTGGCAGCAAGCACCTGCGGCATCACTTTCTCGCGACCGTGGAAACGCCCGCGATCATGTGCGAATACTATGAGCACACGCGCGACCGCGCGTTTTTGGAAAACGTCTTATTGCCCTGCGCCGACGAATTCCTGAAGTTCTACGAACTCCACTATCCGAAGCGCGACGCCAACGGCATCCTGCGGATGGAGGACGTCGGCGCCGTGGAAACCTTTGCTGGCGTGACGAATCCAGCCACCGAAATCGGCGGCATCAAATACGTCCTCGCGAAGCTGCTGTCTTTCGACATCGACGACGCCCGGCGGCAACGCTGGACCGCGATGTTGAAAATGATGCCCGGCGTCCCGCTCCGCAAGGTCCGCGGCGTGGACCTCCTGGCTGTCGGCGAAAAATACTCGCCCGGAGGTATGGACGGTGCCGGCGACTCCGGCGAACACCCCGAACTCTACGGCGTCTATCCTTTCCGGCAGGTATGGCTCGGCCAGCCCCAATTGCTCGCCGCCGCCCGGCAGTCGTTTCATCTGCGCATCGTCAGCCTCGACGGCAGCAGAGACACGCGCAGCATGGAAACCGGCGGCTGGCAGATGTCGCCGGTGCAGGCGGCTTACCTGGGGCTCCCCCGCGAAGCCGCTCGGCTCACGAGCATCAATTTCCACGATCAGTTCATCAATTTCCGCGACAATTTTGACCCCAATGCCCCTTATCCGAATCGGCCTCGGGCGAGGTTCCCCGCGTTTTGGGAGACGAAGACGGACGGCACGCCGGACTGTGACCACGGGGCCGCATCGGCCAACGCCCTCCAGAGCATGTTGCTGCAAAGCGACGGACGAAGGATCTTCTTGTTGCCCGCATGGCCCCAAGATTGGAACGTTGCTTTCAAACTTTGCGCCGCTGACAATACGACCGTGGAGTGCGTGTATCGCGACGGGAAAGTTCAATCGCTCAAAGTCACCCCGGAGTCTCGCCGCGGCGATATTGTCGATATGACGACGCCAGCTCAGCGAATCCGCACACTGGTGGAGGTCGCGCTGGCCGATCGTAACTATCTGTTTGGGCTGCCGCCAATGCTTGATGCCCAGCCAATCCCCGGCAAGGCCACGAGCGCTTGGATCGAAAAATATGGCCATACCATTCAGGGTTCCAAGGCAGGCCCTTGGCTCAACAGCCTCTTCTCGGGAAAGGTCGTGCATGTTCACGTTCTCGATTGGCCCAAGGAAGGCGTCAGGCTGTCGGCAATTCCACGCAAGCTGGTTTCCGCCAAGTCCGTGACCGGAAACATTGAGGTCAAACCGGTGGAGGGCGGATGGCTGTTGAAGGGAACTCCGGATCCCCTGGACACAATCGTCAGGCTCGAGTTCGACGCTTCCGTGGAGGAGATCGCCACGGCGCTTCCGCGGGCCGGGTCGCTGACTTCGAACCGGCCGCTCTCCCCAAAAACTGACGCAGATGGCCGTCTCATTGCCGAATTCGATTTCGGCGGCGAAAAATCGATCCAGCGATTCGAAATCACGATCGACAATCCCGGCTACCTTCGCGGCCAAAGCAAGCCCTACGAGTTCCAGATCAAGCAAGCGGACGGCAACTGGAATACGGTTTACAAGGGCGAAGTATTCGGCAGCATCTGCGCCAGAAAGATCGATCCCGTGACCACCACGGCAATCCGACTCCTCGTGCAGGCCAATGGCATCCAGCAGTTCGACGTTTTCGAAAAGTAGCTGGCCAAATGAGCCGGAAATGCAACGGCCTTCATGGCCGCGAACTTCTTCGGAATTGGAGCACAAATAATGAATCGACTTTGGATGTTGCTGGCCCCATCGCTCTGGGCGTCCCTGGCCCAGGCGGACGGATTGTCCCTCCGTAATGTGTCGCAGGTTCAGCGGGATGCGAAGACCGCCACCGTGAGCTTCGATGTAGCATGGGAACACTCCTGGCGACGCGGCAGTTTCCACGACGCGGCATGGGTCTTCTTCAAGACCCGAGCGGACAGCAAATCTCCCTGGCAGCCGGCGCGGCTCGCGGCGGACAAGGTCGTGAATCCGACGGGCTACGGCCAGGCAGCGGGCGGTTCGCGCTTGGAGTTCATCGTCCCCGACGGCGACGACGGCTTTTTGGGCGTTTTCTTGCGACGCGTGGAAGAAGGCAGCGGACCGGTCGCGGCTCAGCGAGTCACAGTAGTATTGGACATCACCGGGACTCCAAAGGCTCAAATCCAGCCGTTCGGCCTGGAGATGGTCTATGTGCCGGAAGGGCCCTTTCAACTGGGGGTGGCGAGCGGCCAGGAATTGAACCGATTCTACGCCTACAGCGATGGTAGATCGGCGACTCCGCCCTACATCGTCAGCGGACCTGGTCCGATTGCCACCGGTCGCCAGCCAGGCCGGCTCTGGGCCACGGGGATTGTTCCCGAGGACGGTGGGGAAATTCCCGGCTCGTATCCCAACGGCTACCGGGCGTTTTATGCCCTGAAGTTCGTGATCACGCAGGGTCAGTATGCCGACTTTCTGAACGCTCTGCCCGAGGCGGAGGCTGCCCGGCGATATTTTCCTGAAGGCCACGGCAAATGGATCGGCCGATCCGGCGAGCCCCCGAACCGAGTCTATCAGCCGCTCGGCAAGTTCCCGAACATGTGGTTTCGCCCCGCTGCGCCGGATCGAGATCACCGCTGCCCGTGGCTCTCCTCGGCAGACTGCGCGGCGTTCGCGGCCTGGGCCGGGTTGCGACCGATGACGGAACTTGAATACGAGAAGATGTGCCGCGGGCCCGCACTTCCCGTCCTCTCCGACCAGTCAGGTTCGTTCTGGGGCGTTGAGGATCTCAACATGGGGCAGATGTTCGAACGGCCGATTTCGGTCGGCAACGCGGCCGGTCGGTCGTTCAAGGGTAGTCATGGTCGAGGCACCACGGAATTGCCTGCCGATTGGCCGAAGGATTCGAGCGCGTCGATTCTTCGCGGCGACGTGCTCCACAATCGCGAATACACCGGCGGAGGCCACCAACGGATTTCCGGACGGCTCAATGCGGTCGACGCGCACGCCGATCGCAAGCCACACCCCTTCGCCGCCTGGCGAGGTGTGCGAACCGCACCCGCCGGTGATGCGGCCATGCGTCCGGTGATCGGTCGCTTCGATTCGAATCAACCCTGGAAGTTGCCTCGTCGCGCGACGCCGGTCGTGGTCGACGGCCGGCTCGACGAATGGACGGAGCCGACGTTCGTGTTGAACGAGGTTCGAGATGTGTTCCCCATGACTCATACGCCGGTCAGTCGCCGATTCCCGACACCACGACTGCCCGATTGCTGGGGCGGACCAGCCGATCTGGGCGCAAGGATATTCATTGCCCAAGACGGCAATAATCTGTGTGTCGCGGTGGAAGTGACCGATGACCGGCACTTCAACAACCGCAGCGGAGTGGACATCGCCGAGGGCGATTCCCTGCAGATTGGAATCTCGACCCGGGACGGCCATCGCAGTTTCGGCCTGGCGCGGACCGCGGCCGGCGTTGTTTTTCATCAGTGGCAGCCCTCGGATGAAGCGTTGTTAAAAGCGGTGGATTGCGCCGTGGCGCGGGACGACGCAAAAGCCGTCACGCGCTACGAGCTGCGGCTGCCGTTGGCTGTCCTTCAGCTCGTTCCGGGTGCCGAATTTGGCTTCAACGTCGTGGTGAACGATGACGACGACCCCGACGACGGCAAAGCCGCTCCGGAATGGATTCAAATTGCGCCGGGAACAGCCCGAGGGTCGGCAGGTGGCAGCGGCGCCAAGTATCTCAAGTTTGTGATGCTCCAATAATGAGGATCGGGCACCGGCCTATTTACGGATCAAATGCCATGAACAACACAAAGCAGAATCACCCGCTTCATTTCACAATTTGGACTGCGGCCTTGTGCCTGATGACGGCGGCGGTTCCACGCACCTTCTCCGCCGCCCCCGACCGCGTGACCAACGTGCGCATCACGCCCCGGACTGCGGGAACGGCGACATTGACCTTCGACATTGCCTGGAAGGAATCCTGGCGGCACGAGGGCAATCACGATGCCCTCTGGGTGTTCTTCAAGGTTCGTCCCGAGGGTGCGGAGGAGTGGCTGCATCTTCGGCTGGCCGCCGACAAGCCGCTGAATCCGAAAGGCTACGGCCAGGGCGGAGGCACGCGGGTTGATTTGATCGTCCCCGATGGTGACGACGGCTATCAGGGCCTGCTCATTCGCAGGGCGGAATTCGGGCTCGGCGAAGTTGCGGCAAAGGACGTGACAGTCATCTGGAACGTTTCTGCCACCAAGGGTGTCCCTCAAAATCTCGCAGTGCAGATCCGGCCCTTCGCGATCGACATGATATTCGTGCCCGAAGGAGCCTTCGAACTTGGCTCAGGAGGGAACGAGCCCGGTCATTTCTACGAGCACACCGATGGCTCGCAGCACACTAAACCCTTCCGGGTGAAAAGCGCGGACCCGATTCCCACCGGACAGCAAGCCGGAAAACTCTGGGCGCGGCGCATGAACGAGCCGGAGAACAATGGAAACCTTCCGGCGGCGTTTCCCAACGGCTACCGGGCGTTCTATTGCATGAAGGGTCATGCCATGAGCGAATGGGAGTCGTTCGTGAAAGCGCTGCCCCCGACGGACGCGAAGATCTTCGAGGCGGTCGTCAACAAGCATGGCGGGCTCTCGTGGGAAGATGGCATTACATTCGCCGCATGGGCCGGCCTGCGACCGGTCACCGAATTGGAGTTTGAAAAGATCACGCGGGGTCCGATGACGTCCGGCTGGGAATTCGGCGACAGCCTCAATCATCCTTCATTTTGGGGTGTGCGCTCGATCAATGGTTGGCGGAGCCCGCGCGATCAGGTGGTTACGGTGGCGAACCCTGCGGGCAGAGCGTTCCGCGGCACTCACGGCATGGGCACGCTGGTGCCGCCGGCCGACTGGCCCGGGGCGAGCGGCGACGGCGCCGGCATTCGCGGCGGGCATGGCGCCGCGAGCAATCCGGGATACCGTCTCGATGCCGGGTCCGTCGAAACCGGACGCGAGCCGGGGATCGGCTGGCGCGGTGCGCGGACTGCGCCCAAGGGAGTGGGGCTCTGAACACGAACGAGGATTCTGCATCACGGGAAAGACTCGCCTCCATGAACAAGCAAACCGACAACAGCACACGGCATCCGGGCGTCTCCGGGCCACTCGCAATGATCTCCGGCCTTTTGCTGGCGGTCGCATCGCACGCACTGGCGGACGAACACGCCGCCGCACGGTTCCGTGGAACGGGAAAATCCGACCCCATCCGCATCGAAAACGTGCGGCGCTCCGACGGACCGTCGGCTGGGCAGAGCACAATCACTTTCAATGTTGCGTGGGACCATTCCTGGCGGGCGGCCTGGGAGGTGAGCGCGGAACAGACCGGCGGCAAAGCCCCGCTGAAACTTGAGAGCTGGGACGCCGCCTGGGTATTCCTCAAGTTCCGCAAGCGCGGCGATGACTCATGGTCCCACGCGATGCTTTCGACGGCTCTGACCGATCACCACGCTCCCGCCGGAGCGGCGCTGCAGGTCGGCAAGACGGACGACGGCGGGCGAGGCGTCGGAGTTTTCATCCATCGCGCGAAGGCTGGCCATGGCGCGAACAATTTTCAGGGCGTCAGCGTCCGCTGGCTGCACGGCACGGCGGACCCTGCCGCGGTCGAACTGAAGGTATTCGCCCTGCAGATGGTTTACGTGCCAGAGTGCGCGTTCTGGGCCGGCGATGGCTCCACGGAACCTGTGAGGGGCCAGTTTTCCGCCGGCTCCACCGCACGCCCCTTTCACATCGGGAGCGAGCGTGCGCTCACACTGGGCGGCGACGAGGGCGAGGCGCTCAACAACCGGGATACGGCCGGGATGTTCCTGTCCAATCAGGATGATTTCACGCGTGATGTGCCTGCCAGACTGACCGCGGAATTCCCGAAGGGTTATCAGTCGTTTTACTGCATGAGGCACGAGGTCACTCAGCAGCAGTATGTGGAATTCCTCAACACGCTCTCCTACGCCGAGCAACTTCGCCGCACGGAGAAACAAGGAAAGGACAAGGCCGCTCTCCAAGGGCCCGAGGCACCGGCTGGCACCCTGGTCATGAAGCCGGTGGGAGTCGACGGCTTCCAAAGCGGCCAGTATCGAAGCGGGATCAAGATTGCCGTTTCCGGCGTGGCCGTGGTGTCCGAACCGCTCGTTATCCGCCGGCCGAATTTCGTCGCCTCCGGCACCATCGTTCGGCCAGGCAAGCCGGCCGAATACGAAACCGATGCTCCCCACGTGGCCTGCAACTTCCTGAAGAACGACGACGGCACGGCCTTCGCCGCCTGGGCCGGGTTGCGACCGATGACCGAACTGGAGTTCGAAAAGTCCTCCCGCGGACCGCTGAAGCCCGTGCCGAACGAATACGCCTGGGGCACGGACCGGATCGCCGGCATGAATGCCACGGACTCCAAGGGCGGCCGCTACGTCTTGCAGAATGCCGGGAATGCGGACGAGACCGTGGTGTGGCAGGGCCCGCCTGGGCCGGATGCCACGCACGGCAACGCGCCCTCCATGGGGACCAACGATCAGCTCCGCGGCCCGCTGCGGGTCGGGGTCTTTGCCACGCCCGCCAGCGACCGCGTCAGCGCCGGTGCATCCTACTGGGGAATCCTGGATCTCACGGGGAACGTGATGGAGCGACCCGTCTCCGTGGGGTCCGCGACGGGGCGTGCCTTTCGGGGCATTCATGGCGAAGGCGGCGAATCCCCCTGGGCCGACCTTTTCCTGGGAATACGAGGCGGCGGGCTCGGAGAAGGCGGCCATTACAAGGGCTGGGGTGGGAACGACCTGTTCCGCATCTCGAACCGATACGTGGCCAGCCTTCCCGGGCTTTACGGGGGCGTCCGGCATTACATCATGGGCTTCCGCTGCGTGCGCACGGCGCAGTGAATGGCCATGAAGCGCTCCGTCCTTCGTATTGACCCACTCGGCAGCAGCGCAGGCCTAGCGAGGCACAAGGAAGTTCGATTTCCGAAGCCGAACGACTTCAGCCCCATCGAGTCGGGCGACGTCGATGTTTACGCACACGGCGTGCATTGGTGGATGGAAGTGCCGTGGTTGCACGGCGTCACCGCGGGGAAGCTCGTCGAAACGGGGCTGAAAGCGAACGATGGCTTTCTCAACCTGTCCAAAATCCAGACCATCTCCGATGAAGTGGCGAAGGTCATGGCGGATTACCAAGGCAGTCGTCCGATTCGGCTCACCGGATTGACGGAGCTTTCCGAGGCGAATGCGGCTCGTCTCCGCTCGAATGAAAAAATCGTCCTCCCGTCCAAATTTCAAAAGCCTGAACAACAGTGATCGCTCGGGTATTTCGTTCCCAACGACGCAACCCGCCCATGAGACTTAACATCTGCACGATTCTTGCCGTGGCACTGTGGACTGTGCCACAGGCCGTCGCCGCGGCTACCCCCGCGCTGGAGACCGCCTCCCTCAGGACGATTACGGTCGAAGACGCGAAGAAGTTCTCGCAGGACACGAGCGGCGCGCTGCCACTCGACGCCCTGAGCACGCTTTCGCTTGAGGCTGCCAGGGAGCTGGCGAAATACGACGGCTGGCTGTCGCTCAACGGGCTGAAGGAGATTTCGGACGGAGCCGCCGTGGCGCTCGGGCAACACAAGGGGGCGTTGCACCTGAATGGGTTGACGAAGGTTTCGGACGGTGCGGCCAATGCCCTTGCGGGCAATCGCGGCGAGTTGTCGCTCAACGGATTGACGGCGATCTCGGATGAATCGGCGCGGGCGCTGGCCAAACACACCGGCGGACGATTGATGCTCAAGGGACTGACCACGCTGTCCAGCGAGGCTGGCAAGGCGCTCGCGGGACGCAAAGGGGGTGGTCCGACCTATCAGACCGTCCTCGATGGCCTGACCTCGCTGACGCCCGAGGCGGCTGCGGCACTGGCGGGAACCCATCCTCACAACTGGCGCGGCGAGCTGCCCGCGTTCAAGACCATTCCGGTCGAGGTGGCCCAGGCGTTGGCAAAACGGCAAGGAGGGCTGTCGATGCCGGGGCTGACCTCGCTCTCGGACGACGCGGCCAAAGCGATCGGGGGAAAATTGGAAGGCAACCTGTCGCGTTTGACTTCGCTCACGGTCGAGGCGGCGAAAGCGATCTCCGGCCCCGTCCCGGGGCAACAACGTCGTTCGCTCAATCTTGACGGCCTCACGTCGCTCCCCGACGAAATTGCCCTGGCCATCGGTGGCAAGGACAGCCGCGGCAAGCTGTCCCTCAATGGGCTGAAGTCGCTCACGCCCGTGGCCGCGAAGGCTATCTGCCAGCGCGAGGGGGACCTCTCTCTGAACGGGCTGACAACGATCCCCGTGGACGTGCTCAAGGCGCTCGCCGAACACAAATCGCCGGGGCACGCCAGGCCGGCTGTTTATTTGGGCGGACTGACTTCGCTTTCCGATGAAGCGGCCGCGATCCTCGCGGCGTGGCCCAAGTGGAGCGGCAATCTGCCCGCGTTGCCAGCGGTCTCGGAGAGCGCCGCCGCGGCACTCGCCGCGTCGCGGAGATGGGATGGAAATCTCCCGGCGGTGAAGACGATTTCGGCCGCAGCGGCTGCGGCGGTCGCTCAGCGCCTGGGCAACCTGTCGCTCGACGGGCTGACGACGCTGACGGACGATGTGGCGGCGGCGCTGGCGAAACATCGCGGCGGCACGCTGTCGCTGGATGGGCTGACGAGCTTGTCGGACCAGGCGGCTGCAGCGCTGGCGCAGCATGGGGGGCGGCTGTCGCTCGGCGGGCTGAAGGCGCTCTCGCCGGGCGCGGCCCAGGCGCTGGCCGGGTATAAGGGGGATTGGCTGACCTTGGACGGAGTGCAAACGCTCGACACTGCGGCCGCGAAGGCGCTCGCGAAATATCGCGGCGCGGTTTCCCTGCGCGGCCTGACGACGCTCGCCGACGATGCGCTCAACGCGCTCAAGGGCAGTCCCGGGATCGTCCATGCGGAAAAATTCCGGACGGCGACCGTCGCCGGGACCGCCGTCGCCGCCGACGCGAAGCTGGTCCCCGCGTTTCTCAACAAGCACTGCTCGGACTGCCACGCCGACGGAGCCAAGGAGGGGGACTTCGACCTCGCCGCGCTCGCGCAGGACAACGTCGCGGGCCGCGTCGCCTATGCGTCCATCCTCGAGCGACTGCGCGCCGGGGACATGCCTCCCGCGAAGAAGCCGAGACCCGACGCCGCCGAGGCCGCCGCAGTGATCAAATCGATCCAGACAAAACTGGACACGCAGACCCCGGGCAAACTCACTTACTTCGCGGTGAAGGAAAGGCCGATCGACGGCAACCGCCTGCCCAATGCCATCCTCTTCGGCGGACCGCGCGGGCCGAGCATTCCGCCGCCGCCACGGCTCTGGCGGCTGTCGCCGTCGGCCTACACCAGATGGGCGGGCGAAATCAACACCTCGGTCAACGGTCTGCAGCAGCCGTTCGGTGTGATTCAAGAAGTGGGCATCCGGGATTTTGCGGCGCTCTACTCGCCCGACGAAGGAGCGACCAGCCTGCTGCTCGCGAACGCCGAACTGATCGTGGCCGCTCAGACGCGCGTGC
>Ga0194128_10005272_pt1 | contig 18258 bp, 36 predicted proteins | sample TA2KigCa65mmetaG_FD_148650 | JGI IMG/M metagenome (GOLD analysis project Ga0194128, IMG submission 148650) | Freshwater microbial communities from Lake Tanganyika, Tanzania - TA2015037 Kigoma Deep Cast 65m | ecosystem: Environmental > Aquatic > Freshwater > Lake | place: Tanzania: Lake... | reverse complement strand
TATGGTTTGTGGGAGAGATTTTTATGGAAATATATGCTATTGCTTTAATGGATTATCCACTTATATTTAATTATAGTTTTAACTTAATAACTACAGCATTTTTATTATATTATAAATTTAAAACCCCTAAATCCATTTGTATGAAGTATCTTTTAAAGATTCTGCTAATTAGTTTATCAGCAATCCCATTCTTTATATGGGAAGGTTTAGTAACTGTATGGACTTTCCGTACAGATAACCTTATCAAACTAAAGAAAGAAGTATCCTATGAAATATGTACTAATTATTGTAAGGCCTTTAACATTCATAAACCCCCCACACAGTAACCTTTAAATCATTTAAAAATGAGCAGTTGTAACAGTGAAACAGGAACTAAGAAGCCTGTTAAAGCAGTATAACGGAATCTTTAAGCCGCACCACTGTTTGTTATGACTGCTCATTTTTATTAACCAAATTATTTAAAAATGAAAAAATTCTTAATCCAACTGGAACACGAATCTGTACCAACAGAAGTAACAATTAATAAACGTTACTATAACAATGGCAGAATAGCCCTTGAAATTCTTAACGCTGATGAAAACAGTGTAGAGTTTAACTTCCCATATGCGGTAGCCACAGTGAATATGCCAGACGTACTCTTAGAAGAAAATGAAGTTCTTATAAAAGATTACACTGAAAATGAGGGTGTCTTAAAATTTCTTGTAGAAAATAATATTGTATATGCAACAGAACGTGGCGTAGAATCTGGGTTTGTATGGCTTCCATTATGTATACTAAGACCAGAAGACCATTGGGGAAATAATACATTAGAACCACCACCTGATAAAATAGATTCAAAAACAGGCAGGTGTATGTGGAATATTAATGACTCCGAGGTTTGGGCCTACACATATAAAGAAGCACTTGAACTAATAACCCTTATTGAATCATAATAAAAAATTTATATGACTGAAAATCAGCGTCAGAAAAACGAAACAGCAGTTAAGTATTTACTCTTAATTATGTTACTATTTGCCCTTATTGCTGGATTAACAAGTTGTGCAACAAATGGATACGGCTGTAAAGGTAAAAGCAAATTAATTACAAGAGTAAAACAATAAACAATTTTTAAAGGTGTTGGACTGGTTCTACTTCATAAAACTGGCAGTTTACGGTAAGCTTTAAACCATATTTTTATTAACCCTTAATTTTAAATCCTATGGGAAAATTTATAAACCACAAATCCCAGGAAAAACAAAAAACCAGGGAGTATATATTAGGTCAAATTCCTAAACTAAAGAAAAGAAAGTTACGACTGCTTACTTTACCAGCCGATAACTTTATCTTTGAACAGATGGTACTTAAACGCTATCCCAATGCAGTAATAGATTGCATGGAGATAGACCATGTATTATACCGTCAAATAAAAGACAGTCTTCCTTGTAAAGTAAATTATGAGTTTGGTGATATCTTTGATAAGTTACAAGACAATCCAAACATGTATGATGTTATATGGTTAGACCTTTGTGGCAACCTATCTACAAACAACTTGTATAACATTATCTCAGTAGTACAAAACTCATTAAAAAAGAAATGTATTTTTGCATTTACTTTATCTTCTAATCGTGAACAAAGAGGTAAGATATTTACCCAACTGTACAATTGTCCAGACATTAATCACTTTAGATTTAAAGTATTTCCAAAGATACTTATCAAAATGGGCCGTATATTTCATCCTTACTTTTCGTTAAAAAAGATACTAAAATATCAGAACGAAGGTAGCAAAGTTCCAATGTCACTGTATTTATTTACCAACAATTAAATTTTAATCAAATGAAATTCACTAATGAAGAAACAAAAAAAGCTTTTGTTGCAGATTACAACTCAAAAAAGTTTAAATCTAAATTATTAATTAAGAAGTATAACTTCTCAAATTCACCTCAACTGTATGGTACAATTACAGCCTTGAGAAAAGAAAAACTTATACCAGCGAGTAAGTTATCATTATCACTTAAAAGATATTATGATAATAAAAACATTCGTAAAGCCAATTCACCTATAGCCGAATATAGGACAGTATATTTCAGAGACTTTTCTGTTCAAATTCACAAGAAAGCAATGGCAAGACTTGTTGTAGATCACAACAATAACTTGCATATCTTGAACAGTTAAATTCCGCGGTGAGGTTAGCATAAAGCTAACTGGGTAAACTCTTATCCAAACCCAGTATTAGGAATAATCAACCATGAGTTGTTGCAGGAGGAAAAAGCTACTGTATAGCCATTTTGCATGATTAACCAAATATTATACAATTATGTAGCAACACCTGTCGTGTGGAGGTAACCAAAGTTTTCTTCACTGCTTTATCAGTGTAAAATGGAAACAAGTAGTATACAATACCGAACCTAATAGCTTAGCTATTATGATGTAGGAAAATCCTCCATTTCTGGTCAGTACGTTAAGCTGACCTTTTTTTTATTCTAATCTATTGAATATGAATAATATTAAACTTAATCATGAAGCAGAAAAGCTAAGCAGTATGTTAAATCTTACTTCAGAAGATGGTTCAAGAATCAGAAACATAATAACTTTTGAAACTATTAAGAGCTCCGTTCTGCTAGAAGAATTATATGAAAATGAAAGTGTTGCACCAAGAAACATTAAAACAAAGTCAGGTTGTATAGAAAGATGCTTAAACTACCTTGATAAAAATGAAGAATTAGCATTATTTTTCATGATATTTTTAAGTCTACATGAAGATATTCATATGGCTCACTATGTTTATAAACATATGGAACAAACTATAGAAAAACATATTTCAAAGCAAAATATTAATGATGATGATAATATAGAAAATGCATTTAAAAAGTTTTTGTTAGAGAAAGTAAAAAATACTATAAAAGAAGAATTTGATATATTCAATGATGTTATTAACTGTATGAAGCAAGCTAACTATAACTATGAACTTTTTGAAGATATCTACTCTGAAAAACATGGTGATCTAACAAATAGTTTATCTAAAGCTGTAGCTACAGCAAAACGTAACTTTGGCATTAGTAATAATGACGAGGATTAGGGTTGGTGAAGTACCGAAGGTCCTCTTCGGAGGACTCTTCTGGTACATTTTTTATTTTTATCACCCAAAAAAATTACTTAATATTGTTTTACAAAATGGCAAACCGAAATAATAGATTAAAAGGCGGATTTGGTCAATGCACCAACACCGTTATGAGAGATCCCAATTTAAAGGTACGAGATAAAGCTATTTATGCATATCTATGTACATTTGCGGACAGCCATTCTAATCAATTAACAGTAAGTGTAATGAAGATGGCATCAGAAATGAACACCACACCAATAACCATAAAAAGATCTTTGAAAGAACTAGAAATCAAACATATCATAAAACGTATTACACGTGGACATGGTCAAAGTAAGATAACTATAGTTCTAAAATAATTGACTGATTCTAATAACGTCATATAAGTCAAATGGCCATTGGCCAGCATTGGCCTATTAGGATAGTTAATAATAAAGAGGTCTGATCTTAGGAGCCAGTAAGTAAGTTTCCTAGTGACCGCGAACAACTATATCTCTCAGTACTGTGAAGTTAAGAGTATACAGTGGATAAAACCGCTACTACATACTCCTTAGTAATACGATGAAGAATCTAAAAACTATGAACCGGGTCAGGAGCAGCGTATATAGTTAAGTACCCTATCCAACGGACTCATGAAAGCTGTCCCTGAGATAGACCTTTTTTTAAAAAAAATAAACACAATTTTATACTCAGAGTATAAGAACAAGATTAAAAACAAACTTTAATATGGAAATTATAGACAAAAAAAGACACATTGAATTTCTACTTGCTGAGATACAAGTATTGAGATCAAGATTTGAACCTACAGACACAGGTCATCTTCGCACTGCAGTGAGTGTATTAGAAGAAAGAGTTAAAGAACTTTTAAATTCATTATAATATGGGACAACAACACGTACCTCTCAGAATTGATGATAAAGGCTGTGTTATAGCCGTAGGATCAATTAACGATGATAACTATGATGAGTGTGTAATATGTGGTAAAAAGACACCTTATACAAGGTCAACACATATTGATCTAAGGTATGGATATGTAGAAGGAGCAGGACAGGGTTGCTATCAACCACAAGTCTGTAAAACAGAACCTATTAATCCACCAAATGATCACTTAAAACATTTTTTAGTATCATTTCATACAGTTAAATCTACACCTAATGATGCCGAACTAGGAGCAAAAGTTAGAGAAACGTATTGGGAAATGATTAACTCAAACAAATAAACTACCCTATATGGAAAACAAAGGCAGACGTCCTGATCAACAAAAGACAAATGAAACACTAGCCTTCATATCAATGTTAGGTCTTGTTATTATAGTAATTATCTTACTGATTATAAGTAGTTTATAAATAAACTTTAAACCTATGATAGAAGAGAATTATCTTAAAATGAAAAACGAGTATATTGACAGTATTAAAAGATGGATTACGGAAGAAGGTGAAGTTTCCCCACATATTACAATATTTGCTTGTCTTAGAGATAATCCTGAAGATATTGCATTAATACATGTACCTGTACAAGGAGAATTTATGTCTACAGAAAAAAGCAAAGAAGAATTCGTAACAAACATAATACCTAAGATTGCTATAGAAGTTAAGAAAAAATTCATACCTAAAGGTGTAGCATGGACTTCTGAAGTATGGATTAGAAACTTTAACAAAGGTGAGAAGGTACCTAATAATTGGAAATCAAAACCAATAGATGAAGAAGCCCTTGTAATCAATATAGAATTTGAAAGCGATAAGGAATTATTAGTGTATAATATCATACGCAATGGAAAACAGGTAAATGAAGAAGGTGAGATAAAAGATCATGTTGAAATCATAAAAAAAGAACTAGGAGATTGGGAAACTATGACTGGTAGATTTACAGATCTTTATAAAAAAATTGTAGCCGACTCCTAAAAAAATATTTTTAACTTTAAACATTAAAGAAATATGTCCAAATTACTAAATAAGATATTTCCTTGTACCCGTGTAAAGACATTGGAGAAAGAAAATGAAGAGCTTTATAAAAAATTGTCACAACGACAGGAAGTCATTAACAAAACTAATGCCTACTGGAAAAAGCGGTTTAATAATCTACTTCGTAAAAACCGTACAGGTAATTTATAGCTCTATTATCCATATTTATCTTTGTGGAATTTGGTAATTAATAATATAGAAGTTAGTTTTATAACAAATCTAACCCTATGTTATACCAGTTACCTAATGGAAAGGTAATTGAGATGAGTATAGAACAGTATATTGAAATATCAGATGAAGATCTTGAGTATCTTATTGCATATAATTACGGAGATCCCTTGGAGGATCCTTGGTTTGGCTCCGTTCTTAACAAAAGAAATACCAATTTTTATTCAGAAGAACCTCCGGATATACTATCTGACTTAACCAATATACCTGATACAGACAAGATTGACTATTTGGATATGGACTATGATCCAGAAGACGAGTAGCCTTAGAACAATTATTTTTATTCAAGCCCTCAAGATTAATAAAGTCTTGAGGGTTTTATTTTTTAATCATTAAACATCTCTAAAACAAATGAGTAAAGTTGTAGTAACAGCTGACAAGAATGGTAATGTTGTTGGCGTATCTGAAAAAAGTCCCGAATACGGTTACGTACGGGTAGAACAAAGTGGATCTTTTATTAATGACCAAGGTTGGTTACGTATCAGCAGACGTTCCGCTCTTATTAAAGGTCTGGTCAAAGATTTAGTAGAAACTGGATTTAATGAAGGTCAAGAACTCAATGGTAAAATTATCGTAATTGAGTCTTTAGTTCCATTTAATCCTGAAAATCCTGATAGGGATCTTAAGATTGCTGGTGAGACAGGTGTAGTATGTCGTATAGATGATCAACCAATTTATCGTCAATCATTTTATACCACAAATGAAAATCTTCAAGATCAATTGATCATGCATACTAATTCAGAAGAGATCCGTGAAGTACAAGCAGCTCAGCGTGCAATATCTAAATTAAGTCCAAAAGGAATGTCAGAAATAATAGCTAACCTTTAATAATAAACTTAAAACATAGATTATCTACAAGAAACCCGGGATTGCTAATATGCTAACTAGCAGAATATAGCCTTCCTGGGTTTTTTCTTGCAGAATTTTCATGATTATTGTATAACTTCACCTCTATAATCATAAAAATATGAACAACAACCCTAACAAAACCATCCACGCAAACTCAAAAGGTATAGTTATATACTATGGAGATAACAATCGACCAAAATACGTAGCCTATAAATCTAAAGAAGTAGCTGATATTCAGCACTTTGGAAAGGTAAAGTATCAACCTATTGAAAAACCTATTTTTAACAAAACTCAAAAAAAGATTTATTCTGAGTTACTTTATGGCTTAAAGGCATATGATCAAATAGAAATCATGGGCTTATCCTATAAAGATATATTGAGAATAAATTCCTTGCATAGACGAACACAGTTTTTCCTGAACCGTTGGAAGCAAGAAATTCAAGACAGCAGAGTAAATGTATTTTTATCTGCACTATTTCCAAAGTCACCTATGGCTAAAACAATATGCTCCATGAAGGCATATAATAAAGCCTACATAGACCATCATACTTTTAAAGAACTAGGTCTTAATCAGGAGACTATAGCATTCAAGCTCGTTGAAATAGGATTCCTACCAAAAAACTTCTTTCAGTTAGCTTAAAATCTATTTAAATTTCTATGGAAAGTATTTTTATTTCTGATGACAGTGTAAAGTTAGTTCTACTTCCTACAAATGATATTGATGACCTATTACTTAACAAACTGACTGGAAACATACCTTTAGAAATAGAGGTTATCCGCCAACCTGTAAGTATACTTGGTAAGTCTGTAAAAAATGCACTAATTATTAGAACAAAACCAACAAGTTATGCAAGTAAAGCTAAAGAAGTGCAGCAAATGCAGCAATCTGAAACCGATTTGGAAGTCACACGGTAAGGAAAAGTACTGTAAGGAATGTTGGTATAGTTTAGAACAACCTAAAAAAATCTCACCTATCTCTAAAAAGATGTATGAGACAGTGGATAAATATTCTAAACTTAGAACAGCATTTCTTGTAGTTCATCCTAACTGTCAAGCAAAACTTATAGGTTGTACAGGTAAAGCAACTGACGTACATCACAAAGTCGGCCGAGGTGAGAATCATCTTAAGATCTCTACTTGGTTAGCAGTATGTAGAACATGTCATATATGGATAACAGAAAACAGTAAAGAAGCTATTGAACTCGGATTTTCTAAAACAAGAATTAATTAAATATGCACACAGAACTAATTGGCTATGTAGCCGTAGACTCAGGTCAGCTATTATTATGCGACCCATGTTATATAGACTCTGAATGGAAAAAAGAAGATTTTAAAGACATCAGAATTTATAAACATAAAACCACAGGAGATACTTTGCAGTATCATAAAGATTTTGCTAATTATGAGCAAATTATTCCTAAATATAATCTCACCATGAACCAACTTAATGCTTCAGGTGAATGGGAACATTTTGATGCACACTATGTCAATAATTCATTTAGTTATAATGCATGTACAAAAGCTGCATTAAGTGATGACGGACATGGTCAACTAAACTTTACGTTAGGTCATGCTGGTGTAGGAGTGGCATTTAGTACACAAATAGGAGATGGGTACTATCCAGTCCAAGCTGTTTATGACAATGATGATAATCTCGTAAAAGTAGAAGTACTATTTGGTTATGATGTTGAAGAAGATTATGATCATTATAAGTAAAAGAAAGATTAACATATTTAAATAAACAAAATGAGTAGTACACTAAGATTCTCAGATGGAGAAGAGTTTGATTTAAGTGGTCCTTTGCGTGTGGAGGAAAGATATGATGGATGGTATGTGCTGGGTAACAACAGAATGATACCAGTTGACAGTGAAGAACATGGATTAGAAATTATTAAAAAACTTTCTACCTAATGAGTAAAAGAGAAGAAATCCAGCAACAGGCTCTAGATACAGCTATAAAATATAAACGCTGTGGCTTAGATATTTCAATGGGTATTGGCAAAACTCTTATCGGACTTAAATACTTAAATCATTTTCAGAAGTTAAACATGAACAAGTTAAACGTGTTAGTAGTAGCACCTAAACTTGGCATATTTGATATCTGGAAAGATGATGCAGTAAAGTTTAAAATACCTAAAGAGATAATGAATAAAATAACATATACTACTTATTTATCTCTAAATAAACACAATCCACACAATTTTAATATAGTTATATTAGACGAGTGTCATAGTCTTTTAGAATCTCACCAAACCTTTCTGTCTAATTACGATGGTAAAATACTAGGTCTTACTGGTACACCACCAAGATATGGCCATTCAGAGAAAGGTAAGATGGTAATAAAATACTGTCCTATAGTATATAAGTATATAACAGACGATGCTATAAGTGATGATATCCTAAATGATTATAAAATAATAGTTCATAAAATGGAACTAGGTACTGATGATATTATACCAGTTAATCTTAAAGGCAATATCTTCTACACATCTGAAAAGAAGAGCTATAATTATTGGTCTAAAAGAATTACAGAGGCCCAAACTAAAAGACAGGAACAAATAGCTTCTGTCATGCGTATGCGTGCAATGATGGACTTTAAAACCAAAGAAAGCTATACTAAATTTTTACTTAATGAAATAGAAGACAAGTGTATAGTATTCTGTAATACTCAAGCTCAAGCAGATAGAATGTGTAAACATTCTGTGCACTCTGAAAATCCAGATGCAGAAGCCAACCTTGACATGTTTAAACAAGATAAGATTAATAAGCTTTCCTGTGTTCTTCAATTAAATGAAGGTGTAAACATACCTAATTTAAGAGCTGGTATTATTATGCATGCTTATGGTAATGAACGTAAAAGTAATCAACGCATCGGTCGTTTACTTAGACTAAATCCTGATGATACAGCTATAGTCCACATACTATGTTATAAAGATACAGTGGATGAACGCTGGCTTGATGAAGCTTTAAAAGACCTTGACCCAAATAAAATTAAATATCATAATATAAACCTATCAACCTATGATGAATCTTCACTTTACAAGTAAGTACATTAAACGTAATGGAAGATTAGAGTTTAATTCCTCAGCGTCTAGTAAACAATTTGAATCATTTGTATCACATATACCTGAAGGACAGATTGTAGAAGTATTCTATGAAGAACACCATGATGATGGAACCTTACCACAATTAGCTAAAATACATGTTCTAATAAAACAATTAGCCGTACATATTGGTGAAACCGCAGAAAACATGAAAATTCTAATAAAGGATAAAGCAGGACTTTGCATAGCAAGAGAAGTATGCGGTAAAGAATACTTCTTACCAAAAAGTTTTGCAGAATGTTCCAAAGATGAATTAAATCTGGCTATTCAAGCTTGTATAGAAATAGGAGAAGAAGTTGGATTTACTGTGTGGTAGGTTCAACAAGTTCTTCTTTCGTACCCAAACCTTTTTCAATAGCCACACGCTCAATATACTGAATCATATATGCTAACCAAGCATAATGCTCTATCCACTCTTCATCAAAATCTTTTTTAATAATCTTATTATAAGCCTCCTTTATTTCCTCTTCAGTTCTATCTGAAATAAGAAACAATAAAAGCTTTTGAAGACTTATTAAGGTATTTCCACCCACTGTAATATCAAAAGTCACATCAGACTTTATGGTTATATAACTGGCCATATAAACATTATTTGTAACAAACTTAGACAAATTTTATGACACAAACCGTAAATCTTGCAGAAATTAAGCATAAACTTATAGAAAATCTTACACCGTCTGGGTGGGTTAACAAGCTCCGTGGCTTTATTTTGTCCAGTGATTTTGATAAAATACTGGACAAACTACTGGCTGAACGTGATGCCGGTAAAAGATTTACTCCCCCTCTAAAGTACACATTTAGAGCGTTTGAGGAGTGTCCAGAGAAAGACCTAAAGATTGTAATGATTGGCCAAGATCCCTATCCTCACTTTGGGGTAGCTGACGGCATAGCATTCTCCTGTGGACTCACTCAGAAGCTTCAGCCAAGTCTGAAGAATATGTTTGAGGCTATAGAGGAAACCGTATTTCAAGGCTATCCTAGTAATCAAGATCCGGATCTGACCCGCTGGGCAAACCAGGGAATATTAATGCTAAATTCAGCATTAACAACCCAGGTTGACAAAGTAGGTACCCATTATGATATCTGGAAGGACTTTATCATGTATGTATTAGATATGCTTAATCTTACCAATTCAGGATTGATTTTCATACTGCTTGGTACAAAAGCCCAGGAACTGGAACCTATGATTGGTCAAAACCACTATATTCTAAAAGCCAGTCATCCTGCATCAGCTGTCTATAGTAAGACAGTATGGGATTGTAACGACATTTTTAACAAAGCTAATGAGATCCTTACTAAAAACAACGGACCTCAGTACAAAATTAAATGGTAATAAATAATTTCTTAAAAAGAGTTCTTATGGGAGTAGACATATCAGGACTTAATCCAATAATTTTAAGTTCAAGACCTAAAAGTATAGATCACAATATCGCCACAGAAGAAGAAAAAAATGAGTACTGGAAAGCATTAGAAAAATGGCAAAAAGAAAATCCAGGAGATTATTTTAGATCTAACTGGTGGGGATGGAGACCTATACACGAACTATGTGATATAGTATCTAGAAAATACAAACTAAAAATTAATACAGCAAAATGGGGAGAAAACTCCGGATACGGATTAAGAAGCCCTAAAAAGTGTGAACAATTGGGTAATGCCTTAGAAGATCACATTAATACCCACTTAACAGAGCATCTTAAAGAAGATGATGATAGTTATTATCTCTGTATAGGATCTTGGATAACAGATGAGGGTAGATTTTTATCTCAAGAAGTAGATCAAAAACTGCAGGAGCAGTATCCTTCAGGTACAGTACTCTTTCAAGGAGTAGTACTAGAAGATGGCACTGTGGCATATCCTAGCTACGGATGCTCACTTAGACATATCAGAAACTGGATAGCCTTCCTTAAAAATTGTGGAGGTTTTGAAATCTATTAATTAATCTTTAATTATAACTACTATGGCAGTAAACAAAGTAGATCTGTATGTATCACAGATCTTAGAAGACCTAGATAATGGTCTTACATGGCTGAAAAGTGATGACATCGGTTACGGTAGCATCCAAGAAAAGTACAACGCTAAGGAAATGCAGATTACAGTTATCCGTAAAGGAAATGCAAAACTAAGAAATGCCGAGACAAACATTACAATATTTAACATTATTGACGACACAAAAAATGAGACCACTAATAAAACCAGAGAATGTGGATCAACCAGCAACAATATTGTGGAACAACGAGAAGTGGATATGGCAGACGTCAATCCACCAGTGGAAGTTAATAAAACCACAGATGAACTCGCAGCCTTCATTAACCTCTAAACCTATGCAGCCACCTAGACCAAGTCCTACACCAAGTGCAACGCTTTATGCTATCGGTCATCAGATGACCGGCAATGATGGTAATCTTTGGGAAATAAAAACAAATTCTAAAGGTATACAACGTTGGGTGAAAACTCAACATATAAATAATTCCAAGAATACAACAAAATTTAATCCAACTTCTAACATCTCAAACAAAGTAACCATGTCTAAATTAAAGACAATTACAAAGAAAACTGCCCAAGAGGTACGTACAATTGAAACTTCTTTAATTAATAAAGAAGAAGTATTTAAAATGATGGCTCTAGCAGAAGCCACCAATTTACCCTGCTTATTAGTAGGTGATCCTGGTGTCGCTAAAACCAAAACTGTTATAGAATATGCAAAAGCATGGCTTAATAAAGACGATAAAATGACTGCTAAGGACTTTGCTCAAAAGATCTATATTTTAGAAACAGATGAAGGAACTAAAGCTTCTGAAATAAAAGGAATGCCAGATTTAGGTATACTCTTTACAGAAAACAAGTATGAAATTAATGCCCCTATTACGGAAGCAGAAGTCATTATTATTAATGAGGTAGATAAAGCTAGCTCGGCTATCCGTAATGCTATGTTAGGTATTATGAATGAGAAATTTTTATTTAATGGTAAGAACAAGATTCCATGTAAATGGAAACTATTCGTTGCAACCTGTAATGAAATCCCTAAAGATGAAAAAAACTCACCTTTCTGGGATCGTTTCATGTTAAAAATGACAGTAAACCGCGTATCTGCAGGTGAGCTAGTTAAGTACTATAACAAAGGTGCTCGTAACTACCGTGAGAAGTTCAATATTGGTATTCCTAATACTGCAGAAATTGATCAGGTAGAAATTCCAGTAAACAAACTGGAAAAGTATCTAGAAGTTGGATACCAGCATAGCTCAGATCGTACTTTGACTTTTGTACCAAAACTTACTAAAGCAGTTAGCTATATCTGGGATATCTCAGTAGATAAAGCATTAGTAAAGACAGCCCAGATTATGATTGGACAATCAGCAGGTTCTGAACTACAGAACAAACTGATGAGTCCAGAAGTTAAGGCTGTTATGAGCAAAGTAGAGATGCTACAAAGCTATACTACAAACGAACAACTAGAGCTTGCAATAGCTGACATAGAAAGTCTAATCAATACTTATGTTTCTCGTGGTATTATGGACGAAACACAAGTAGAAGAAATAGAACTCTCTATGCAATATGTCCTAAGTATTCATCCTGCTCGTAAAGATTATCAAAATACAAAGGAGTTTGATACAATGATAGAATCAGATTTACCAAGCAATTTGGAATTTTAGAAGTTTCTAATTCTATTAATAATAGTTATCCTGATGGTCATCCGGTAGTAATACCGGATACCATGCAGGAATATTATAGTTTACTAAAACAAGAAATAACATGGCATTGGCTAGACGATACAAGAATGTATATACAATTCTTGAAAAAGTAAAAAAGGGTGAAATAAAAACCTATTATAAAGAAAGAGAAGGTTTATTCGGCAAACTAAACTTCTATAAAAAAGCTGATCTTATCAGACCCTATGTACACTACATAGATGAATATAAGATTGACAGTATTGTAGAAGCAGGTATAATGGATCGGGTTAAAATTAAACAAGAGTTTAACTATTTTAATAAAACCAGTGCATTTTATAAGATTCCTGAAGATAAGAGGCCTGACCTTGATAAGTACTTCACTAAAGTACGTGAAAACTTTACCAAGTTTCCTAAGCATCTTAAGTATGATATCTTCAAGATGTATTACAACAAGATGGACAAACTTAATTTTGAAGAACGTACAGATAAAAACCATACCCGCTACAAGTTTTTAGAAAAAGCAAACAATCCTGTTGGTAAGATTATGACTGAAGGAGGTAATCTAAAGTCTGCCATCTTTACCCGTAACATGATAATGTATTATCTAATGCAAATGACTCAGCTTGAATATATTGATGCAGATGCCGCTAAGAACTTACAAAAAGGTCTTAATGGTGAGTCTGAATTTGACAGTAAAGATGCTGATGATGCATTGGATAAAATGCTAGATAATCAAGCTAGTAAGAATGCATTAGATCGTGCTATGAAAGAAGCAGAAGAATCATGCAAGACAATGGATGAGTTTATGACTCCAGACATGCAGGAAAGACTTTTTGATGAAGCAACTAAATCAAGTAATTCCACCGGTGAAGCTAGTAAACTAGATAAAGAATATATACGTAAAATAGCAGCAAATTTATCTAATATTAAAATGTCTATGAACTCTCTTAAGGACAAAATTAAAAAGTTACTAAACAGATCTAATAGTTATTTTTCTGCTCGTAAGATTACAATGTATAATGATTTGTTTAATACTGAGAACATACATGGACTGGAAGACTATGAACTACTTCATCCTAAACTTCGCAAAATATTAACAGAGGATGTACAAATAAAAGATACTAAAACTATAGGTAAAATAGATGTCTATGTAGATATATCTGGTTCTATGTCAAATAAATGTGGTTGTTATGATACTAAAGGTGATCCTATCAGCCGTATTAATTTTGCTAAATCTATGTTAGCTAAGCTTCAAGAAATGGATATGCTTAATGAGATTTACCTATTTGATACTATGATTCAAAAATGTAAAAATAATATGCTATCCATTTCAATGATAGATTGTAATGGAGGTACTAATATTAATAAGGTAGTAAATAATATTATAATAAATAACCGTAATGCTATTGTTATTACAGATGCAGAAGATCACTGTGACAGATTCTGTCAAAAGGCATTCTTTATTGGTTTAAATGGAGCAAGATTTAATATGTTCGATCATGACGTTATTAAACAGTATTCTGAAAACGGTCAGGTTATAATATTTGATGGAAACCTTATTTACAATGTCAACAAAAATGGTATGCAAATAAAATAAAATACTATGAAAAAAGGTATTCTTATTGATGTGAAAAACGAAACAATTACTGATGTAGTTGTAACTAAAACCAAAACTGGTAGTCAGTTACAAAGTATCTACAAACATGTTGGATGTAATTTAGTTGAAATTGTAAGCTTCGACGAAAAAAATGATGTGTATGTAGATGAAGAAGGTCTATTGACTATGGATAACAATTCAAAGTTCTTTCAAATGAAAGGGTATCCTCAACCTATTTGCGGTAATGGTTTGATTATGGGGTTTGATAATAAAACGGGTGAAAGTGTTGATACTACTTTGAGTATTGATGAAGTAAAAGAGAAAGTCAAGTTTATGACACTATCGGAAATTTCTGAATTGTACCAATAAATAAAAATATAAAGTAAATGTCACATCCTTATCATCACAGTATAAGCTCCGTAAAAAAGCACGGAGGTAAATGGGAAGATTATATTAAAGACTTAGAAACATATCGTAGAGGAAGAAGTAAATACTAATGAGAAAGAAGAATTATAATACGACACGTAATAGAAAAGAGAATGAGTATTTTTATAAATATAGAAATACAAAACCTGGCTATTCTAGTTTAAATGCTAAAACAATTCTAAAACTATTTCCTCAGCATATGATAGATAACATGAGCGAATGGGATAGAAACTTTGTTTTAAGCTTAAAGAGATATAAAGCTAAATGGTCGGATAAACAAGTAGAAGTACTAAGATCTGTTGAACAAAAATATAAAGTGAATGTCACACCCTTATCATCACAGTATAAGCTCCGTAAAAAAACACGGAGGTAAATGGGAAGATTATATTAATATACACTCGTGGTTTGACGAGACAAAAGCGCACTATCCAGATATGAGACACCGAGCACTGAGACATCATGCTGAAGGTATATTCTGGTGTGAAGAAAAGTTTGGTGTTGTTATCACTAATTCAGATGGAAAGAATGTTCCAGTAAGAGCTATTGGTGAACAACACCTTCTAGAAGATGTCGGATTTATTCCAACAATTAAAGAATATTTAGATAATATGAATCAGGTTAATTGGATGTTTAAACCCGGTGAAGGTAGAAAAGTATTAAAAGAAATTAAAGAAGAAAAATTAGACTATGTCAAATAAGAAACTTACAGTAAAACAGTGGTGCGACCAGCAGGTTGCAGAAGGAAAAGAACTCTGTATAAAATGGGAGGGTGGTAATGATTCCGGATATGTATATTTCGAAGTAGACGGTAATACAGTTGAAAATGAATATACTGAAAGATTGACAGATTATTGTTATGATGAATTAGACTATGGATCATGGGCTGGTGACTTTGATGCTAATGGCGAAGCTATTTACGATCCTGAAACAGGGTCTTTCACTGGTGTCGACTATTATAGAGAATCAAGTACAACTCCAGTAAAGGTTGGTGCTATACTAACAATACCAAAAGATTTATGGTTTGAGCGTTTAGAAATCAATGTTGAAGAATATGATAAAGGATCAGATATAAATGTTGATATTAAATTTATTGTCAATAATGGATTTACAACTGAAAATCATGCAACAACAGCAAAAGAACTAGAAGAGCAGTTCAGTGGTGAAATTACTGAAGCTATTGACACTAATTTATCTGAAGATGATGTCCGTGGTGTTTGGTTTAATGAGAGTTATACACCAGCAAATTTAAACAAAGATGCTGAAGGTAACTATGTAATTGAAATAGAAGACATTGACGTAGGTACATATGAGACCGACGAAAAGGATGTCACCATATCTGTTAACGATGAAGATAATGAAGATGAATAAAAAGTTTGATTACACTAAATTAAGTTATTCAGTAGACGGGAGAAGTGGTTTTAGCTTCTCCTCTGCTCTACGTTTATGGAAGACTAAGTATAAAGTCTTAGAAGATTTTAAACGTGGTGTAATAATCCACAATGGACTAACTGAGTTTTATAATATGATTGCTGAGATGTGGGAAGACATTAAACCAATCACTGTAGAAGAAGCTCTTAAAGAAGAAAATACGGAGACTCGTCGCACTTACTTTTCTTGCATTGGAGTGGAGGATCTATTTAAACAGATGAAACCAAAACTCCTTGATAAACAAGAGATTAAGAAGAAGCGTAAGCGTTGGGATGATAAGAATGATCCCTATGAGTATGACTTTACAGATGTATATGAGCTATATCAAATCCCTGCATCTAAACTATTTACAAAAGAACAGCTTAAAAATGTATCTAGGTCGTTGTGGAATATACAACGCAGTGATGCATATGCTGTACGTTGCTGGTGCACTACCACTAATCGTGAGTATTGGATTTATGTTCCACGTGAAGCAGCTTTAGGTGGTAGATGGGAAAGTGATGATGACAAAGCAGACGCGGTGAGAGCTATTGCTTGGACAATACGTACTAATATCACTCAACCTGAACGCATTTACCGTCAGGGTGATATTATTATAGTGAAAGCTAGTGATAAAAGTAAAGTGATGCCAGGTGCAACACATTTATCAAAAGAAGAATATCTAAAGCTTATGTACTCAGAGACCTAACGTGAATATCTTGTGCATATCTTTAATACAAACTATTTATTAATTAACTAAATTTATAAAAATAAAACAAATGAAAAAGACAAGAAAGCTTATCCTTGGAGAAGGAGAAATCGCAGATCATAAGCACATACTAGAGTGTAAAAAAGACATCAAATATGATGTAACCCCAGATCACATCAAGTTTATGCTTAAAGACATGGGTATCCTCACCCACGATGAGCATGATCGTATGGTATTTGAAGTAGGAACTTATTATAGCTTCAATCAAGTTGAGTTCAATCCATTTAGTGGTATAGTAGAACGCGTATTTGATTAACCCTTTACATATAAAAATATATCTAAATGATAAAAAGAGAGGTGATAAAGTATGTGCCAGCATACAGGAGTGTAAACAATCTGGATACAGGTAGTATGTAAGGTGAGTAACGTTCCACCTGACGACTAAGGCATTAGGCTCCGTATTAGCACCTCTCTTTTTATTTAAACAAGTAAGACCGGTAGGAAAACCTACCGGTCTTTTATTCTATCTAAGATTAGACTTTAAAATTCTGAGTAACACAAAGTAAGATAACCAAAATAATCCTGAAATACAGTAGAATATCATATCTGTTATCCAAAAGTTCCCTGTAACGTTTAACAGTGTCTTGAATAGTACATCGTATCCTAGCGGCAAAAAGAACATTGCTAGTACCAAGCTTATATCCCGGAAAGAATATAAAATCTTTAGTTTGCTTTGTTTGTTCATCAGCTTCCATATTACGGGATTAAGTGAAGAATATTAACGTCCTTGTCCACGGTACTTAGAAACTTTCCTTGCCTTTGGTCCATTAGACTTAATAGCTTTGCCACCCTTACGTTTTCCAAATACAACCTTTCTTGATTCTCCTATCTTTGAACTTCTAATCTTAGGCATATTATACTATTTGTAAAATAATGTGTCATAAAACGGATAATATCCGAGTTAATGTGTATTATATTACACATTATTCCTAAAACATTATAATTTTTAAATGTTTTAGGACTATATATTTTTTCTTTTTCAGCTTCATATGTAAATACATATAGTTGTAATGTATAAAACACTATTATATTCTTCCACATATAACAAAAAAATCAACGCAGGGTTATGGCGTAGGTAACTCTATTAATAGTTACGGTCGCAACGTTATCACATCTTCCATCTCCAAAGTCAAGGACAGCAACCCAAGGACTTGTATTTGATAAGTTTCT
>Ga0194128_10005271_pt1 | contig 18259 bp, 23 predicted proteins | sample TA2KigCa65mmetaG_FD_148650 | JGI IMG/M metagenome (GOLD analysis project Ga0194128, IMG submission 148650) | Freshwater microbial communities from Lake Tanganyika, Tanzania - TA2015037 Kigoma Deep Cast 65m | ecosystem: Environmental > Aquatic > Freshwater > Lake | place: Tanzania: Lake... | reverse complement strand
GCGAGCTCGGCGAGTGGGCGCGCGCGGCGCGCGCGGCCGCCGAGGGGCTGCGCGCCGCGATCGAGGCCGCGCGGGGCGCCTGAGCGATGCTCGACCTGCGGATGGGCGACGTGATCCGCATGCGACGGAAGCACCCGTGCGGGGCGCTCGAGTGGGAGGTCGTGAGGGTCGGCGCCGACGTGGGGCTACGCTGCCGCGGCTGCGCCCGCCGCATCCTGATGGATCGCGGGACGCTCTTCCGGCGCGCGAAGGAGATCGTGGAGCGCGGGCCGCCCCTCAACCCCGCGATCGAGCGGGCGCTGTGGGGCGAGCCCCCGCGTCCGCAGGCGTGAGCCGCTCGGGCGCGTTTCGTTGACTCGCGATCTGGGCCACTCCTACACTCGGTTGGGACCAGGCCCACACGGTCGGGTGGGGGTAACCGGGTGATCGAACTGGTCATCGACAGCATCCGCGTCGGGCTTCGCCATTATCGCCGCGTCGTCGTGCTGCGAGAGAAAGAAGCCGACCGCTTCCTCACGATCTGGATCGGCGCCGACGTCGCCGAGGCGATCGCGCTGAAGCTCCAGGACGTCGCGGTGCCGCGCCCGCAGACGCACGACCTGCTCCACAACGTGATCGGGGACCTGGGCGGCACCGTGAAGTCGGTGATCGTCAACGACCTGAAGGACGACACGTTCTTCGCGAAGATCGTGGTCGAGCAGGACGGGCAGACGCTCGAGATCGACTCGCGCCCGTCGGACGCGATCGCGCTCGCGGTGCGCGCCGAGGTGCCGATCTACGCGACCGACGACGTGCTCGACCGGGCGGGCATCATCCTCGACGACGAGGGCCCGCCGGTCGAAGGGCAGGGGGAGCGCGAGCGGCCCGCCGCGCCGACGGCGGAGGAGTTGGAGAAGCTCGCGCCGTTCCGCGACTTCGTCTCCGGGCTCGACCTGGACGACCTCGGGAAGAAGGAATAGCGGGCGCCGCGCCCGGCGACGCCGCCGCGTGCCGCGACGCCCGGAGCGGTCCTCGTGATGCCGCCGCGCACCCGCGCACCTGCGTGCCGACGCTTGTGCACGCGCTCACAAGAGTTTGATCGCCACACCGACGCGTGCTAGCCTCCCGTCCGGCCTCGCAGCCAGGGAGGCGTGTGCGGCCATGTGGAACTCGCCGGCGTTCGGGCTGATCGGGATCGGGAGCTACCTCGCCACCTCGATCGTGGGGCTGACGCTCGTCGGCGTGTGGCTGGACGGGCGCTTCGACACGAAGCCGGTCCTCACGCTGGTGTTCCTCGTGCTGGGCCTCGCCGCGGGGTTCTACGGCGCCTACCAGCAGCTTCGGGGCCTCCTGGACCGCACGCGGAAGAATTGAACGCGGAAGGGCAGTCGATGCGCACGCCGGTCATCGCGCTCGCTGTCCTGGCCCTCATCGCGATCGGCATCCTCTTCGTCGGCGGCGCGTCCCCCTTCATCTCGGTGGCGCCCGAGAAGGTCTTCCACTGGGGCCCGCTCGACGTGACCAACACGATGTTCACGTCGTGGGTGGTTGTCGTCGTCCTGATCGTGATCGGCGTGATCGCCGGTCGCGGGGCGAAGCTCGTACCCTCCGGGTTCGCCGGGGCGGTCGAGGCTGCGATCGTCGTCTTCTACGACCTCGTGGTGAACGTCGCCGGCGAGAGGAACGGCCGACGCTTCTTCCCGCTGGTCGCCACCATCTTCTTCTTCATCCTCGTCTCGAACTACCTCGGGCTGCTGCCGATCAACAACGTGATCGGCCTGACCGAGCCCGGCCTCGGCGAGAAGCAACCGGTGCTGCAGCAGCGCGCCGTGGCCGGCGTGGACTTCGCCTACATCCCGTTCCGACCGGAGCAGGTCGACAAGAGCGCTGGTGAGAAGGTGGTGGAGGCGAAGGAGGCCGGGGACCCGTTCTCCGGCGTGATCGCGCCTTACTTCCGCTCGGTGATGACCGACGTGAACGCGCCGCTCGCGATCGCGATCTTCTCGTTCATCTTCGTCGAATACTGGGCGCTCACCACGCTCGGGCCGGTGTACCTGACGAAGTTCTTCAACTTCGGGAGGCTTCTCCGGTTCAACCCGATGGGGATCATCGACGTCTTCGTCGGGATCCTCGAGTTCATCTCGGAGCTCTCGCGTCTGGTGTCGTTCACCTTCCGTCTGTTCGGCAACATCTTCGCGGGCGAGGTGCTGTTGCTGATGGGGACGTTCCTCGTGCCGTTCGTGCTCGTGGACATCTTCTACGGGCTCGAGCTGTTCGTGGGGCTGATCCAGGCGTTCGTCTTCGCGATGCTGACGCTCGTGTTCGCGCAGACGGCGGTGACCTTCTCGCACGGGCATGGGGAGGAGCACAGGGCCGGGCACTAGCCCGCGTCGCGGCGACCGGCGGTCGACCAAGGGAGTGATCTCGCGTCGTGCTCCGGGCTGAGGCCGGGGCGCACCCAGGGAGGACGAAACGAATGAAGCTTGCAGCCATCGCTCGTCGGGGGGCGTTCGCGGCCATGCTCGGTGCCGCGGTCTTCCTCGCGCTCACCGGGGTCGCCGGTGCGCAGGAGGTCGCGGACAACGAGTTCACCGCGAGCTCGATGAAGTTCCTCGCCGCGGGCATCGCGATGGGCGTGGGCGCGCTCGGCCCGGCAATCGGCATCGGCCTGCTCGGCGGGAAGGCGATGGAGGCCCTGGGTCGCAACCCGGAGGCGGCCGGTGCGATCCAGACGAACATGATCCTGGCGATCGCGTTCGCCGAGGCCATCGGCATCTACGCGCTCGTCGTCGCGATCCTGATCGGCTTCGTCTTCTAGGCGGGCCGCGCGGTCCCGGCGGGCGGCGCTCGCCGGGACCGGCTCGGATCGCGCGGAGCGAGGAGCACGAGATGAAGCACCTGCGAGGCTCGCGCCTCGGCGCTGCGGCGGCCGGTCTGCTCGCGGCGCTCGCCCCGGCGGCGGCCGGCGCGGCGGAGAAGGCCAGCGGGATCGCGGCGCTCGGGTTCAACCTGCCCGGCCTCGTCGCTCAGCTCGTCAACTTCCTGATCCTGCTGATCGTGCTGCGGCTGTTCCTCTACAAGCCGATCCTGCGCGTGCTCGACGAGCGCAAGCGCCGGATCGAAGAGGGGCTGCAGCGCTCGGAGCAGGCGGCGAGCGCCGCCGCCGCGAGCGAGGGCGAGGCGCGCCGCGCGATGGAGCAGGCGCGCGCCGAGGCGCGCGACGTCGTCACGCGCGCGCAGGAGACGGCGAGCCGGCTGCGGGGCGAGCTCGAGCAGCAGGCTCGCGCGGACGCCAAGCAGATCGTGAGCCGCGCGCGCGAGGAGATCGAGCTCGAGCGCGAGCAGGCGATCCAGCGCCTCCGCGCCGAGTTCGCCGGGCTCACGATCCTCGCCGCCGAGCGCGTGATCGGGCAGTCGCTCGACCGCCAGGCGCACCAGCGGCTGATCGACGAGGTGCTCGTCGACAGCAACTTCGGCCGCGGCCAGGCGAGCTGAGCGCAGCGGACCGTCGAGAGGCTGAGGAGCGACCGTGCCCGCACCCCGCGACATCGCCGGCCGCCGCTACGCGCTCGCGCTCGTCGCGATCGCCCGCGACGACCAGACCTTCGACGCGTGGCTCGACGCCGTGCAGGCGCTCGAGGCGCTGACCGCGCAGCGCGCGTACGTGCAGGCGCTGCAGGGCGACGGCATGACCGACGGGCGCTTCCAGGCGATCGTCCGTCGCGTGTTCCCGAGCGTCGGCACGAAGCAGATGAACTTCCTGCGGCTGCTGCGGCGGAAGGGGCGGCTCGGCCTCGGGTCGTCGATCGCCTCGTTCTACCGCGAGCTGTACGACGCCGAGCGCGGCGTGCTGCGCGCGGAGGTGACGAGCGCGGTACCCCTCGACGACGGGCAGCGGCAGCGGCTGCAGGAGAAGATCGCACGGGACACCGGCAAGCAGGTCGAGCTCGAGGCGCGCGTCGACGCGGCGATCATGGGCGGCATGGTCGTGCGCATCGGCGACCGGCTCGTCGACGGATCCACCCGGACCAGGCTGCGCAGCCTGCGCACCCAGCTGGAGCGCGTCGCGCGCTGACGGGCGCGACGCAGAGATCGAGGGAGCGCGATGGTACGAGCAGAAGAGATCGCCTCGATCCTGCGCGAGCAGATCGAGCACTTCGACGCCGCGGCGACGGAGGCGAACGTCGGCACCGTGATCGCGGCCGGCGACGGCATCGCCCGCATCCACGGGCTCGGCCAGTGCGTCGCCTCAGAGCTCGTCGAGTTCAATCGCCAGGACGAGCAGGGCCGCCCGATCCGCGGGCTCGCGCTCAACCTGGAGGAGGAGACGGTCGGCACCATCATCCTGGGCGAGTACGCGCAGGTGAAGGAGGGCGACGAGGTCCGCACCACCGGCCAGGTGGCATCCGTCCCCGTCGGCGACGCGCTGCTCGGCCGCGTGGTCAATCCGCTCGGCGACCCCGTCGACGAGCGCGGGCCGATCAACGCGACGGAGCGCTATCCCGTGGAGCGCATCGCGCCCGGCGTGGTCGACCGCGTCGAGGTGAACCAGCCGTTGCAGACCGGCATCAAGGCGATCGACTCGATGATCCCGCTCGGCCGCGGCCAGCGTGAGCTCATCATCGGCGACCGCTCGACCGGCAAGAGCGCGATCGCGATCGACGCGATCATCAACCAGCGCACGACGAAGGACGTGATCTGCGTCTACGTCGCGATCGGCCAGAAGGACGCGAAGGTCGCGCAGACCGTCGCGATCCTCGAGGAGGCCGGGGCGATGGAGTACACCATCGTCGTCACCGCCTCCGCCGCGGAGTCCGCCGCGCTGCAGTACCTCGCGCCGTACGCCGGCTGCGCGATGGCCGAGTACTTCATGGCGAACGGCAAGGACGTCCTGATCATCTACGACGACCTCTCGAAGCACGCGTGGGCGTACCGCGAGGTCTCGCTGCTCCTGCAGCGCCCGCCCGGCCGCGAGGCCTACCCGGGCGACGTCTTCTACCTGCACTCGCGGCTGCTCGAGCGCTCGGCGCGCATCACCGAGGCGCTCGGCGGCGGCTCGATCACGGCGCTGCCGATCATCGAGACGCAGGCCGGCGACGTATCGGCCTATATCCCGACGAACGTCATCTCGATCACCGACGGCCAGATCTTCCTCGAGCTCGACCTCTTCAACGCAGGCCAGCGGCCGGCCGTGAACCCCGGCATCTCGGTGTCGCGGGTGGGCGGCAAGGCGCAGACGCGCGCGATGAAGAAGGTCGCCGGCTCGCTGCGGCTCGACCTCTCGCAGTACCGCGAGCTGCAGGCGTTCGCGCAGTTCGGCACCGAGGACCTCGACCCTGCCACGCGGCGGCAGCTCTTCCGCGGTCAGCGGCTCACCGAGTTGCTCAAGCAGGCGCAGTACCGGCCGCAGACGCTCGCGCAACAGGTGACGAGCCTCTACGCCGGCGTGAACGGGCACCTGGACGACGTCCCGATCGAGAAGGTCACGGACTTCGAGCGCGCCTTCCACGAGTACATGGCGGCGAGCCACTCGGACCTGGTCAACGAGATCAACTCGACCGGCGACGTCGGCGAGCAGGCCGAGGCGAAGCTGAAGCAGGCGATCACCGACTTCAAGGGGTCGGTCGCCTACTAGGCGGTCCGTCCGCCGGGACGAGGCACGGGGCCCGCGCGGCGGCGCGCGGGCCGGGAGACCGGGAGCGTAGATGCCAGGCGCCGGCCAGGTCCGAGCCATCCGCGGCCGCATCCGTTCGGTCGCGAACACCGCGAAGGTCACGCGGGCGATGGAGCTCGTGGCGGCGTCGAAGATGCGCCGCGCACAGGACCGCGCGTTGCAGGCGCGTCCCTACGCCGAACGCATGCGCGCGGTGCTCGGGCAGCTCTCGGGCTACACGGCGGGGGCGGACCCGGACTCGCTCCATCCGCTGCTCGAGCAGCGCGCGGTGAAGCACTTCGCGCTGATCCACATCACCGCGGACCGTGGCCTCGCCGGCGGGCTCAACACCAACATGAACCGCGCCGCTGCGTCGCTCGCGCTCGAGCACCAGCCGAACGTCGACCGCGTCTCGGTGCTCCCCGTGGGCCGCAAGGGGCGCGACTTCTTCCGGCGCTCGGGCTTCCCGATGCTCGCGGAGTTCACGCAGCTCGGCGATTTCCCCGAGACGCGCGACGTCTTCCCGATCGCGCGCATCGTGATGCAGGACTACATCAACGGCGCGCTCGACCAGGTGTACGTCGGCTATCAGCGCTACGTGAACCCGGCGGTGCAGCGGCCCACGCTGCGGCAGCTCTTGCCGGTGCGCGCACCGGAGGGGGTCGAGGCGCAGCGCGTCGACTTCATCTTCGAGCCGTCGCCGCAGTCGCTGCTCGAGACGCTGCTGCCGCGGTACATCGAAATGCAGATCTACGAGGCGATCCTCGAGGCACGCGCCTCGGAGCAGTCGGCGCGCATGGTGGCGATGCGCCAGGCGACCGACGCGGCGAACGAGATGGTCTCGGAGCTGACGCTCACCTACAACAAGGCGCGCCAGGAGCTGATCACGAGCGAGCTGCTCGACATCGTGGGCGGCAAGGCCGCCCTCGAGCGCGGGCAGGCGTAGCGCCACCGCACAGGAGGCACCATGGCAACCGGCAGTGTCCGCCAGGTCATCGGCACCGTCGTCGACGTCGAGTTCCCCTCGGGGGAACTGCCCGACCTCTTCAACGCGGTCGAGATCGACATGGCTGGCGGCAAGAAGCTCGTGACCGAGGTGCAGCAGCACCTGGGGAACAACTGGGTGCGCTGCCTCGCGCTTGACTCCACGGACGGCCTCGCGCGCGGCGCGCGCGCCGACGACACCGGGCGCGCGATCGCGGTGCCGGTGGGCCCGTCGACGCTCGGCCGCATCTTCAACGTGGTCGGCACGCCGATCGACCCCGGTGTGGAAATCCCGGCGGACACCGAGCGCTGGCCGATCCACCGCCAGCCCCCGACCTACGCCGAGCAGGAGACTTCGCCGTCGATGCTCGAGACCGGCGTGAAGGTGATCGACCTGATCGCGCCGCTCGCCCGCGGTGGGAAGGTCGGCCTCTTCGGCGGCGCCGGGACCGGCAAGACCGTCATCAACACCGAGCTGATCCGCAACCTTGCAACCGAGCACGGCGGTCTCTCGGTGTTCGCCGGCGTGGGCGAGCGCTCGCGCGAGGGGAACGACCTCTGGCACGAGATGCGCGAGTCGGGCGTGCTCGACAAGACCGCGCTCGTGTACGGACAGATGAACGAGCCGCCCGGGGTGCGCCTCCGCATCGCTCTGACCGGCCTCACGATGGCCGAGTACTTCCGCGACCGTGAGGGCCGCGACGTGCTGCTCTTCATCGACAACATCTACCGCTACACGCTCGCCGGCATGGAGGTCTCCGCGCTCCTCGGGCGGATGCCCTCCGCGGTGGGTTATCAGCCGACGCTCGCGACCGAGGTGGGCGCGCTCGAGGAGCGCATCACCTCGACGAAGAAGGGCTCGATCACGTCGTTCCAGGCGATCTACGTGCCCGCGGACGACTACACCGACCCCGGCGTGGCGACGACCTTCGGCCACCTCGACTCGACGGTGACGCTCGACCGTGCGCTTGTGGAGCAGGGGCTCTATCCGGCGGTGAACCCGCTGACGTCGACGAGTCGCGTGCTCGACCCGAACATCGTGGGCCAGGAGCACTACGACGTGGCGCAGGGCGTGCTGCGCACGCTGCAGCGATACAAGGACCTGCAGGACATCATCGCGATCCTCGGCATCGAGGAACTGTCGGACGAGGACAAGCAGACGGTGGCGCGCGCGCGCCGCGTGCAGCGCTTCCTGACACAGCCGTTCTTCGTCGCGGAGCAGTTCACGGGCTCGCCGGGCCGCTACGTGGCGGTCGCGGAGACCGTGCGCGGGTTCAAGGAGATCCTCGACGGACGCCACGACACGCTGCCGGAGCAGGCGTTCTACATGGTCGGCTCGATCGACGAGGCGGTCGAGAAGGGCCAGCGGATGGCGAGCGAGGGCTAGCCGGTGCCGCTCACGCTCTCGATCGTGACGGCGGAGCGCACGGTGCTCGAGCGGGGCGACGTGCAGCGGCTTGTCGTGCCCACGAGCGAGGGGCAGATCACGATCCTGCCGAAGCACGCGGCGCTGATGGCGAGCCTCGGGATCGGCGAGATGATCGCCCACACGCCCGAAGGGCAGCAGCCGATCGCGATCCACGGCGGGTTCATCCAGGTGGTGAACGACGAGGTGAGCGTGCTCGCCGACGCCGCCGAGCGCGCGGGCGAGATCGACGAGTCGCGCGCGGAGGCCGCGCGCGACCGCGCGCGCGGGCGCATCGAAGGGCGCATCCACATCGAGGAGGGCGCGCTCGACCTGCTGCGCGCCCAGCTCGCGCTGCAGCGCGCGCTGATCCGGCTGAAGGTCCACCGCCGCCGCGCCGGGACCGGGGCGCCGCCCGTCCGCTAGCCCCCCTCCGTCCCGCGCGCGACCGAAGGGCGGAGTCGATGGCGACGATCCAAACGGCGACGGGCCCGCTCGACACCGCGGAGCTCGGTTTCACGCTGATGCACGAGCACGTGCTCGTGACCGACCCCGCCTACCGCTTCCAGCATCCGGAGCGCTGGGATCGCGAGGCGCAGCTCGAGAACGCCGTCCGCCGGCTGCGCGAGGCGCGCGCCGCGGGTGTGCGCACGATGGTCGACCTCACCCCGATCGACCTGGGCCGCGACGCCGCGTTCATCCGCGACGCCGCCGCGGGCTCGGGCATGCAGATCGTCGTGCCGACCGGTTTCTACTATCAGATCCCCTTCCACTACGTCGGCAGGCCGAGCGAGCAGCTCGTCGCCGCGATGGTGACGGATATCCGAGACGGCATCGGGAATACCGGCGTCCGCGCCGGCGTGATCAAGTGCGCGACGGAGCCCGCGATGCACCGCATGAACGAGCGGGTGCTGCGCGCCTCGGCGCGTGCGCACCGCGAGACCGGCGCGCCGATCTGCACGCACACGTTTCCCGAGAACCGCACCGGGCTCGAGCAGATCCGTGTGTTCAAGGACGAGGGCGTCGACCTCGGACGCGTCGTGATCGGCCACTCCGACGACTCGAACGACATCGGCTACCTCGAGTCGATCATCGGGGCGGGCGCGTACTGCGGGATGGACCGCTTCGGGATTCAGCGTCCGCGCACGACCGCCGAGCGGGCGGAGATGGTGGTGCGCCTCGTCGAGCGCGGGTATGCAGAACGCATCACGCTCTCGCACGACGCGAGCTGCTACATCGACTTCTTCACGGAAGGCGTCGCGGAGGAGCGCATCCCGGAGTGGCGGTTCACCCACATCATCGAGGACGTGATCCCGATGCTGCGCGAGCGCGGCGTGAGCGAGGCTGCGATCCAGCAGATGACCGTGGGCAACCCGAGGCGCATCTTCGAGCAGACCGAGCCGTACTGAACGGAAGGGCGGAGCGCTCGCCCGCGACGTCCCGTCCCCCTATCCTCGGCGCAGGCGGGAGGAGTGAGGCTGGCAGGATGTCCCAGCGGCCCGACCGACTCCTGATCCGCGGGGGGCGCCCGCTGCGGGGCGCCGTCGCCGTCTCCGGATCGAAGAACGCCGCGCTCTACGCACTCGCCGCAGGGCTGCTCACCGCGGAGCCCGTGTCCGTCCGCAACGTCCCGGAGATCGCAGATGTCGACGAGATGGGCGAGCTGCTCGCGGCGCTCGGCGCGCGCGTTCGGTGCACCGACGGCGTGGTGTGCATCGAGGCGGCGGAGATCGCGACCACGTCCGCGCCCGTCGACCTCGTGCTCGCGCTGCGCGCGTCGTTCCTCGTGATGGGCCCGTTGCTCGCGCGCGCGGGCGAGGCGGCGTGTGCCTCCCCCGGGGGCGACGTGATCGGGGCGCGCCCGATCGACGTGCACCTCGCCGGCTTCCGCGCGCTGGGTGCGACCGTGAGCCGGCGCGGCGCCGACTGGGTGGCGAGCGCGCCGCGGCTGCGCGGCGCGAGGGTCTTCCTCGACTACCCGAGCGTGCTCGGGACCGTGAACGTGATGTTCGCGGCCGCGCTCGCGGAGGGGACGACGACGATCATCAACGCGGCCGCCGAGCCCGAGGTCGCGATGGTGGCCGAGATGCTCGGTGCGATGGGCGCGCGGATCAACGGGCACGGCGGGAACACGCTCACGGTCGAGGGCGTGCCGCGCCTGCACGGCTGCGACTTCACGGTGATCCCCGACCGTCTGGAGGCGGGGACGCTCCTGCTCGCGGGGGCGGCGACCGGTGGGGACGTGCGTGTGACGAACGCGGTGCCCGGGCACCTCGACTCGCTGTGCGCGAAGCTCGGGGAGATGGGCGTGACGATCGAGCGCTCCGAGGAGGGCGGCGTGCGCGCGGCGAGCCGCGGCCGGCTCGAACCGATGCAGGCCCAGGCGGTGCCGTACCCCGGCTTCCCGACCGACCTGCACGCCCCGCTCGCCGCGGCGCTCACGCAGGCGGGTGGCGTCTCGATCATCCACGAGCGCGTCTACGACAACCGGACGCTCTACGTGGGCGAGCTGCGCAAGCTTGGGGCGCGCATCACGGTCGGCGGCCAGTCCGTGATCGTCGAGGGCGCGACGCCGCTCGTTGGGGCCGCGGTGCGCGCGCTCGACATCCGCGCGGGCGCCGCCTGCGTGATCGCCGGCCTCGCCGCCGAGGGCGAGACGCAGGTGCACGGCACCAGCCACCTCGACCGCGGCTACGCGCACCTGGAGGCGCAGCTCCGCGCGCTCGGCGCGGACGTCGAGCGGGGCTAGCCCCCGGCGGGGTGGCGGCTCCGCGCCTCGCGGCCGCAGGACCGTACAATCCAGCGCACTCGCGACCGTCGCGACGTCACCAGGACGGCAGTCGGGCGTTGCGCCAACCCGGGCGCCTCTTTCGGCGGGCTCCGCTGAGCGCGGTCACGCCGCGCTCCTCGCGCGCCGCCGCGTCCACCACCGCGCTCGCGCCTCCCGACGCAGGCGTGGGCGCGCCGGCGGCCGCCTACTCGCTCGCCGACACGCCGATCCCTCTGGGCGGCGCGATCCCCGCCGCGCCCCCCGCTGCCCCAGCGGCCGCCGCGTCCGCGGCCGTCCCCGCGCGCCGCCGGCCGCTTCGGCTCGCGCGCCCCGCCCGAGTCCGCACGTTCGAGGCGCTCGAGGGCCGCTCGTTCCGCTGGTTCTTCCTCTCGATGAGCGCGCAGTTCTCCTCGATGCACATGCAGATGGTCGTCACGCCGTACCTCGTATTCGAGCTCACCGGCTCCTACGCGCTGCTCGGCGCGATGTCGCTCGCCAGCGCCGTCCCCGGGCTCCTGCTCGGGTTCGCCGGCGGGGTGATCGCGGACCGGGTCTCCAAGAAGTGGCTGGTGCAGGTCGGGCAGGCGCTCAACGCGCTCTTCACGCTGGCGCTCGCGGCCCTCGCCGCCACCGGTCACCTCCGCTTCGAGCACCTGCTGCTCTCCTCCGCGGCGCAGGGCGCGGTGTTCGCGGTGATGGGGCCGGCACGGCACGCGCTGATCCCCGAGATCGTCGGACCGCAGCGCCTCACGAACGCGGTGGCGCTCAACATGTCGGGCATGAACGTCACGCGGATGGGCGTGCCAGCGCTCGGCGGGCTGCTGATCGCGTGGGTGAGCCCGGCCGGGGTCTACTTCGTGATGGCCGCGCTGCTCGGGCTCTCGATGCTCTGGCTCGCGCCCGTGCGCCGCTACGAGCCGACCGAGGACGAGGCCGCGGCCTCCCGCGCCGCCGACCCCGTGACGGCGCGGAGCGGCCGCGGCGTCGGTGCCGGCATGCGCGACCTCGTGGACGGGATGCGCTATATCGCGCGCGAGCCGGCGATCTCCGCGCTGCTGGCCGTCAACTTCTTCATCGTGCTGATGTCGATGCCGTACATGCAGATGATGGCGGGCTTCGTGAAGGAGGTGCTCGACGCGGGCCCGGCGCAGCTGGGGCTGCTGCTCAGCATCACCGGTGTCGGCTCGCTCGTCGGCTCGCTCGCGATCGCGTCGATGCCAGGCCGCGGTCGCGGCCGCGTGTACCTGCTCAGCGCGCTCGTGCTCGGCTTCGCGCTGCTCGTCTTCTCGGCGTCCACGTGGTTCTGGGTGACGGCGATCGTGATGGTGGTGATCGGCGTCGGGCAGTCCGGGCGCATGTCGCTCAGCAACATCCTGATCATGGCGTACGCGCGTCCCTCGTATCAGGGGCGCGTGATGAGCGTCTTCATGATGGAGTTCAGCCTCGTCTCGTTCGGGACGTTCCTCGTCGGGATCCTCGCCTCGCTGTTCGGCGTCCAGCTCGCGATCGGTGGGACGGCGGTCGCGCTGATCGCGGTCGCGCTCATCGGCTGGCGCTTCGTCCCGCGCGTGCGCGATCTGCCCTAGAGGGGGCGGGTCCGGGCCCCCCGGCCCGCGCCGCGCGCTCCGCCTCGCCCCGGCCGGAGGGTCGCCGGCGGCGTGCGGACGCGGGTTGGAGCCGCTACGCTCCCCGCGCTCCGCGGGCCCGCGGAGATATCCACAGGCTCCGCGAGCGGCTGGGGGAGATGTTCGGCAAGCGGATCGGGGTCGACCTCGGCACCGCGAACGTCCTCGTGTATGAGCACGGCCGCGGCATGGTGATCGACGAGCCGTCGGTGGTCGCCATCACCGAGCGCGACAACACCGTCGTCGCGGTGGGCAACGACGCGCGCGCGATGCTCGGCCGGCACCCCGGCACGATCCAGGTCATCCGCCCGATGCGGGACGGCGTGATCGCGGACTACCTGATCACCGAGGCGATGCTGCGCTACTTCATCGGCCGCGTGATCGGCCGGTTCAGCCTCGTGCGCCCGGAGGCGATGGTCTGCGTCCCCGTCGGGGTCACGGGGGTGGAGCAGCGGGCCGTCCGCGACGCGGCGGAGGCGGCGGGCGCGCGGCGCCCCGCGCAGCTGATCCCGGAGCCGATCGCGGCCGCGATCGGCGCCGAGATCCCGGTGGGCTCCCCGCGCGGCCACATGATCGTCGACATCGGAGGAGGCCGCACCGAGGCCGCCGTGATCTCGATGTTCGGGATCGTCGCGAGCGAGTCCGTGCGCGTCGCCGGCGACCGCCTCGACGACGCCATCGCGCAGTACATGAAGCGGCGCCACAACCTCGTGATCGGCGAGCGCACCGCCGAGGAGGTGAAGATCGCGATCGGCTCCGCGCTCCCCATCGACGACCTCGCGACGGGCGTGCGCGGGCGCGACCAGATCACGGGCCTGCCGCGCACGATCACCGTGCATGCCACGGAGATCACTCAGGCGATCCAGGAGCAGCTCGGTGCGATCGTGCAGACGGTGCGCCGCGTGCTCGAGCGCACGCCCCCGGAGCTCGCCTCCGACGTGATCGACCGCGGCATCGTGCTCACCGGCGGCGGCGCGCTGCTGCGAGGCATCGACGAGCTGCTGATGCACGAGACCGGCGTGCCCGTGCACCTCGCCGAGGAGCCGCTGCAGTGCGTGGCGAAGGGCGCAGGCGCCGCGCTCGACTACGTCGAGGTGATCTCTCGCGCGCTGCCGACCGAGGAGGAGTCGCTGATCGCCGAGCGCTGAGCCCGGCGCCGCGCACGCTTCGCTACGCGGGCATCTCCCGGCGCGCGTCGGCGGGCCGCCCCGCCCGATCGGGCGAGCGCATCAGGTGGTAGGTCATGCTCTGCAGGAAGAGGATCGGGTTGATGTGCTTCAACTCGACGCCCTGGGGGAGCACGACGCGCGTCGGCGCGTAGTTGAGGATCGCGCGCACGCCGCCCTGCACGAGCGTGTCGCAGACGCCCTGCGCGGCCTCCGACGGAACCGCCACGATGCCGATGTCCACGGGACGCTGCCGGAGCTCGTGCTCGAGCGTCCGGTAGTCGCGCACCGGGATCCCCTCGACGTCGGTCCCGACGAGGTTCGGATCGGAGTCGTAGAGCGCGACGATGTCGAAGCCCTGGCCCTCGAAGCCCGGGTAGGATGCGATCGCGCGGCCGAGCCGCCCGATGCCGACGACCACGACGCTCCAGCGCGTGTCGAGCCCCAGGATCGTGCGCAGCTCCTCGGTCAGTCGCTGCACCGAGTAGCCGCGGCCCTGCTTGCCGAAGCGGCCGAAGTACGAGAGGTCCTTGCGGATCTGCGCCGGCGTGACCCCGAGCTCCTCGCCGAGCTCCTGGGAGGAGACGACCGCGCGCCCCTCGTAGGCGAGGCGCGAGAGGAGCCGGTAGTAGACCGGCAGGCGGTCGATGACGACGTCGGGGATCTCGAGCGGCACGGCGACTCTCCTGCGTGCGCGGCCAAGTCGCCGGTGACCAAGGCGGCCGGTCGTAGTGGGAATGTGACTCCAAGTGCAATCATACCGAGCGACCCGGTGTGTGCAATTGTTCACGAGTGACCCGCGTGTCCTGTAACGGCGTGGACGCCGCTGAGGTGCCCACACGGCGCCTGCTAGCATCCCCTCCGTGAGCGAAGACCCGCGCGTCCGTCGCGTGCTCGGCGAGGGTCCCCGGGCGACGTGCTTCGTCGAGCTGGCGGGCGGGCGCTTCACAATGGGCTCGTCGCTGCGCGCGGACGAGCTCCCCGTGCGCACCGTCGAGGTGGGGCCGTTCGCCGCGGCGCTCACCCCGGTCAGCAACGCGGAGTGGGCGCGCTTCCTCGGCGCGACCGGCCGGGAGCCGCCGCCGTTCTGGCGCGACGAGCGCTTCAACGACCCTGCCTGCCCCGTGGTGGGCGTGAGCTGGTTCGACGCGGTCGACTACTGCGCCTGGCTCAGCGAACTGCTCGGGCGGCGCTGCCGCCTCCCGACGGAGGCCGAACGGGAGCTCGCCGCACGCGGCGGGGTCGAGGGCGTGCTCTTCCCGTGGGGCAACGAGCCCTGGGACGCGGGCCCGTTCGCCTTCGGGGCCGCGGGCATGGACCGCCCGCAGCCGCTCGGCTCCACGCCGCCCAACGGCTACGGCCTCTACCACATGGGCGAGAACGTGCACGAGTGGTGCAGCGACTGGTACGGGCCGTACGCGGCGGTGAACGGCGTCGACGTCAACCCGCGAGCCCACGCTGCGGGGGAGCGGCGCGCGTCCCGGGGCGGCTCGTGGCGGCACCGGATCAAGGTTTCGCGCATCGCGGCGCGTTCCTCGCTCGACCCTGGACGGCGCTACAACGACTACGGGATGCGCGTCTACGCCGGCACCTAGCGGGTCGCCTCCGTCGTCAGTTCAGCGCGCGCGGGCTCGCCCCCGGCGGCGCCCCCGCGGGGAGCTCGGGGTGCGGGCTTCGCGCGCGGCCGGCGGCGGGTCGGGCTGGACGGCGCGGCTCAGCGCCAGACGGAACAGCGCCGAGCCGCCGAGGAAGCCCGCCACGGCGCCGCCCATGTCCGCGAGCCAGTCGGTGAAGTCCGGGTGGCGGCCGACCGGGCCCTGCAGCAGCTCGGTGGCGGCGGCGAGCAGCCAGAACCCGAAGAACGCGACACCGAGGCTGCTGCGCGAGAAGCGCCGGGCCCGCAGGGAGACGGCGTAGCGGAGCGCGGAGGCGGCGCCCAGCGACGCGAAGAGCGCGGCGTGCCCGAAGCGGTGGTCGAGGTTGAGGGTGGCCGGCTCGAGCAGGTCGCGTGGGCCCAGCGTGCCGAGGAGGATCGCGGCCACGCTCACGAGCGTGAGGAGGTTCGCAGCGCGCCGGACCGTGCGAACCTGCATCGGCGAAGCGTAGGGCGGGCGCTGCTTAGAATGAATTCGCCTCGCGCCCTTCTCGGAGCAGGTCGATGAGCCGTCCGATGACATGGGTCGATGGACAGCTGGTTCCGCGCGCGCTGGCGCGCATCGCGATCGACGACTTCTCGGTGCGCTACGGCGGGACGTGCTTCGAGATGATGCTCGCGCGCAACGGGCGGGTGTTCCGGCTGCAGCGGCACCTGGACCGGCTCGCCTGGGGGCTGCGCCTGATGCGCGCCCCGATGCCGGCCGCCGAGGAGATCACGCGGGCGGTGGAGTAGACGCTGGGCGCGAACGGGATGCCCGACGCGCGCGTGCGGCTCACCGTCACGATGGGGCAGGGAACGGCGCCGGACATCTCGGTCGCGCACGACCCGTCGGTGCTCGTGACGGTCGACCCGCTGCCGGCGGCCGGAGCGCCGGTGCTCCTGCGCATCTCGTCGATCCGCATCGACGAGCGCCGCCCGCTCGCGGCGGGGAAGACGGCGCAGTACATCAACTTCCTGCTGGCCGCCGCCGAGGCGCGGGACGCCGGCGCCGACGACGCGCTGCTGCTCAACCACCGCGGCGGCATCTGCGAGGCGACGACCTCGAACGTCTTCGCCGTGCGCCACGGGGTGCTGCTGACGCCGTCCACGCGCGACGGCGCGCTGCCGGGCGTGACCGCGACGCCGTGATGGAGTGCGCGCGGGCGGCCGCGATCGAGGTGCGCGAGGAGACGCTCCGCCTCTCGGACCTCCCGCAGTTCGCCGAGGTCTTCTTCACGAGCAGCGTGGCGGGCCTGCGCCCCGTGCGGGGCATCGAGGGCGGCGGGGCCGCCTGGTACGGCGGACGGTGCCGGACGCGCTGACGCTGCAACTGGAGGAGATGTACGAGGGGCTCGTGCGCGCGGAGTGCGGCTCCTAGCATCTCGAAGGCGCGTCGCTGCTCGTCGCGGGGTAGGAGACGGTCCTCCCACGGCGCACATGAGCGCCGGCCGGAGCAACCACGTTCAACTCGCATTCCGCCCCGAGGCGCGGGCTTCGCCTCACCGGGTGATTGGCAGGAGTACGCCGGGGAGGAGAACGCGCGATGACGAACATGCAGCAGGGGGAGATCGACCCGAGAGCCGCCCGAGCCGGCGGAGAGCCACACCGACATCGACGCGCTGATCCGCCGCGTGATGCCGGACCTCCATCCCATCGTCGAGCAGCTGGACGGGTTGATCCGCAGGACGATCCCGGGGCTGCAGTACGCCGCGAGTGGAAGAAGGCCTACTACGGGCTACCGGAGCTCGGTTGGGTGATCGAGATGGTGGCGTACGACGTCTCCGTGAACGTCGTGTTCCTCGGCGACGCGACGTTCGATTTTCCGCCGCCCCTGGGCACCCGGCCGCAGCGGTACGTGAAGGTGAAGACCCTCGAGGAGGCGCGGAGCCCGGAGCTGCGCAGGTGGATCGCACAGGCGAAGTCCGCCCCGGGCTGGAGATGACGGCCGGTGGGGCGAAGGCTCGGCCTTCGCGCCGCGCCGGCCCGCGATCAACGGTGCACACTTCCGGCTCGATCGTCGACGGGAATGCGTCGCTTGCCGCGCCGTCGCGCCCGGTGTAGAAGCGGGGCGCGAACACCGGCGGATGGGAGGACGCGCATGCCGCGCATGGACCTCGGCGACGTCAGCATCCACTTCGAGCAGCGGGGGAACGGCTCGCCCGCGTACGTCTTCTGCCACGGCCTCGGCGGCAGCGGGCAGGGCTTCGAGGCGGACGACATGGACTGGTACGCCGCTCGCTTCCGCACGGTGTCGTGGGACAACCGCGGGCTGGGGCGCTCCGGGCAGGCGGCGAAGTACTCGCTCCCGCTCTACGCCGCCGACCTCGACCGGCTGCTCGAGCGGCTCGGCATCGAGCGCGCCGTCGTGCACGGGGTGTCGTGGGGCGGGGTCCTCGTGCAGCGGTTCGCAATCGACTTCCCCGAGCGTTGTGCGGCGATCGTGCTCGACTCGACCTCGAGCGAGGTCAACATCGCGGCGAGCGAGAACTGGTATCTGCGGGGCGAGGTCGCGCGGAAGGGTGCGCAGGCGGTGGCCGGTCGCGAGGTGCGGCCGGCGTTCGCCGGGCACACGACCGTGCAGGAGGCGCCCCCGCCGGCCGCCGTGCGACCCGAGCACCTGGACTCTTACGTCGCGCAGGCGCGGGCGACCGGCGCGCTCCGTGAGCACCCGCTCACCCCGTACCTCCGGTCGATCTCGTGCCCGGCGCTCGTCGTGGGGGGCGGGCGGGACACGGTGGCGGGGGCAGGCGGGTCCGTGGTGATCGCCCGCAACCTGCCGGGGGCGCGCCTGGAGATCCTCCAGGCCGCCGGCCACGGGGTGTACCGGCAGGCACCCGAGCAGTTCCGCGCGCTGCTGCTGGAGTTCCTGGCCGAGCACGGGCTCGCGCCGATCGGCTAGCCGGGTGCTGAAGGAGCCGGTCGCCCAGGGGATCGCTGACCGGTAGGACGGCGGCAGCGGCGGGGATCTCCAGCGAGGAGATCCCCATGCGTGGTGACACGACCGAGCAGTCAACGATGCTCGTGGCGTCTCCCGCCGATGC
>Ga0194128_10005265_pt1 | contig 18270 bp, 15 predicted proteins | sample TA2KigCa65mmetaG_FD_148650 | JGI IMG/M metagenome (GOLD analysis project Ga0194128, IMG submission 148650) | Freshwater microbial communities from Lake Tanganyika, Tanzania - TA2015037 Kigoma Deep Cast 65m | ecosystem: Environmental > Aquatic > Freshwater > Lake | place: Tanzania: Lake... | reverse complement strand
GGCTAGTGCACCGCCGTCGAGATAGCGTCAACATCTTACCGCCCCTCGACGCCCCTCGCGGCGTCACACCTCCTCGAAATATGCCAGATATTCCTTCGTCGGCGTTCCTTGCGAGGGACGCCGATGAGCGGCAATCTGCTTGACGCTATCTCAACGGCGGTGCACTAGTCCGCGTTCGCGCAGGATCCGCGCGAGGAAGCGGTCGAGAGCGGCGTCGTCGTGCCCGAGCTGCAAGCCGACCGGCCCGCCGCCGACGATCAGGACCTCCGTCGATCGCGTCGTCATCCCCTTCTCTCCGGCGTCAAGGCGGGAGCTTGCGCATCATCGGATTCTTGTTCGGAGCGAAGCCGAGCCGCTCGTACAGGGACCGTGCGCGCACGTTGTCCGGGGTCACCTCGAGCTCGAAGGCGACGGGTCGCGACGGCCAGAGCTCGCCTCGCTCCACGGTGCGCACCAGCGCCGTCGCCCAGCCGCGGCTTCGCTCCTCCGGCACGACGTAGATCTCGTCGAAGTTGCAGATCTCGCCGCCGAGCTCGTTCGACCAGAAGGAGATGAGGATCGCGTATCCTTCCAGGCCGCGGCCTCGGTCGAGGACCACGATCCTGCCGCGCGCCGGCTCCTCGCGAAGGCGCGCGATCGTCCGCTGCACGTGCTCCGCGGGAACGGGCTTCGGCCCCGGATCCTCCTCGTTCAGCGCGCGGCACATCGCGACGACCGCTTCGTCGTCGGCGGGAGAAGCGAGGCGCCACATGGTCAGTCGAGTAGCGTCAGGACGTGCCCCTCGTCGGGGCGCAAGCGTCCCTCGAGCGCGTCGCGGTACGCCGTCTCGAGCGCGGCCGGGCCGCGGCCGTGCACGATCCGGATCCAGCTCTCGGTGTCGCGCAGGACGTCGCTGCGCGCGGCGGCGATGCGCGCCTGGAACCCGTCTGCGCCCCAGTCCTTCCGCCGCTTCTCGATCTGCGTCGGAGCGAAGAAGAACGCGGGCTTCGCTCCGGGAAGTCCCTCGAGCGAGCCGCCCTTCTCCCAGTGCGTCAAGCCGACGAGGCAGCTCTGCTTCACGCCGTCCCGGTAGTGCTCGTGCACGCGTCGCGTGACGTCGCCGTTCCCGGCCATGTCGACGTAGACGATCGGGACGTCGGCGGGGAGCTTCTCGACGTCCGCGTACGGGACGACGCGGTCGTAGCAGCCGAGGCCCAGGGCGAAGGCGCGGTTTCCCGGGGACGTGAGACCGATCACCTCGATGCCCTTCCGCCGGGCGAGGAAGTACGCGAGGCAGAATCCGGTCTTGCTCGAAGCGCTCGCGATGACGAGCGCCTTCGCGCCGAAGAATCCCGCCTCGGCGAGGAAGTCGTCGATCAGGAACGACGTCGCGAGGAGCGGCTGCAGCACGATGCGGCGGTCGTCCTGCGCCGGGTCGTAGCCCGGCTCGCCCGCGAGGCGCGCGTACTGGTTGTAGACGGGCGGCAGAGCGCTCCGGTGCGCCGAGCCGTCGACCACTCCCGTTCGCGAGACATGCTCGGGACGGATGCGGAGGTGGGTCGACATCGGCAGGTAGCCGTAGAGACGCTCGCCCTCGGGAAGGTCCGGCTGTCGCGAGCGCTCGACGACGCCGATGCCCCAGACCGGGATGCGGCCGAACCCCGCCTCAGCCGGGAAGAAATTCCAGTAGCCGACCATCTCGCCGACCGCGCCGTAGGTGACGTTGTTCGCCGTGAGGCCGAACTTCTCGATGCGAAGCCAGGCCTCGCCGGCAGAGAGCTCGGTCGGCGCCGCGCCGGTCGTGAAGCGCGTCTCGCGCAGGTCGTCGCGCCGCACCTCGAAGTCGCAAACGTTTCCGGTCGTCATGCTCTCCCTCTAGTGTCCTGAGTCAGAGATTCGGTGCCAAAATCGCCGAGCAATCGGCGTCCCTGGCAAGGAAGGCCGACGACGGAATATCGGGCATATCCGGAGGAGGACTGACGCCGCCGGGGGCGTCGAGGGCCGGCGAGTTTGGTGCCGAATTTCTGACTCAGGACACTAGCAGAGAGCCGCGCTATTGGTCCGGCCGCGCGCCGCCGATGAAGCTCCTCCGGACGGGGATGAGATGAGGTGATGGTGGAACCGGTGAAGCGCCGCGCCGCGGCGCGCGGGGCCGCAATCTTCGCGCTGGCGATCCTCGCATCGCTCGCCTCTCCACACGCCGCGAACGCCGCGATCAACCCGTGGATGGCGAGCAACGTCTACAACCCGCAGAAGTGGGACACCGCGGGCCCGGACACGGCGACCCCGTGGCTCCACCCGCCGCCCTACGAGCCGAACCAGGGCTGGGGCATGCTCGACCCGTCGAGCGCCTTTCTCGACGGCCACTGGCACGACGACACGAACCTGACCGGAAGCTGGGGCGGCGCGCGCGACACGCTGATGGAGCACGGCCTCGCCCTCTCCGCGGCGTACTTCGGACAGCTCTCCGCGAATCCCGTCGGCGGGGTGGTCGAAGGACAGACGACGTGGCGCGGCGACCTCGCGGTCGGCGTCTTCGCCGACCTGCAGCGCATCGCGAACTGGGAGCGCACGTACTTCACCGCGACGTTCGACTGGAAGGACGGCACGAACAGCCTGACGAACGCCTACATCCAGAATCAGCTTCCGGTGCAGCTCGACAACGGCGACGACGACGGCGCCACGCGTCTCGTGAACCTCGCCGTCGGAAAGCAGCTCTTCGACAACGATGCCGAGGTGGTGCTCGGTCGCCTGGTGACGGGCGAGGAGTTCGCGACGCTCCGGCTCGCATGCACGTCGCTCAACCAGGCGATCTGCGGCAACCCGATCGCGGCGGCGCAGAGCATCTCCTTCCCGACGTTCCCGTTCGGCGTCTGGGGCGGGCACTTCAAGGTGAAGCCGGGAGACACGTGGTCGGCGCAGGTCGGCTCGTATCTCGTCTTCCCGAGCTTCCGCGACCCGTCGTACCACGGCACGAACTTCTCGGCGCCGGAGGGCTCGGGTGCCCTGACGCTCGCCGAGGTCCAGTACTTGACCGCGCAACGCGTGCCCGGGAGCCTTCCCGGCCGTATCAAGCTCGGCGGCTACTTCGACACCGAAGAGCTGACGAACGTCGAGACGGAGACGCCGGTCCGCGGCACCGGCGGCGTCTACCTGATGGGACAGCAGATGCTGTTCTCGACCGGCAAGAGCGGCACGGTCTCGGAGACGGACGTCGGACTCTCGGGCTGGCTCTCGTTGAGCTGGGCTCCACCGAATCGAAACCGGGTCTCCTCGATGGTGGCGGGCGGGCTCAGCTACCAGGGCATCCTGCCGAGCCGCCCGTGGGACGGCCTCGCGTTCATCGCCGCGTACGCGAGCTACAGCAGCGACCTTCGCGACGGTCAGCGCGCGCGCGGCGAGCCGCTCCAGCACGGCGAGGTGATCCTCGAGCTCAACTATCGCTGGTCGCTCGCCTCGTGGCTTTGGCTGCAGCCGGACATCCAGGGCGTGATCCAGCCGAAGGGACGAAGCGACGTTCCGGACGCGATCGCCGTCGGGATCGCCATCGGATTCGTCCTCTGAGCTAAGGGCCGGCCCCCGGTCTGCCGCTAAGGGTCGAAGGTGTGAAGCGGAGGCGGTGATGCTGCGACCTTTGGACCGGACCGGACGCGACGGGAGACGGACCGCCCGCACGACGCTCCTCTTCGTGCTGGTCCTCGTGCCCGCATTCTGGCTCGTGCCCCTCGATGGCCGCCCGCGCGAGCGCGCGGACGACCTGCCCGTGCTCGGACGCGTCGCCGACTTCTCGCTCCTGAGCCAGGCGGACGCCCCGGTGACGCGCGCCGCCTTCGAGGGAGAGCCCTGGGTCGCGAACTTCGCGTTCACGCGCTGCGCCTCGGTCTGTCCGCGCATCACGCAGACGATGCGCGCGGCGCAGAAGAAGGCGCAGGAAGAGGACGTCGGCCTTCGCTTCGTCACGTTCAGCGTCGACCCGGAGCACGACCAGCCCGAGTTGATGAAGAGCTACGCCGAGACCTACGGCGCAGACTTCTCGAGCTGGACCTTCCTCACCGGTACGAGCAAGGCGATCGAAGGCGTCGCGCGGAGCTTCTCGGTCGGCTTCGACGACCAGATCGATCCGACGCGGGAAGACCTCGGCATCATGCACAGCGGCCAGCTCGTCCTCGTCGACGAGGAAGGCCGGATCCGCGGCTACTACCCGTCGACCGACGAAGGAGTCGAGAGCAAGATCGTCGGCGACCTGAAGCGGATGGCCTCCCGATGAGCCCGCGTGTGCGCTGGACGGTCGGCCGCCTCGCGGCCTGGTGCGGGATCGCCGTGTCTCTCGCCGGTGGAGCGGCGTGCAGCTCGAGCGGCGACGACTACGTCGCACCCGAGTTCGCGGAGCCGGTCACGCTCGCGAGCGAGAACGGCGTCCTCGAGGTGAGCCTCTTCGTCCGCCAGGGCGAGGCGACGCTCGACACGGTGGACATCCCCGTCCACAACTTCCTGCTGTTCGGGTACGAGGTGCTGCAGGGCACCGCTTCGAACGGCGAGACGGTCGGCGACAACCTCTACCCGGGCCCGACGCTGCAGGTCTATCCCGGCGAGACGCTGATCGTCCACGTCGCGAACGAGCTCGCCGACCTGACGATCGGCGACTTCTACGATCCCGCGTTCATCCGGCGCGCCGACACGCCGCCGCTCTATCCGCGGCAGCTCACCTCGTCGCCGTTCAACCTCCACACGCACGGTCTGCACGTGCCGCCGGCGGGCAACGCCGACAACGTGCTGCTCGACATCCCGTCGGGCTACACGAACACCTACACGTACGACGTTCCCGACGATCATCCGGAGGGGATGTACTGGTATCACAGCCATCGGCACACGCTGACGGCGCAGCACACCTACCTCGGGCTCGCGGGCATGCTCTCGATCGGCCGCTCCGACGGCAACATCCCGGCCGTCACGGAGAATGCGCTCCCGATCCGGAACATGGCGATCCAGTACAACTGGGTCTTCGATCGCCAGGGTGGTCAAGCGGTCTTGAACGACGTGAACTGGCCGCAGTACGTGAGCACTCTCATCCCGCCGACCGGACCGCCGGAGCTCGAGGACGGGACGTACGTGCCGAAGCTCGCGCCGCTCAACTTCTCGAGCTCCGAGAAGGGCACGCAGTACTACACGAACTGGTACGCAGGCCCGCTCTCCGAGAGCAACAACCGCGGGCAGTACCAGTTCCTCCCGCAGAACCTGATCAGCTTCAAGGCCCACGTCGACGGCGACGACGACGTGCCGGCGGATCCCTCGCTTCCCGACCACCTCCGCGACCTGCAGTTCACGATCAACGGCCAGTTCCAGCCGGTGATCCGCGCGAAGCCGGGACAGACGGAGATCTGGGTCCTCGCGAACATCAGCGACTTCGCCTACACGCCCTTGACGCTCACCGAGACGGCGACCGGGAATCACCCGGTGATCCCGCTCCTCGGGCAGGACGGCAATCCCTACCCCGAGGTGCACTATCCGACGACCGGCGGCGGGACGACGCTCCTGATCCCGCCCGCAACGCGGTACGCGATCGCCGTGACGATGCCGAGCGAGGGCGGGCTCGTGCTCGAGATGCCGGCCGCCAGCACGCAGGCCCCGCTGTCTCGCGAAGGCATTCTCTATACGAGCGACGGCACCGAGTACCCACCCGCGGTGCTCGGGACGCTCTCGGTCGATCCCTCGGCCCTCAGCTACTACGACGGATTCTTCGTCTCGCCGACGCAGGTTCTCGCCCGCATGGAGCCGGAAGAGGGAACGGGCGTCACGGTGGCGTTCGTCGAAGGACAGGCGGTCGGCGCCTACACGTCCTTCGTCGACACGGAGGGGCTTCCGGCGGCCGTCACGCGCGAGCTCGTCGTCTCGGGCGGCTTCCTGAACGAGCACGCGAGCACGCAGGATCCGAAGGCGTTCGTGTACGCGTTCGACGACAACGCCTTCCCGTACATCCCGCTGCTCCAGCCGCGCCTGAACACGATCGAGGAGTGGACGTTCATCAACGGCAACAACGACGAGCACCCGATGCACATCCACGTGAACGACTTCCAGGTCTCGGAGTACTACGCTCCGAACGAGAACCCGCCCGTCCACACGTTCTACCAGCCGTGGGGACAGGACAACGCGAACCTCGCTTCGCCGATCGGCGGAGAGCATCCGAAGCCCGAGGGGCGCGCGCGGCTCTCCGTGCGCACCGAGTTCCAGGAGTACAGCGGCACATACGTCGTGCACTGCCATCGTCTGAACCACGAGGACAACGGGCTGATGGCGATCATCAACGTGATCCCCGAGATCACGTCGTTCGCCGTGGCGTCGCCCGGCTCGGCCGGCGCGGAAGCGACGGTCCGCGTCTACGATGGAAGCGAGAACCAGCTCCTCGCCGAGATCGTGCCGTTCCCCGGCTGGGAGGGCGACCTCAGCGTCGCGATGGGCGACGTGAACGGCGATCAGATCCTCGACGTCATCGCCGCGAAGGGTCCCGGAGGAGAGCCCGAGGTCATCGCGCTCTCGGGCGCGCAGGGCTTCGACGAGACGCTCGTCGACTTTCTCGCGTACGACGCGTCCTTCACCGGAGGCGTGCGCGTCGCCGCCGCCGACATCGACGGCAACGCCCTCGCCGACAACGTGATCGCGGCCTCGGGCCCCGGCGTCGTCTCGAACGTGACGATCTTCGGCTCGGTTCTTCCGGAAGTCGGCGACGCGCCCGAGGTGTTCGCGAGCTTCTCGCCCTACCCCGACTCCGCGACGGGCGTGACGATCGCGACCGGCCTCCTCGACGTGCACGGGCGCTACAGCATCATCACCGCACCGGGCCCGGGAGACCCCGCGCAGATCAAGACGTTCCGCTTCGACCTCTACAAGCCGAACACGGGCGTGTCGGCCTGGTGCGCTCCGACGGATCCGCTGCCGGAGGGAGTGCCCCTCGTCACGTCCGAGTTCCTCGCCTTCGAGGAGAGCTACCAGGGCGGCGTCTCGCTCGCGGCCGGCTGGATCGGCGGCGCGTACGGCGGCGCCCAATCGATCGTCGTCGGCGAGAGCGCCGGACCCGGCGTCGTCAAGGTCTTCGGAAGCGGCTCCGCGCTCGACGGCGAGCCGCTCATGTACCTCGAGAGCCCGGACGACCACGATCCGACGATCGAGTTCTTCGAGATCTCACGCTTCACGCCGTTCGGCGACGCGCCGTCCTCGGGCGTCCGCGTCGCGGTGACGAGCAACGAGCTCGCCGCGGACGTGCTCGCGAGCGGTCTCGACTCGTCGGGAACCGAGGTGCTCGTGCGAAAGTACTTCTTCGTCCGCTCCGACGAGGACGAGAGGCGGCTGTCGCCCGAGCAGATCGCCCAGGTCGAGTCCGCACCGGGAACGGAGCCGAGCTGGCTCGGCGGCTTCTGAATCACGGTCCGTCGCGCCCTGCGACGATCAGGAGGAGAGGATCCCCGACCGCCGGCGATCGATCGACGATCGACGGCACGGTCCATCCGCCCGAGAGCCGGAAGTACGAGCCGACGAGCCGCGCGCGGTCCGCGACGTCGAGAGCGTGCCAGATCGCGACGGCCTTCGTCGGAAACATCCGGTGCGAGATCGCGACGAGGAAGCTCCCGCCCGGCGCGAGCACGCGGCGCACGGAGCAGAACACCTCGAGCGGACGCGTGAGGTACTGGATCGAGACCGCACAGAGCGCCGCGTCGAACGAGCCGCCGGGCCAAGGCAGCTCGGGCTCGCGGTTCAGGTCCTGCACGAGCGTCTCCGTCAAGCGCGGGTTCCGGGCGAGCTCCTCGCCGTTCATGCCGTGTCCCGCGACGTGCGCGTACGAGACGTCCGGAGGCAGATGGGAGATCCAGGACGACATCAGGTCGAGGACGCGAGCCCCCGCGGGTACGACCTCGCGGTATGCTTCCGTCAGCGCGGCGATCGTCGAGTCGTCGATGTGCGTGACGAAGCGCGGGCCGGCGTAGAAGCTCTCGTCCGACGACTCGTCGGCGCGCGTGAAGAAGCGTGCGGGGAGGACGTCCGCGAGGTCGTTGCCCATCAGGACGGCGCCACACCGTGCTCCGAGAACCACGCGAGCGAGCGCTTCCAGCCATCCTTCGCGTCCGCGGCGCGATACGAGTCGCGATAGTCCGCGAAGAACCCGTGCGGCGCGTCGGGATACACGTGGATCCGAGACGAGCTCTTCGCCGCCACGAGCGCCCTCTGCATCGCCTCGACGTCGGCCATCGGAATGCCCGTGTCCTCGCCGCCGTAGAGGCCGAGCACCGGCGCCTTCAGCTCGGACGCGACGTCCATCGGATACTTCTCGTGCAGCGGATCCGTCCGACCGCGGAGGCGGCCGTACCACGCGACGCCGGCCTTCAGACGCGCGCTGTGCGCGGAATAGAGCCACACGATCCGGCCGCCCCAGCAGAAGCCCGTGATGCCGAGCTCCGAGGCGTCGCCGCGCCCGCTCGACTCCGCCCACGCGACCGTCGCGTCGAGGTCCTGCATCACCTGGCCGTCCGGGACCTTCGAGACGACCTTCGAGAAGATCTGCTGCACGTCCTTCATCTTCGAGACGTCGCCCTGGCGCGCGAAGAGCTCCGGTGCGACCGCGAAGTAGCCGACCTTCGCGAGACGCCGGCAGACGTCGCGGATGTGCTCGTGCACGCCGAAGATCTCCTGCACGACGAGGACCACCGCGTGCTTCCCCTCGCCCGCGGGCATCGCGCGATACGCGGGCATGTCGCCGCCCTCGGCCGGGATCTTCACCTCGCCGGCCTCGAGACCGGCTTCGTCGGTGGAGACGACCGCCTGCGCGAAGCGCGGCGCGACCGCCGCGGCGAATCCGGTTGCGAGAGAGGTCACGACGAACTCGCGGCGTGTGAGGCCCTTCATGGCACGGGGACCTTCGCCGGAGTGCAGGGGACCACGTTGACGGCGATCCCACCGGCGCGCGCGCTCGTCGGCGACGCCGCGACCACGAAGCCGCAGAGACCGAGGGCGAAACATCGACTCCAGCTGCGCATGTGCACTCCTCCTTCTCGTCGTTCGTCAATCACCGCGCGGCCGGATCACGGGCGGCGTGAACGCTCGCACGGGCGGCACCTCGCCTACGAACCGCTCCACCTCGACGAGGGCGTGCTGCCCGGAGCAACCTTGTGACAGCCGCGAGGTGGCGACGTCGCGCGTGAGAACGTTCGGATTCCCGTGGAGGCACATCGCGACGTCCGCGCTCGGATCGTCCGGATCGAACCACGCACCGGTCGAGAGCTGCACGACGCGCGGTCGCACGTCCTCCGTCACGACCGCTCCAGCGAGACAGCTCCCGCGCTCGTTGTAGATCCGGACGACGTCGCCGTCCGTGATGCCACGCTCGGCGGCGTCCGAAGGATGGATCCGCACGGGCTCGCGCCCTCGAACCTTCGCCGCCTGGCTGTACGGTCCCGCATCGAGCTGGCCGTGGAGACGCGTCGCCGGGTTGTTCGCGACGAGCGCGAGCGGCCAGCGCTTCGCGCGAGGGGCGCCGAGCCACTCCTCGCTCTCGAGCCAGGCGGGGTGCCCCGGGCAGTCGTCGTAGCCGAACGCCGCGACCGTGTCGGACCAGATCTCGATCTTGCCGCTCGGCGTGCGCAAGCGGTGCGCTTCGGGGTCGGCGCGGAAGGAGTCGAACAGGACGCGCTCCCCCTCGACGTCGGCGACCTCGAGCGAGCCGTTCGCCCAGAACTCCTCGAATGCGGGCGCCTCGAGGCCGGCTTCCCGCATCGTCCGCGCGAGCTGCGCCCAGAGGCGTCCGAGCCAAGTGCGCTCGTCCATCCCGTCGGTGAACTCCGCATGGACGCCGAGGCGCTCGGCGAGTCCGGCGAGGATGTCGTGGTCGCTTCGCGCTTCGCCGACCGGCGGGACGATCCGGTGCATCGCGACGATCCTCGCGTCCGCGCGGCCGGAGCCGATGTCGTTCCGCTCGAACGACGTCGTCGCGGGGAAGACGATATCCGCGTGCCGCGCCATCGGCGTCCAGTATGGGTCCTGCACGACGATCGTGTCCGGACGCGCGAGCGCGCGACGCAGACGGTTCAGATCCTGATGGTGATGGAACGGATTGCCGCCGGCCCAGTGCACGAGCCGGATGTCGGGATACTCGTAGCTCTCGCCGTCGTACGCGAACGTCTCTCCCGGATGGAGAAGCAGATCCGCGATGCGCGCGACCGGAATGAAGGAGCGCAGCGGATTCCGTCCCTCCGGCACGAGCGGCAACGGGAAGGACGCGCTCGAGCTGCCGAGATCGCCCATCGACCCGTAGCCGTGCCCGAACCCGCCGCCGGGGAGCCCGATCTGTCCGAGGAGCGCCGCGAGCGCGATCGCCGCCCACACGGGCTGCTCGCCGTGCTCCGCGCGCTGCAGCGAGTAGGAGACCGTGACGAGCGTGCGCTTCGCCGCCATGCGACGCGCGAGGACGCGCAGATCCTGCGCCGGGATGCCCGAGCGCTCCTCGGCCCACTCCGGAGTCTTCTCGAGGCCGTCTTCCTCGCCGAGGACGTACGCGATGAACCGGTCCGCGCCGTGACAGCATCTCGCGAGGAACTCGGGATCGTGCAGGCCCTCGCGAACGAGCACGTTCGCGAGCGCCAGCATGACGGCGACGTCGGAGAGCGGCACGAGCGGATACCAGCGCGCTTCGGACTCGGCGATCGCGTCGTCGCGGAGCGGGCTGAACAGCGCGATCTCCATTCCGCGTCGCCGCGCCTCCGTGAGATGTCGGCGAATCGAGTGGCGCGCCATGCCGCCCGGCGCGACGAACGTGTTCTTGATCGGCACGCCGCCGAACGCGACGAGGAGCTCCGTGTGGCGCGCGAGCATCGCCCACGCGGTCGCCTTGCGGAAGACGGAGCCGGGATTGCCGACGACGTGCGGCAGGAGGACGAGCGAAGCGCCGATGCTGTAGCTGTTCCGCGACGACGTGAAGCCGCCGATCAGGTTCAGGAAGCGGTGGAGCTGCCGCTGGCTCTGGTGGAAGAGTCCCGCGCTCGCCCATCCGTAGGAGCCGCCGAAGATCGCCTGGTTGCCGTGCTCCGCGACGACGCGGCGGTACTCCGCGGCGGTCCGATCGAGCGCTTCGTCCCACGAGAGCTCGACGAAGGAGTCGTCGCCGCGGCGCGCGGGGCCAGGCCCGTTCTCGAGCCAGCCGCGACGCGCGACGGGCCGCAGGATGCGCGACTCGTGTCGGACGCTTCCGGGAAGGTTCCGGAGAAGCGGCGAAGGATCGGGATCGTGCAGCGGCTCGACTTCCGCGACGTCGCCGCCGTCGACGCGTACCGTGAACGCGCCCCAGTGCGAGCTGTGCGTCAGCGCCGCCATGCCGCCTCATTCCTCGCAGGGTCGGACGGCCGCGTCGAGAGGCTTCGCGTTTACACTCTCAGTCGAGGTCGACGAACAGGTCTTCGACGCGCGCGCCGAGGTCCGGAAGGACGCGCGAAGAGATCGCGCCCTCACCTCGCGCCGCCGCCGGCGCGAACGTCGCACCTTCTCGGCAGAATACGGTCAGCTCGCGCCGGAGCGGATCGATGATCCAGTACTCCTCGACGCCGTTCCGGGCGTAGATCTCGAGCTTCACCGTGCGATCGCGTCGCGCCGTCGACGGAGAGAGGATCTCGACCACCAGGCTCGGAACGATCCGGAGGAAGTCCTTGCTTCCGGGCCGTGGACCGGCTTCCCACTGTTGGCGCGAGACGAACGAAACGTCCGGCTGGAGCGTCTCGCCGGTGGGCAGCTCGAGCCCGGCGCTCGACCCGAAGATACGACCAAGTCCCCGTGCGTCGACGTGGTGGCCGATGATCCCGCTCACTCGGCTTTCGACCGAGCCGTGCCAAGCCCGCGCAGGCGGGCTCACGACGACGCAGCCGCCGATGAGCTCGTAGTGTCCGGAAGCGGAATCGGGCAGACCGTCGAGCCAACGTCGGAAGGTCTCCTGCGTGAAGCGCTCCTCCGAAACGAAGCTCATCTCCATCGCCATGACGCCCACACGATACCCCCGCCTCTCCGAGGTGGGAAGTACCCCCGCGCGCTCCGACCGCCATGGCAGGGACGACAAGATCGACGCTCACCGCTGGAGGATCTTCTGCGCCTCCTTCGCGAACTGGCTGCTGCCCTTGGAGTCCTCCGTCAAGTCGGGGATCTTGATCGGCACCTCGACTCCCTTCTGACACGCCGGCCGCTCCTTCATCGCGTCGAGCCAGCGGCCCAGGTTGTCGAGGCCGTCGCGCAACACGCCGGACCACTTGTACGTGCGCACCCAGCACCAGTTCGCGATGTCGGCGATCGAGTAGTCGTCCGCGAGCCACTCGCTCTCGCCGAGGCGACGGTCGAGCACCTCGAAGAGACGGCGACACTCGTTCTGATACCGATCGATCGCGGGCTGGATCTTCTCCGGGAAGTAGCGAAAGAAGACGTTCGCCTGCCCCATCATCGGGCCGATGCCGCCCATCTGGAACATCAGCCACTGGATGACCTTCGAGCGGCCCTTCGCGTCGCTCGGCATCAGCTTCCCGGTCTTCTCCGCGAGGTAGATCAGGATCGCGCCCGACTCGAAGACCGGGAAGTTGCCCGCGTCGCGGTCGACGATCGTCGGGATGCGGCCGTTCGGGTTGAGCTTCCGGTACCACTCTTCCTTCTGCTGCTGCTTCCCGAGATCGATCGGATGCACTTCGTACGGCAGCCCGAGCTCCTCGAGCGCGACGGAGGCCTTCCAGCCGTTCGGCGTCGGCGACGTGTAGAGATCGATCATTCGGCTCCTCGAAGCTCAGCGCTCAGAGGCAGAGCTCGGCGACCGTTTCGAGAGCGCGCGAGTCCCCGCCGACGAGGAGCGTCGTCGCCCGGCTCTCCTTCCACGCCGCGAGGCGATCGCGAATCCTCTCCTTCGGTCCGACGAGCGCCACGGCGTCGACGAGATCGTCCGGAACGAGCGCCGCCGCTTCGTTCTTCTTGCCGTCGAGGTAGAGGTCCTGGATCTTCTTCGCCGGTCCGGGCCAGCCCTGCCGGCTGACGTGGTCGTTGTAGAAGTTCTTCTCGCGCGCACCCATGCCGCCGACGTAGAGCGCGAGACCGGGCTTGATCGCGTCGCGCGCCTTCTGGACGTCGTCGTTCAGGATCACCGTGACGGTCGGCGCGATCTCGAAGTCGCCCCAGCTCTTGCCGTTGCCGGCCTTCGCAAAGCCCTTCTCGATCGGGCCGGTGAACGTCGACAATCCGTCCGGCGTCGTCCACACGGGGATGAAGCCGTCGGCGACCTCCGCCGCGGTCTCGACGCCCTTCGGCGAGATCGTCGCGGTGTAGATCGGAATGTCGGGACGCCCGTGCAGGATGCTGCGGAGCGGCTTCCCGAGGCCCGAGGCGCCCGGCCCGCGGTACGGCATCTGGTAGAGCTCGCCCTGGAACTCGACGGGGCGCTCGCGCCGGAAGATCTCGCGCAGGATCGCGACGTACTCGCGGGTTCGCTGCAGCGGCTTTGCGTACGGCAGCCCGTGCCAGCCTTCGATCACCTGCGGACCGGACGGTCCCAGCCCGACGATCATGCGGCCGCCCGAGAGCTGGTCGAGCGTCATCGCCTGCATCGCGCACATCGCGGGCGTACGCGCCTGCATCTGCATGATCGCGGTGCCGAGCTTGATCTTGCTCGTCTGCGCCGCGATCCACGCGAGCGGCACGATCGCGTCGTTTCCCCACGCCTCGGCCGTCCACACCGAATCGAAGCCCATCGACTCGGCGCGCTTGATGCGCTCGATGTCGATCTGGACCTTGGGTCCGAATCCGCCGGAGGTGAGACCAAGCTTCACGTCGTAGCTCCTCCCTTGCCGGCCCGCGCAGAAGGCCGTCTCGCTTCGAAGGAATGGAGAGAGATGCGGCTCACCGTGGCATCCGGGGCTGAGCCGCGCAACGCGGCCTGCGTCAAGCCCGAGCGGCGGCGCGATGCGCGCGCGACGCACCGATCAGGACGCGCACCATGACGAGCTCGACCACGATCGAGATCACCGACACGGGGAAGAAGCCGTCGGCGAGGATCCCGATCGTCCGCCCGATCGCGATGCACGCGATCACGAGCGCGACCGCGTCGAGCCAGCGGCGCTCCCCCGTATAGAGCCCGAGGAAGCAAAGGATCGCCCCGCCGATGAAGAGTCCGCCGATGTCGCCGCGCGCCGTGTTGAGGGCGACGGGCGTGCTCAGCACCATCCCGATCTCGACGGCCGCGAAGCCGGGAAAGAGCATCCAGCGAAGCCCGAGGACCGCGAGCAGAAGCCCGATGACCGCGACCGCCACCTTCCAAAGGTTTCCCATGATCTTCCTCCCGATCCGGACGGGCGTCCTTATCGCGTCCGAGGCCCGCACGCGAAGGCCGTTGACGGGTACCGCCCGGTCGCAGTAGCGCCGATCGTGCGAATCGGTAGCGCGGCTTGCCTTCTCGCCTCACTCGCCCTCGGGTTCTCGCTTCCGAAGCCCGCGGCAACCGCTGCCGAGTGTGTCGCGCACGGCCCGCGCGGTGCGAGCGTCACCCCGCTCGCGTTCGACGCGAGCGATCCGGCGGTGCTCTTCCTCGGCACGGAAGCGGGCTCCGTCACGTCAACACCGGCGGCGGCGGCGCGATCTGGACGGCGGCGAGCACCGGGCTCGGGAGCCTCCGCACCGTCGCGCTCGCGATCGACCCGACTCTCCCCGAGGTTCTCCACGTGGGCACGGACGACGCCGGCGTCGCCGCCGATCACGGCACGGATCGTCCGAAGTGACTCGAGCGAGTGCTGGGAGGCGACTTCGAGCGATCCGCAGAGGAACGACCCGCTCGGACTCCGCGCCGAGCCCGACTGAGATACCGAGCCTCATGCGCGAGCGGCCCCGCTTCAGTCGCGGCGCCAGCGCCGCAAGAACTCCGGTAGCGAGTGGAACCGATACTCGTGGATCAGCCGGTCGTCGCGGATCGGCGGCACGCGCTTCAGGTCGTCCGTGCTCGTCGGCTCCATCTCGTCGAGCACGAAGGACGCGTACGGCGGTCCCTCGAGCTTCAGGATCTCGCCGCGTGAAGCGAAGGCGGCTTCGACGCTCTCGGGAGTGAAGCCCGGATCGCCGTCGCTCGCGACGACGATGCTCCGCGGATGCACCCACAGCTCGTCGAAGGTCTCGGCAAGCCCGCGGCGAACCGCGAAGCGCGCGTACGGGAACCCGTGGTTGTTGCTGATGTACATCCCGTCGGGAGCGAGAAGCCGTTTCACCTCGCGGAAGTACTCGACGGAGCGAATCGCCGTCGAGCCGACCCAGTCCGGGATCGTCAAGTTGTCGAGGACGACGTCGAACTGCCCGGACTCGTAGAGCGCGACCGCGACACGCGCGTCCGCGCGCCAGGTGCGGACGCGCGGGTCGTGCAGGCAGTCGCGCAGGATCTGCTGGGGCCGGGGGAAATCGAGAACGGTCGGAAGCTCGTGCGACCAGTCGACGATCTCGACGCGCTCGACGCGCGGATCCTTCAGGAGCTCGCACACCATGCCGCCGCCGCCGAGGCCGAGCACCAGGATCGAGCCCATGTCCGGCTTCGAGAGAACGACGCCCGCGAGCGCCACGTGATCGGGATGATCGGGAAGCGCCGACATGTACTGGCCGTTCACGTACACCTCGGCCGTGCGGTCGCTCGGGTCCCAGACGAGCATCGCAACACCGGTCGTCCCCTCGACGTGATCGAGGAGGTCCGGCCGATCCTGATGCGCGATCGCCGGCCGGCCGAACGAGTACGCCATCTCGATCGCGGCTCGCGGCAACGCGAAGGAGATCGCCCAGATCCCCGCAGCAGCTCCGGCGAAGAGAAGGACGCGGCGCGGTGCGACGCGTGAGGCGGCCCATGCCGCGACCACGAGGCAGACGAGCTCGAGGCCGAGAAGCACGCCGCCGGCGCCGAGGCGCTCGAAGCCGACGAACTGGGCGAGGATTGCGCCGCAGAACGAGCCGACCGAATTGGCGACGTAGACGAGCCCCGTGCGCGACGGCAGCGCTTCCACGCTGCGTGTCGCGACCCGGACGAGGAGCGGAAAGACGCCGCTCAGGAGGAGCGGCAGCGGCATCGCGAGGGCGAAGACGTAGAGCAGGTCCGCCGCGACGTCGACGGGACGATCGAAGACCGTCGCGCCGTGCAGGAGCCGAAAGCCCGCGATCGCGGGAGCCGCGAGAAGCACGATCGCGGACAGCACCGCGAGCCATGCGATGCGCCGCAGCGCCGCGCTTGCGTCGTCGCTTCGGAGGCGCGTAAACAGCGCGCTGCCGATCGCGATCGAGAGGAGATACGGCGCGAGAACGAGCGGGAAGTTGTACGGCGAGTTCGGATTCACGACGAAGAGGTGCCGGAAGAGCGAAACCTCATACGCGAGCGAGACGAGGCCCGACGCGAACGCGACGAGCTGCAGTGCGAGCAGCGAGGGAGCCCCGGCGGAGGACGACTCGCTCGGGGAGGCGATCGGAGTCGCCTCTCCTTCCCCCGCATCGTCGCGGGCAGCTCGCGCGGCGATCGAGCGGACCCGCGCAGCTCCGAGAATCGCCGCCGCGAGGAGGAGGTTCCCGCAGCCGAGGAGCTGCAGCGTCACGGGCACGTCGAAGCGGCTCAGCAGGTAGAACGGAGCCGCGATCGTTCCGAGCGCCGCGCCGAGCGTGTTGAATCCGTACAGCCAGCCGATGGTGCCGCTGCGGAACGTCCTCTCCGACACGAAGCAGCGGAACATCAGCGGGAGCGTCCCGCCCATCAGGATGCAGGGCGGAAGAAGGAAGAGCACGCACGCTCCGACGAGCGGCATGCGCAGGCTCTCGACGGTCTCGATCCCGCCTCCGAGGCCGTGCGCGAGAACGCGCGCGAGCGAACCGAGGAGCGCGTGACTCACGATCGCGTACGCGCCGATCGCCGCCTCGACCGCCGCGTACACGTGGAACGGGCGCCGCCAGTTGCGTCCGAACAGCACCGCACCGAGGCCGAGCCCGAGGAGGAAAGTGCCCGTCACGATGGCCGACGACACGTTGTCGCCGCCGAAGTTCGTACGCACGCTCCGGTCCCACACCACCTGGTAGACGAGGCTGCAGAATCCCGAAAACGAGACCAGAAGGACGACGAGCGCTCCCCCGGCCGCACGCGAAGCGAGGCCGCGGGGCGGCGATTGGGCGGCGACGAGGGCTTCCGGGCTCATGGGCTTTGCTGATCGAGCTTCGCGTCGGCGTCAAGACGAGGGCGCGTCGAGCGCGAACAAGAGCTCGTTCCCGTCGCGCGCCACGAGGTGCAGGACTTCGCTTCCGCTTCCTTCCGCGAGCGCGAGCCACGCCTTGCGCTTCGCGAGCCACGGCTCGTCGACGCAGCTCTTCGGCTGCTTTCCGGCCGCGTGTGCCTTCTCGCACTCGGCGATCTCGTCGCGCCCGACCTCGTCGACGTGCACGAGAATCAACGAGAGGCCGGTCTCCTTGCGGAGCGCCGCGAGCGCGTCCGCGTCCGGAAGGCGGCGCGCGAGCGCCATCCGCTGGCGGAACCCGTTCGGCCAGTAGCTGTTGTAGCCGTTCACGAGACGGCGTCCGTGGAAGACGGAGCGGTACATCGCGCGTGCGTGCTGCTCTGTTGCCATCAGGTTCGCGAGGCTTGCGGGGACCTCCAGGAGAGGTCCGCCGGGCTCGCGCAGGATCGGGAGGAACGGCTGTCGAGCGGCGATCGGCTCGCGCGTCGGATACTCGTCCGGCAGCGGCTTCCACCCCATCGCCGCCGTCGCACCGAAGCCCCACGCGTACTGCGCGTACATCGACCCAGCGACGACGATCGCGAGGCCGATCGGGGCAAACCGACTCCCGACCGCACGCGAGAGCCGGCGCGAGCATTCGGCGAACGCGATCCCGGTGAGAAGTGCCAGCCCGACGATCGCGGCGAGACCGAGACGCGCGGGGACGCGTACCAGCTCGTAGATCGGCAGCCACTCCCCGATCCAGTACTGGGGCAGACGAAGATTCGTGCCGAGAATCGAGACGATCGGCGCGATCGACATCAGGAGGCCGATCCCCGCCCAGAAGAACCCGTGCAACCAAGCAGCACGGAGCGGCTCATCGCTCCGCTCCTTCTCCCGGAAGCGGAAGAAGAGGACTCCCCCGACCACGATCAGGAGAAGCGCCGCGAGGGCGACGCCGGTCGCCGCCTGCGGCGCGAGGAGCCCCCACGGGAGCACCGTTGGCTCGATGCTGAGCCGCCAGAACCACGGCGTCTGATACATCAGCTTCGGATTGTCGGCGCGCACCGCGAGGTGA
>Ga0194128_10005259_pt1 | contig 18290 bp, 7 predicted proteins | sample TA2KigCa65mmetaG_FD_148650 | JGI IMG/M metagenome (GOLD analysis project Ga0194128, IMG submission 148650) | Freshwater microbial communities from Lake Tanganyika, Tanzania - TA2015037 Kigoma Deep Cast 65m | ecosystem: Environmental > Aquatic > Freshwater > Lake | place: Tanzania: Lake... | reverse complement strand
CCTCCACCTGCTACCACTAAAGGTGCATTCGCAGAAGTCGTTACAAAGGAACCACCGCCTCCACTACCCGAAACTACAAAGTTCCCTTGTTGGCCCACTAGAATTTTAAGCTGCTGACCTGCATTCAAGGCAAAGTCACCGCGTATTTGTGCACCACGACCGAATTGGTTGTTCCCACCTCCTTGAGCGCCGAAGGCTTCAATTCTATAGGTTCCTGTAGTTGGTACCGTCCATAACTGGATACCGTTTTGAGAAGTTACCAAGCCTGAAAGATTTGTTGCGTTGTACGCAGAATTCACTTGTGCTTGGGTTGGACCTGTTTGGCCTGTAGCCGAACAGTTGGTAAACGTGTACGTTGCACCACCATTCGGATTGTTCCCTGATACTACATAATACGTTGTATTTGCACTTAAAACAGGGGTCGTATATGAATTGCCAGTAGCCAATTGACCGGTGTAATTGCTGTTGCTAAACCAAAGCGTTTGCTGTCCTCCGCCACCGTTAGCCGTCAATGCAGCCGTTTGTCCACAATTGATTGTAACGTTTGCAGCATTTGGAGCCGCAGGACCGTTCACCGTAATGGCTACTGGAACCAATTGCGATTGGCATCCGCTTCCGGACCATGCAATAATTACCTGACCGTGTCCATTTCTAACACCAGGGGTTGTTGAACCATTGGTAACTCCGCCGATGTAAGAGGATCCACCTCCACCACCTTGATTGTAACCGCCGCCACCACCACCGTAATAACCGCCGCCGCCGCCGCCGCCGCCAGCAGATGATCCAGAACCTGTACCGCCCTGACCTAATGAACCAGCCGTTTTCTGACAACTGGCAGAGTTTGCTCCTACGGCACCACCCGCTGCTTGAGTGCCTCCACCTGTAGGATGGTTGGTTCCAGCACCTCCAGTAGTTCCACCTCCTGCGCCACCTGCTGCATAAACCCATCCGCAGCCACCACCGCCACCGGCAACAATCACACGGTCCGCAAGCGTATTACCTCCCACTCGAATATCCGATGCACCTCCACCTGGAGAACCGTTACCGGCACTTTGGTTTGCACCTCCTCCGTTCCAACCACCAGGCGTGTTTGTACAATTTCCGTAGGGGTGATTACCTAGACGGTCTTGACCTTGCTCCCCAACGTAAACGTTAATGGTTTGACCAGCAGTAAGGTTAATAGTGCCTTGAGCACGACCTCCTAATCCACCGTTGGTTGGATAATGAGTTGTGATGTTTCCACCTCGAGCACCGTACACATCCAAAGTATATGCACCAGTTATAGGTGCGGTAAAGGTTTGTACAGATCCTGTATAATTAAATGTTTGGCTACCTGCTTGCGAGGTACCTGAAGATACATAATAAGTTGTGTTTCCACCCAATGCTGGGGTTGTGAAAGATGCTCCTGTTCCCACTTGGGTTGAACCGTTCGCATTGGAATACCAGAAGTAGGTATTACCCCCTCCACCTTGAGCCGACAATACCGAAGTTTGACCGCAATTGATAACCGCTGCGTTCGCTGAAGCTGTTGGAGCAGCGGGTAAATTCACGTTCACCACCACCGGCGTTAAGCCCGATGAACATGGCGTACTCATTTGGGTAATGGTAACCAAACCATGACCTGTACGGATACCACCAACGTTGACAGGATTCGTTCCTCCATTGAAAGAACCTCCACCACCACCACTTCCGGTGTTGTTATCATGGTATCCACCAGCTCCACCGGAGTACCCACCGCCGCCGCCGCCGCCGCCGGTGTTACCGTGCGTACCGCCACCGCCACCAAATCCACCTACACAAGAAGCATTTGATCCATGATTACCACCATTACCACCGTTCACAAACGAGAAACCGCCTGTTCCATAAGATCCGTTGCCTCCGTTAGAAGATAAACCTCCACCACCAGAAGCACCGCTGTTGTTGCATCCGTTTCCACCGTTTCCTCCAGCGCCACCTGCAGTACAACCCGTTGCCTGTCCACTGTTCGAAGTTACAGCGTTTGCATTGTGAAGTAGAGAACTTGTAGAATATTGTCCACCACCTCCACCAGCAACAACCAAAGGAACATTCGCAGAGGTTGTGACGAAGGAGCCTCCACCTCCACTACCAGAGTTTGAAACCCCTCCTTGCTGACCCACTAATATTTTAAGCTGTTGACCTGCATTCAATTGGAAGTCTCCTCGGATTTGGGCTCCACGACCGAATTGGTTGTTTCCACCTCCTTGAGCACCAAAAGCCTCGATTCGATAGGTAGCCGTTGCAGGAACGGTCCATAATTGTATACCGTTCGAGGAAGTAACGTTGTTTGCTAAGTTCGTAGCTGTATACCCAGCATTCACCTGTGCTTGTGTTGGGCCGAATTGACCAGTTGCAGAACAGTTGGTAAAGGTATAGGTTGTCCCTGCGCCCATTCCCGTAGTTGATGCCACATAGTACGTAGTTGCCGATGTCAACGCAGGAGTGGTCCAAGGGCTTCCCGTACCGGCTACCGTAGAACCTGCAGCATTGGAATACCACGTAATGGTATTTCCACCACCACCCGCGGCTGAAAGTGCTGCTGTTTGACCGCAGTTAATCGTTACGTTCGGGTTAGCAACCGAAGGGTTAGCCAGTGCATTAACCGTTACCGTTACCGGGTTGATTGCTGTTGCACAAGCGCCTGTGCCTGCACCCACATAATAGGTCGTTGTTGCTGAAAGCTGAGGAGTGGTGTAGCTTGCTCCTGCCACTAATAAGGTTGAACCGTTGGCGTTGCTGTACCAATTGATAGCACCAAGGTTATTGGAGGCCGTTATCGTTGCTGTTTGACCGCAGTTGATTGTTACGTTGTTGGCCGTTGGAGCGGTTAAGGCATTCACGGTTACCGTAACTGGTGTAAGCGGAGAAACACATGGTGAAGTAAGTGGAGTAATTACCACACTACCGTGACCTGATTGTACTCCTTGCGTATTTACGGGACTGGCTCCATTGTTAAAGGAACCACCTCCACCGCCTTCGTAGTTAGCTCCGTGAACTGGTGCTGAACCACCCGAGTAACCTCCACCTGGTCCACCTCCCGTATTGTTGCTGTGCGTACCTGCACCGCCACCGAATCCTCCTTCACGAGCACCTGATTGGGACGTACCACCAAGTGCCGCTCCTGAAATGAATCCGTAACCGCGTTGGTTACCGTAAGAACCTGTAGATTGACCATCGGTTAAAAAACCACCGGCTCCACCCGTACCATTCCCGCAATTCAGTGCCGAGGCACCACCGTTACCATTCGTTCCTCCAGGCTGACAACCTTCCCCTTGGCCACCGTTGGTTGATGTTAAACCTGGGAGACCTTGTTGTGGGCTCGCACCACCACCTCCACCGGCCACAATAACCGCGGTTGAAGTTGTGTAAGTTGCATTACCAGTAGCAACAAAGCTGCCTCCACCACCACCGCAGGCTTGTCCATCTTGAGCGCCAAGACCTTGTTGACCCACAACGATGAATAGTTTTTGTCCTTGAGTTAAGTTAAAATCTCCTTGCATACGCGCTCCCAAACCACCATTTCCACCGCCTTGAGCACCGTTGGCTAAAATTCGGTAAAGTCCGGTTTGTGGAACAATCCATTCTTGAATACCTTGAGTATTAATGGTTACCGCACCGGCAAGGTTGGTCCCCGTGTAAGCCGCATTCACTTGCGCTTGGGTTGGTCCTGTTCGACCGGTAGAAGAAGCGTTGCTGAAATTAAACGCTGTACCAGCTGCGAGACCCGACGTTGAAGCAACGTAGTATGTAGTGTTCGACGTTAAAGATGGTGTCGTAAAGCTTGCACCATTTGCCAACTGGCCTGAACCGTTCGCATTGGAGTACCATGTATAGGAATTACCTCCACCTCCTGCTGCCGTTAAAGCTGCGGTGGTACCGCAACCAATGGTTGCATTCGCAGCAGATGGCGCGGCTAGTGCATTTACTGTAATAGGAACGGCCACCGGTTGTGATGCACAACCGACACTGTTCCAAGTAATGGTTACAACACCGTTTCCTTGGCGGAAACCTTGGGTATGGGTCACTGCAGTAGACTGATTGTTGGTAAAGCTGGATCCACCACCGGCACCACCACCATTATATCCTGATCCACCACCGTAGTATCCACCTCCACCGCTAGCACCGTAGTAAGCTGATCCACCACCGTTACCCAGCGTTCCCGCAGGAGCACCCCAACCGGAAGCTCCAGCACCACCAGCATTTTGAGAACCTCCTTGTCCGCAATAGGTAGGGTTGTAGTTGTTGTTGGTCTTTCCTGCCTCACCTGTCATGCCTCCACCGTGGCCTCCATGGTTGTTTTGCCAGTTCCAATAGTATCCAGCACCACCACCACCACCAGCTACAATGGCACGGTTGGCTAAGGCATTACCACCAATTCGAATATCCGAGGCACCTCCACCTCCACCAACGCAACCGCAACCGTAAGGTGTTCCCCCACCGTTGAATCCACCTACTGAGGTAGAACCCTGACCTCCTACATTAACAATAATCGTTGACCCTGGTGTAACTGGAATTGTTGCGATAACCCTTCCACCAAGTCCAGCTGTTCCCCAGTTCGTGGCTCCTCCTTGGGCTCCTTGAACATCAACATTCACCGAAGAAACCCCTGCTGGAACGGTCCATGTTTGTTGTGAACCTGTAAAGTTAAAGGTTTGGCTTCCACTGTTAATTGAAGCCTGAACGGCGTAAATAGTCGTGCCAGCTACCAAGACACCCGTATTGTAAGGGCTGCCTTGACCTAAAAGATTTCCATTGGCCGCAGCAGAATACCAAGCGGTATTATTTCCTGAAGAGGAAGTTAACGTGGTAGATCCACCGCAATTGATAACCGTAGTACCTGTAATTACTGGTTGAGCTACGTTTGAGTTCACCGTTACAGGAACGGCAACAAGGTTAGACAAACAAGCCGGTGCTGCTTGGCCTTGGCAAGGTTTGTTGAAGTTGGTCATCGTGGCGGTAAAGGTTCCGCAACAACCGTCATGAGACCTCCCGTAAAACGCAAAGGTCTGTCCAGCCGTTACGTTTACCGATGTAGCACCCGAAGCATTGGTTGCAGTAAGTGGGAAATCGGTTCCATTAATTCTATAACCATACGTGTCCCAACCCGGGTCGTTGTGTTGAACGGACCAGTTCCAACTTATCGTACCATTTACCGGCACCGTTATTTGATACAACGTGTAAGAGTTACCTCCGGTGCCGTTTGGCCCCGTAAGGGTTATTGAATTCGGAGCACCACCTGCGTTAACACTTCCATTCCCTCCGTTCAGGTGCGTTAGCGTCCAATTCGCTGGCGCATAACAATTATTAAAACCAACCGTTTGGGTCGTGGCTGCCTGTCCTTGCCCTGAAGTTGCTCGCACGTAATAAGTGGTATTGGCCAACAGCGCCGGAGAGGTAAACGAAGCCCCTGTTCCTACTTGTTGAGTTCCAGCAGCATCAGAATACCAAACATAGGTGCCCGAACTTCCAGAAGCTGTTAAAGTTGCCGTATTTCCACAATTGACTGAAACAGGATTAGCGGTTGGCGACGCTAATGGATTCACAGTAACCGGTACAGCAACCACTGGTGAAGTACATGGCATACTTTGATATGTTACTGTAACTTTTGCCCAAAGTCCTGGTAAAGAACCGTTGTTACTCCATAAACCAAAACAACTTGGCGGGTTCGTAATTAAAAACTGATTATTACCCACTGCTACATAGTTCGCGGGATTTATATTTAAGGTGAAAATTGGATTCGCACTACCTGAACAATTGCAATGGTTTACCGTATTGAACGTTGGGCCATTTGTACCGTTAATGGTCGTAGTTCGTGTTCCTGCTTGACACTCAACCCCAACCGAAAGTTGGATTTGAACCGCCGTAACCGTTGCTCCAGCAGGCACAGCACTTACCCAAGAAAAACCAGTATTACCGCTACAACCATTGTAACGAGACCCCGATCCACAATCAGAGTTCATGTTAATCAATTGGCCAACACTATTAATGTTGTAGGTTAGTGTGCCTGATTGTGCTGCACCTGCCGCTCCTCGCAAGTAAAACGTCGTGTTCGACGTTAAAGCAGGAGTGGTAAAAGAAGCACCCTGACCGATTACGTTAGTACCTGCAGCGTCGCTATACCAAATATAAGCGGGAGAACCAGAGGCTGTCAAGGTTGCAGTTGAACCGCAATTGACACTTACAGCGTTAGACGTTGGTGTGGGCGGTGGACATTGTCCGTATACCAAAACGGTTGCGAACAGCGCTAAAGACGTTACACTAAATCGTACAGATTGAGGTAGGGAGCGTAATAGATTTTTCATAGTCAAAAGTAAATTTTGAGGAGAAAGTTACAAAATTAACTCGATGATTCATGCTTGGTTAGGATTAAATTTTGGTCATAATTAACACAAAGCTGTTTACAATGAATATTTCAGTGATTGGAATGAATATTTCACTAATTATTGCTTAACCATTCCTGTAAAGAGGTTTTGGAAGGGCCGGATGTCGATCCAGCATGGTTGAAATTCGTAGCGTAGTAGTTAAGTTTAGGTGATTTGAAAGTACTTAGTTGAATTTAATCACGTTTCCATGAATTCATTATTAACCGGCAATTGGGTTGTAAAAACGGAGCCCAAGCTACGTAGTTGCGCGTAGATTAATATACTACAAAGTGGGTTCGGAGCGTTTTGCCACTTACCGGGTGTGTTACATTGCACAGGTATTTACCTGCTGCTAAATCCAAACTCATCTGCAACGGGCCTGAGGCCTTGTTTTCATAAACAGTTCTGCCCTGAGCGTCCAATACTTGAACCATGAAATCAAACTCCGATGGCAATACTAAAGTAAATGCCCCCCCGTTCGGATTCGGATACAATAAAATCGTCCACTCTTCTTGGTTCTCTGTTATGTCAGCGTTAATCTGATTCAACACCTGAAATTCAGCCGTGTTGGAACAACCGTTTGCGTCTTGAACAGTAAGTTCGTAGATTCCGGCACCTAAATTGGATAAATCTTCGTTTTGACTGTTTGGAGACCATGTATAAACATAAGGTGTAACTCCTCCTGTCACGGAAACATCGATGGCGCCATTTCCAATGACCGTTTCGTGCGTTACGAGCCCCCCAACCTGAAGGGCCGGAGGAGCCGCTAAAGTAAACACCTCCATGACCGTACAATTGTTGCCGAAATTAATATTAACGTTGTAGGAACCCGATCCCAAACCGGACAATTGGTGACTTGTTGCATTATTTGACCACAGAACTGAAGTTTGCGTGCTGTTGGTAAAGATCAATTGCAATGCGCCGTTATTAACATCGGCACACGATGGATGGTTGACTAAGGTATCGTAGGTGGGCGGAACAACGTCGTTAACTAAAACGGTGGTGTCCAAGCGGCACCCGTGGGCGTCAATGATTTGAGCAGTGTAAGATCCCGTAACGAGTCCTGAATTGTTCAGCCCGGTGTAGTTATTGCTCCAAGTAACCTGATACGGTGCTTGTGCCCCTTGGATCATTAAGTTGGCCGATGCATCCGCAGCTAAACAACCATCGTTGAAGGTAAAGGTTGGCTGAAGTGGGTCAAACGTATTCAATGCTGCAAGCACTGCTTGATAAGCATCTAACCGACCAGCACCTAATTTGCCTGCATAATTTGGATTTAACGCATCGAGCGGGAAAGAGGTATTCTTTAATATAGAGGCAATGCTTTGGTTTGAAAGGCACTTATTCACCGACAACATTAATGCTACCGTACCGCTGACATAGGCTGCTGCAAAAGATGTACCACTGGACTGAATGAACCAGTTTGGAGCGGGTGAAATTGCTACACCATAACCCGGAGCACACAGATCCACCGAATCATTGTGTTGATGCGTGGAGCTCGGATCTCCTATCCACTGTTCGTGATTATTTACATCCCCAACGGATGAAACGCTGAATACGTTTCGGTAGGCAGCCGGATAGACTAATGCATCCGGGCTTCCGCAGGTAACCCCGTTGCCGGCCGAAGCCACGATGAACGAACCATTTGACGCCACTTCATCCATGATATCTTGTTCAATTTGGCTGTAAAAACATCCGCTTGACCAACTAATATTTATTACATCGCACCCCGCGTAAGAGGCTGCGAGAATTTCATTAAAATTCATTTTATACAAGGCCAAACTTACATTGAATCCAATCGAACTAAGACCAAGTGCGTTATCGGTTTTACCAGCTACGGTAATAGCAACTGCGGTACCGTGAGTGGTCGTTAAATTGTTATTGGCATCATAATGCACATATTTCCCTTCCAAATCCGGATGAAGAATGTTATAATTTTGATCGCTGATGGCAATAATAACGCTATCATCGCCATGCGTTAAATCCCAAGCTTGAGGTGCATTGATCAACGATAATGCATAGTCGTTCACCCCGGGTTGAGCGAAATCATTAGGATTGTAAAGCACTTGATAATCCGGACCTCGTTCCAAGGAATAAAATCCAGCGCCTAGGCGTTTGAATGCTTGTTCAAACGTTTGAAAATCGGCCTCAGCTGAAATCTCGTAGACTTTCTGCAATTCTGGTCTTCGGCTCGCGGGCAAGGCTTGAACCGGCGTGTTAATAGAAAAATCATTGGAAAATTGCTTCCAGGCTTGTCCGTTAAAGGAAGAAGGGGAAGAAACTTTAAACCAAAAGGTTGATTTTTGTGCAGAAGCTAGGTTTACGGTGCAAACTAAGTATAAAACGAAGGCGTTTAAAAATAAAGTTTTCATAGCGTAGGGTTTAGTGTTATTGCTTGAAAGCCGTGGGTGTTACGCTGCTGTATTTGAAAAGGTTACGATAGGAGGAAAAGATTTTTTGAAAAGGATTTTAGGATGTTAGGAAATAAGGACTCAAGGACTCAAGGACTCAAAGATTTAACGATTTAAGGATGTTAGGATGTTCATCTTCTCCCCTAGGGGAGATTGAGAGGGGTGACATAGGATATAAGGATATTAGGATTTAAGAATAGTAGGATTTTAGGACTTTAGGATTTTAAGATTAAAAGACATTAAGAGCTAAGGATATCAGGAGGTTAAGTTCTCTCCCTAAAAGGGGAGTTCGCTCCCCCTCCAAGGTTCGATGTGGGAAACAAATCTTTCCTCCCCCTTCGGAAGGGGGAAACAGATTATTCTCCTAGCTTGGATTCACGTGAGTGTCACCTCCTCTGACGGAGTAAAATTCACGTGAGTGTCACCTCCCTCAATCCCTCCGGAGGGAAGCAGATTATTCCTCCCCCTTCGGAAGGGGAAAGTAAAACAAAAATCCCCCGTCATTGCGGTGGATGGATGGTGTATGACAGCGCGATGTGGGTGGTTGGTGGAGATCCACAATCCGGTTGTTTAGCCGATGTTTGGAGGAGCACTGACGGCATTAATTGGACCTTGATGCAAGACACGATTTCTGCTTTTTATGCAAAAAAACATAACACCAACTATGCGCCATTAGCTGACAAAATGTTGATGATGGGCGGATCTAGTTGTGGTCTCGCTATGCCAGTAGCTTTTAGCGAAGTTTGGGAAAGCTCAGATGGTGTTACATGGAATCAACTTCCAAATGCTCCATGGAGTGGAAGAAGTATGCAAATTAATTACTGCGTAGACGATTCAGGTGCACTTTGGATTTTAGGTGGAGCAGGTGAACATGACCGCAGATCGTATAACGACGTTTGGAAATCATCGGATGGGGTTCAATGGACACTCGTTAATGAATCGGCTCCATGGCGGGGCAGATATTGGCATACAGTGGCATGGTTTGATCATAAAATATGGTTAATGGGGGGAGTGGCTACCGGTTCAGAAATGAACGATGTTTGGTATTCAGACGATGGAATAACTTGGCATGAATTTAAAACTACTACAAGTAACCTGCCTTCAGGTACACGCCATGCACAATCAACTACCGTTTATGATAATGCCTTATGGTACATGGGTGGAATTACAACCAATAATGCATGGAAAATTGTGAATACCACGCAGTTGAACGAAGCGGAAGAATTATCACAAAACGAAAGAGCTTTCAGAATTTATCCCAATCCAGCGGATCAATCATTCAATTTGGTCGCACCTAATGATTGGAAGGGGTCGGTCGAAATATTGGATAATACGGGTAAAATAGTCTTGTTTCAACAGGAATTATTCAATCATTCTACGTTGCACGTTGAAAATTTAAAAGGAGGAATGTACACCGTTCGATTTTATCCTCATGAAGGAGGTAATCAAGCTTCACTAAAACTCATGTTGCTCAAATAACCCGCATTGACGAGAATTTGAAATAAGACAAATTTGAATGAACCCCTTTGGATTTTTCAACAATGTTGCCGAAATAGTTTTTTAATGGTGTAAATTTAAGGGCATTCATCTATGAAGCTATATTTCAACTTGCTATGGTGGCTCATAGGCTTGGCTCCGGTTCACGCACAGCTTCAAAACACCCATTGGACCTTTGGCTATAATTGCCGGGTTGATTTTTCAGGAGGAGCTCCTGTGGGAAATGGAGCTGCTGCAATTTATAGCAATGAACAGTGTGCCACGGTATCTAATCCCTCTACCGGACAATTGCTTTTCTATTCCGACGGCCAAAGCGTTTGGGACGCCAACCACAATCCAATGCCCAACGGATTTAACCTGTTTGGGGGAGCTTTTCTTTCCTGTTCTCAGGGGCCACTCATTGTTCCATTTCCTGAAGATCCTAGAAAGTATTACATTTTCACGATGGACGATCTGGAGTACGATATTCCGCAACTGGATAACGGATTACGATACACGGTTGTTGATATGACTCAGAACGGCGGGTTGGGCGACGTAGACCCCCTTCAAAAGAATATTTTTCTCACCGATTTTCTTTCCGAAAAAATGACGGTGGTGAGGAGTGAAGCCATTCGGGGTTATTGGGTGATTGTTCACAAAAGAGAACGTGATCAATTTTTAGCCTACAAAGTTGACGGATGTGGTGTAGATCCAACGCCTGTTTCAAGTAATGTTGGAACCGCTTTATTGGGAGCTAATTCTAATTTTGATCCGCGCATGCCTTTTTATGGTTCCATGAAAGCTAACAACGCCGGAGATCGAATTGCCATGCCCATTGACGATAGCAAACTCATTGACTTTTATTCCTTTGATGCAACCAGCGGTCAATTGTCGAATCCCATTACCGTTGAAGTAACCGACAACACGCCTGCGTCTCCCATTCGAAAATACGGCTGTAGTTTTTCGCCCGACGGAAGCATGTTCTACTATACCAACAACATTTCAGTCTATCAATTGAAATTAACCACGTATGACTCCATCAATATCGCTTCCTCTCACACGTTAATTGCCACACCGAGCGATCCAACGTTTCAAATCGAAGAAGGACAAGACGGGAAGTTGTATGTTGCCATTGGGGGAAGCAATGTGCTAGATGCCATCAATTCACCAAATAGTTCGTTTTGCGATTACACGAGTAATGCCGTTACGCTTAACGGATTGTGCCTGTTGGGTTTGCCCGCTCGCGTTCACGAACGGAATTTTTCAAGTCCACTCATTGCTTTTTCTCCCGACTCATGTTGGCAAAGTACTATCGCATTTTCTATTGCAACAAACTTACCCATCAATCAAATAACTTGGAATTTCGGCGACCCAAACTCAGGAGCCAATAATACCTCAACAGCCATAAATCCTACCCACGAGTTTTCTGATTTGGCATCTTATCAAATTACCGCCATTGTTGAATTTAACTGTCATACGGATACCATTACCCAAAACATAAGCTTGTTGGATTGTCCAGAGCCCCTCACGCCAACCTTGCCTTATGAATTTCCCAATGTAATTACGCCCAATTCGGATGGCGCCAATGATTTCTTTGCTATCGAAAATTTACCTGAAAACACAGAAGTAATCATTCTCAATCGTTGGGGAAACATTGTTTATTCAGCAACCAATTACCAAAACAATTGGGATGGAAAAGACGCTTCAGGAAAGGAATTGGTTGACGGGGTATATACCTATAAATTCATTACTGAAGCGGGGCAAATGGGCCATGGATTGCTGCATGTTCTTCGATAGCCTCTTTTTGACGTAAACTGTTAATAGATTCATTTGTTTAATTACTTGAAATGACCAGAATAACCCTTGTTTTCTGCCTATTATGTTGCGCCATTTCTTTTGGCCAACAATTGGAATTCCAGTATGGGGGACAGCAACTTAATGTGTATAATAACCTGCCAAATGATATTCCGTTGTTCACGCAAAACTTTGATGACCAAGTTTCTGCAGCTATTCCTTTCACTCCATTCACAATGGGCGGCCAAGCCTACAATACACTTTTCGTTAGCACCAATGGATTTATAACCTTAGGTCAAGCAGCTAGCAGCAACAACTACAACCCAATTTCTCAGCCCCCTGGCGTGCCGGTTATTGCGCCGTTTGCATGCAATTTAGAAAGTGCAAATAATAGTGCCAGGATAAGTTATCAAATAGTAAATGGTTTTAATGGACCCTCTAACATTATCATTCAATGGCAAAACGTGCGACGAGTGGGTATGCAAGGCGAGTCTTTCTCGTTTCAGGCGAAGCTTAATTTCACCACGGTTATTTGGCCTGGTATCGAATTTATTTACGGTGATTTTACCTCAGTAAATAACGCACAGACCGCCATTGAAGTGGGAATACGTATTGGAACCGGCAATGTTTCTACGGAATTTCAAAACATTCAAGTAAATAACGGACAAGCATGGGTTCCAGAACAATTTGGCACCAGCATCAATTCAAGTTGTTTGTTTCCCTCAGCAGTTGGTTCAACCGGTGTTCCACCTTCTGGTATGACGCACAGTTGGGCTTTACTTTACAGTAATAATGTGCCTAATGTTAATAGTTCCCCCATTTGCAATCAAAATGGAAACGTAGTCATCTACTCGAATTACGACGGTGGCACGCTCAATATCAACTGCGATCAGAACATCCCTAATTTAAAGATTGGAATTTGTACCTACGAACCAGTCATTGTAAACATCTCTGGACCTTTTGTCGGGAATGTTACTGAAGTACTTTACGCTGGGTTTAATTCCAATCAAAACAATAACCATTGTGGACTTGGGAATATTACAACAAGTATTTCTGGCGTGAACCCTGCGATCGTTCAAATTCTTACGGCTCCTTCTCTAGAATATTTTCCCGATCATCAAAACGGACAGGCTTACCAAAGTGGAATAATGGTCGGGGTAAGCGGTCAGTGTGACACCCTATATGCTGCCGGTGGTGGAAATACTCCTGATGAGGTAGTGGCTTATTTCTTAAATGCGTTCAATGGTAATCTGCGTTTTCATCATACCCAATACAATTGTTGGCTTACCGAAATCTACGATTTATCCGATGGGGGAACCTGTTGCACCGATCCGTTTACCATCATTCCAAATTGGGATATTTCAATCTCAAACGATACCAGTATTTGTTTTGGTGGAACGGTGAGTCCATCACTGGTTAGCAACATTGACGGCGTTGCACCTTTTAGTTATTCGTGGACCTTTGCCGGTCAGGAAGTCAGCCAACAAGCTTCCTTTTCTTTCAATCCAAATTCTAGTGGAACAGCCTGCCTAACGGTCATTGATGCCAATGGAGATTCCCTTACAGAATGCATGAACATTACCGTTGCGCCTCCGGTTGTAATTCAATTCAGCGTCAGTGATACCGTTTTGTGTTGGCCGAACCCCTTTACATTGATTAAGGAAACCACTCAAAACACTTTTGCAAATCAAACATGGTTCGTTAATAACGTAGCCTATTCCAATAATGAAATCTTTATTTTCTATCCCAATCAACCAGGAACATATTCCGTGGAATTGGAACTAACGAATGCTTTAGGGTGTGTTTATGATACCTTGATACCAACGAACCTAGTTTCTTTAGAAACACCCGAGGCAAGTTTCTCTAGCACGCCCAGCGTTGTTCAAATTGACAATCCCTTGGTTTCCTTTGTGGATGAATCCCTCGGCGAAGTGAGTTCTTGGAATTGGACTTTTTTCGCCCCATCAGCTGCTCAAACAAGTTCGGAACAGAATCCTGTTTTCACCTTTCCCGGTAGCATTGGTGGTGATTACCAAGTCCAATTGTTGGTGAGCAATGCAGCGGGTTGTTCGGATAGTATTTCGGGAATCATTACCGTCTTTGAAAATTACACACTTTTCGTTCCTAATTCATTTTCACCCGATGGAAATGAATTCAATAATGTTTTTAAAATATATGGCTACGGAATAGAAAAAAATGGTTTTCAGTTAGAAATTTTCAATCGTTGGGGAGCCTTGATCTTTGTCTCAAATGACCCTGCAATTGGATGGGATGGTAGTTACGGTGCTAACGGTGGAGTAGTGCAACCGGGCACCTATACCTATCGTCTCAAGTATCGACTTAAAAATCAATCTACCATGGATTTCATTACCGGTCACGTAAATGTAATTCGATGAGTTTTCGCCTAACCTTCATTTTTTTCCTTGTGATGGGGGTATCCTTTTCTCAAAAGGAGGCGAATGTTTGGCATTTCGGAGAAGGATATTGCTTAGATTTCAACAGCGGTGTCCCTGTGCAGTCCCCGAGTCAAATGTTCACCGTCGAAGGGTGCACTTCGTATTGTGATGAAAACGGGAATTTACTCTTTTATTCCAACGGAGGCGGAAGGGTTCCGGCAAGTGGGCAAGACGGAGGTAAGATTTGGAATAAGAACAACCAGGTTATGTATGACATGCAAGGCACAGAAGGTGGTGGTTGGAGTGCTGCACAGTCCTCCGTTATCGTACCTGCACCGGGAGAGAGCAATGTCCTTTATCTGTTTACGGTGGAGGAACAAGAGCATTACGTGGACGCTACCCCTGCTGTTTTAGCAGCCGAACCGAATGGCAGAGGTTTCCGTTATTTCAAAATCGATATGAGTCTCAACGGTGGTTTGGGAGCTGTTGTTGAGGCTGATGTTCCGGTATATGATTATTCGTTTGAGGGTATTTGTGCCGTCCGACATGCAAACGGATCAGATTATTGGATTTTAATTAACCAAGATACCTCAGGAATTGGGGTGTACAGCGTGACCCCAAATGGCGTGCAACTTGCAGGCGTATATCCTGCTCCAACATCAACCTCCGGCGGCATTATCAAATCAAGTCCCTTTCCATTTATTCCAGGGCAAACCTGTTGCAACAAGGTCATGACTCCGGCGGGTTTATTTGATTTTGACCTCAGCACAGGACAACTGAATTTCGAAACTGATTTTGGGGGTAATGTGACTTCCAGTTTTGAGTTTTCACCCAATGGATATTATTTGTACGCAACGATTTTTGACCCTGTTACTTTTAATTCCCAATTGCTGCAATACAATATTTTGCAGGCATCGCAAACGGGTCAGACGCTGGTTTCAACGGCTCAAGTAGTGGCTGCGAATTTTGAGGGGGTATATATGCAATTAGCGCCCGATGGAAAAATTTATTTTACTGAACCAGCCTTTGACCCAATTACCGGAGATTTTACAACGTTTCTAGGGACTGTTAACTGCCCTAATACCTCCAATCCTTCAGTGAGTATCGACGTATTTTCTTATCCTTGTGATTTGATCAATAGTTTTGGCTTTTATACCCTTCCCAATTTCCCATCTTGCATTTTTTACAACAGTTACGAAGCACAAATACAGTTTGGTGCTGATACCGTATTTCTTTGTTCAGGCGACAGCTTATTACTGAACGCAGGCCAAGGATCCTCTTGGCAATGGGGTGGAGATGCTTCGACGAATTCGGGGCAGTTTTATACGGTCACAAGTCCAGGAATTTACAGTGCAACGGTCTCTGGTCCATGCGGATTAGGTAGTGATCAAATCGTTGTTTTACTCTGTGCAATTGAAGAGCCAACGGATAGTAATGCCGTAGCATTCACCTTTCCCAATGTAATTACGCCCAATTCGGATGGCGCCAATGATTTCTTTGCTATCGAAAACTTACCTGTTAATACCGAGCTCTTTATCCTCAATCGATGGGGAAATGTGGTGTTTTCTTCGACAAACTACCAAAATAACTGGAACGGCGAGGACAATTCAGGCACAGCGCTTCTTGACGGGGTTTACGCGTATAAGTATACTACCGAAGCAGGAACCACAGGACATGGATTTGTGCATTTAGTGAGATAATAGCCCCCAACCCCTCCCAAATCAGGCTTCGTCTTGACATTTCGGAGATGTCAACAAGGTTCGTACTAGCTTAGCTACATTGCCGATGGTTACGTCTATGATTGTTGAGGTTCGGCACCTTCTGATTTTCGTTTTTGGGAGGCGAATGAACGGCTGTGTCGGAGGGAGTAAGCGTTGGAAACAACCCGAAAGCACTTTTTTCAAACAGTTGTTGTTGATGGTATTTCAAAATACCTTAATTTTAAGGAACTTAAAGCCCATAAAATTGTATAAATTCATTTATGCCGCTTTCGTTTTAATTCAGGTCGGAGTGAAGGCACAGACCTTCAGCCCTTTCTTGGCAGCCGATCTACAGCATACCATTGATAGTTTTCAAAGCGCCTACAACCTGAAAGGAATTTCAGCGAGTGTTTTTGTTCCCAATGAAGGGATATGGAAAGGGGTTACGGGCGTTTCTCACCCAGGGGTTCCTATCACCCCCGAGACGGGCTTCGCCATTGCGAGCAATTCCAAACTCTTCACCGGAGTGCTCTTGCTGAAATTGGCAGAAAACGGTCTTCTTTCCTTGGATGATTCGCTTCACGAACATTTGCCCCCTTTCAACAACGTGGATCCGAACATTACGGTTCGTCAATTGCTCAACCATACCAGCGGTTTAAGCGACGTCAACATTCCAGGTTATGGAGATTCCATGCTTGCGGACCCCTACCGTGTTTTTCAACCTGAAGAGATCATCGGTTGGGTTGGTCCCCCTTTATCCGCTCCCGGAGGGGGATGGTCGTATTGCAATACCAATTATTTGCTCGCAGGTTTGGTGGCCGAAAGTGTTACCGGACAGAGTTTTAGCCAACTTTTGCGCGAAAACCTATTAAATCCGCTGAACATGGACAGCACTTATCTTGCGGTGTATGAAAACAGTTCGGTGGTGCCTGCGCATCCTTGGCAAGGAGGAATGGATTTTAGTTCAACACCACGGATTTCGATTAACAGTGCTGCTTGGGCTGCGGGGGCAATGTATTCTACCTCGAGTGAAATGCTTCATTGGTACCGCGCGCTGATGGGCGGTCAGGTGATCAACCAAAACTCGCTTCAGGAAATGACCACCTTTGTGGGTTCGGGCAGTTATGGCGTAGGGATTGCTGAGGCCACGATTGCAGGAAGGACGATTTGGCAACATGGAGGAACCATCTGGGGAGGGTATAATTCTTCCATGATGTACGACCCGGCCTCAGGGGCAGTAATTTGTGTTCTAATCAACCAACTACCGGCTCAAGCGTTCCAAGTGGCGGCTCAGCTCTTAGGTGATTTGGTGGATCAGGGATTGGGATTCCTTGATGCATCACAGGATGAATTCCCCCTTCTTTACCCCAATCCAACCACGGACCTTGTGCGCCTATCCTTTAAAGGTCAAGGAACCTTTCAATTGTCGAACGGGCAAGGACAGCTTTTGTTTGCTGGGAACTTCATAGAACCTCATTTGGAGCTTTCATTAGCGCCCTTTCCCAAAGGGGTATACGTCCTAACGGTTCAATCGGAAAAGGAAACCAAACGCTGGAAAATTTCGCGAGAGTAGAATGAAACAATTTCTCCTGATGTTATTTTTGGGTTGTTTTTGGGGTGGAAAATCCCAAAACCTGTACTTTCCCCCAACAGTGGGTAGTGCCTGGGATACCCTTGCACCGGCCACGCTCGGGTATTGCCAGCCTGAAATTGGGATTAAGCAGGAAATAATCCATGAGCAACCGGTGCCAAGGGATTAGCAACGCTTCGCAAAGAATTGTTAAAATTTAAGAGAACTGAATTTTCAATGCGTTTATCCCTTATTTTCGAAAAAAAATCGAACACCATGAAAAAAAATCAATTTGCATTATTCGCATTGTTGTTGCTAGCAGTCGCTTCCAGTTGTACCGTAGTTCGCCCGAGTCAGGTTGGTGTCAAGTCCACTTTGGGAATAATCAAAGGTAAAATTCGGCAGCCCGGTCCAGTAGTTTTTAATCCGTTTGTATCTAAAATCATCAAAGTTAATGTTCGTACCATGAACTTATCCATCAAGGAAAACCTTCCGTCCAAAGAAGGATTAACCATTCTTTCCGAAAGTTCAATTCTTTACCACATCAAGGCGGATGATGTTCC
>Ga0194128_10005238_pt1 | contig 18341 bp, 14 predicted proteins | sample TA2KigCa65mmetaG_FD_148650 | JGI IMG/M metagenome (GOLD analysis project Ga0194128, IMG submission 148650) | Freshwater microbial communities from Lake Tanganyika, Tanzania - TA2015037 Kigoma Deep Cast 65m | ecosystem: Environmental > Aquatic > Freshwater > Lake | place: Tanzania: Lake... | reverse complement strand
TGACTGCTGCCGGCGCGCGGCTGCGTCGTGCCCGCGGCGGCGTCGTGTTGCCCGGCAGCCTGCGCCGCCTCGTCGGGCGCGAGCCCCGCGCCGGCGACCGCCCCCGCGCCGGCCGCCGCTCGAATCAGAAACGTGCGGCGCGTCGCGTCGTGCGTGCTCATGGCGCGAAGGATAGCACTACTGGATTGGGAAGGATGTACGGCTATAGTCGGGGCGTGGCGTCGCGTCTTGCTCCGTACGGCACCTGGGCGTCGCCGCTCTCCGCCGCGGCGGTCGCTGCCGGTGGATTGCGGCTGAGCGCCGTGCAGATCGACGGCGGCGACGTCTACTGGCTCGAGGGGCGGCCGCAGGAGGGCGGACGGCACGCGCTCGTCAGGCGGCGGGCCGACGGCGCCGTCGAAGACGCCGCCCCGTCGGACTTCAACGTCCGCACCCGCGTGCACGAGTACGGCGGCGGAGCCTACGTCGTCGACGCGGGCGTGGCCTACTGCGTCAACTTCGCGGACCAGCGTGTCTACCGCGTGGTGCCCGGGGCGGCGCCGGTGTCGCTGACGCCGCCGGGCGCGTGGTGCTACGCGGACTTCGAGGTCGATCGGCGTCGGCGGCGGCTGATCGGCGTGCGCGAGGACCACACGAGGGAAGGCCGGGAAGCCGTCAACACGCTCGTGGCGATTCCGCTCGATCCGTCTGATGCGGCGCCCGACGATCGCGCGGCGCGCGGCAGCGTCGTGCTCGCGTCCGGCGCCGACTTCTATTCCACGCCGCGCCTGAGCCCCGACGGATCCCGACTGGCGTGGCTGTCGTGGCGGCACCCGCTCATGCCCTGGGACGGGACGGAGCTGTGGGTCGCGGCGGTCGACGAGGCCGGGGCGCTCGGCAACCCGGTCCGGGTGGCCGGCGGCGCGGCCGAGTCGATCTATCAGCCGGGCTGGTCGCCGGATGGCGCGCTGTACTTCGCCAGCGACCGCGGCGGCTGGTGGCAGCTCTATCGAGCGGACGACCCGAACGACCCGAACGACCCGAACGTCACGAACGTTCCGAACGTTCCGAACGACCCGAACGATCCGAACGTTCCTCCTGCCGAGTTCGGCCGTCCGCAGTGGGTCTTCGGGACGGCGACGTGGCGATGCGCGGGGCCGTCTCGCCTGGTCGTGTCGTACACGCAGCGCGGCCGGTGGCGATTGGGCGTCGTGGCACACCCGAACGGCCGGCTGCGCGAGATCGCGCCGGCGCTGCAGCCGCACGAATGGCTCGCGGCCACGCCGACCGACGTGGTGCTCGTTGCCGGCTTCGACGCCGAGCCGGACGCGGTCGTCCGCGTCAACCTCGACACCGGCCGCATCGAGACGCTGCGATCGGCGTCGACGCGACGGCTCGAGCCCGGGTACGTGTCGGTCGCCGAGGCGATCGAGTATCCGACCGATGACGGGCAGACGGCGCACGCCTTCTACTACGCGCCCACGAATCAGGATTTTCGCGCACCGTCCGCCGACCGCCCGCCGCTCATCGTCATCACCCACGGTGGACCGACCTCGGCGGCCGAGCCGACCTTCGATCTCGATGTGCAGTTCTGGACGAGCCGGGGGTTCGCCGTCGTCGACGTGAACTACGGGGGGAGTTCGGGGTACGGCCGCGCGTACCGGGAGCGGCTGAACGGCCGCTGGGGGATCGTCGACGTGGCCGACGTCATCGGCGCCGCGCGGTTTCTGAGCGGCGGCGGACGCGTCGATCCGAACCGGCTGATCATCCGCGGCGGGAGCGCCGGCGGCTACACGACGCTCGCCGCGCTGACGTTTCGCCCGGAGGTGTTCAAGGCGGGTGCGAGCTACTACGGGATCAGCGACCTCGAGGTGCTGGATCTCGACACGCACAAGTTCGAGTCGCGCTACTCGCACAGCCTCGTCGGCCCGTATCCGGACGCGAAAGCCGTCTACCGCGCGCGATCGCCGATTCATGCGGTCGATCACCTGGCGTGCCCGCTGATCCTGTTCCAGGGGCTCGAGGACAAAGTGGTGCCGCCGAACCAGTCGCAGATGATGGCCGATGCGGTCCGGGCCAAGGGCCTGCCGGTCGCGTACCTGGCGTTCGAGGGCGAGCAGCACGGCTTTCGCAGGGCCCAGACGATCATCCGCTGTCTGGAGGCGGAGCTGTACTTCTACGGCCGGGTGTTCGGCTTTCGCCCGGCCGACGCCGTCGCGCCCGTGTCGATCGACAATCTGTAGGAGGCCCGTGTTAGCATGCGCGGGTCAAAGAGGCTTCGATGCGCACATTCGCCTCGTGTCTGCTTGCGATCGTCACCGTCGCCGCCGTCCGTGAGGTGGCCTCCCAGGAGCGGATCGATCACGATGTCTACTGGAAGATCCGCCAGGAGGTGACGCACAACTCGAAGATCCTGGACACCCTGCACGTCCTGACCGATCTCTACGGCCCGCGTCTGACCGGGTCGCCGAACCTGAAGGCGGCGGGCGAGTGGGCGGTCGAACAGATGCACGCGTGGGGGCTGACGAACGGCCGGCTCGAGCCGTGGGAGTGGGGCCGGCCGGGATGGACGAACGATCGGCTGTCGGCGCATCTGGTGTCGCCCGTCAAGGACGCGCTGGTCGTGGAGGCGCAGGCGTGGACGCCCGGCACCACGGGGGCCGTGCGCGGCCCCGCCCTGCAGCTGACGCTGCCCGAGCGTCCGACGCGCGACGTGCTGACGGCGCACCTGGAGGCGCTGCAGGATCAGGTGCGCGGTCGCATGGTCCTGGTGGGCCGTCCGCAGCAGGTGCTGGTGACGTTCAACCCGCCCGCGCTGCGGCGAGAAGACCAGGACGTGCTGAACCTGGTGAACGCGCCGCCGCAGAACCCGCAGCAGAACCAGAATCAGCAGAACCAGCAGAATCGCCAGGATCCGCCGCCGCTGACCGGGAACCAGATCCAGGAGCAGCTCAATCGGTTCCTCGTCGACCACGGCGCGCTCGTGCGCATCAACGACGCCGGGCGCGACCACGGCCAGATCCGCGCGTTCGGCCGGCCCGGCGTCGCGCAGGAGGCCAACTTCGACTTCACGAAGGCGCCGCCGACCGTCTACATGCGGAACGAGGACTACGGGCGGATCTGGCGCCTGCTCGCCGACGGCCGCGCGGTCGAGCTCGAGTTCGACGTCCTGAACACCCTGCACCCCGAGGGGCGCACGAGCTACAACGTCATCGCGGAGATCCCGGGGACCGACAAGGCCGACGAAGTCGTGATGCTGGGCGGTCACCTCGACTCGTGGCACGCGGGCACCGGCGCCACCGACAATGCCATCGGGTGCGCGGTCACGATGGAGGCGGTGCGGGTGCTCGCGGCGATCGGCGCCCGCCCGCGGCGGACGATTCGCATCGCGCTGTGGAGCGGCGAAGAGCAGGGCCTGCTGGGCTCGCAGGCCTACGTGCGCGAGCACTTCGGGACGGTCGAGGATCCCAAGCCCGCCCACGCCAGGTTCGCGGGCTACGTGAACATCGACACCGGGACCGGCCGCGCGCGGGCGATGACGGTGTTCGGGCCGCCCGCGGCGGGGACCGCCCTGCGCGAGATCCTGGCACCGCTCAGGGACCTCGGCGTCCTCGGCGCCATGACGACCCGGAGCCGCGTGCGGGGCGGAACGGATCACACGTCGTTCAACGAGGCTGGACTGCCCGGGATCAACGTGCTCCAGGACCCGATCCAGTACCAGTCCTACAGCTGGCACACGAACCTCGACACCTACGAGCGGATCGTCGAAGATGATGTGAAGAAGTCGGCGATCGCCATAGCCGCCACCGTGTATCAGCTGGCCATGCGCGACGAGCCCCTGCCCCGGTTCACCGCGGATGAGATGCCGCGGCGGCCCCAGCAGGCGCAGCCGCAGGCGGCGCCGGCGCCGACCGTGCAGACGGGAGCGAGGTAATCATGATGAGTCGAGTACTGGCCGCGGCGCTTCTGGCGGCGCTGGCGAACGTGAGCGGGCCCGCGCTGGCGCAGCGACAGGGGCCGACCGTGCAGGTGTACAAGTCGCCGACCTGCGGCTGCTGCGCGAACTGGGTCAGGCATCTGCAGCAGCACGGCTTCACGACCGAGGTCACCGACACGGAGGACGTCGGGGCGATCAAGCAGCAGCGCGGCGTGCCGCAGCGGGCGCAGTCGTGCCACACGGCGATCGTCGGCGGCTACGTCATCGAAGGGCACGTGCCCGCCGCCGACGTCCAGCGGCTGCTCCGGGAGAAGCCGGCCGTGCTGGGGCTCGCCGTCCCGGGCATGCCGATCGGATCCCCCGGGATGGAAGTGCCGAACGTGGCCCCGCAGAAGTACGACGTGCTCACGTTCGACAAGCAGGGGCAGCTGAAAGTCTTCGCGTCGCATTGACGGCGGGTAGCCGGTAGCCGGTAGCCGGTAGCACGAAACCAGGAACCAGGAACCGCTACCGGCCACCGGCTAGATCTCGCGGGAGGAGCCATGGTTTCGATTGGGTCATTGTGGCTTCCCATCCTGGTCTCGGCCGTGCTCGTCTTCGTGGCGAGCTCGCTGATCCACATGGTCCTGACGTATCACCGGGCGGACTATCGCAAGCTGCCGTCCGAGGATGGCGTCATGGACGCGCTGAGGCCGTTCAACATTCCGCCGGGCGACTACCTGGTGCCCTGCCCGAGCGGCGCGAACGCGATGCGCGACCCGGCGTTCATGGAGAGGCGGCGGAAGGGTCCGGTGCTGCTCGCGACCGTGCTGCCCAGCGGCGACGTGCGCATGGGCGGGCAGCTGGCCGCGTGGTTCCTCTTCTCGGCCGTCGTCAGCCTGTTTGCCGGATATGTCGCGAGCCGCGCCTTGCCGCCGGGCGCGCCCTACATGGACGTCTTCCAGCTGACCTCCACGGTGGCGTTCGTCGGGTATGCCCTGGCCCTGTGGGAGCTGACGATCTGGTTCAACCGTTCCCTCGGGACCACACTGCGGTCGACGCTCGATGGGCTCGTATACGCACTGCTCACGGGCGGGGCGTTCGGCTGGCTGTGGCCGTGAACGAGCCGGTAGGTGGTAGCTGGTCGCCGGAGTCCGAAGCCCAACGCCCAACGCCCAGATCGAATGCACTACCTGCTGTTCTACGACGTCGTGGATGGTTACGTGGGCCGGCGGGCGCCGTTCCGGTCCGCACATCTCGCGCTGGCGCGCGCGGCGGCGGCGCGCGGCGACCTGGTCCTCGGCGGGGCCTTCGCCAACCCACCTGACGGGGCCGTGCTCCTGTTCCGCGGCGCCTCGCCCGCCGTGGCCGAGGCGTTCGCGACGCAGGATCCGTACGTCCAGAACGGGCTCGTCCGGCGATGGTACGTGCGGGAGTGGACCACCGTGGTCGGCCCGCTCGCCGAGGCCCCGATTCCCTGATTCCTGATTGCCTTTCCGCCAGGACGATGGCATCGTCGTCCTGGATGGACGTGACCTACCACCGGATGACCGTTCCCGAGTACCTGAGCGGGGAGGAGACCAACCGGCCGCAGGAGCTGGCCTATGGCGTGCTGCGCGAGCCAGCCACGCCGACCTTCGCGCATCAGATTGTCGTCGGGGCCCTCCACGACCGCCTGAGCCGCCACGTCCGGAAGTACCGGCTCGGGCGCGTCGTGCTCTCGCCGATGGATGTGATCCTCGATTTCGAGCGCGCGCTCGTCGTGCAGCCCGACGTGCTGTTCGTCTCGACGGAGCGGGAGGCGATCTGCCGCGACCGCATCTGGGGCGCTCCCGATCTCACGATCGAAGTCCTGTCCCAGGGCAACCAGCGCCACGATCGGATCGTCAAGGGGGGCTGGTATCGACAGTACGGCGTCCGCGAGTACTGGCTCGTGGACCTGATTGCGTGTCACATCGAGGTACAAGAGCTGGCAGTGCCGGACACCAGTGCCCGCGTGTTCGCGGATCGACACCTCGTGCGATCGCGCGTGCTGCCTCGCCTGCGCCTCAGGCCGGCAGACCTGTTCGACGAGCGCGCCTGACCGCACCGCCCCGCGCCAGCGGGATCGCACCGCCCCGCGCCAGCGGCCTCGCACCGACGAGCGTCAGAGGACTCGCACGGACGAGCGTCAGGGGACTCGCACCCCGGAATACTCCAGCATCTGCGTCGTGAGGTCCATCGGGTACGAGATCCTCACGTCGGTGATTCGCCCGTCGGCGCCCATCACCGGCGTGAGCTTCGGCATGACGAAGCCGGTGTACGACGGCAGGTCGAGCGCATCGACGCGCCTGACCACTTCGTCGCGGACCGCCGGGTCGAAGTGGATGCCGTGGGCCTCGAACAGCCTGGCTGCCGCCGCGGCGTCACCCTCCGACTTGATCCGCTGCACCTCGCCGAGCAGCCGGCCGACGCCCTCGCGGAACGCCGCCGGGTCGACCATGACCAGATACCGCTTGCCGTCGCGCGTCCGCTCGTCGATGGCCTTCGTGTTGGCCATGAGCCACCGCACGATCATTTGGCGGTTGCGCATGTGGTCTTCTTCGATCTGCGTCCCCTCGCGGATGCGGCGAAGCTGGACGAGCGCGTTCCGGGTGTAGGCCTCGTACTCCGCGCGGACGACCCCGGCGTGGTCTGCCGCCGGCACGATCCCGAGCTCGACCATCCGCGGGTCGGCGAGAAAGTACAGCGCCACGAGATCCGCCCGTCCTTCTTCGAGCGCCGAGAAGTGTTCCTTGATCAGCTGCTGCGGCGTGCCTGCGAGCCCTTCCTTCTGCCGGCCGGAGGCGTGGCCCAGCACTTCGTGGAGGTCGGTATGCAGCTCGCCCGCCAGAGCCCCGTACCGCTCGCCCCGCTCGGCTTCCTCCCGCGTCCACGCAAACTCGGCGCGCATCGACCCCGGCGTCGATCGGTCGTAGGCCTCGGTGACGTTCGAGAGCGAGATCGACTTGCTGCCGTACTGTTCGCGGATCCGCTGATCGTTCGGCAGATTGATCCCGACGGGCGTCACCGGTCCCGCGTCGCCGGCTTCGACGACGACGTCGATGGCGTTGGCGACGATGCCGGCGACCTGCGGCTTGCGGTAGGCGGGGTTGATCGGCAGGCGGTCCTCGAACCACTGGGCGCTGGCGGCGAGGGCCTGGATGCGCGACGTCTTCTCGCGATTGATGTAGAAGACGAGCCCCTCCCACGAGCCCTTGATGCCGCGCGGATCCATGTAGACCTCGATGAAGCCGTTGATGGTGTCGACCGGCGAGTTCCGGTCCTGCACCCAGGCGATGTCGTACTTCGCGCGGTCGGCGTCCTCGCCCGTGCGGTACCACTGGATGAGGGCGCCGAGCGCGTGGGCCATCGGTTCGGTGGCAAACGGCACGGCCGCCTCGAGATGCCGCACGATGTTGGCGATCTGCGGTCCGTACCGGCCGTCGATCCGGTAGGCCTCCTCGACGAGCCGCCCGCCGCGCTTCACGAGGCGGGAGTTGAGCCCGTACGTCTCGGTGAAGCCCTCGAGGTCGGCCAGGCCGACGCCGAAGTACAGGTTGTTGGCGCTGGCGGTGAGAATGTCCCGGCCCGGCGGCGGCGTCTTGTTCGTGACGATCGGGTCCACCGCTGGATCGAAGAACATCGGCCCGAGCCGTGCGACCATCGCGTCAATCGTCTCGCCCGGCCGCGTCGCGAACGTCGCACCCGCCGAGGCGGCCGCCTTCGCGGCGGCGGCCAGCTGCGCGGGCGTCAGCTTCAGCACGAACTTGCGCGCGGTCAGGTTGTTGTAGGGGCCGTTGTTGATCCAGAAGAGCTTGGTGTAGCGGCGAATCTCGGCGAGCGCGGCCGGATCGACGCCCGTCGGGTACGCCACGATCGGCTCGATCACCCCGCGCATCTCCAGCGCGTCGCGGTGCTTCTGGTCGATGAAGATGTCGCGTCCCGCCAGCACGGCCTGATAGAGATGCCAGATGAGCGTCTTTTCGCGGAGCGGTAGCGACGCGAACCCGTCCGCGTGCAGCTGCACGATCGCGGCGTCGTCGACGCGCTCGAGCAGGTATCGGCGCTCGGACGGGGCGGAGGCGGCTGCCGGGCCGCCGAGGGCGGCCGACGTCGAGCCCTCCTGTCGCGGCGCGTCGGAGCAGCCGCCCGCGAGCAGGACGAGTGCGAGCCAGGGGAGTGCGGTTCGGCCGGACATGCGCTCCAATGTAGCCTAAGATGGCGGCGTTCATGGCTGAAGCCTGGCTGAGGCGGCCCCTGCTCCTGGCGGGGTTGACGGCGGTCTACTTCGCCGCGGGGCGATTCGGCCTCTCGCTCGCCGTCGTCAACGAGAGCGCGAGCGCCGTGTGGCCACCGACCGGCATTGCCGTGGCGGCGCTGCTGCTGCTCGGCACAGGGGCCTGGCCGGCCATCGCGGTCGGCGCCTTTGCCGTCAACCTGACGACGTCCGGCGTCGTCGCGTCCTCGGTGGCGATTGCCGCCGGCAACGCGCTCGAGGGGATCGTCGCGGCCGAGTTGACGGTGCGATTCGCGCGCGGCCGCGCGGCCTACGACCACCCGGGCGACATCGTGCGCTTCACCGCGGGTGCGATGGTCGCCTGCGCCATCGCGGCGGTCGTCGGCACGGCGTCGCTGCTGACCGCCGGTCTGGCCCCCGCGTCCGATGCCGCCTCCATCTGGCTGACCTGGTGGCTCGGCGACTGGGTCGGCGCCATCCTCATCGCGCCGTTGATTCTGCTCTGGGCGGGCCGGCCCCGCCTCTCGTGGACCCGGGCCCGCGCCGCTGAGGCGACCGCCCTGGCCGTCTCGCTCCTGGCGGTCTCCGTGGCCGTCTTCGAGGGCCCGATCGGCGGGCGCCCCTATCCGCTCCAGTTTCTCGTCGTCGCCGTGCTGCTGTGGCCCGCGTTCCGCTTCGGACGGCGGGTCACCGCCACGAGCGCGGCGCTCGCCGGAGGCGTCGCCATCGACGGAACGCTCCGCGGCCTCGGCCCCTTCGCGCAATACCCGGTGAACGAGTCGCTCCTGCTCCTGCAGGCGTTCGTCGGGGTGACGACGATGGTGCTGTTGATGGTGGCGGCGGAAGTCCGGCGCCGGCGGGCCGTGGAAGCGGAGATCCGGTGGCTCAACGACGTGCTGGAGCGTCGCGTCAGCGATCGCACGCAGGAGCTGATCAGGGTGTACGACCGGCTCAGCGAAGCCCAGCAGGTCGCCCACATCGGCAGCTGGGAGTGGAGCGTGCCCGACGATACGCTCTGGTGGTCGGACGAGCTGTATCGCATCTACGGCATCGATCGGGGCGCGATGCCGACCTACGAGGTGTTTCTCCGCTACGTGCACCCCGACGACCGCGATCGGATCGACGCGGCCGTCCGACGGGCGATGCTCGACGGCCAGCCGTTCGCCTTCGATCACCGGATCCTCCGTCCCGACGGGGTCGTCCGTGTGCTGCATGCCGAGGGGCGCGTTGTCCTGGAGAACGGCCGTCCGGTGCGCATGATGGGCATCGGCCACGACATCACCGAGAGCCGGCAGGCCGAGGAGGCGCGGGAGCGCGAGAGCGGCGCCCGGCGCGAGGCCGAGGAGGCCAGCCGCGCGAAGGACCGCTTCCTGGCAACGCTGTCGCACGAGCTGCGGACGCCCCTCAATGCGGCGCTCGGCTGGGCGCGGCTGCTGATGGAGCTGCCGGTCGGGGACGAGCGACTCCACCGGGGCGTGCAGGCCATCTATCGCAATCTGACGATCCAGGTCCGGCTCGTGTCCGACATCCTGGACGTGTCCCGCGCGGCGGCCGGCCGGCTGGCGCTCGAGCGCGGTCCGATCGATGCCGCCGCGGTGGTCCAGGAGGCGATCGACATGGTGCGCGCGGCGGCGGACGCGCGCCGCGTCACCGTCGAGACGAGCGGCCTCGATCGCCCCGTTCCGCTCGTCGGCGACGCGCAGCGGCTGCAGCAGGTCGTCTGGAACCTGCTCGACAACGCGCTCAGGTTCTCCGGCCCCGAGGCCGTGGTCTCCGTCGCGCTCCGGCGCGCGGACGGCGCGGTGCAGATCGTCGTGGCCGACGACGGACCGGGCATCGATGCCGCGCTCCTGCCGCACGTCTTCGACGAGTTCCGCCAGGGCGACGAATCTGCGACGCGTGCGCACCGGGGGCTCGGCCTGGGCCTTGCCATCGCGCGGCGCATCGTGGAGCAGCACGGCGGGACGATTGACGCCGCGAATCGACCCGACGGGGGGGCGGCGTTCACCATCTCCATCCCTGCGGAGGGTCCGATGGAAGTCGAGGGCGCGTCGTGGCATCGGCCCCCGGCGCGCGGTACGATGACGGGGGAACGATGACCGTGCCGCCGGCGGGCCGACGACCGACCACCCGGGTGTGGCTGACCGCTGCCGCGATGGCGCTCGCGGCCGCCACCGCCTCGGCGCAGTTCGATCTCTTCCGCGGCGACGGGTTCTTCGCGCCGCGCTTTCCGCCCGCGGCGCGCCGGGATCGCGCGTTCTCGTTCTGTCGGATCCTGTACACGAGCGTCCGGCGGGAGCCGTCGGGCGGCGGCTGGCGCACCGACTATCCCTACGGCGAGATCAATCTGATGATTCGGCTGTCGGAGCTGACCAAGACGCCGGTGCCGTTCGAGGGGGATCGGCAGCCCACGCACTACGTCGTCCGGCTGACCAACGACGCGCTCTTCGAGTGCCCCTTCACGATGGCCTCCGACGTGGGCACGATTGGGTTGAGTGCGGCCGAGGCCGAGCAGCTGCGGCTGTACCTCTTGAAGGGCGGCTTTCTGTGGGTGGACGACTTCTGGGGCGCCCGCGCCTGGGAGCAGTGGACGCGCGAGCTCGCCAAGGTCCTCCCCCCCGCCGAGTACCCGATCGAGGACGTGCCGCTGAGCGACCCGATCTTCAGCAGCCAGTTCGTCGTGACCGAGATTCCCCAGATTACGAACATCGGCTTCTGGCGCCGGTCGCGCGGACGCGAGACGTCCGAGCGGGGCGACGAGACGCGCGAGGCGCACTTTCGCGCCATCCGCGACGACCACGGCCGGATCATGGTCGTGATGACCCATAACACCGACGTCGCCGACTCCTGGGAGCGCGAGGGGGAGGACGCGGGATTCTTCTTCCAGTTCTCGCCCAACGGCTACGCCCTCGGGATCAATGTGCTCCTGTACGCGATGACCCACTGACCCGCGCCGTCGTTCACGCCGGACGCGAGAAGATAGAAGCGTGAACGACAGGGCGCAGCACAGCCGCCGCGTCATCTTCGTCGACCTCGCCCGCGCGGTCGCCGTCGTGCTGATGGTGGTCGGCCACACGACGAGCGCGCTGCTCGCGGTCGGGTACCAGGCCGGCCCGTGGTTCGAGGCCTGGACGTTTCAGCGGGGGCTCACGTCGGGCCTGTTTCTGCTGCTCTCCGGCTTCGCGTTCAGCCTGGCGACGCTGCGCCATTGGGACGCGCACGCGCGGTTCTCCTGGGCGGCGTTCAGGCGCGTCCGCCGCTTTCTGCTGTTCGTCGCGCTTGGCTACGGGCTGCACTGGCCGGTGCTGCCGGCCGCCGCGCTGCCCACGGCGACCGAGGCGCAGTGGCAATCCTTCCTGGCCGTCGACGTGCTCCAGCTGATCGGCGTCAGCCTGCTCGCGCTGCAGGCGCTCGTCGGCGGGCTGCGGTCGCGCCGTCTGTTCCTGGCGGCCAACCTTGCGCTCGGCGTCGCCATCGTGGCCGCGGCCCCCGCGTTCTGGCGCGGCCAGTGGGGCGGCGGCGCCCCGCCCGTGCTGGCGGCGTATCTCTCGCCCGCCGCCGGGTCGCAGTTTCCGCTGTTTCCCTGGGCCGCCTACGTCTTCCTTGGCGCCGGCGCCGGTCAGGTGTACGCCCGATGGGGCGCGGCGCATTTGGCGTCCTACGAGGTCTGGGCGATGCTGGTGCCGGGCGCGGCGCTCCTGGTCGGCGGCTACTCGGTCGGCAGCGGCAGCATCGCGTCCGACGTCGCCATCCGCGCCGGCGCGTGCCTCCTGGTGCTGGCGGCCATCGCCCGGGCGAGCCGCTACCTGACGCAGCTCCCCTACGTGTTCGGCGCGGTCGCCCAGGAATCGCTCCTCGTCTATTTCGTTCATCTCTGCGTGGTGTACGGATCGATCTGGAACCCGGGCCTGGCCGCGCGCATGGGCGGGGCGTTGTCGCCGGTGGCGACGCTCGGGGCGGCGGTCGCGGTGGTCGGCGCCATGGTCGCGCTGGCCTGGCACTGGAATCGCCTCAAGCACGCGCATCCCGTCGCGGCGCGGCGGATCGCGCTCGCGACCGGCGTCGTGCTCGTCGCCCGTTTGCTCTAGTCTCACGGCGGGGCAGAAGGTATGATCGCGGCACAGAAGGCCCCAGGCCTCAGGCCCCAGGCCTCAGGGCCGTCTCAGGGCTGAGGCCTCAGCTCTGAGGCCTGAGGCCTGAGGCCTGGGGCCTTCTGACTTCCGGAAGGGGAGTTGCCGTGCTGGACGCGATTTTTCAGGCCCTCTTCACCTACCGGCCGGTGGTTTTTCAGCAGGGCGAGCTTCGCTTCGATGCGGGCACGGGCGCGCTCGTCGCCGCCACGCTCGCCGGGCTCGTGATGGTGGCCGCGGCCCTGACCTACCGCGGCGTCCGCGGCCGCGGGCGCCTCCGTGACCGGATTGTCCTCACGGTGCTGCGGATGGCCGCGCTCGCGGTCGTTCTCGTCTGTCTGTTCCGCCCGACGCTCATCGTCCGCGCGGCCGTGCCGCAGCAGAACGTGGTCGCCGTTGTCCTGGACGACTCGCGGAGCATGCAGATCCCCGATTGGGACGGCCGGCCGCGGGGCGAGTTCATCAAGCAGCAGTTCGGCGGGCCCGAGAGCCCGCTCCTCAAGACGCTGTCGGACCGCTTCCTGCTCCGCGTGTTCCGGTTCTCGTCGACCGCGGGACGGATCGAGTCGGTCGGCGCCATGACGTTTGGCGGCTCCCAGACGCGGCTCGGCGCCGCGCTCGACGGCGCCCGCGAGGAGCTCGCGGGGCTGCCGGTCTCGGGCATCGTGCTCGTCTCCGACGGCGCGGACACCAGCGAGGCGTCGCTCGCCGACGCGCTGCTCGGGCTCAAGGCGGAGAAGCTCCCCGTCTACACGGTGGGCGTGGGCAGCGCCCGGCTCCCGCGCGACGTCCAGGTGGACCGCGTCAGCATGCCGCGGAGCGTGCTGAAGGACGCGTCGCTGCTGCTCGACGTCGTCGTGACGCACACGGGGTACGCGGGGCGCACGGTCACGGTCGACGTGGAGGACGAAGGGCGCATCATCGGCTCCGAGCAGGTGCGGCTGCCGGCCGACGGCAGCCCGGCGACGGTGCGGGTGCGCGCGGCGGCGTCGGAGCCCGGGCCGCGGCTCTTCAAGTTCCGCGTCGGACCGCAGCCGGACGAGGTCGTGACGCAGAACAACGTGCGCGAGGCGCTCATCCAGGTGCGCGACGTGCGCGAGAAGATTCTGTATTTCGAGGGCGAGCCGCGGTTCGAGATGAAGTTCATCCGCCGCGCGGTCGCCGACGACCAGAACCTCCAGCTCGTGGTGCTGCAGCGGACGGCCGACAACAAGTTCCTGCGGCTCGGCGTCGACGGCCCGGACGAGCTGTTCGGCGGCTTCCCGCGGACGCGCGAGGAGCTCTTCGAGTACCGCGCGGTCATCCTCGGCAGCGTGGAGGCCGGCGCGTTTTCGGGCGACCAGCTGCAGATGATCGCGGAGTTCGTCGATCGGCGCGGCGGCGGGCTGCTGATGCTCGGCGGCGCGCGCGCCTTCGGCGAGGGCGGCTATGGCGGCACGCCCATCGCCGACGCGCTGCCGCTCACGATCGATCCGCGGACGCGGGCCTCCGAGCCGGCCGATCTCGCGCGCATGCTGCTCACGCCGACGCGCGCGGGCCAGGGGCACGCCGCCACGCAGATCGCCTCGACCGAGGCGGCGTCGGCGAACCGCTGGCGCGAGCTGCCGCAGGTCACGAGCGTCAACGCACCGCTCGAGCCGAAGCCGGCGGCGACGGTGCTCCTCACCGGCACCGACGAGCGCGGCCGCGAGCAGCCGGTGCTGACGTGGCATCAGTACGGGCGCGGCAAGGCGGTGGCGCTCCCTCTGCAGGACACCTGGCAGTGGCAGATGCACGCGAGCATCTCGCTCGAGGATCAGACCCACGAGAACTTCTGGCGGCAGATGCTCCGCTGGATGGTCGACGGCGTCCCCGAGATGGTCGAGGCGCGGACGACGGTCGAGCGCGTCGAGCCGGGCGAGGCGGTCACGATCGAGGCGACCGTCGTCGACCGGTCGTTCGTGGAGCTGAACGACGCCAGCGTCACCGCGCGCGTGACCCGCCCGAACGGCGCGACGCTCGACGTGCCGCTCGCGTGGACGGGGGAGCGCGACGGCCTCTACCGCGGCACCTTCGTCAGCACCGAGGCCGGCACCTATGAAGTCGCGGTCGACTCCTCGAAGGGGTCCGCGATTCTCGGCAGCGGCGTCACCTTCCTGCGCGCCGGGCCGAGCGACGTGGAGTACTTCGATCCGACCATGCACGAGGGTCCGCTGCGTCGGATCGCGGAGGAGACCGGCGGGCGGTTCTACACGCCGGAGTCGGCGGGTGGCCTGGCGGAGGACGTGCGCTACGCGGGCCGGGGCGTCACCTCCGTCGAGGAGCGCGAGCTCTGGAACATGCCGATCATCCTCATCGCGCTGCTGGGGCTGGTGTGTGCGGAGTGGGGATACCGCCGTGCGGTGGGGTTGTCGTAACGGGTGAACGCGATCGTGATCGAGCGCCGTCGTTCACACTTCTGACGTCCCCCTTCTCTGTTTGCGTTCGGGCGCGGTTCGATGCTCGCGGAGCGCGGAACCAGACGCGAGCACGGATTGAGACGGGAGAACCGGGACGCGTGACCGACAGGATGTCATCTCCATGCTTCGAGCCTTTCTCCTGATCGTCGTCGGCCTCGCGGGCGACCCCGAGCACGGGGAGCTCTTCGCCAAGTGGGGGAGCGCGCTGGCCGACGCGTCCGCGCAGGTGGGCGTCGCGCGCGAGCGGCTCGTCTATCTGGCCGACAGCAAGGACGAGGGCGTCAAGACGTCCGGGCGCGCCACGCGCGAGGAGATCGAGAAGGCCCTCGCCGCCTTCGCGAAGGCGTCCACGGCCGACGACGTCGTCTACGTCGTCCTGTTCGGGCACGGGAGCTACGACGGCCAGAGCGCGCGGTTCAACCTGCCGGGCCGCGACATGACGCCCGCCGACTTCAATGCGCTCCTGCGCAAGGTGCCGGCGCGGGTCGTGTTCGTCAACACGTCGAGCTCGAGCGGCCCGTTCGTGGAGGAGCTGTCGGCGCCGGGGCGGACGATCATCACGGCGACGCGGAGCGGCGCCGAGCAGTTCACGACGCTCTTCGGCGGCTACTTCGTCGAGGCCTTTGCGAGCGACGCCGCCGACGGCGACAAGAACGGCCGGATCAGCATGCTCGAGGCGTTTCTCTACGCGCGCGGCGAGGTCGCGCGCGCCTACGAGCGCGAAGGGCTGCTCGCCACCGAGCACGCGATGCTCGACGACAACGGCGACAAGGCCGGCAGCCAGACGCCGTCGGCGACCGGCGCCGACGGGAAGCTCGCGGCCGGGTTGTCGCTCGGCTCGGCGGCCGACGCGGCCCCGCTGCCCGAGGATCCGCGGCTCCGCGCGCTCTATCTCGAACGGCGGGATCTGGAGCGCCGCGTCGAGTCGCTCCGGCTCCTGAAGGACAGCATGCCGCCGGCGAAGTATACGAGCGAGCTCGAGCGGCTCGTCACCGACCTCGCGCTCAAGACGCGCGAAATCCGCACACTCGAGGGAGACCCCAAGCCATGACCGATCGAGTCCTGACCAATGCGTACGCGGGCGACGTCGTCGACCTCGAGTCGCCGGACGATCTCGCACTGGCCGACAAGATGAAGGTGGGGCGCACGCAGATTCTGACCGAGCTGCGCAAGGTGATCGTCGGCCAGGAAGAGGTGATCTCCCAGGTGTTGAACACGCTCTTCGTCGGCGGCAACAGCCTGATCGTCGGCGCGCCGGGCCTGGCGAAGACGCTGCTCATCCACACGATGGCGCGGGTGCTGGACCTGAAGTTCTCGCGGATCCAGTTCACGCCCGACCTGATGCCGTCCGACATCACGGGCACCGACCTCGTGCAGGAGGATCAGGCCACGGGGCGGCGGCAGATGGTGTTCGCGCCGGGCCCGATCTTCGCGAACATCGTGCTGGCGGACGAGATCAACCGCACGCCGCCGAAGACGCAGTCGGCGCTGCTCGAGGCGATGCAGGAGCACCGCGTCACCATCCAGGGGCGCACCTACAAGCTGGACGAGCCGTTCTACGTCTTCGCCACGCAGAACCCGATCGAGCTCGAGGGCACGTATCCGCTCCCCGAGGCCCAGCTCGATCGCTTCATGTACCACATCATCATCGACCACCCGCCCTACGGCGAGGAGTACGACGTCGTGCGCACCACGACCGCGCTGCAGGATCCGACGCTCGAGCGGCCGGTGACGGGCGACGACCTGATCGCGTTCCAGCGCCTCGTGCGCAAGGTGCCGGTGGCGGAGCCGGTGATGCGGCACGCGCTGGATCTCGTGCGCGCCAGCCGGCCGAAATCGGAGACCTGCCCGGAGAGCGTGAAGAAGTGGGTGGCGTTCGGCGCCAGCGTCCGCGCCGCGCAGTACCTCGTGCTCGGCGGCAAGGCGCGCGCGCTCACGAGCGGCCGCTATCACGTCAGCTTCGAGGACATCCGCGCGCTGGCGCACCCGGTGATGCGCCACCGGATCATCACCAACTTCCACGCGCAGTCGGAGGGGATCACCACCGACATGCTGACGGACCGGCTGCTCGAGGCCGTGCCGCTGCCAAGGAGTGGAATGTAATTGGCGGATTGACGGATTGGCGGATTGACGGATTGACGGATTGACGGATTGTCCAATGTGAGATTCGTGAATCCGTCAACCCATCAATCCGTCAATCCGTCAATCCGTAGATTGGCAATGTTATGAGCCTCATGGCCAGCCACACGCCGAGCGCCATCCCCGGTGCGCGCTTCATGGATCCCGTCGTGCTCGCACGCATCGGGAACCTGTCGCTCGTGTCGCGCGCGGTCGTCGACGGCTTCATCAACGGCCTGCACAAGGCGCCGTACTTCGGGGCGTCGGTCGACTTCGCCGAGCATCGCGGCTACGTGCCCGGCGACGACATCCGCCGGGTCGACTGGCGGCTGTGGGCGCGGACCGATCGCTACTACGTGAAGGAGTACGAAGCCGAGTCGAACATGAACTTCTCGGTGCTGCTCGACGTGTCGAAGTCGATGGACTACGGCAGCATCGGCATCACGAAGCTCGACTACGCGCGCGTGCTGACGGCGTGTCTCACCAATCTGGTCCACCATCAGCGCGACCGCGTCGGCTTCGTCGCCTTCGACAACGACGTCGTCGAGCACGTGCCGCCCTCGGCCAAGCACATGGAGACCGTGCTCCACGTGCTGGATCGGCTGAAGCCCGGCCGCCCCGGCAGCCTCCACGCGCCGCTCCACAAGCTGGCGGAGCACTACGGGCGGCGCGGCGTGCTGGTCGTCATCTCCGACTTCTACGAGGACCCCGAGACGGTCGTCGACGCGGTGACCCCGCTGCGCTTCCGCGGCAACGACCTGATCGTCTTCCACGTGCTCGACCCGGCGGAGCTGGACTTCGGCTTCACGAGCGCGTCGGCGTTCGAGGACCTCGAGAGCGGCGAGCAGATCCCGGTGGTCCCGGAGGCAATGCGGCGCGAGTACAAGAAGCTGGTGCAGGCACACGTCGACGCCCTGCAGCAGCGGTTCTCGGAAGTGCGCGTCGACTACATGCTCCTCGACACGTCGAAGCCGCTCGACTTCGCGCTGTTCCAGTATCTGAGCAGCCGCGAAAAGAAGCTCCGGTTGAGATAGCCCATGTCATTCCTGGCACCCCTGTTCTTCGTCGCGCTCGCCGCCCTGGCCATTCCGGTGCTGATCCACCTGATTCAGCGCGAGAAGAAGCAGGTGGTGCGGTTCCCGTCGCTCATGTTCATCCAGCGCGTCCCGTACAAGTCGGTGCGCCGGCGGCGGATTCACAACTGGTTCCTGCTGTTCGTCCGGCTGGCGGCTCTCGCCCTGATCGTGCTGGCGTTCTCGCGTCCGTTCCTCGACCGCGACGATCTCGACATCGCGACCGGCGGCGCCCGCGAGGTGGTCGTGCTGCTCGATCAGAGCTACAGCATCGCGTTCGGCGACCGCTGGGACCGCGCCCGGGCCGCCGCCGCCGACGCGATCGGCGGGCTCGGACCCGACGACCGCGGCTCGGTGGTGCTCTTCTCGTCGGGCGCCGAGATCGCGATGCGCTCGACCCCGGCGGGCGAGCGGCCGCGGCTCGAGGCG
>Ga0194128_10005233_pt1 | contig 18361 bp, 15 predicted proteins | sample TA2KigCa65mmetaG_FD_148650 | JGI IMG/M metagenome (GOLD analysis project Ga0194128, IMG submission 148650) | Freshwater microbial communities from Lake Tanganyika, Tanzania - TA2015037 Kigoma Deep Cast 65m | ecosystem: Environmental > Aquatic > Freshwater > Lake | place: Tanzania: Lake... | reverse complement strand
AACGGCAACGCTACGATGCCAGCGCTGCCGAGCACTCACTCCGCGCGAGGAACGGGGACGAGCCGGAAAATCTGCGTCGGGGGGCCGTCCGCGCCCCGCACGTTGGCGTCGATGGCCAGGTAGATCAGCCCGTCGGGTCCCTGCTGCACGTCTCGAACGCGGCCGAGGCCGCGAATCAGTGTTTCGTCCTCGATTACCTTCTCCCCGTTGATGCGGAGCCGCACCAGGCGCTGTCCGCTCATGCCGCCGACGAGCATGTCGCCTTTCCATCCAGGATAGCGGTCGCCGGTGTAGAAGATCATCCCCGACACGCCGATTGACGGCACCCAGATGTGCCGCGGCGGCTCCATGCCCTCCTTCTGGGTGCCTTCGTGAATGGCGCGGCCGGTGGTGTAATGCACGCCGAAGCCGACGACGGGCCACCCGTAGTTCCTGCCGGGTCGCACCAGATTGACCTCGTCGCCCCCCTGCGGACCGTGCTCGTTCAGCCACATCTCGCCGGTGCCGGGGTGCATCGCGAGCCCCTGCGCATTCCGATGGCCATAGGTGTAGATCTCGGGCAGCGCACCGGGAGTGCTCACGAACGGGTTGTCCGCAGGTACTCGGCCATCGTCGTGGAGCCGCACGGTCGTGCCGTTATGCATTGACAGGTCCTGCGCCGGATGCCTCGACAAATCTCCGACCGACGGCCATTGCCGGTCGCCCAACGTGATGAACAGATAGCGCTGTCGATCGAATGCGAGTCGGCCTCCCCACATCGAGCTTCGATTGGTGCCGTTGCCAGGCGCCTTGGCATGGAAGATCTCCTGTACGTCGTTGAGCCGGTCACCTTCGAGCCGCCCGCGCGCAACGGCCAGGTTCCCGAACCCGTTGTCACCGGGTTTCACGTAGCTCAGGTAGAGCAGCCGATTGGCAGCGAACTGCGGATGTAAGACCACGTCACGCAGTCCCGCCTGCTCGCGACCATCCTGCGGCGTTGCGCCGCGACCGAGTGCGAGGATCGCGGGCAATCCGCTGACGGAGGTTTCCAGAAGCACCCCCTTGCGCACGATGCGGAGCCGGCCGGGCCGCTCGGTGATCAGCACGTCGCCGCCTGGGGTGAACGCCATGGAGTGCGGGTGGACGAGACCGTCCACAAACGTCTCGAGCCTGAAATCGTGATGCGCGGTGCGGACCACGGCAGAGGCCGGCGGCTGCTGGCCGATGATGCTGCGCGAACCGGATCCGACGAGCAGCACCGCAGCCGCGACAACACGGAGCACGTGAGGCGCCATATATGGGGGCATGATAGGTTTGAGACCGGAGTAAATCAACAGTGGACGCCGATCGCCCATCCGCCCCGCGTCCGTCTGATGTCGAGCGGTTTCGGACGCGCGCCACTCTCGAGAAACCGATCGACGGTTGCAGTCAGTGTTTTCAGAACCGGTATGTCGCGGCCAGGTCGAGAGACGATAGGCCGCATTAGCGGCCTCTCGGCACCCTCGTCGGCGATCTCGATGGGACGGTATTCAGGCGCCAGTTGCGTCGCCACAAACGCCGCCAGCTTCTGCCACGGCCCGCCAGCGAGGCCGGTGAGGATGTGCGCGACCGCGCGCCGCTGCCCTTCTGACGCGCCTTTGTCGATGATGAGCGACTGAATCCACCCGCCGTCAATCATGCGCTGCGGCGAGTCGTAGGCCACGACGGCCTTGACGCCGGCGAGCGCGACCTCGCCGTAGACGCCCTCGTCGAATCGGAAGGCCCAATAGCCCGTGCAGCGCTGGTGCGTGCAGAGCTGGCTGAAGTGCATGTGCCCGGGACACACGAGTGTGCAGGCGCAGTTTTCAAAGATCAGCCCGCGGGCCCACCAGGCCGGCGCCACGAGGTTCACGTCCATCGCGAGTCCTTTCGAGCGCCCTGCATCAACGTTCCACGACGGGAAGGCTCACGTGCGATGGATGGCCGCGATCGTGATGCAGCCGAATGGTAGCCCGCTGCATGCGCGCCGACACGGTCTCCGGCTCTCCGGTGTGCAGATTGCGCGAAAAATTCGGGAAGAACGTCGTCGAGACCTGCACGCGTACCCGGTGCCCGCGCAGAAAGACGTTGCTGGTGACAAGGTGGTCGAGTCGGAGCTCGTAAACCTCGCCGGGCGTGAGCGGCTGCCGCCCCTTCTCCAGTTCCCGATAACTGGCGCGCACGACGTCGAGCCCGGGGCTCATCAGATTGAACGCCGTCCCGTCGGGGGCCACGTCGAGCAGCCGGACCCACAGGTCGGTGTCGCGGCAATCGCACGAGAGGTGAAGGCGCGCACCGATCGGCCCGGTTACTTCCATGTCGCGATCGAGCGGAGGGGTGTCGAACGTCAGCACATCACTGCGCCCCTCGAGTTGCCGATAGTCGTGCGCCCCTGCCGAGTCGAACAGGTTGACCACCGGTTTGGCGGGGTCCGAAACCCACGCGGTCGACGCCGTGGCGAGGGTCGGCTTTACGGCCGTGAGCACGCCGCGACGCCGGTCCCCGCCCTCCGGCATGGTGAGGTAATAGAGGGTGGTGCGGGCCGGCGGCGGCCACGCGGGCGCGGTCTTCCACTGGTTGGCCCCCATCACGAAGTAGCGCACGGCGGGGTCGATGGCCCCCGAAGCGCTGCCGGTGCGCAGATGGCGGTCCATCCAGTTCAGCACTACTTCGTCGTAGACAATGGCCGCGGCTGGTCCGAACTCGCGCTCGCCCGACCCGGTGCGGGCCGTCGAATCGACGCCGTGTACCCAGGGGCCGATAAGCAGGGCCGTCTGCGCGGGCTGTCCTGCGCGCGCCTGCAGCAACCCGGTGAAATTCGTGATGGCACCCTCGGGTCCGTAGTTGTCGTCGTGCCACCCCGAGAGGTTGAGCACGGCGGCCCGTGTGCGGCCGTACTTGCCGCGCAGCTCGGCGAAGTTCCAAAACGGATCTTCGGGCGGGTGATGCAGCCAGTCGTAGTAGTACGGCGCCACGTCTCGCAATTCCTCGAGCTGGTCGAGCGGCAGCGTGTCCTGCATGGTCCGCTCCAAGTTCGCCCATGCGGCGCGGGCATCTCGCGCGGTCTTCGGCCCCGGCAGGTTCTTCCGGACGCGGACGTCAGGGGCGATGTTCTGCCAGATCCAGTACGTCCACGACATGTCCCACACGCCCCAGGTGTAGAAGAAGTTCTGCGGCGTCGAGAAGGTCATGGCCGGCACCATGGCCTTCAGGTGCGGCGGACCCTCGATGGCCGCCAGCCACTGCACGGCGCCCGGGTACGACAGCCCGAAGGTGCCCACATTGCCATCCGACCACGGCTGGCTCGCCGCCCACTCGATGGTGTCGTAGCCGTCACGCCCCTCGTGTTCGTAGGGCCGGAACTCGCCCTCCGAGGCATAGCGGCCCCGCACATCCTGCACGACCACCGCATAGCCACGTTCGACGGCATGGGTGAAGGTGGTTTCCTCCGCCCGGGTCGCGTGTTTCCCGTAGGGAGTCCGATAGACGAGCGTCGGGAATCGACCGTCGCCGCCGGGCCGGAGCACATCGGCGCGAAGCACCACACCGTCGCGCATCCGCACCGCCACATCCTTCTCCTCCACGGCGGCGCGCTGCGCCCTGACGGGCGTCATGGGCAAGGCCAGCAGGACAAACAGAACGACGTGGGTGACCCGATGCATCCCGATGCCTCCGAACACGTCCACTATACTCAGTCCATGGACGTCCTGGCCTTCGAGAGGCGCCACGCAAGCGGCGTCCGCGCGCGTGTGTATCGCGAGAGCGAGGGTGCCGGCTATCGGCCGGCCACGCTCCCGCCGGTCGAAGACCGCGAGGAGCCCGAGTGGCCGTACCTCGACACCATCGACGAGGCCCAGGCCTCCGCCGATGCCGTGGCGCACCCGGGCTGTGCGGGCGAGGGCTGCGGCAGCTGGACAGCGCAGGTCTCGCGGCCGCTCGAGTAGCGTGCGACCTGCCGGTGCCTACCTCGGTGCCGGCACCGACAGCGTCGGCAGGTCTTTGCTCCGCAGCTGCTCGTTGAACCCGGTGCGAATGCGCGTCCTCAGGGCGTCGAAGCGGGGCTGCAGCCCCCTCACCTGGTCGGCAATCAGCTTCTGTACCTCGACCTGCTGATCCGTCGGCCGAAAGTCTCCGCTGGCCAGCCCGCTCGCCAGGTAGTTGATCTTCCCGAGCAGCTTCGACGCGTAGCGCACGCCGTCCTGGCCTGTGCCCGTCAGCCGCAGATCGACCAGGTTCATCTCGAGATCGATGAGCTGCTGGTTCAGCTCCTCCGCAGCCTTCTTGATCGCCGGATCGCTCGTGAGGCGATCGAGGCCCTCGATCTGGCTGCGGATGATCTCGATCGAATTGACCATCTCCGCCCCGGTGTTTGCCAGCGCGCGCAGGTCATTGAGCATCTTGGTCTGCGCCTCGATGTCGGCCTCGGTACCGCCCGAATTCGGGTCCTTGCGCACCGCGAGCGACTGCGTCAACTCGCGCCCGCCCGTAAGCTTCCCCGTCAAGTAGACAGTCCTAATGGAGACTGCCCGGTTGATGAAGGCCTCGGCAGAAAGGTCAGGAGCGGCACCCGGCCGAGGCTGTCGTGTGGCCGCTCCTGGTTGTAGACCTGCAGCCAGGCATCCGTGATGGCCTGGAGTTCCGCGATCGATTCGAAGAGGTGCGCATTGAGCACCTCGGTGCGAAACGTGCGGGTGAAGCGCTCGATGTAGGCGTTCTGATCCGGCTTGCCTGGTTGGATGTAGTGGTTCGCCACGCCGTGCGAGGCGCACCAGTCGACGAAGGATTGGGCGGTGAATTCCGGGCCGCGGCTCGCCGCGGTCAAGCCGCGACTATGGCTTGACCACGACGACGACCTGCTGATCGGCCGTGAGCGCGCCATCGTCGGCACGCACCCGCAGCACGTACTCGCCGGGCGTGAGGAAGGTGGCCTTGGTCGACTGGCGGCCGTCGGCCGGCAGCGCCGGCGCCGTCCAGTGCGGCGACCACGGCGAGTTGCCGCCGGTCCGCGTGTCTTCCCACGCCGCGATCTGATCGGTGTCGAACTTCACCTGACCGGCGCCGCGGTAGACGTGCCAGCCCATATGCAGACCAACGTTCTTGCCCACGGTGACCCGCGCCGGCGGCAGTACAAGACGGCGCAGCCGCAGCAGTTCGATCTGCTTCAGCATGGCCAGATTGTTCGAGGAGAGCGTGGCCGAGGAGCCTTCGTTCTCGACTGCGGCGCCGGCGCCAATCAGCCGGACCTTCGGCAGACCGTCGTCGCGCACCATCGCCGTGAGGGTCACGGTATCTCCGACCTTTACCTCGAGGCGGCGCGGGCCCTGCACCTCGAGCACGGGCGGCGTGTTCGAGCGCACTTCAGGACTGCTGCTGCCGGCACCGAGCGCGCCGGTTTCCGACGCCCGCACCACGTCGTCGATCTTGTAGTCGATGCGTGTGCTGGCATACGCCATCTCGGTCTTGCCCCTGGTCGTGAGCGACCAGACGAGCTCGTCCTTCTCGGTGAAACCCGGCGGCACCGGCACACGGAAGATGAAGCGGTTCCTGCGCGGCAGGAAGTGCGTGGGCTGGCCCTGATCCGCGGCGCCGGTCGTGAACTTGTTGTCGGCGCCGACCGGCACGTCGAGTTCTTCCTGCCAGTTGCGGTTCATGTAGCCGAACACAAAGAACTTGCGACCCGCCGAGTCCTCCTCCCACCCCTCGTATGCAGGTGAGACGTTCTGCCCCTTCGCATACGTAAGGTTCTGGGCGCCCGCATCGGCGATGGCCAGCGCCCCAATCATCGCACTAGCAAGAAGTATTCGGCCGATCATCGGCAGTCCTCCCACGAAACGAGCGAAGAACCTACTGCTGCTGTTGCTGCTGCGGCGTACGCGCCGGCGCAGCCGGGGCAAGCGACGGCATCTTCTCTGGCAGTGGCAGGTTGCAGAGCGGGCAGCCGATCATCACCGAGCTGCGCGTCAGGTTGAGCTTGGCCTTGCGGGCGTTCATCTCGGCCAGGAACTGGTCGTCGGTGAGCGAGACGCGATTGCCGAGGTCGATGAACATGTTGGCGACAGAGCGGTTCCCCGAACCCTGCCAGTTGCGTGGGTCGGGCACATTCTTATTCGTCGGCGAATTGTTCATGAAGCCGACGATGTGCAGCACGGTGCCCTTCGGCAGCAGCGGCGCGTGGTCGTCGTCGTAGTCGTAGCCGCGCACCCAGTTGTGGTCGTAACCCACGCAGTTGATGGTTTCGACCGTGTAGCCCCACGACGCTTCGAGGCACATGCGCGCGCCCGGCGCGTGCAGATGCGGTTCGAATGACAGGATCTTAGTGTGTTCGGTCAGCACCGCGTAGGCGTGAAGCTGCTGATTGGCGTCCATCCCCTTGATATCGATGTCGACACCATTGCCAAGCGCGATGCTCGACGTGCGGTACTCGGGCTTGTAGCCTTTGGGCATGAACTTGAAGCCGATCTCAAGGTGCGCCTTGGTGTCGCGACCGTTCGAGTGCAGATGCACCGAATCGCTCACGACCGACGAGCCCGCCTTGAGCAGCCGCGCCGACTTCGGATCGAAGAAGTCGGGTTCACGTCCCACTTCGTGCACCGGCCAGGTCGTGGTGCCCGGCGTCTGGCCGAACAGGGCGGCGATGTTGAAGATGTCGCCAGGGTTCAACGGCTCTTCCGGTGCGTCGAGCACCTTGGTCTGCCAGATCATGTGGTGGAACACGTAGCGGCCGCCGACGGTCTCGCGGCCCGTACCGCCGGAGTCGACGTCGTTGACCTCACGCACTTCAACCGCCGAGACATAGCGATCTTCCGAAAGGCCCGTCGGCACCGTCGGAATCTCGCCCCACCAGTCGGGCGCAGTGCCCTTCACCATGATTTCAGAGGTCTTGACGATGAGATCCGGCGTGCCGATCTGCCAGGCCGTGTCGTTGTTCCACACGCGGGCCGGCGGCATGTCAGCGGGGTCGCCGCGCTGGGCGCCGGTATCGGCCCACTTGGCGATGAGCGCGATCTCGTGATCTGACAGCGACGGGTCGTTCTTGAAGTGCTGGATGCCGATTTCCTTCTCGACATACCAGGGCGGCATCACACCGGCGCGAGGACCGATGCCCGTGCGGGCCTTGATCGAGCGCGCCCATGGCCGCGACTGCTCGTAGGTCTGCAGCGCCATCGGCGCGACGCCGGCGGAGCGGTGGCAGTTCTCGCAGCTGCGCTGCAGGATCGGCGCGATGTGCTTGGTGAAAGTGACTTCCGCGGGCAGCGGGGCGGGCGCCTGCGCCTGCACGTTGGGCGACCAGAAGGTGGCCGACGCGGCGAAGGTGCCGGCGGCCAGGGCGAACAACCACGAACGAAGACCTCGAGCAGCCATCCCAGCTCCTTGGAGCACACGCCCCAGTTGTCCAAGCACGTTCCCGCGATAAGGGAATATCTACGTTGTTACTCAGTGCGGAACTCTACCATGCACGCTTTAGTTTCCGATAGTTTCGGTGGAAGGTGCTTCTTGTGGATAACGCTGATGTATCCGCGAGACGCGGCGGGCATGCGTAATTGTTATTTCTTGTCGCGAGAATGTCCTTGCCCCATTTCGATTAGTGGTTACAATAGCGCCGCGGATGGGCGGGTTTCAGTTTCGCCTGCTTCCGCGCCGCTGTCCCTTGACCACGGACCCTCGGAGGAGCCGCCAGTGAGACATGTCGACGTAAGGCACCTGTTCGCAAGGGTAATCGCGGCCGTGTGCGCCGCGCTGCTGACGGCGCCCGTAGCCTTGGCGCAACAAAACGGTGGCATCGCCGGTGTCGTGCGGGACGAGGGCGGCTTGGCGCTGCCCGGTGTCACGGTCGAGGCGTCGAGCCCGGCTCTCATCGAGAAAGTGCGCACGGTCACGACCGACGGCGAGGGGCGATACAACATCATCGACCTGCGCCCAGGCACGTACTCGGTGACCTTCTCGCTGTCGGGCTTTTCGACGGTGCGCCGTGAAGGTATCGAACTCACTGCCGGCTTCGCTGCGCCGCTCAGTATCAACCTGATGGTGGGGGCCATCAGTGAGACGATTACCGTCACTGGCGCCTCACCGGTGGTCGACACCCAGTCCATCCGCCAGCAGGAAGTGATCGGGGAGAAAATGCTCGAAGCGCTGCCGAGCGGCAACATCGGCCCACAGACGCTGGCCTACATGACGCCAGGGTTTGCGTCGACCCGGGCCGACGTTGGCGGCTCGCGTGATACGTGGTCGGCGCAGGGCGCCTACACGTTCTTCCACGGCAAGACCGGCACGCGCGCGTCCTATGACGGCTTCCGCAGCCAGTTCTTCATCGGTGCGGCCGACGGCGCCGGATACATCAGCGACCAGGGCACGATCCAAGAAATGCAGATCGAAACGAGCGGCATGGGGGCGGAGTCGGGCTCGGGCAGCGTCTCGATCAACATCATCCCGAAGACCGGCAGCAACCTCTTTGCGGGCACCGTCGACGGGTTCTACTCCGGGCCGGGCATGCAGAGCGCAAATATCGATCAAGAGCTGCGCGACTTCGGGATCACGTCGAGTGCCAAGGTGCAGAACATCTACCGCCTGGGCACGCAGCTCGGTGGCCCAATCGTGAAGGACAAGGTCTGGTTCTTCGCGGCCGTGGCCCGCTGGGGTTCGCGCATCAATCAGCCCGGCGCGTTCTACAACAAGCTCCAGGGCAAGTCTGGCATCCCCAGCGTGCCGACCATTGCCTACGAGCCCGACTTCGACCGTCCGGCGTCCAGCTTCGACTGGTTCCGCAACAACTCGCTCCGAACCACGTGGCAGGCCACCGAGAAGCACAAGTTCAGCGCGTTTGGCGACTTCCAGAAATCGTGCCGATGTACGACCGGCCCCTTCACGGGTGCCAATGCTATCGAATCCGAACGCGGCTGGGACTGGTATCCATCGGGTACTGTCCACGGGACCTGGCAGGCCCCACTCACCAACAAGCTGCTCGTCGAAGCTGGCGCCGCCTGGCACGTCGCCAATTGGGTGAACTTTGCTCAGGAGAACGTGACGCGCGACGACCGCTCCATCCTCGAGACGTCGACCAACTTTCGCTACGGCGCGACGGCTTTGCTTACGGCGCCGAAGGCCCGCACCGGCCGCAGCACCCAGCGCCTGACCGCATCGTACGTGACTGGCAGCCATAACTTCAAGGTCGGCGTCACGCTCGAGCAGGCCTTCAACGACGAGTCGCGGTCGCGCAACAACGAGGTCGACGGCCTCAACTACGACTTCCTGAACGGCCGGCCGCTGCGGATTCAGTACCAGGCTGAGCCCTTCCTGCAGCAGGAACGGCAGAACGCAGAGCTCGGCCTCTTTATCCAGGATTCGTGGAGCATCAAGCGGCTCACGATGACGGCGGGTGTGCGTCTCGACTACGTCTCGATGGGATTCCCCGCGGCGAAGCTCGACGCCGGCCTCTTTGTTCCCGCCCGCGAGGTGCAGGAACTGAAAGGCGTGCCGGAGTGGACCGACATCAATCCACGTTTCGGCCTGGCCCTCGACGTGTTCGGCAACGGCCGCACGGCGGTCAAGGCGTCGGTTGGCCGCTTCAATCAGCTCTCACGCAGCGACCTGACACGGCGCTTCCACCCGTTCAGTTCCTCGGTGAACACGGCCTTCCGTAACTGGAACGATGCCAACGGCAACTTCATCCCGGACTGCGCGCTCGCCAATTTCTCCGCCAACGGCGAGTGCGGGGCGATCTCGAACGTGAACTTCGGCAAGTTCATTCCTTCGGCAACCATCTTCGACGACTCGGTGACCAAGGAGAATCGCGACTTCCTGTGGGACATCAACGTCGAAGTGGAGCACCAGATCCGCGACGGTTTGTCGGTGAACTTCGGCTACAACCACAACTGGGATGGCAACTTCACGGTCACCGAGAACACGCTGCTCGGCCCCGCGAGCTTCGACGAGTACTGCATCACCGTGCCGAACGATCCGCGGCTCCCCAATGCCGGCCGGCAGCAGTGCGGTTACTACGATGTGAAGCCGGCACTGTTCGGTCAGGGGCAGCTGCGGGTGACCAACGCCAAGGAGTTCGGCGAGCAGCAGCGCTACTGGGACGGCTTCTGGCTCGGCATGAGCGGTCGTCTGCCGAAGAACATCACGGTAGGCGGCGGTGTTGACATGGGCCGGCAGGTCGACGACCACTGCATCACCGTGGACCGGCCGAATCAGCCCGACGGCATCGCCGGCGCGCCGCTGCGCGGCGGGGCACTCGGACCCGCGGCCAACTCGACCAGCCCGTTCTGCCGCGTGGTGACGGACTGGGAGAACCTGCTCGACGTGCGGTTGCGCGCCTCGGTGCCGCTGCCCTGGGACTTCAACGCGAGTTTCATCTATCGCAATACGCCCGGCGCCCCCGTGGACGCCACCCTGGCGGTGACCTCCGCCAACGTCCAGTTCAAGGACCCGAGCCGCACGGCGCTCACGACTGCCCAGACGGTCAATCTCTACGCGCCGAACTCGGTCTTCGGCGATCGCTTCTCCCAGCTCGATGTCGCGGTGAGCAAGGCGTTCAGCACCAGCCTCGGCCGGCTGCGGGTGGCGCTCGACCTCTACAACGCGCTGAACTCCAACTCGCAGCAGGGCGTCATCGCCGCCTACGGCTCGCGCTGGCTGCGTCCAACGAGCTTCCTTGAGGGCCGTCTCGCGCGATTGACGGCCAGCTTCAGCTTCTAGTGTCCGGAGGACCTGTGTCAAAGACCCTGCGTCTGTTCTTCTTCACCGTGGTCGTGGCCTCGTGGCAGGTCACGCCGGCGCTCGCCGAGTCGCTGTTGCAGTCGGGAACACGCCTGGCGCGCCAAGCCGGACAGCAGCTGCCAGTCCAGACGTCCACGGTCGCCCGCCGCTCAGCCTCGGCAGCGCAGGATGCCGCCCCCAGCAGCGGGATAAGCAAGCGCACGAAGCTCTACATCGCGATTGGCGCGTTCGTCGTGGCCGCGGTGGGCATGTATGCCATCGAACGCGGCGTCGAGGACAACACGCCGTCCTCAAAGGGCACGCGCAAGGATTGAGAGGCGGCGCGTGGCTCGCGGCGGCGCTCGCCACGGCCTGCGGCGGCGCACCTGCGAAGGGGCCGACGGAGGTCGCGGCCACGCCGGCGGCGCCGTGGTTCAGTGAGCGGGCCGCCGCTGCCGGGCTGGCGTTCGAGCACGAAAACGGCGCCGGCGGGCGTCTCTTCTACCCGGAGATCCTGCCGCCGGGTGTGGCGCTCTTCGACGCCGACGGCGACGGGGATCTGGACGTCTATCTGCCGCAGGGCCAGCCGCTGTCGGCAATACCCTCGGCGCCGCTCGCGCCAGCCGGTGCCCGGCTGTATCGTAACGACCTGCGCGTCGCGGCCGACGGCACACGCGAACTTCGATTCACCGACATCTCGGATCGCAGCGGCCTCACTGGGCCGGGCTACGGCCTCGGCGTCGCCGCAGGCGATGTCGACAACGACGGTCGTGTCGATCTCTACGTGACCGGCTTCGACGGCTCGCGACTCTTCCGCAACACCGACAACGGCACCTTTATAGACATCACCAGCGCGAGCGGTGCCGGCAATAGGGGCGGGTTCGCTGTGTCTGCTGCCTTCGTCGACATCGACCGCGACGGGTGGCTCGATCTGTACGTCGCCAACAACGTCACCTACGCCACCTCGAATACGACGGTGTGTCCCGGGCCGGCCGGCGCGCCGGACTACTGTCCGCCGCAGATCTATGGCGGCCAGCGCGATCGCCTCTACCGCAACCTCGGAGGCGGGCGCTTTCGCGACTTCACCGCGACGGCGTTACCGGGGCTCACGGCGCGGCCCGGGCTCGGCGTGTCGACCGCCGACTTCGACGGCGACGGCTGGCTGGATATTTTCGTGGCCAACGACGGTGAGCCCGACTTCCTGTGGATGAACCAGCGCGATGGCACTTTGCGGGAGTCCGGCCTGCCCGCGGGGCTGGCGCTCACTGGCGAAGGCAAGGCCGAAGCGAGCATGGGTGTCGACGCCGGCGATTTCGACAACGATGGTGACGAGGACGTCATCGTTACCGAACTCACCGGGCAGGGCAGCAATCTCTTCACGAACGACGGGAGCGCCCGCTTCAGGGACGTGAGTGCACCCTCCGGGATCGGCGTTCGGAGCCTGCCGTATACCGGGTGGGGCACCGCGTGGTTCGACTTCGACAACGACGGGTGGCTCGACGTCCTGGCGGCGAACGGCACGATCATCGCCCAGGAGGGGCGGCTCGACCGCCGTTTCCCGTACGACCAGGTGAAGCTGCTGTTCCGCAACCTGGCGAACGGCCGCTTCGAAGATGTGACGGCCGCGGCCGGGCCGGCGCTCGCGCTGTCGGAGTCGGGTCGCGGCGCGGCGTTTGGCGACATCGACAACGATGGGGATGTGGACGTACTCGTCGGCAACAACAGCGGTCCGGTGCAGCTGCTCGTGAACAAGGTGGGCTCGCGCGCGCACTGGCTCGGCCTGCGCCTGGTGGGCACGAGCGGCCGCGACATGCTCGGCGCCCGGGTGTCGGTCGTGCGGCCGGGGCAACCCGTGCTGTGGCGCCGCGCTCGCGCCGACGGCAGTTATGGGTCCGCTAACGATCCGCGTGTGCTCGTCGGCCTTGGCAACTCCGCGGCCGCGCCGGCGGTACGCGTGCGCTGGCCAGACGGCAGCGAGGAGTCCTGGGACGCCGTGCCCGTAGACGCATGGACCACGCTGACGCAGGGCAGCGGGCGGCGGTGATGACGCGTCGGAGCGCCGCGTCGCAGGTGCTGCTCGCACTCCTGATCGGTGCGGCGGTCGGCTGCACGCCGAGCACGAGCGGAGAGACCTCCGCAGTACCGGAATTGCCGGACCTGACGAAGCAGGCGCCGTCGGTGCAGACGCAGGTGCGCGAGGCCCATGTGCGGCTCGCGGCGCTTGTCGCCCGCCACGCCCCGGCCGGCGAACGCAGTCAGGCGTTCGGCGACCTGGGCGTGCTGCTGATGGCGGCGCAGTTCCCGGATGCACCGCAGGTGTTTCTGGACCGCGCTGAGGCGCTCGGCGCCGGTGACTATCGCTGGCCTTACTACCTGGGACACTTTTATCGGAAGCGCGGCGAGCCCGAGCGGGCGCGCGAGGCGTTTACCCGCGCGAGCCAACGCAGCCCCGGTGACGTGGCCTCACTCGTGTGGCTCGGCGACACCGCGCTGCAACTCGGGCAGGCGGAGCAGGCGAAGGCGCACTTCGCCGCGGCGCTGGCCCTGCAGGCGTCGTCGCTCTCGGCGCAATTCGGGCTCGGGCGGGCGGCGCTCGCCTTGAACGATCATCGCGGCGCCGTCGACCACTTCGAGGCCGTGCTGGCCCGTGATGCCACGGCGGCTGCGGTGCACTATCCGCTATCGCAGGCCTACGCGGCGCTCGGTGATGCCGCACGGGCGGCCCTGCACCTGCGCCAACGCGCCAATCACGAAATCCTGCCGGCAGATCCGCTGATGGTCGAGCTTGACACGCTGCTCGACAGTCCGCAGAGCTACGAGACGCGCGGCATTCGCGCGCTCGAGGCCAAGGACTGGACAGCCGCCGTCGGCTGGTTCCGCCGGGGGCTGGACCTTGCGCCGGAGCACGCGGCGCTGCACCAGCGTCTGGGCGCTGCCCTCAACATGTTGGGGGACCGTGGCGCCGCCCGTCAGGCGTTCCTCGAGGCCGTGCGCCTCTCGCCCGATCAGTTTCTGGCCCTCTACAGCCTGGGTGTGCTCGATCAGGAAGACCGGCGACATGAGGAGGCCGTCGGCCGGTTCATTGCCGCGTTGGCGATCCGGCCGACCTACGTCGAGGCGCGCCTGCGTCTCGCATCGAGCCTCCGCCGCACCGCACGAGCCGCCGACGCGCTGGCCGAGTATCGGCGCGTCCTCGCCGACGACGCCGGGCGGGAAGAGGCGCGCGTCGGCGAAGTGATGACGCTCGCGCAGCTCGGCCGCCACCGCGAGGCCCGCGCGGTGCTCGAAGAGGCGCACAACCGTGCGCCGGAATCCGTGGCCCTCGCGCACGGGCTCGCCCGGTTGCTTGTGACGGCGCCCGAGGCCGGTGTGCGTGACGGCCGCCGTGCGAAGATGCTCGTCGACCAGCTGGTGCAGCGGGGGCGCACACTGGACCTCGGGGAGACGATGGCCATGGCGCTGGCGGAACTGGGCGAGTTCGACCGGGCGGCGGCCGTGCAGCGGGATCTTCTGACGGCGGCCCAGCGGGCGGGCCTGCCTGGTGTCGTGAGCCGAATTGCCGGCAACCTCGCGCGCTACGAGCGCCGCACGCCGTGCCGCACGCCGTGGGCGGAGGAGGAGTGGCCGTGACGGCGCGCCGCGGGCGGCTTCGGGGGGCCGTTGCCGCGGGTCTGCTGTGCCTTTGGCTGGTAGCCGCCGCGAGCGCGCAGGTGCCGCTGCCGCCGCTCGTCGTGCAGCAGGCCGTGCCCGACCGCGCGACCGACACGCTCACCATCGAAGGCACGCACTTCGGCGCCGCGCCGTTCGTGACGCTCGACCTCGTGCCCCTCGACCTGCGCCTGGCGCTCGATACGCGCATCATGGCGGTCGTGCCGGTGGATGCGATGCCGCCGGGGCGTTATCTGCTCACCGTGAGCCGCGGCCCCGATCCGGCCGACCGCGCGTCGATCGAGGTGACGATCGGCGCCGCACCGCCCGACGCGGCGCCGGGGCCGGTGAAGGGCCTTCCAGCGCCTCTGGCGCCGGCGGCGGGGGATACGGCCGCCATCGTCGGGGATCGGACAATCACCGTTGCCGAGGTCGACCGCGAGTGGCTGGCGACCGACCCCGGCAGTTACCTCACCGTGATGCGCGAGCTCCATCGACATCGCCGGCGCGTCGTCGATGCCATGACCACGGCGGACCTGCTGGTGCGGGAAGCCGCATCGCGGTCGGTGACCACCGAGGCATTGCTTGCCGAGGAGGTGCCGAAGCGGCGCATCGCCATGCCCGACACGTCGCTCACCGCGCTGTACGAGAGTCTGGGCGAGCGCAGTCGTGGCGCGCCGCTTGAGAAGATGCGGCCGGCCCTTCGAGCCTGGCTGGAACAGAAGACCGAAGCGGATTTGGCGAAGATGGCCTTCATCGAAGAACTGGTGAAGACATCCACCCGGCGCGACATCGTGCTTGCTGCACCGGCCGTGCGGGTGGAGACGTCGGCCCTCGACCCGGTGCTCGGAACGCCGTCGGCGGCGGTGGAACTCGTCGTCTTTGGCGATCTGCAGAACCCGGACTACGCCCGGCTGGCGCAGGTCTTCGCCCGCGCGCTCGGCACCTATGGCACACGCGTGCGGCTCGTGTTCAAGCTGCTGCCGGCCTACGGCGCCCAGTCGCAGAGTGCGGCCGAGGCCGGCGCCTGCGCCCATGCCCAGGGACGCTTCTGGGCCTTCCACGACGCGGCGGCACGCCCGGCCACACTTGATGCGCGGCGGCTTCGCGCCATTCCCGCCGAGGCCGGCCTCGATCAGGCGGCGTTCGACCGCTGTCTCGCGGCGGGCACGTATCGCGGCGTCCCGGCCCGTGCCATGGCCGAAGCCGCAGGCTACGGCATCACGGCCACGCCGAGTCTGCTCGTGAACGGTCGCCTTGCGCCGCCGCCGCCGCCGTTCCTGCCGACGGCCGAGTACCTGTCGCGGCTCATCGAGGAAGAACTGCAGCGGCAGGCGGCGGCCCGGCGGCCGCCGCGGTAGGCACGATGCCGCGGCTTTCATCGACGACGATCGTCTGATTCGTCCGCACCGCGGTGAAGGCCTGCCGCGTGCCCGAGGGCCACATGACCTCGACGCGCACCGGGGACGCGTTCCCGCCGAGGCCGAACGTCAGCGCGAGCTCGCTCTGCGATGCATAACTGGAACCGCTCCGCACGGTCTGGCTCTGTGTCGCGCCAGCCTGCGTGATGCGCACCACCGCGCCGAGTCCGCTGCGATTCGACCGGGTGCCGCGCGCACGGACTCTGAGCGACTGCCGCCCGGGTGGCATGTCGTTGCGCAGCAGCGTGGCCGGGCCGTCGAGGGTCGTGAGCGCGAGGTCGAGGTCGCCGTCGCCGTCGAGGTCGAGATGCGCCGCGCCGCGGCCCATGAGCGGGCGCGAGAAGGCGGGCCCGAGGCGCGACGATACGTTTTCGAAGGTGCCGGCGCCGCGGTTGCGGAGCAGCAGCGGTGGCATGCTGAGGCGGGCCCGCGCGTCGCGGCCCTGCGATTCATCGGTGCCGCCGTTCAGGGCGAAGATGTCGAGCCAGCCATCGAGGTCGGCGTCGAAGAAGAAGACCGCCCACGTCACCATGAGTAGACTGGCGCGGCCCACTTCCGACCGCGGCGCGACGTCGGTGAAGAAGCGGCCGTCGGTGTTGCGGTAGAGGCCGAGCATTTCACTCACGAAGTTGCCGACGAGGATGTGCGGACGTCCCGAGCGGTCGTAGTCGGCGGCGTCCACGCCCATGTTGGCGCGGGCCACCCCCTGCTCGCTGAGCGCCACGCCGGCCGGCAGACCCTCGTCGACGAAGGCGCCGTCTCCGGTGTTGCGATAGAGACGCGCTGGCACGCGATCGCTGCCCACGAAGAGATCGGGCCAGCTGTCCCCGTTGTAGTCGAGCACGGCCACGCCCATCACCTTGTCGGCGGCCTCGTCCATGCCGGCCCGCGCCGTCACGTCGGCGAAGCGTCCGCCTCCCAGATTGCGATAGAGCACCGGCGCGGTGGGCTTGTAGGCATCGGGGCCGCAGTAGCCCACCTCGCCACCCTGCGCACAGCGGACTTCGAGCGCAGGCGACCACTGGACGTAGTTGCCGACGAAGAGATCGGCGAGGCCGTCACGATCGTAATCCAGCCAGGCGGCGCTTACTGCGAAGCCACGATTCGTGATGCCGGCGGCGCGTGTCACGTCGGTGAATCGGCCCGGCCCGTCGTGGTGATAGAGTCGGCCGCCATCGACGGTGGTCACGAAGACGTCGTCCTTGCCGTCGTTGTCGTAGTCGGCCACCGCGGCGCCGAGGCCGTAGGCAGTGGACGTGTCGAAGCCGCTGCCCGCCGTGACGTCGCGGAAGGTGCCGTCGTGATTGTTGCGATACAGGCGGTGCGCGGTGGGCGCCGTGCCGGTCCACGGGCGGCTGTTCACGAACAGCAGGTCGGGCCAGCCGTCGACGTCCGCATCGAGCACGGCCACGCCGCCGCCGAAAAGCTCGGGGTACCACTTGTTGCCGGCGGCGCCGTTCTGATGCACGAAGGTGATGCCGGCCGCCCGCGTGGTGTCGGTGAAGGAGGGCAGGGCGGGGGCCTGGGCCGCCGCACATGCCACGACCGCCAGCACGAGGCCGGCGAGGCGGGCGCTGGTCACGGCCGGTTCAGTCACGGCGGCCGGGTTCGTCGAGCGGCAGGGCGCTGTCGACCATCCGCTCGAGTTCCCCGGTGCGGCCGGGGGTGGCGGTAAGGAGATTGATCTCCCAGCTGGTGCCGACCTCGTCGGTCAGGTGGGTGTGCAGGTCGATGAGGCCGGGCAACAGCGTCGTGTTGCCGAGGTCGATGACCGTATCCGCGGTCATGCCGGCGGATGGGCCGACCCGTTCGATGCGGTCACCGCGGATGAGCACGGCGCCGTTGGTGAGCGGCGCGCCCCCGAGGCCATCGATGATCCTCGCGGCCTTCACCAGCGTGGTGCGGGGGGACGTCTGGCCTGCTGATTGCTGGGCGAGCGCGCCGCCGGGTGCCACGCAGACGGCGAGGGCCATGATCCAGACTTTCATGAATCGCATGATGAGTTCACCTTCCGCCGTGATTCTCGCTCGGATCGCGGCTCGGCGCGCCGCGATGGCCCGAGCTACAAAGGCTGCAACTACCAGCGCAGTTGACCAGAAGATGGCGCTTCCAAGTGTCATTCCGTGCCTCGCTCTGTTGCCCTCTGTTTCCTTGACATGGGCTCGGCAGCCATAACCTTCCGGGGATTGTATGGCGGGCTGGCGAGCCGAGGTGTGCCGTTCATGTAGTTTCTTTGAGGGCCAGTTGCTGGGCACCGAGGGTAGTTCATCTTTCGCAACGTTCGGCCACGGATGATCCGGATGGGCCTCACAGACCCATCGAGTGTTGACGCTCGTTGAAAACTGACCAGAAAATCCCAGTTCTGCTCGCCGAATTTCGACGTGCGCATGATCACTCCTCAACCAGGAGCAGTCTACCCTCGACTGTCTACCCACCGGGGGAGCTTACGAAGACGCAGGCGGGACGTGGTCGTGTGATCCCTCTGAACCATCACGCGTTTGCCGTACTAGAGTTCCTGAATGGTCGATGTGCGCCACAGCAGCCGGGGCATTACGTCTTCGCCTCCGAGCGATACGGCATCGCGGGCAACGGGGGCG